>Ga0105244_10000318_pt1 | contig 46180 bp, 43 predicted proteins | sample KBSM44metaG_FD_80423 | JGI IMG/M metagenome (GOLD analysis project Ga0105244, IMG submission 80423) | Miscanthus rhizosphere microbial communities from Kellogg Biological Station, Michigan, USA - KBS M4-4 metaG | ecosystem: Host-associated > Plants > Roots > Rhizosphere > Soil | place...
TCAGTAATATCTTATACCAAATGAAGGGTGGTCAATTTGGACTGGAATTTGGTGGTCAGTTTGATCCGAAATTAGTGGTCAATTTACTCCGAAAAACACTGGTCAATTTGACCGTTTTTTCCAGCAGCAAACTACAACAAGTCAAAAGAGAAAAAAAGCTCTAACCCTAAGGAGATTTCGAACACTTAATGATTGTAGATTATAAGCCTATTGTGCCACTTTCAGACTGTTTGTTTTAAACAGACTAAGCATTTTATGTTTAAAATGTCGAACACAAAATGTCAGATTGTAAAAGTTTGACAAAGAGATATTTGTGAATAAAAAAAAGAGACAACTATTTATTAGTTGTCTCCTTAAGTGACCTCGACAGGATTCAAACCTGTAACCTTCTGAGCCGTAATCAGATGCGCTATTCAGTTGCGCCACGAGGCCTTTTGTTATCTTGTTGTTTAACGGTTGCAAATATACCACTTTTTTCCGTTCTTTGAAAGATGAAACAGAGAATTTTACTTTTATTTACGGTTTTTGTGCTAATTGCTTGTAAGAGAGAATCAAAAATTTCGTCCTCAGACTGGACAAATATCTCCGCCCGTACCCAATTTAAAGAACATGATGGTGTCCTGGAACTAAAATCGGGGAATTTTACTTATAATTTTAAGCAAAATCAGACTCCCTTCAAGAAAATAATCCTGTTGAATGCAAGTATGGCAGGGTATATTTCGGAGCTTGGAGCAGAAAATGTAATCATAGGTGTTTCAAGTCCGGAGTATATTTATTCTGATAAAATCCAAAATCTGATTAAAGAAGGAAAAATCCAGAATGTAGGAAGCGAACAGAAATATGATGTAGAAAAGATTCTCTCTATGAAACCGGATGCTATTTTTACCAATCATATTGCCAGTTTCGACAATACCTATGAGCTTTTAAAAAACAATGGAATTCAGGTGATATTTCTGGATGAATATATGGAGCAGAAGCCTTTGGAAAAAACGGCTTATATCAAACTTTTCGGAGAATTTTTAGGAAAAGAAAAAGAAGCAGAAGCTAAATATCAGGAAGTTGAGAAAAACTACAGCGATCTGAAACAGCTTGCGTCAAAAGCAAAAGAAAAACCTGTTGTCCTGGCTAATGAAATGTATGGAGACGTTTGGTATCTTCCGGGAGGAAATACTTCTGTGGCTCATTATATTTCAGATGCTAATGCCAATTACATCATGAAGGATAATAAAGATGAAAAAGCATTAACAATGAGCTTTGAAGAAGTATATGCTAAAGCAGGAGGTGTTCAGTACTGGGTAAATGCAGGAAGCCACACTTCAAAAAAAGAAATGCTGGGCATGAATCCTTTCTATGGAAAGCTGGATGTATTCAATAAAGGGAAGATATATACTATTGCAGGAAAAGAAAAATTGAAAGCTAATGATTTCTTTGAAAGCGGCGTGGTTAGAGCAGATTTGATCCTTAAAGATTATATAAAGATCTTTCATCCTGAACTTTTACCGGATTATCAGCTTACTTATATGAAAGAATTGCAGTAACTCGTACTATTTGCTTATTTTTGCCTTTCCTTTTTATCAAGTTATGTGGAAAAAAATTAAACAGCTTATCTTCATCATTCTTGTTCTGAATGTAGTTTTTATCATCTGGGGCAGATTCTTTAATCCGCCAATCACTCTTACTCAGATAGGAGGGCTTTTTGAATACGGAAAACTGCACAGAGATTATATTTCCTATGATGAGATGGGAAATAATGTGAAGAAGGCAGTAATTGCCTCTGAAGACCAGAAATTCTTTGATCATGACGGTTTCGATTATACTGCTATCGAAAAAGCCATGAAAAATAACGAGAAAGGCAAAAAAATAAGAGGAGGAAGTACTATTTCCCAGCAAACGGCAAAAAATGTGTTTCTTTGGCAGGGCAGAAGCTGGGTAAGAAAAGGGCTGGAAGCTGTGTATACTTTTATTATAGAAAAAGTATGGACTAAAGATATTATCCTTGAAAGATACCTGAATTCCATAGAAATGGGGCAGGGTGTATTTGGTGTAGAGGCTGCTGCTCAATATTATTTTGGGAAATCCTCCAAAGATTTAAGTACCTCAGATGCAGCATGGATTGCCGCTGTATTACCTAATCCAAAGAAGTATGATCCTAAAAATCCATCTCCCTATTTAAGAAAGAAACATAATTGGATTATGAGACAGATGAGGAATGTGAGTTTGAAATAGTATCTTTGTACTAATGAAATTCTTTAATTCCAGCACAAATTTTGAGTCAGTTCTTAAAAAGTATTTTTCTTTTAAGAACGAAACCCTTTCTTTAGAACCCTTTGCAGAGTTTTTAGAGACCATAAAAGAGGCAGACTTCACAGATGTGCTCAATTTTTTCAGAAGCAATCCTCAATTTACTGAGAACTTTAAATATTATATTCACAATATTTTTAAAGGAAGACCTTTTAACCTTTCACTGACAGAAGCTAATATTCTTTCAGAAAATGCCTTTTTCCCGGAACTGAAAAAAAGAATACTGAACAAAGTTCTGCCACCTGTTGAAAACGAAAAGACAGTATGGTACATGATCGACAATGTCAGTATGAGACCGAAGAAGGATTTGAAATACCTGCATAACCTTCCCGAAAATGAGATCAATGAATTTTTAAATATGTTGGGAGCTTCGGATTTTATTATCCGTCCCAATGTGAAAAAAGAGCTCATTTTCTCTATGAATATTCTTTCCTGGAGGGTAACAGGAATGGCAATGGAAGTGGAAGTAGTGAGAATGGCACCTCAATACAGAAATTTAGACAATCCGTTTCTTGCTCTGCAGAATGAGTTGGAGGCATTAGCCGATGATCTGATAAAAGAGCCTGAACTACAGCTGCATTCAAAAGACAGCAGATATAAGCAGATTAAGATCTATGTAGAACAATGTCAGGAATTTGTGAATATTGCTTTTAAAAATTCAGCTAAATATGGTATTTCAGGAAAGATTAATCAATCTCTGATAAAAATCCGCCAGCAGACCAAAAGAATTTATGAAATTGTTCAGCTATTGGTTATTGATACCGATGAAGATATTCAGATAAAATCTAAACAGCTGGTCTTTAACATTCTGAGCTATAAATCCCATAAAAATAATATCTCAGATCTTATTAACGACAGTACAAGGCTGATTTCACACCTTATTACCAATCACACGGCAGAAGCGGGTACCCATTATATTACGTCTACCCGAAAGGAATATATGACTATGTTCTATAAAGCGAGCGGAGGGGGAATTATTGTAGGAGCCCTTTGTGTTCTGAAAATGCTGTATGGATATATTCCCGGGAGTGACTTCTCTCATGCTTTCCTGTACTCGATGAACTATGCAATGGGATTCATCATGATTTATCTGATGGGATTTACTCTGGCAACAAAACAGCCGGCAATGACAGCGGCTACCATGACAAAAGTATTGTCAGAAGAAGGGAATGCTCAAAGAAACAATACGGAGTTTGCCCATCTGGTCTCCAAGTTATTCAGAAGTCAGTTTATTGCCTTTGTGGGCAATGTATTGCTGGCCTTTCCGGTGGCTCTTGCCATTATTTACGGTCTGGATGTCTTTTTCTCACAAAACCTTGCCGTAGAGCGTTCTGATAAACTGTTAAAAGATCTTGATCCATTTAAATCAAAAGCAATTCTGCATGCAAGTATTGCCGGATTTTATCTTTTTATTTCAGGAATTATTTCCGGGAATATCGGGAACAATTCTGTGTTTTATCAGATTCCGGAAAGAATTGCTAAAAACCTTTCCATCAGAAGCTTTTTTGGAAAGAAGTTTGCCAAAGGACTTTCAAAATATTATGCTAAAAACTGGCCGGGAATCATTTCTAATTTCTGGTTTGGTGTTTTCCTTGGGGCGACAGCTCCGGTCGGGATGTTTTTCGGTCTCGATCTGGATATAAGACACATTACCTTTGCTGCCGGTAACTTTGCGTTGGGATTGTATGGAAAAGATTTTTCCGTAGATTCCTATACATTCTGGATGTCTTTTGTAACCGTATTTTTGATTGGTTTCTTCAATTTTCTGGTAAGTTTCAGCTTGTCGATGTTCCTGGCATTCAGATCCAGAAAGATGAACTTTGGACAGGTAAGTGAGATTTATAAAGAAATATTCGGATATTTTATCAAGCATCCGTTGAAATTCTTCCTGCCATTACGCTCAGGGCTGGACAAAAAAGCAGATGACTTAATGAGCAGTACGATTTCTAATTCTAATAAATCAGAAGAACATTAACAATAAAATAAAAATGCTGTCCGTGGGCAGCCTTTTTTATAGGTTTACGTCTTACAATATTTGAAGGTCACTGAATTTTTCCACCCCGAATTTATCCTGAAACTTTTTGAGGTAAAAACTTTTTCGCATTGTAAAGTCATGTTTCAGTAAAGGAGAATCAATTTTAATAATGATGCATTCATTTTCAATATTGACACTTCTTATTTCCTTGAAAAGACTTTCATCAAGATACTCTTCAAGAAAATCTTTAATATCAAAAGCGACAAGTTTATGTTCAAAACCGTAGATTCTGGCAAAAGATTTTACCAGTTCGGAGGATTGATATTCACGTTTTTTCTTCTTCATATTTGAGGTTCGGGTTTCAGGTTTTCGGGGTACGTGATTCGTGTTTTCGGATTATGTGATTCGGGATATAGTTCGAATGATAAGTTAAGATAAAAAATATTTCGAGGATAAAAGAAAAGTAATTTTTAATTACAGTCCAATTCTGCATCTCGTAACTCGAATCCCGCATCTGGCATTAAACTTCAAAAATTATACTTTCCTCATTGATTTTCTTTACCACACTCTCCGTACGTTCTCTGTGGGTATCCGTGATGAAGATCTGGCCGAAACTTTCTTTATTAACCAGCTCAATCAATTGTGCAACCCTGGTATCATCAAGTTTATCAAAAATGTCATCAAGCAACAATATGGGGGTCTTTTTCGTCAGTTCTTTTACCAGACTCATCTGAGCCAGCTTTAAAGAAATCAGGAAAGATTTTTGCTGCCCCTGAGAACCGATTTTCTTGATTAAAATATGATCCATTTCAAAAAGAAGATCATCCTTATGAATTCCTTTTGAAGTATAGGTGAGCATACGGTCTCTTTCAAGGCTTTCTTTTAAAAGATTTTCAAAAGAATTTTCCAGTAAATGAGATTCATAAATAACAGATACTGTTTCTTTTCCACCTGAAATGATCTGGTAGAAATTCTGAACAATAGGATTAAGCTGCTCTACAAACTCTTTTCTTTTATTAAAAATTTTTGTTCCGAATCGGGTAATGGGATCATCATAGATTTCCAGCGAATCTTTGTCCCACGTTCTGTTTTTGGCAAAATATTTCAGTAAAGCATTTCGTTGCTGAATGGTCTTCTGATATTGAATAAGGTCAAAAAGATACTCTGAATCTGTCTGAGAAATCATCGCATCCAGAAACTTACGCCTGCTTTCCCCGGAATCCGAAATAAGATTGGAATCATAAGGGGAGATCATCACACTGGGCAGATATCCGATATGATCAGCAAGTCTGTCATAGCTTTTATCATTTTTTTTGATCACCTTTTTAGCTTCCTTAGGCTGAGTGATTCTGATGATATCTTCACTTTCCTCATTCTGAATTTCAGCATCAATGGTAAAAAAATCTTCCTCTTTTTTTATATTGTTAAAATCCGTATTTCCTAGAAAGCTTTTTCCTACTGATAAATAATGCAGGGCATCCAGAATATTGGTCTTTCCCACACCGTTATTACCCACAAAACAGTTGATCTGCGGGGAAAATTCAAATTTTTTCTCAGCGTGGTTTTTGAAATTGTAAAGGGAAAGCTTCTTGATAATCATTCGTCAAAAATACTCCATTATTAGTAAAAATAAAAAAGGAAGTGCAGAACAAGTTTCCACTCCGAAAGAGTAGTAAGCGTCATCTCTTTTATTATCAGAGAAATAGATGAGGATATAAGTTACAATGCTTGCCATAAAAAAAGCCTTGGCATAAGATAATTCAAGATAGAAAATCGAAATCACATTACTGATGAAGACAAGTGCATAGGCAATGTATTTAGTATTCTGAACACCTATCAGCATCGGAAAGGTTTTTACGGTATCACTATTCATATCCCGGATATCAAAAGGAAGAACAAGTGCTGTGATAAAGAAAAAGCTGATCAGAAAGATCGGTATACTGAATTCCGGAAGCGTAAGCCAGCAGTTGACCAGCGCCCATACCAAACCTACATAAAAAACTTTCAGCAAAGGAATCTTACGGATATAAACATCGAGAAAAAAACTGTTGTAAAGCAGTCCCAGCACCACAATAATAAACCACTTCAAAAGCCTTATTTCATTATGATTGTGGATGATTAAAAAAGCACAGGCAATTCCCGCAAGGGCATTGATAACAACTATTTTGAAAAAATGCTTGGTATATTGATATTTAGTATACAGATAACCACTGAAATAAGTGATGAAAATTAATGCAAAGGTAGGGAAACGGAATGTGTTTTGCTCTTTCATGAAAAATACTGCAAAAAGAGTTCCCATAAGAGAGACATAAATCTGACTGTCTATGACGGTTTTTTTCAGTATTTTTAAGATGTTCATTTATCAAAATTAATATATATGAAAAGATTTTCCAAGATTTTTCTGCTTTTGCTTGTAATGCTAAGCTTTTCAACGGTATCCGCACAGAAATATTACGATACCCAATGGAAAAAAATTGCTGAAAACAGTACGAAAGGAGCTTATAAATCTAATCTTCCCATTATTTTAGACATACAAAAACAAGCCATGAAAGAAAATAATACCTTTGAGCTGATCCGTTCTCTGAAAGCGGAATTCAGTATTGTAAACCAAACAGTGGATGATGATCAGAATGATTCTGCTTCTCAGTTTTTCAAAAAACTTAAAGATGCGGAAGGAAAACTGAACGGAGAAGGGAAATTGGTGTACAAAGTCCTGCTGAATGGTTTTTTTATGGATTATTACAACCAAAACTCATGGAAAATAAACGGAAGAACCAATATCAATTCCCAGGATGTTTCCCAGATTGAAACCTGGAGTAAGCTTGATTTTAAAAATTACCTGACCAAAAGTTTTCAGGAACTTGATCAGGAAAAACCTGAAATGAAAAAGATCTCTCTGGAAAAGTATAAAAAAGTTTTTTCAGGAACTGAAGATATAGCATATTTTCCGACATTATCGGATTGGTATGCTGTCAAGAAAATAGGGTTTTTATCCGAAAACAATATTTTCACAAAAAATGAACTGACAGCCAACCGCACAACGATCAGTGCAATCTATGATGAGCTGATTGATCAAAACAGCGGAAATTCCAAACTGTATTTCATGAAAGAGAAGATTACGGAAAACTGTAACTTCACTCATTGTAAGGATAAACTTCAGCAGCTTCAGAATCTTTTAAAATCTAATGTAGAAGGGGATTATAAAGTGGTGATCAGGGGAGAGATCATGGATGAGTTTGTGGGCAAGAAGAAACCTAAAGAAGCTCTTGCATTGGCGGCTCAGGCTAAAAGTGAATATCCGAAATCTCCATTCATTGAGAATATCAAAAGTAAGGAAGCTCAGATTGTAAACCCATATCTGACTTTAAAATATGAATCCCAGACTCAGAATAACCTGCCGATTCATTTTGTTGCCCAATATCAGAATGTATCAGAATTTACCCTGAATATTTATGAAGTAAAAGATGATTTTACGTCATTGTTTCAATACATTGATAATTCTTATTCCAATGTCTTCGGAAAACTAAAAAAGAATCTGGTAAGGAAGGAAACATTCCAGCTTCCGGATCCTAAGGACTATCAGAATCACACAACGTCACTGGAAGTTAAGCCTCTTCCGTCAGGAATATATGTAGCAGAGTTTACAGTTGCAGGAGCTGATATGAAAGACACCGATTCCCGACAAAATTTCTACTTTCTGGTGTCAGGAAACAGAATTATTTATCAATCCAAAACAGACAGGAATCCTCTTACTGACGAGTTGAAACTGGTAAATAGCGAAAATGGCAAACCGGTGACGAATGAAGGACTTCGTTTTTATGAATTTGTTTCCAATAAAACATTAAATAAAATTGAGGGAACAACCAATGCAAACGGAGTATTTAAATTCCCTTCCACACAAAGCAAAGAATATTACAGAACTTTTCTGATCCAGCAGCCTAAGACAAATGATTTCCAGATCATGCAGGTGTATGGAAACAGAGGATCTGCTGAAGATTATAATCCCAACAAACAAACGCGTTCAACGGCACAGATTTTCATTGACAGAGGCATCTACCGTCCAGGGCAAACTGTTTATTTCAAGGTGATCAATACGAGACAGAATAAAGAGGTGGAAGCCGTGCTTTCTGGATTAAAACAAAAAATTACGTTATTGAATACCAATAACGAGGAGGTTTCTTCTCAGGAATTTACCACCAATGAGTTTGGTTCTTATCATGGAAGTTTTATTCTTCCGAAAGGAAAACTGAACGGTAATTTTTATCTGAGAATTGAAGGGGAAAGCCAGGGATATAAAAACTTCAGGGTAGAAGAATACAAAAGACCAAAGTTTGAGGTAACCTTTAATCCGGTAAAAGAAGAGTATAAATATGGACAAACCATAGAACTGAAAGGAAAAGCGGTGATGTTCTCCGGTGTTCCACTCAGCAACACTGTGGTGAATTATGAAATCAAAAAGCAGAATATCAGATGGAGATATTTCAGCTGGTATCCACAGGACAATGATAATGAAAACTCAATTCTGGGTGAGGCGAAGACCAATGAAAAAGGTGAGTTTACAATCCGTTTGGAGCTTAAAAAAGATGAAAAACTGGAAGGGATACAAATTGATAACTATGCCATCAATGCTTCGGTTACAGATATCAATGGGGAAACACAAACCGCTAATACCCAGTTGAAGGTAGCCTCAGTTTCTCACTATATCCAGGCAGAAAATATCAGCAATACTTTTGCCGATGAAAATGTAAAAGTAAAGGTAGAAACCAAGAACTATAACGATCAGAATCTTAAGAAGCCTTATCAGGTTAAGCTGTCAAAACTAATGGCTCCTGACAGAATTTTCAGAGATAATTTCAAATCTGATGTTCAGAATCTGCCTAAATATTCGAAAGAAGAATTTATCAACAAATTCCCACATGATCTTTTTGATAAAAATGATGAGGTCAAAAACTGGAAAACAGAAAAAGTACTGTTAGAAAGACAACAACAGCCATCTGCAGACAATGCTCAGCTTTCAACGAATCTTGATTTAGGAAAACTGGATGCCGGAGATTATCAGCTGGAGCTTTTCAATATTGAAGGAAAAGATACCATAAAATCTTCCCAGTATTTCAGTGTCTGGGATAAAGCTTCTTTAAAGCCGACTCAAAAAACATTCCTTACTGTTATAGCTCCGAAAGAAGAAGTCTCAAGAGGAGAAAAAGTGAAAGTGTATGTTTTCTCAGCAATTCCTGACGCATTGGTCAATGTTTTTGTTCAGGACGGATCTGGAAAAACGGTTTCAGAAGTTCATCAGCTTAAAAAAGGAATACTGGAATATACCACTGAAATTCCTAAAGATAAAAGTGTCTCAGATCTGAACCTTCAGTTTCAGCTGGTGGCATTCAATGATGTGAATACAGAATCTGTTTCTTTAAAAATAAAGGATACCGAAAAACCTTTAAAGATTGAAACGGTAACTTTCAGAGATAAGCTTGAGCCAAATTCTAAGGAAAAATGGACGGTAAAAGTAACCGGAAATGATAATGAAAAGATCAATGCTGAAGTGTTGGCCAATATGTATGATATGTCTCTCGATCAGTTTGCAGCTAATAGCTATAGCTGGAGAAAATTATATACCCCATTTGTAATGGTCACTTCATATGGAATCAGAAATTACTTGCAGCAGCAAAATTATCAGAAGAGACTGAACTATTTCGAAGACAGGTATATAGCAGTTCCTCAGTTTAACTGGTTTGATGGTGATTTTTATTCCATTTCAAGAGAAACCATTGTAGGATTTAGTAATCAGGAAGGAGTTAAAGCTCCGTCTTATGCACTACCGCCATCACCTATTGCGGGCGCAAAATTTAAAACTGCCAGAGCATCCGTTGCAGAAGATAAAATTGAGGTTATGCAGAATGTTGTTCCTGAACCTGTAAAAGCTCCGAAGGTAGAAACTTCTCCTCCTGGATCTTCTGAAGAAAATCTGGACAAGGTAGCTGTTCGTAAGAATCTAAACGAAACCGCATTCTTCTATCCGGATCTTAAAACTGATGCTGATGGAAATGTAAACTTCGAATTCACTTCTCCGGAAGCATTGACAAAATGGAAACTGATGTTCCTTGCCCACACCAAAGATGCAAGAGCAGCTACCTTGGAAAAAGAAGTGGTAACACAGAAAGAATTCTCTGTAACTCCTAACTATCCGAGATTCCTGAGAGAAAGAGATGAACTGAATCTACAGTCGAAGTTATCTAACCTTACCGATAAAAAACTGAACGGTTCTGCCGAATTACAGATTCTGGACGCCTTTACCAATGAAAATATTTCTTCTAAATTCGGATTGAGCTCAGGAGGACAAAACTTCAGCTTAACTGAAAACGGAAGCAGTGCATTGACATGGAAATTGAAAGTTCCGGACAATGTTTCTTCTGTTATTTTCAAAGTGGTAGCAAAAGCCGGAGCGTATTCGGATGGAGAGCAGCAGGCCATTGCGGTATTGCCAAACAGAATGCTGGTAACGGATGCTGTTCCTGTTTTTGTGAAAGAAGGAGAGACCAAGACATTTGTACTGGATAACCTTAAAAATACTACCTCTACAACAGCTTCTAATGTTTCCAATACGCTGGAACTGACCACCAATCCGATCTGGGAAATTATGTTTGCCCTTCCAAGTCTGAAAAATGACCAGAATAACTCTGCAGATGTGATATTCAACAAGTGGTTTGCGGATGTACTGGCTTCGGAAATATTCAAAGCAAATCCAAAAATGAAAACAGTTTTTGAGGAATATCAGAACAAAGGATTATTAAATTCAAATCTTGAAAAGAATCAGGAATTAAAACAATTGTTGTTGGAAGAAACACCATGGGTGCTGGAAAGTAAAAATGAAGGCGAACAGATGCAGAAACTGGCATTATTGTTTGATGTCAATACGATGAAAAATTCTATTAATGAGGATTGGGATGAGTTGAAAAAACTGCAAAACCCTGACGGTGGATTCTCATGGTATCCTGGTTATCCAAGTTCTTATGGTACCTCATTGTATATCCTTAAAAACTTAGGAAAAATCAATTTATGGTTAAAAGATAATGTGAAAGATTATCAGAGCTCAGAACAGAAAGCTATTGTAGCTAAACTGGTTCAGTATGTAGACAATGAAGTGAGCAAATATTTTGATGTGAAAAAAGGGAATGTCTGGAACAACTGGGCAATGGATTATCTTGATACCAGAAACTACTGGGAGCAGCAATATCCTTTGAAAGGTAAAGGAGCAACCCTGAAAACGCTGGTAAAACAAAAAGCAAAGACTGCTAAGATTACCGATTTTACATTCTTCGGACTTCACCGTGCTGCATTATTGATGAATGATTATGGTCTGAAAGAAGTATCTGCTAAACTGATGACCTACCTTAAGGAGACTTCCACAGATACAAAAACACAGGGAGTTTACTGGAAACAAAACCTGAACGACTGGGGATGGTTTGGCTCTAAAGTAGTCAGCCATGCCGGAGCACTGGAAGCTTTTAATAAGCTGAAATCTAATGATCAGAACTTTATTGAAGATGTGAAAATCTGGCTGGTTACTCAGAAAGAAGTAAACTCATGGGGAAGCTCAAGAGGTACGGCAGAAGTGATCTTCACGATTTTGAATTCTGGAAAATCATGGACGGGAACAGAAAGTGATAAAGCAACTATTGTTTGGGGCGGAAAGGAATTAGTTCCTCAGACTCATGCAACGGGATATGTGAAATCTACAGTGAAAACAGATACCGTAGATAAAAATTTAGCAACTGTAACGGTTACGAAGCCAGGTCCGGGAATTGTTCAGGGAGGATTGTTCTGGCAGTATTATGAAGACCTTGATAAAATCAAATCTTCTGAAAATTATATTTCTGTAACCAAAGAACTTTATAAAAAGGTAAAAACGGTAAATGGGGAAGAACTTCAGAAAATCTCATCCGAAACACCGCTGAAAGTAGGAGATAAAGTGACGGTAAGAATGATTCTGAATACAGACAGAGCCATGGAGTTTATTCATATTAAAGATATGCGTGCCGCAGGATTCGAGCCTGTAGATGTATTATCCGGATACCAGTGGAAGAATAATCTGGGATACTATCAGTCTACCAAAGATGCCTCTACCAATTTCTATATTCAGTATATGCCGAAAGGAAAATATGTTTTTGAATATGATGTGGTAGCCAATGCATCAGGTAAATTCTCAAATGGAATTACCACCATGCAGAATTACTATGCACCGCAGATGAATGCGCATACAAAAGGAACCGGCGTAACAATTTCAGAGTAATGTATAAAAAACCGCAGTAAATTTTACTGCAGTTTTTGTTTTAAGGTTTAAAATAAAATAGAATTAAATCGAAAAACCAAACAATTGTTTAATTTTGGAATAGTTTTTGGAATTAAGATAATATCAATTAAAAAAATTATTAAAAGATGAAATTTTCTAAAACTTTAATTACAGGATTGGTGTTAATGGCCGGAGTAAATGCTTTTGCACAAAAGAAAGCAGAAAAGTTTGAAAAACTACAGATTGAAATGTTCCCAAAAGCTAAAGAAGGATACAAACAAGTATATATTCAGCTTCCCGTAGCAAAAAATGAAAACGATTTAAAAGTTGAACTTTTTGTCGGAACTGAAAAAATGTTAGACTGCAACAACTATTTCTTAATGGGAGAAATGAAAACTCAGGATCTTCAGGGATGGGGATACAACTATTACGAAGTAGAGTCTAAAGGAGAAACAGCAGGAACTCTTATGGGATGCCCTGGGCAGAAACAGACTAAAAAGTTTGTGACTTTAAAACCTGAAATCGTAAGATACAACAGTAAACTTCCATTGGTATTCTATGTACCAAAAGACATTGAAGTACGTTACAGAATCTTACGCCCTGATGCTGCCATGAAAAAAGCAGTTCAAAAGTAAATCAGCTTATTATAATTATACAGAAAACTCCTCACAGTAATGCGGGGAGTTTTCGTTTTTGCACAGTATCAGATTGGAACTAATTCAACGTTTTCTCCATTATCTTAGCTAAGTGAAATGCTTTTGCAAACAAGTTTAAACCAATTCATAGTGCTTTTGCGGACATCGCGTTGTAATATATTTTTGGCTAAAGCCCATTCTCACAAATTTTACTGATTTTTATTTCCAGAGCCTAAGCATCCAGTTTGCCATTCCGCAGGAATCTAGATTCCTATATTCAGAATAAGAATAAAAAGGCAAGATTTATTTTTCGATTGAATATCCGTTGATTCTTTTGTTTCCTAAGAAAAGACACAATAAAAAGGACGCAGTAAAAGTAGAGTTAATTATTTTTTCAAAATTTTTTAAGTTTTAATTAACATTTAAACACTTCGCGCAAAACTTTATTTTGTAGGGCTTTAAACTTAAACATATTTTAAACTTACTTTAAATTCACTGTATTGTAGAATTATCTTTAAGGATTTTATCTTTTTTTGCATTATATTTGTTATAAACATAAACCATGAAAAACAATTTATTGATTTTTACGTTTAGTTTTTTTGCTTTCCCCGCTTTTGGCTGGGCACAGTCTGCGCCGGATTTTAAAGAACTTCTGGATAGTGCTATGGTTCGGGACTCGAACCTTAAAATGCAGATTACCCAAAACAAACTTACCGATCTTGATGAACACAAACTGAAAGATATCTTTCTTCCAACCCTGGAATTAAGTGGTAAAGCAGGTTATCTCAATGGAACAGCAAGACTGACGTCACCGGAATTTAATCTCGCTCCCTTTATCAATATTCCGGAAGGAGCTTTCAACAATAATTTCAATGTGTCCGGATTTTCAGGGATTGCCAAAGCAGATGCTAAAATGCTTTTGTATTCAGGTGGCAAAGTTAAATACATGAAAAAGGCCGTTGAAGAAAAGAAAAAATCTGAAGATATTCTTTTGGAGAAAACAAAAGATGAGGTGATTGCCACCATTTCTAAAGCGTATGATCAATTAGCCTTAATTCATCAGTCTAAAAAAGTGCTGGATGAAAGTAAAAAAAGACTGGATATCAACAGGAAAACTGCAGATAAAGCTCTTGGCTATGGTTTGATTACTCCTTATGATCATAAAAAAATTGAACTGGCTCAGGCAACTTTAGATGCTAAAATGGTAGAATATGAAGGGAAAAAAGAACTTCTTCTTACCCAGCTTTATATTTTAACAGGAATCAACAGAGAAAGGCTGAAAATGATTGATCCGGTATTATCTCCGGTAGAATTGTTGGCCGCAGAAAAAGGAATAGAGCAGAGAGCTGAAATCAGAGCGCTGGAACATGGCATCAGCGCTGCAGACTATAAAATAAAGGCTGAAAAAACCTGGATGATTCCTAAAGTACAGCTGATGGCTTCAGCCTATTATATCGGACTGTACGGAAACAGAATTAAGTCCTCAGAAAATGTCATCCCGGCAGTTCCAATACTTGGATATGAAGGAAAAAAACTGGACTGGAGACCTAATAACATTAACGTATTTCCACTGATTACAGCTGGAGTAGGATTTAAATGGGAAATTTTTGATGGTAAAGAAGGAAAACATGCAGAAGAAACAGCCAAAGTAGGAAAAGAAGTACTGCAAAATCAGAAAGAAGATGCTCTGAAAAAACTGACCTTGAATCTGGCTAATAATCAAACCAATTACGATATCGCCTCCGCACAGATTACCTTGAAAGCGAAAGAAAAAGAGCTGGCAAAAAATGCATTGGTACAGGCCGAAAAAGAATTCAGATACGGAATGAGTAAATCTTCACAGCTTATTGATGCAGAAAATGATCTTGAAGCTTCCGAACTGGAATATCAGAATGCCATTTTCAACCAGAGAAGAGCGGGAATAGAACTGATGAGGTCTACCCAGGAACTGGATATCACCAAATTTTATTTAATCCCTTAAAAATTTAAATGATGCATAAAAATATATCTATACTCTTCGCTGCTCTGTTTTTGCTGGGGAGCTGTGACAAAAAAAATGAAAAAAACAAAGATCCTGAAGGAAAAACAAAAAAGGATGTCATCTCTTTTGCTCCTAAAGTTACCGGAAGGATTCTGAAAATATATGTTTCCGAAGGGCAAACCGTGAAAAAGGGAGATACGCTGGCTCAGCTTGATGTTCCTGAAGTTTCCGCAAAAATTGCACAGGCACAGGGCGCTGTAAATGCTGCTACGGCCCAGGAACAGATGGCGAAAAACGGAGCTACAGCCGATCAGTTGAGACAGCTTAAGGCTAAATATAAAGGACTCAAAGAGCAATATGAATTTGCCCAGAAATCTTACAAAAGAGCAAACAATATGTTCCGCGACAGCTTGATGTCTCCACAGGCTCATGACGAAATCTATGCAAAACTACAGGGAGCAAAAGCACAGTATGATGCGGTAGTCGCCGAACTGGATGATGTAACAAGAGGTACCCGTTTCGAAAAAGTAGAAATGGCAGCAGGGCAGGCTTCACAGGCTAAAGGAGCTTTGCAGGAAGCCAATGTAGCCTATTCCGAAAGATACATCATTGCTACCAACGATATGGAAATCGAAACCATCAGCTTGAATACGGGTGAGCTTGCTACAGCTGGTTTTGCTTTATTCAATGGATATATTCCCGAAAGCACTTACTTCAGATTTACAATCCCGGAAAGTGCCATTTCAAAATACAAAAAAGGACAGGAGGTGACCATGCAGGTCGTTTACAACAAAGAAACCCTGACAGGAAATATAGTGTATATCAAACAGCTGACAAAATATGCAGATATCACGACAGCTTACCCTGACTATCAGCTGCAGGATGCGATCTATGAGATCAAAGTAAAACCGAAAGACATGAATAAGGCTAAAAGTATTTTGGTCAATGCCAATATAATCCTGAAATAAATTGAAAAAGAACAGATGAAACTTCTATTGGATTTCATTTCGTTCTTCAACATATAAAAATATACAGATGAAAGAATTTTTCCGTCTTTTAAAACGTGAGTTCAAACTTTTTATCGGCAATTCAACCTTAAGGACGGTGTTCTTTTTGGCACCAGTCTTCTATGCAACCTTGCTGGGCTTTGTTTACAAAAGCGGAAAAGTTGAAAATACTCCCGTTTTGGTTGTCGACAGGGATAATACCCCTTTGTCAAACCAACTGACGGAAATGCTGGATGATAATAAAAGCATCAAAATTATCAGATATCTCCAGGAACCTCTGAGTATTAAAGATGAGGTGATCAGACATGAAGCTGCGGCTGTGGTGATTATTCCATCAAGATTTGAAGGAGATATGCTTCAGAAAAAATACCCTGAACTGAATGTCTACATCAATACAGGAAATGTCTTAACAGCAAATTTTGCTTCCAAAGCTCTTCAGCTGACCATAGGAACATTTTCTGCCGGAGCTTCCATCAAAGCTCTTCAGAAAGCAGGAATGCCCGCTGCCAAGGCCGCTACTCAGTATGAGCCTTTCAAAGCTAATTATATCACCCTTTTCAATACTACCGGAAACTACCTGATCTTTATGTGGCCTGCAATGCTGGCGGTAGTATTACAGCAGGTAATTCTGTTGGCGATGGCTGTAAGTTTTGCTGCCGAATTTGAAATAGGTTCTTTCGTAAAAGAATACCTGAAAATGAAAAAGTGGGCTTTCCCAACCATGCTTATTAAGGTGATCCCGATTTGGGTATTTTCTATTCTCATCGTAGGTATTTATTACTTTATGCATATGATTTTCCATGTTCCGATGCCTGAAGGAATATTTAATTTTATTCTTCTGACAGCGGTTTTTGTAGGATCAGTTTCATTTCTGGGAGTATTTATCAGTATTCTGATTCCGGATGCTTTGAAGGCTACGCAGATCCTTATGGTTATTGCTTCACCAGCGTTCATTATCAGTGGGTTTACATGGCCTTTAAGTGCAATGCCTGCTTTTGTACAGTTTATCGCGAATATTATTCCATTAACTCCCTTTTTACAGGCTTTCAAAATCTTATTGATTCAAAAAGGTTCGGTAGAACTTACTTTCCCTTACCTGAAACATTTAAGTATTCTTTTAGTTGTGTATGCCATCATTGGCTGGATTGCTTTAAAGATTAAGCTTTGGTTTATTTTCAGAAAAGCAGTGCCGCAGGAAATTGCAGTGGAAAACGCTTCTTCGGAGGATGTTGAGTAGTTTTTTGTTGCTGGTTGCTTAGTTGCCAGGTGCTAGTTATCGTTTATCAGTTGCTGGTTTTATTGTACCAATTATTTTGTTGGCGGTATTTACTTGCCATAATTCAAAGTGCCATGATCAAAAAATAAGTCAGACATAATCAGTTTCCAAACTAAAAATCCTGCACTCCATATTCTTTCAGCCTTAATCCTACGCTTAATCCCAAATTCGCAACCCGAAAACCCGCATCTCGCACCTCGTATTATTCTTACACATAATCGCACACCAGCAACCAGCAACCAACAATTTCTCCTTTTTTCAACCAACTATAAAATCAATCAAAAAAACTGATATATTTGTCCATAGTAAAATAGAAATTATATGGAAAACGTATTTGATGCAAAAGATGCTCAAAACTATATTGATAGGATCAACAGGCTGGTAGAAGATACTCATGGTTTGTGGGGGAAAATGACCGTGGACCAAATGCTGGCACACTGCTGTATTACCTATGAAATGATCTATGAACCGGAAAAACACAAAAAGCCGGGAGCTATTGCCAAATTTATACTGAAAACTTTCGTAAAACCTAAGGTAGTGGGAGAAAAAGCATATCCAAGAGATTCTCCTACCGCTCCACAGTTTTTGATTACTACCAGAAAGAACTTTCATGAAGAAAAAACAAGACTGATCGGTTTTATTCAGAAGACCCAGCAGTTAGGTGCAGATGCGTTTGATGGTAAAGAATCTTTTTCTTTTGGAAAACTGAATTCTCAGGAATGGAATAATATGTTTGCCAAACATCTGAACCACCATCTTGCCCAATTTGGCGTTTAAAAAAATCACACTATGAAAAAACTTTTATTACTCTTCATTCTGGCAGCCAATTTTGTATGGGCTCAGATGCCTGATATCTCAAATACCTGGCTGAACAATAGTAAACCGTATATAGGAACTATCGGAAATAAAGGTCAGGAGCTGAAAGTAAAGATCAATATTTCTGAACAGAATAAAAAAAATGATCAGGAATATTTCGTTTCAGGATACTCTCTTGTAGATACCAATTATACAAAATTTGAAGGGAAAATTACCATTTCAAAATATAAAGATTCCAAGAAACAGGGTACGGTATACGGAGAATATGAGCTGGCGGAAGAGAATAAAGGAAAACATTCCGGACTTTTTAAAGGAAGGTTTGTTTATAATTTCAAATGGAACAGAAAAACAGAGAAAATCGAAGGACAGTATATTGAGCTTATTGGAAACTGGAAAAGCTATGACGGAAGCATAGAGCTTAAAACCCAACTCAAAAACCAGTAATCATGCTGAGAAGAATATTAGCCGTATTGGCAGGTCTTATTGCAGGATCTATTGGTATTACTGTAGTGGAGAAAATAGGACATGCTTTATATCCTCCTCCTGTGGAAGCGGGTGCCGGAGATATGGAGGCATTGAAAGTTTATGTAGGCCAAGCGCCTTTTATGGCTCTGTTTTTTATCATTCTGGCTTATGCCCTGGCAGCAGTTATTTCCGGATTTACAGCAACAAAAATTTCAAATAATGGGAAATATACAGCAGCACTGATTTGCGGAATTATTTTCCTGCTAATGACTGTATACATGATGGTGTCTTTACCTACTCCAATCTGGTTCTGGATTTTAGGAATCCTTGTTTGGGGATTGGTTTTCGTTGGACATAAACTTGCTTTAAAAACAAAAAAAATATGAAATTAGGAGCTTTTTCAATTAGCTTAAGCGTAAAAGATCTTCAGAAATCCAAAGATTTTTATGAGAAACTTGGGTTTACAACCATGGCAGGAACTGAAAAACAAAACTATCTCATCATGAAAAACGGTTCTACCTTGATAGGCCTTTTTCAAGCGATGTTTGATGGAAATATGCTTACTTTCAATCCGGGATGGGACGAAAATGCACAAAATCTTGAATCTTTTGACGATGTACGTGAAATTCAGAAAAGATTAAAAGAAAACGGAATAGAAATCGGAAAAGAAGCGGACGAAACCACTTCAGGTCCCGAACATATCTACCTGAAAGATCCCGATGGAAATATGATTCTTATAGACCAACACAGATAATAATTAAAAACACATTTATGATGAGAACATTTAAAAGAATTATTTTATTTTTAACCACAGTACTAATCATTTTATTAGTTTGGGCGGCTTTTATTTCAGGAGACTGTAAATATGAGAAGTCAGTTTATATCAATGCACCGGTAGAAAAAGTATGGCAAAATACCAATACCCTCAAAGCAATGGATCAATGGAGTCCATGGAATGATCTTGATCCGGGGATGAAAAAAGACTGGACAGGAACAACAGGACAACCGGGAGAAAAAGTTTGCTGGGACAGTAAAAATAAGAATGCAGGAAAAGGTTGTCAGGAATTGAAAAAAGTGGATGAAGCAGGTAAAAGAATAGATACGGAAATTAAATTCCTTACTCCTTATGAAAGTGAAGCAAACGCTTATGTAACAGTAGTTTCGGAAGGAAACGGAAGTAAGGCAACATGGGGATTTACCTCAGAGATTCCTTATCCTTTTACTCTGATGAAGCTGTTTATGAATATGGAGGACGCTATTGGAAAAGATTATCAGAAAGGGCTTTCAAGATTAAAAGCTTTATCTGAAAAACCTTAATAAAATACAAACTCAACTTAAAAAAACAAAACAATTATGGCAACAGTAAATGTTTACTTGACATTCAATGGAAACTGCAGAGAAGCATTTGATTTTTATAAATCTGTTTTCGGAGGAGAATATCCTTACATCGGAACATTTGGAGAAATGCCTTCAATGGAAGGGAAAGAAACTCCTGAAGAAGACAAAAATAAAATTATGCACGTTTCACTTCCAATCTCTAAAGAAACAATATTGATGGGAAGCGATACAGGAGGAGAGTGGTCTTCCAATTTCAAAACAGGGAATAATTTCTCTATTTCTGTGAACGCAGAATCTAAAGAAGAAGCAGACAAATTATTCGGAGGTCTTTCTGCTGGAGGACAAATAACAATGCCAATGGCAGATACTTTCTGGGGAGCTTATTTCGGAATGTTTAGTGATAAATTCGGAATCAACTGGATGGTAAATTATGACGATCCTGCTAAAATGCAGCAGCATCCATAAGATTTATATTGGTATTTAAAATAGTAAAAAAGCCGGCAGATTTCTGTCGGCTTTCTCAATGTGTCCTGATAAGTAGCCGATAAAGGAAATAAAAGTGATAACAACGTATTAAATGCCAAATTGAAAAACGGGTAGAAATACGCAATCCTGTTGTTTTTTATTATTATAATTTTGAAAAATAAATATTATGTTAATTAATATGAATTTATTTCACAGTATGGTTAGTTTTTTCATAACTTGTAATGTGTAGTTATAACGACTTTATTCTAAACCTATTATATAATTTAAAACAAGAAAACTATGGAACTACCTAAACATGCAGTCTTATTAGAAGATGCTAAAACATGGATCAGCAACTGGCAGAATACAAAAGTAATTGATGGAATGTCTATACGGGCTCACCTTATCCCAGCGAAGGATGTACATGATATTTTCATTAAAGATAAAGGATTTGAGAGATATCGGGGATATAATGCCATTACCGATGAAGGAGAATTTAAGTTTCTGATGGTTGGGGTAGATGCTGATAACAATGATATTGTAGATTATGATAAAGGATACTATGTATATGACATGACAACACCTTGCCCAAGTGTATGTTCCACTGCGAAATGGTGGAATCTGTAATTTGAAAAACTAGAAATCATTGGATCATTGGATTGAAATATTGTCATTAATTGGAAAAGGCATTCTGCTGATCAATCTGGCAGTATACTGTATGGGCTTTTCAAGAGCAGGAAAAGCCTATACATTCTTCATCGGCTATCTAGCCTGGATATTAATATGTGAAATTGTTTTCTATGTATTGAATTCTCAGAAGATAAACAATCTGTTCTTCTCTCATTATTATCTGATTGGTCAGTTTTTGTTACTGGGGTTGTTCTTTCATGAAATTTTAATAGAAAAATACCAGAAAAAAACAGCACTTGCATTTTTAATTATCATTCCTGTAGTTCTCGTTATACAGTATATAATATACCCCGAGAAATATTATGTTTTTAACCTGTTTGAAATTTTTGTCACCTCTTATTCCATTATAATTCTGGCATTATTTCATTTGTATAATATACTGGATACTAAAAAGAAATACAATTATATAAGTCTGGGACTTTTACTTTACCTGATAAGCAGTACTGTGATATTTTTATCCGGAAATCTGTATACGGTGATGAACAGAAAACTGCATAAAGAAATATGGGTTTTTAATGTCGTCATGTTTATTGTATACCAGATTTTTATTCTGGCAGAATATCTTTCTTCCCGTAGAAAAAATGTGTAATTACTGTTATGATTTTACAAAATGAATGAAAATACAATTATTTCCACTATCGTTTATACCTTTCTGGCATTTACTTTACTGGCCGTTACGCTGATCATATTTTATTATTTTTCTAATAAGAAAATAACCAGAAATCTTATTCAGAAAAAAGAACTGGAAATCAGATATGAGAAAGATCTTACCCACGCCATTATCAGTGCTCAGGAAAAAGAAAAACTGCGGATTGCTCAGGATCTGCATGATGACATCAGCTCAAAACTCAGTGTGGTTTCTTTAAATATCCATCTGTTGGATTTTGATAATCTGGCCAGAGAAGAATACACCGATCTGAAAAATAAAATAATACATCTGGTCAACAAAACTGCCGAAAGCGCCAGGCAAATCTCTCATGATCTGCTTCCTCCCATTTTAGAAAAATTTGGCCTTCATGCTGCAATAGATGCCCTATGCTCAGAAATTAACATGTCCAAAACCCTGCAGGTTACTTATTCCAACAGTCTATACTTTGCAAAAACAGAAGAAGAAAAAAATTTGCATATCTTTAGAATACTTCAGGAGCTCATTAACAATTCCATAAAGCATGGTGAAAGTACTCATATTGATATAGAATTTCTAGGAAAAGAAGGAAAAAATACCTGTATCTATAAAGATGATGGTAAAGGATTTAATCTTGATGAAAATACTTTGAAAGAAGGATTAGGCTTACGAAACATCAGAAGCCGGGTAGAACTGATCAATGGAACACTGAAAATTGAAAGTGAAAACAATAAAGGAATCACCGTAGAATTTACATTTTAAATAGTTATAAGATGGAAAAGGATATAATTCGTGTAATAACCGTAGACGATGAAGCACTCTTTCGTCAGGGAATTTCATTGTTGATACAGAGAGAAAAAGATATTGAACTGGTAAGTGATTTCAGTAACGGGAAAGAGCTGCTTGATGAGCTTATAACCCTGGAAGAGCTGCCTGATATCATCCTGATGGATCTCAATATGCCGGAAATTAACGGAGTAGAAGCTACCAAACAAATCCATATCAAATATCCTCAGATCAGGATTATTGCATTGACCAGCTATAATACAAAAGCGTTTATTGTCAATATGATACAGTCCGGAGCGTGTTCCTTCCTTAAAAAAAACTCAAGCCCTGCTGAATTGCTTACTGCAATCCGGGAAGTATATAGCAAAGGTTTCTTTTACAATAATGAAGTAATGGAAGCATTACATCAAAACCTTACAGAGCCTAAAAAGAAAGTTTCCAGTATTTTTGATGCCAACCATATTTCCAAAAGAGAAAAAGAGGTATTGGAATTAATCTGTAAACAATACAACACTTCTGAAATAGCAGATCAGCTTTTTATAAGTTCCAGAACCGTGGAAGGTCACCGTAATAGTCTTCTGCTGAAAACCGGAGCCAAAAATACGGCAGGTTTAGTGGTATATGCCATTGAAAGTAAAATTGCAGATATGAACTATTTAAAAGACAGGTTCGAGTAAATATTCATGCCGTTGTTTTCATTAAAAAGTAAATAAAATTTATATTTTCTGACTAAATTAGCTTTTGTTTTGATAAGCAGAACCCAATGGTTTGTTTATGAAAAACAATAATTTATAGTTAAAACAGAAAATACAAAAGAATGAAATTTACGATCGAAAACATTAAAGAAGAACACCAAAAAGTAAAGACCGGAGCCGATTTTCCTCAATATATTCAGGCGATAAAAAGGCTTGGTGTTTCCCATTATAAGGCATACGTTTCAGACGGAAATACTGAATATTTTAATCATGACAATCAATCTGTGCAGACTGGAAGTAAGTATGATTCACTTCCTGTTTCCGATACTTTAAACCTTGAAAATTTTAAAATAAGGCTGAAACTTCATCAGCAGGGAGGAACAGATTACATGACTTTCTGTAAAGACTGTGCCGAAAACGGAATCAACGGATGGACAATGGATCTTCACGGGATGACCTGTACTTATTTTGACCAGCATGAAACGAATGTTCTGACAGAACAGATTCCAGAATAATCTTTTATATAAAACCGGGTGCAGATAATTGCATCCGGACTTCTTTATATCCGCGTGCAAAATATTGTTTGCTATTATTGATTTAAAATATTAATTTTGTTAAAAACGATAGATAATAGTAATTGGTAAACATGAGAAAGGTTTTTACGAAGTTGGCATTCACAGTATTAAGTTTGGGATCCATATTGACATTTGCTCAGAAAAATGATCTGGGAGCATGGTATATGTATTTTGGAAATAACAAAATCAGCAAAAAGCTGAACTGGCATAATGAAATTCAGTACCGTAATTTTGATGCCCTTGGAGATCTGGAACAGTTGCTGATCCGTACCGGGATAGGGTATGATCTTACCGAAAATAACAATAATGTTTTGTTAGGATATGGGTTTATTCTGAGCCAGCCTTATGTAAACGGGGAGAAAAAAGAGAATATAGAACACCGAATTTTCCAGCAGTATATTACCAAACAGAAATTTGGACGTTTCTATCTTCAGCACCGTTATCGCCTGGAAGAACGTTTTCTTCAGGATGATTTCAGGATGAGGTTCCGTTATATGCTGGGCGTGAATATTCCGATTACTCAAAAAGAAATGCTGCCAAAGACCCTTTACGCATCAATGTATAATGAAATTTTCCTGCATTTCAACAGTCCGGTTTTCGATAGAAACAGAGTCTACGGAGCTTTAGGATATGTCATCAACAAAAATATGAGGATTGAAGCAGGTTATATGAACCAGATTCAGGAAAATAGAAATCGCGGGCAGATTCAGATTGGTTTTTATAACAATATTCCATTTACTAAAAACTGATGATAAAAACTGCTTCTGAATGCTCTGAGGAAACCCTTTATTTGAAAATGAAAAATAATAAACACAAAAAATAAACACTTATGCATTCAGGAAAAAGATTCGGAGCCAGAGAGTTCATTATCTGGACAAGACGGAGCATTTACGCCTTGGTTGTATTATCAGCCATTCCTACCGTCCTGTATTTTTTAGGCTGGAAGTTTCTTTCCGTTCCATGGCAGCCGATTGCCATCATGGGAACAGCTGTTGCCTTTATTGTCGGATTTAAAAACAATGCCAGCTACAGCAGGCTCTGGGAAGCAAGACAGATCTATGGAGCGATTATTAATGACAGCCGTAGTTTTGGATATATCCTGAGAGATGCGCTGATTTCTAAAGATCCGGGTAAAGTAAAAGAGATGTTTCTTCGTCATTATGCATGGCTTACCGCCTTGAGATTTCAGCTTCGGGAGCCGAGAGCATGGGAAAATATGGGGACAGATCAGTTTGATGAATATGCCAGAAAGTATGACATTCCGGAGAGGTTGTTCAAACTGGATGAAGAATTGAAAAAATACCTTTCCGAACCTGAACTTCAGTATATTTTAAGCAAAAAGAACAGGGCTACCCAACTGATGGCGAAGCAGAGTAAAGCGTTGTCTGAAGCCTATGAAAAAGGAGAAATCAATGATTTTCAATGGACACAGATCAATCAGCAACTGATAAAGTTTACCGATGACCAGGGAAAAGCAGAAAGAATTAAGAACTTTCCATACCCGAGAAATTTCTCTTCCATCACCACATACCTTTTGCTTTTATTCATTGTTTTTGTGCCTTTCGGATTACTGAAAGAGCTCGATAAATTAGGAGACGGAACAGTGGTAGAAGGATGGACTTTATGGTTTAATATTCCGTTTTCTTTATTGGTAACATGGTGCTTTCATACATTAGACAGCGTAGGAGAAGCCTCTGTTAATCCATTCGAAGGAAGTCCCAATGATGTGCCGATTACCCAGATCAGCCGTACTATAGAAATTGATATGAGAGATATGCTGGACGAATCTGATCTTCCGCCGGCAATCACACCGAAGAATAATATTGTTCTGTAATTAAATAGAGAATTAAAAGATTTCCGCTGATATAAATCAATCCAACGGAATACATTATTTAATTAAATTAAAAAAATACTTAAAAAACTTACTTAAAATGATTCACAGCTATGTTATAATATCTATTGCAGTACTGCTGTCTGTGATGATATTGGTAATGATCGGCCAGAAATTAAAAGTTGCTTATCCAATTTTCCTCGTCATTGCAGGATTGCTGATCAGCTTTGTGCCGGGAATGCCGCGTATTGAAATAGAACCAGATCTTGTTTTCCTTATTTTCCTGCCGCCTATCTTGTTTGAAGCCGCTTGGTTTACTTCATGGCAGGACTTTCATAAATGGAGAAAGCAGATTTTTTCAATGGCCTTTGGATTGGTGTTTTTAACATCCATCGTTGTAGCTTACCTTTCATCTTCTATTATTCCCGGGCTTACTGTGGCAATGGGGTTTTTATTGGGTGGTGTAAACTCCCCACCAGATGCAGTGGCGGCTACTTCAGTATTAAAGCATATGAAAATTCCCAAAAAGATTACTAATATTCTGGAAGGGGAAAGTCTGATCAATGATGCTTCCAGTTTAATTGTGTTTAAATTTGCTCTGGCTGCCGTTATTTCAGGACAGTTCATTTGGAGAGATGCTGTTCAGGATTTCTTTACCATGGCTATCGGAGGAATTGCAGTAGGAGTGGCAGTAGGTTTTCTGTTTGGAGCTTTACTAAGGATTATTCCAACCAACTCCAATATAGATACCATTATTACCCTTATTGTACCTTACATTATGTATGTGGGAGCAGAGCATTTCCATTTTTCAGGAGTACTGGCAGTGGTTGCAGGAGGACTGTTGATGTCATATAATTCTCATTGTTATTTGAGTCATACCTCAAGGATACAGTCAGGGAATGTATGGAGTGTTCTGATATTCCTGATGAATACCATCATTTTCATTCTGATTGGTCTAGAACTTCCGATTGTAGTAGAAGGAATGAAAGAATATACTATTTCAGAAGGTATTTTCTATAGTGTTGTCATTGGTGGAGCGATTATCGGAACAAGAATTCTGTACAGTTATGCATTGATGTATTTCCCCAGAGTCTGCTCCAAAGAATTGCGGTTAAAAGTTCCAAAACCGGACTGGAGGGAACCGTTTATCATCAGTTTTGCAGCCATGAGAGGTGTCGTTTCACTGGCAGCAGCCTTATCGATTCCTGCTTTTTTACCAAACGGAGAGGCGTTTCCACACAGAAATATTATTTTATTTGTAACTTTTGTTATCATATTGATTACCCTGGTAGGGCAAGGTTTATTGCTCAGCCCAATCCTGAAATTATTAAATATCCAGGATGCCGGAAGCGAATTACCGGAAGAAAAACAGGAAGTTATTCTTATGCGCAAACTAAAAGAAACAGCATTGCATAAACTGGATAATGACTTCTCTGAACTGGCAGTCACAAACAGTCTGGTTCGCCATCAAAAACATAAGCTGGAAAATGAAATGATGCTGATGGCAGATAAAGCCCAATGTATGGCCTCTACTGGAGATTATGTAACGGCCATTAATGAAAACAAAGATGTCTTACGACAGATCATTCAGGCACAGAGAAAAGAACTGCACAGAATGAAAAGAGAAAAGATATTTGATGATCACGTCATGAGAACCATTGAAATGCAATTGGATTTTGATGAAGCAAAGATCACTGGTTTTTCACATGGATAATTAAAAAATAAGCCACAAAAGTCACAAAAGAATATTAACTGAAGAAGCTCGAATGGTGAAAAGTTCACAAAATGAAAATCGTTAGATTTTAATGACTTAAGTGTGCTCTTCATGAGTAGAAACTTAAGCTTTAAACCATTAAGAGATAAAACTTTTGTGACTTTTGTGGTTAAATATTACGGACAAAATGTGTACATTTAAACATAGTAAACCTATAATATGAGTACACCAATCATTGTTCAGTTCACAATAAATGCTCCGATAGAAAAAGTCTGGAAAGCATTAACCGATAAAAATGAAATGAAATCCTGGTATTTTGATATCCAGGATTTTGTATTGGAAACAGGCGCTGAATTTAATTTCTATGAACCTGGAGGAGCCAATAAATATCACCATCAGGGGCAAATCTTAGAAGTAATTCCTAATCAGAAATTGAAACATACCTGGTCTTATCCTGATTTTTCAGCATTGAAGACCATTGTAACCTGGGAATTACTGCCTGAAGATGGATCAACTTTAATAAAGCTGACCCATGAAGACATTGAAAACTTCAAAGACTTGGGAGAAGGCTTTTCAAGAGAAAATTTTACAGAAGGCTGGAATACTATTTTAGGACAGAGTTTAAAAGAATATTTAGAAAAATAAATGATGATTACCTTACTTCCATTTACCATTCAGGATGCTCCTCAGTTGATTTCAAAGATAAAAGACGAAAGAATGCTTCTTCAGTTTGCCGGACCTGTATACCGCTTTCCTCTCACAGAAGAACAGCTGGAGGCCGATTTGAATGATGAAAAAAGAACCCTGTTTAAAATTTCAGATGATGACGGAAATACAATCGGTCATGCTCAGATTTTTTTAAAAGAAAAGACATTTCTGCTGGGAAGAATTCTGATCTGGGATGAAAACAACAGAGGAAAAGGATATGGCAAAAAAGTAACGCTGGAACTCCTGAAATATGGTTTCAGTCATTTTGATAAAGAAACCGCAGAACTGAACGTCTACGACTGGAATACCGGAGCTATTGAATGTTACAGGAAAGTAGGCTTTGATTTTGATCCGGAGGTTAAAAGCGAAGCCAGGATTGATAAGGAAACATGGGTTTCTCTAAACATGAAAATCAATAAAAATACTTTTAAACTGCAGGAATCATGATACAGTTTACCACATTTCGTCCCGTTCTATGGACAGAAAATCTTGATGAAACCATAGGATTCTATAGTCGTGTTCTGGGGTTTACTTTGATGGACAGGAATGATGAATGGCAATGGGCTTCACTTCGTAAAGATGAAATATACATTATGCTATCTCAGCCTAATCAACATGAAGCGAATACATCCATCGGTTTTTCCGGTTCGTTTTATTTCAATGTAAATAAAGTGGACGACCTTTGGGAAGATCTTAAAACAAAAGCCAAAATATGCTATGAGATTGAAACTTTTGAGTGGGGAATGAGAGAATTTGCCATCTATGACAACAATGGCTATATATTACAATTTGGTGAACCCGTAGATAATATTGGCAATACGGAATAAAATTTGCTATTTTTGGAGAAATATTTAGAAATTCAATGAAAAAAAATATAATAGCGGGTTTAGCAGCGATTTTATTACTGGCGTCTTGTAATAAGGATAAAGAAATTCTTAATACACTGAACACCTATAATACTTCAATGGAGGCGAAAGGATACCATTTCGGAGATAAGCTTGAGCTTCCGAAAGAGGTAACGGAAAATGCAGAAAGTGTAACCATCAGCTTTGGAGATAAAGAAACAACAGATTTAACGATTGATCCTAAATTTTTCACGTTGGGTGATAATGCTGTTACATTCAATGTCAAAACAAAAGGAGGTGAAGTCCTGAATCAGGATGCAACGATCAATGTATTTGCAAAAAATCCGGAAAAAAATATCGCTTATCAGATTGTAGCAGAATATCCGCACGATCCTAAAAACTTTGTACAGGGATTCCAGGTGGAAGGAAATACCATCTATGAAAGTGACGGGCAGAACGGATCTTCACAGATTTTAAAGTACACATTGGGTACTACAACTCCGCTTGCATCTACCAAACAGGCTCAGGAAGATTTTTCTGAAGGGAGCACTATTGTTGGCGATAAAGTTTATCAGTTGACATGGCAGAGCAAAAAAGGATATATCTATGATAAAAGCTCTTTAAAACTGCTTTCAGAATTTGCTTATCCAAATGTATTAGGCGAAGGCTGGGGATTGACCTATGATGGGAAAAATCTGATTGCTTCTGATGGAAGTAAGCTTTTGTATTTCCTTGATGTAAATGACCCTTCGAAACTGATTAAATATATCGCTGTTGCCGGAAGTTCTCAGGCGTATGACCAACTGAACGAACTGGAATACCACAACGGATTTATCTATGCCAACGTATGGCAGAAGCCGATCATTCTGAAGATTAATCCTGCCAATGGAGAAGTAGTGGGAACTTTTGACTTCACAGACATTGCCAAACAGAATACTAAAGGAAGTGATGATGTACTCAACGGAATTGCTTTCAAAGGAGATAATATGCTGGTTACAGGAAAAAACTGGCCAAAGATTTACGAAGTTCAGATCAAATAATCTGATGCTATTCATAAAAAGAAGAAGTAGCGCTCCCTTGGGGGCGTTATTTTCGTTTTAAGGATTAAAATTTAGTATTTTTGGCAAATGATTAATATCTTTATGAAGCGAAACATCAACATTGGTTTTGCAGCAGTTCTATTACTCGTCTCTTGCAGTAACAAGGAAAAAATGCTTGATTCTCTTGCAGATTATAACAACTCAAAAGAAGAAAAAGGGTACCATTTCGGAGATAAAATTGAATTGCCGGAAGAAATTACAGCAAATACAGAAAGTATAGCCGTCAGTTTCAGAGGGAAGGAAACAACAGATTTAACGATTGATCCTGAATTTTTCACACTGGGAGATAACAAGGTCATCTTTATCATCAAAACAAAAAAAGGTGAAGTCCTGAACCAGGATGCTACCATTAATGTATTTACCAAAACTCCGGAGCAGAATATTCCCTATAAAATAGTTGCTGATTATCCTCACGATCCTAAAAACTTTATCGAAGGTTTTGTTGTGGAAGGAAATACAGTATATGAAAGTGACGGAATGAAAGGAGCCTCACAGCTTATAAAATATACGTTAGGATCATCTGTACCCAAAATCATGGCAAAGCAGCCCGCTGAAATTTTCTCTGAAGGATGTGCAATTGTTGGAGATAAAATATATCAGCTGACTTATCAAAATAAAATTGGTTTTATTTACGATAAAAATACCCTGAAAAAAATATCCCAATTTCCACTTCCCAACGTCATTGGAGAAGGCTGGGGACTGACATATGATGGGAAAAACCTGATTGCAACCGATGGTTCCAAAAATCTTTATTTTCTTGATGTCAATGATCCGTCAAAAGTAGTAAAAACCGTTTGTGTTGGCGGAAGTGCTACAATTTATGATCAACTCAATGAGCTTGAATATCACAACGGTTTTATATACTCCAATGTTTGGCTTAAACCCGTGATTCTAAAGATTAATCCCGCCAATGGAGAAGTCGTGGGAACTTTTGATTTCACAGAAATTGCAAAACAGAATACCAAAGGAAGTGATGATGTATTAAACGGAATTGCTTTTAAAGGAGATAATATGCTCGTAACAGGAAAAAACTGGTCCAAAATATACGAAGTGGCTTTTAAATAAAATTCATTGTATTTTTCTTTAAAACACTTCTTTTTATCCAGAAGATGGTCTCGATTTTGATTAAGTTCAAAGAAGATTCTACCAGGTTTTATCATCTTTTGGATGAAATTATTTTTCAGTAAATTGTCCCCATTAAAAAAACAGAGTGAAGTTTTTAAACTTAATATTTTTTTTCCTTTTCTGTACAGCTTCAGCGCAGAATATTCTTCCTTTAGATACTTTGAAACTAAAGGAAGCGAAAGATATGCTAGCCGATGACTATGGAAATCTGTATATCTATAAAAACAAAGATTTTAGTTTTACCAAATACGATTCTTTAGGAAAGCAGATTGGAAAAATGATGCTTACCGTTCCATACAAAGTGCAGAACGTACAAAATCCTCTGAATGTACCCTTGTTTTCTGAAAATGCCCAGGAAATGAAATTTGTAGACCAGAATATGAATGAAATTCAAAGGTTGGATTTTAAACAGAAATTTGGTTTTATCAGAATGGCTTATGCCGAAGACCTGCAGCAGCTGTGGCTTTTGGATGATAGTACAAAACGTTTGATACAGTACAATTTCAGGAATGATACAACCATTAATTCCTATCCATTTGATATCAGTTTTGAAGATTTAATGGATATGCTGGTTTATGAAAATAAGGTGTATGTCTTAACAAGAAAACATATCAGGATTTACAGCCTGAAATTTGAAAAACTGTTTGAAGCCCCATTAGAAAACGGAAAACGGTTTCGAAGAGAAAATGATGTTATTCTGGTTGTAGCTACTAATTTCATTTCACAATACGTTCCGGAAAAAGGAATGGAGACTGTTTTTGAAGATCAGGAAGCGCAAATTGTGGATAAAAACATCCTCTCTTATTTTGCAATCAAAGGGAACAAACTCTATCTTTACAGCCTTGAAAAAGTAAAGAAAGCCAAACAGCAAAAACAGCTCGAAGCTCAGCCGGAACCTCTGCAGCAGTCTACAGATAAACCAGTAGAAACAACTGAGGAAAAACCGAATGAGAATACGGTAGAGAAACCTTCAGACAATACCTTACAGAAATTGATTGAAGATACTTCTAAAGTTCAGACTGAAGCCATCGAAAAACTTATCAACTAATCAGTAAATACAAGGAAAAAGAATATTATGCATATTGCGGTTACAGGAAACATCGGAGCAGGAAAAACAACTTTGACAACGATGCTTTCCAAGCATTACGGATGGGATGCACAATTTGAAGATGTAGATCATAATCCTTATCTGGAAGATTTTTATTCAGATATGAGCAAATGGAGTTTTGCATTGCAGGTGTATTTCCTGGGAAGCAGATTCCGTCAGGTAAAGGAGATCAGAGAAAGTGGTAAAAACATTATTCAGGATCGAACGATTTATGAAGATGCTCATATTTTTGCAGAGAACCTGAATGATATGAATCTTCTTTCAGACAGGGATTTCAATAACTATTCATCAGTTTTTGATTTGATGAAATCTTTTGTATCTGCTCCTGACTTGCTGATCTATTTAAAATCAGATGTTCCTAATCTGGTTAAAAAAATCTATAAGAGAGGTCGTGAATATGAAGCATCCATCAGTATTGAATATCTTTCAAAACTGAATCAGAAATATGAAAAATGGATTTCCAATTACACGGAAGGAAAACTTCTGATCGTTGAAGTGGATGATCTCGATTTTGTAGAAAAACCGGAAGATTTCGGATTTATTCTGGAGAAAATTGAGGCAGAATTGCATGGTTTGTTTTAACATATTTTTATCAGAATATTAAGACATACTCAGGGTAATTCTTTTTAAATTTGTTTAGATCAAGTTTAATTATTGAATAATTATATCATGGTAGTTAAAGTATTACATAACGGAAACTGTTCAAAGTCAAATGCTGTACTGGAGTATCTTGACGAAAACGGAGTGCCTTTCGAGATCATCAATATTGTTGAAGATCCGTTAAGCCCTCTTGAGATTAGAACGGTGCTTAAGAAGTTGAACCAGAGTGTTTTCCATATTATCCGTAAAGCAGATAAGCTGTATATAGAAAACTATGCAGATAAAAACTATTCAGAAGATGAATGGATAAAAATTCTTTCTGAAAATCCCTCTCTGATACAAAGACCAATTCTGGTGAAAGGCTCGGTAGCAATGCTGGGAAGGCCTATTGAAAATGTAAAATTCTTTATTGAAAAATAAATAAAAATCCGTTCTGTGTAAGAGCGGATTTTTTTATGTTATTGGGTTTCTGTTTTCTTAGGTCCGTTGATCACATTATATAAAGCTTCCAGCTCTTTTGGAGGATTCCCGGAATCAAAATCTGAAGATGTATACTCCTTTCCGCCAGAGGTAATGATCATAGAGGCTATCATTGCCCGGTCAGAATGTCTGCCTGTAGTAGGAGCTTTAAGATCTGATATCTTGGATAAATCAATATTTCCTGCCAGTTGGGAAACTGCCTGCCATTCCGCAGGAGATAGCTTGGTATTCGTGATCTCTTCGTTGATATTGGATGCTTTTGAGGAAGGAGTAACAACAATGCTTCTGCTGAATCCTCTTGTTCTTTCTATTAATTGAACCTGTTCAATCTTTTGTTGTTGAACTGCAGTGGTGATATTCGATGAGGCATTTTCGCTGTTGTTTTTATGAATACAGCTTGTGGTAGTGACCGCTAGGGTAGTGCTCAATAAGATCAGTGGGATGTTCATTCTGTTTTTGTTTATTTCATATAATAAAAAACCGCCTCATTACTATGAAACGGTTGGTGTTTTTACAATAGAATAACGCCTTCTATTTTGGCTACTTCTTTATAAATATTCACTACCTGATTGGCATCCAGAACAAATGCATTAATATTGCAGGCTGTGTATTTTCCATTTTTGCTTTCGCGGTTTCCCAGGGTAAATTTAATACCATCAAAAACTTTGTAAATTTCAGTAAGTTTCGCCTTGTCTGTAGGAATAATAAATTTAAATAAATAATCTTCCGGAAAATCGTGATGATCCTCCAGTTTCTCCTTTAAAGACTGATAAAAATCTTCAGGACTTGCGTGTTGATTTCCTTGTAATATATCCATCTGCAATTGTTAATATAATATAAATATAACGAAATTTTTCCTATTTTCCAAATGGTCCCAGCAGAGACTTGGAGTTCTGATGTTCATAATCTTCGATGATGTTGAATAATCCATTCACCAGCTGTTCAGAAGCAAGTTTACTCAATCCTCCTGAATTGACTGTATTGTTATTGCCTCCTAAAAGACTGCCCAGAAAATTACTTCCTGATAATGCGGTATTAATGGTTTTTACAATTCCATATTCATTCAGTTTTTCATCTACTTTAGGAGCGATAGCAGCAATAAGCTGTTGAGATGTTTTTTCTTTAAGAATCTGTGTAGCTGTAGTTCCCTCCATAATTCTTGTAACATCCTGAGCGTTCAGGCTGTTTACAGCATCCTGCAAAATAGGTTTTGAAGTATTCACAGTGTAAGCCGCTGCCTGTGCTATATAATCTCTTTCTTTGGCTACCAGGGAAGGAGCAATTTTTTCCAGTGTAGAATTGATATCTCTCAGCTCTTTAGGAAGCGCTTTGTCTACCATATTATTCTGTAAAAACGCTTCTTTGTTTCCGTAAATACCCATTCCTTTATCAATACCATTGAGCAGGATTCTTTTAATAATGGAAAGCCCCATGTCTGATGTAGCCAGTGACGTGCATGATTGTACACTGGTAGTAATAACAGCACCGGTCCCGATGATAAGAGCGGCTGCAATGATATATTTTTTCATTGATCTTTTTATTATGTATTTCTAAGATGCTTTTGTCAAAAACTGCACCAAAGGTAATTACTATTCTCTATTTAACAAAATATTAAAGTGAGTGCGGGATTTGGTGAATTTTTTTGCCTAAAATGGTAATTTAACATTGATGAAATAATGATAAATTGATAGTTATATTGAGTATAAAATTATAAAACTTGAATATTTGTCATTTTTGATTTAATAAAAAGGGATGATTTTTAAATATTTAAGATAATTTAACATTGTTCAATATTTTTTATATTTTTGGCTAATGTCTTTTTTTGAGATTTTAAATAACTCCACTATTTAAAGACAAAATTGAATTTGATTTATTTGAATAAAATTGAAACTATATGAAACAAAGTAATTTAAAGTATCCATGTCTCATTGCCGTTTTGTACTTCGGTATGAATGTGAATGCACAGGTTACACAGGATTCTGCTAAAGTCCAGAAGATCGACGAAGTCGTGATGATTGGATATGGTAGTCGTAAAAAAGTAGATAACACTACTTCTATTAGTTCTATCAGTGCAGACGAAGTAACTAAAACTAAAGTATTGAATGCATCACAGGCCATTCAGGGTAAAGCAGCCGGAGTACAGGTAATTGCTTCTGACGCACCAGGATCTACTCCGACAGTGATGATCAGAGGACTTGGTACTGTACTAGGAGGAAGAACACCTTTGTATGTAGTTGATGGAATGTTTACTGATAACATCAACAATATCAACTCTAATGATATTTTGACATATGACATATTGAAAGATGCTGCAGCATTGGCGATATATGGTAACAGAGCCGCTAACGGGGTAATCATTATTACTACAAAATCAGGTAGAGGAAAGCTAAGCGTTTCTTATGATGGATTGGTTGGATTTAGAACTCCTTTAAAAACCATCAAAATGGCTAACGGATCTGAATTTGCAAATTATAATAATGCGGGTAAAGCCAGTAATTATTTGAATCCTAATCAGCCATACGATACTGATTGGTTTAAAGAAATTACAAGGACAGGGATTTACAACCAACATAACTTATCTATTTCCGGATCTTCAGAAGTTGCAAAATACTTTTTAAGTTTAAGTAATTACGATGAACAATCTATCCTTAAAGGAACAAACTATAACAGGACTACAGTAAGAACAAATAACGAGTTCAGAATTACCAAAGGTATCAGATTAGCTCAGACTTTAAGTGCTACCTTTACCAATGATACTCCTAAATCGTATGGAGCTTTTACTAATGCTTATAAACAATCACCATTAGTTCCTGTATATTACCCAAATGGAAAATATGGTCAGCCTATTTACAATAAGACTACCGGAAATATTGATTATGAAGGAGGAAGATTTAATAACGTAGGTAACCCTGTAATGCAGCTTGCTTACGATAATCAAAGAGGTAGAAATTTCTTATTACAAGGTGGATTAAAACTGGATATAGATATCTATAAAGATTTAAAATTTACCTCTCAGTTTAGTGGAGAGTATGGTAATTATAAATACTATAATTTTGTAAATTCAAAATCTTTCTGGTTAGATAGTGATCCGATGAGAACGGAAAACCAATACTCGGCTACATCACCACTAACAAGGTTAACCAATAAAAGTCAGAACTATTTCAACTGGTTGCTCAATAATTATTTAACATATACAAAGAAAATTGAAAACCATGATATTGAAGTTGTTGTAGGTACAGAAGCTTCGGTAAAGAATGGTCTGGAGACTTTAATTATCAACAGAAAAGATGTTCCTGTTTCAAAAGATTACTGGAACCTTAGCGGAGTTGATTACTATGGTAACCTGTATAGTGATAGTGATACAAAAGCCCTTGAATCAATAAAAGGAAACAGAAATACTACAATTTCTTATTTCGGAAGATTCCAGTATAAATTCATGAACCGTTACTTATTAAGCGGAACGATCAGAAGAGATGGCTCTTCTCAGTTTGCGGCTGGTAATAAGTGGGGTACATTCCCATCATTTGGTGCAGGTTGGGTTATCTCTGAAGAAAGCTTCATGAAAGATGGTTTCTTTGATCTGTTGAAGCTTAGAGGTGGATGGGGTAAAATAGGTAACCAGAATGTTCCTTTGAATTATTTACCACTATCAATGGGAGCAACTTACAATTATGCATTTGGAAGCTCACCAGTAAGTAATGGAGTAACTGTCAATAAAGGTTACGATCCAGGTTTAGGATGGGAAGTTACAGAAGAATCTTCTTTAGGATTGGATTTTGGTATTCTGGATAAAAGATTGACAGGTACTTTCGATATCTATAACAGAAAAACCAAAAATCTTATTTTGGGGGTGGTTCCATATATGGCAACCGGAATTTCTGATTTGAATTATTCACACATGGGAAGTGTTGTCAATAAAGGAGCTGAGGTAAGTCTGAATTGGGCTGATAAAGTAGGTGAAGATTTTACCTATTCAATTGGTGCCAATTATTCCTATAATAAAAACAAACTTGCCAGCATTGATCTTTCTAAGCCTGTTTCTCAAATTGTGGGAGGAAATCTTGGAAACGGACAAGATACAAAACTTTTCAATGCTAATGCAGTGGGATATGCATTAGGAAGTTTCTATTTATGGGAAGCAGATGGTTATGATGCAAACGGTAATCTGAAGTTTAAAGACTTAAATGGTAACGGTGTTACGGGAAGTGCAGATCCGGGAGACAGACGTTTCTTTGATTCTTACATACCAAAGTCAACGTTAGGAGTGAATATCTCAATGTCTTATAAAGACTGGGATTTTGCCCTTAGTGGGTACGGAGCTTTTGGATTTAAAGTATACAATGGTAAAAAAGCCCAAAGAAATGGGGGAGAAAATGTTGAGGCTTCTGTAGCAAATGATTTCTGGACACCTACAAACACCAATGCTGCCAATCCTGTAAATCCTGCAAATATTCCAATTGCATCAACGTTCTATTTAGAAAGCGGAGATTACTTCAGAATCAATAACATTTCGGTAGGTTATACATTTAAGAATTTAACTGATTATGTAAAATCAATTAAGCTTTATGTGAGTGCAATTAATCCTTTTGTGTTCCAGAAATACTCAGGATATTCTTCAGAATTATCCGGATATAATCCTACGGATCCTACTGCAGAAGGAGATCCATATAAACGTGCAGGGGTAGAATTAGATGCTTACCCTACATTGAGATCTTTTGTATTTGGTGTTAACCTTAATTTTTAAAAAATGAACAAGAAATATATCATAGCAGCTGCATTTTTAATTTTAGGAGCTGTTAACCAAAGTTGTAGTAATGACTTTATCGATGTGTCACCTACGGAAGCAATTCCTGAGGGTGCATTGGGTGAAATATACAATAATGATGCAGGAGCAAATAGTTTAGTTACAGCTATTTACGCTAAGTTTTTAGACTGGAATATGAGTACATTTGCATGGATCGGGGTTACATCAATTGTTTCTGATGATGCAGATAAAGGTTCAAGTGCGAGTGATTCAGGTTCAGACAAAGATATTTTAGACGCTTTAACGTTTACACCTTCAACTCCATCATTTAAAGAGTTGTTTGCTTCTAACTATCAGGGTATTAATAGATGTAATCAAGCATTGAAATATCTTCCACAATTAGATAAAGCAGATCCTCAATTACGTGAAAGATTAACGGGGGAAGCTAAATTTCTAAGAGCATTCATGTATTTTACTTTAGTGAGATCTTTTGGAGGAGTTCCATTAGTAGACCATGTTCCTGTAACAGGAGTTGAAGCAGATAAATTAATGACGCTTACAAGAAAAAGTAAAGAAGAAATTTATGCATTTATAGAAAAAGATCTTAAAGATGCCGCAGCAGTTTTGCCTTCTGGAACTGGAGGACAAAGAGCTACAAAAGGTGCTGCTCATGCTCTTTTAGCTAAGGTGTATTTATATCAGAAAAAATGGCAGTTGGCTGTAGATGAAACCAATCAGGTTACAGGTTACTCATTAACCCCTGTTTTCCAGGATATTTATAAAGTTTCAGGAGAAAATAATGCTGAATCTATCTTTGAAATTAATGGGAGTGGAGGAACAGCAGGAAGAGCAATCCAACAGTATAGCCAGGTTCAGGGAGCCAGAGGTACTACAGGCTGGGGCTGGGGGTTTGCTACACCTACCCAAGGTTTGTATGATGCTTACTCTGCAACAGATTCAAGAAGAGATGCTACGATTATCCACAGAGATATGACATTATATGATGGTTATTATGTAGGTCCAAATACAGAAAATAAATTCTATAATTATAAAGCTTATTCTTCTAATTATAGAGATCAGGCTTCCACAGATGTAAACATTCGTTATTTGAGATATGCTGAAGTATTATTAATCAGAGCTGAAGCAATGAACGAATTGGGACAAACATCTGCAGCTGTTCCTTTCCTGAATCAGGTAAGAAACAGAGCTAACATCGGTAATACTCCTGCTTCTTCTCAGGCAGATGTAAGATCAGATATCTGGAAGCAAAGAAGGCTGGAATTGGCTTTTGAACATGACCGATGGTTTGACTTAGTAAGAACAGGTCAGGCTCAGGCTGCAATGGCTGCCGACGGAGGAAAAGTTTTCAAGGTTGGAAAGCACGAATTATTCCCACTTCCACAAGATTTTATTATGGAATCAGGTGGATTGTCGGCTCAAAACCCTGGATATTAAAAATAAATCATAAACATTAGAGGAGAATGAAAGTTCTCCTCTTCTTTTAGTTAGAAACCCTATAAAAAGAGATCTCATGAAAAGGAACGTATTATCAATGGCTATTACCTCTTTATTCTTTGTGTATTCCTGTAAAAATGCTCCCGTTGCCAAACAGGAAGCAGGAAAAGTTGAAGCAGTAAAAAGCAATATCACAGATGAACAACTGATGGATAGAGTACAGAAAGATGCTTTGAAGTATTTCTGGGACTATGCAGAGCCCAATTCAATGCTTGGGAGAGAGCGTTATCATGAAGACAATGTCTATCCGGATAATGATAAGCACGTGATTACTACAGGAGGCTCAGGATTTGGACTGGCAACCATTCTGGTAGGGGTAGAAAGAGGATTTGTTCCAAGAAAAGAAGCCGTGAAAAGACTTACCCACATCATGGATTTTCTTGCAAAGGCAGACCGTCATAAAGGAGCATGGTCACATTGGATCAACGGGGAAACTGGAAAGACCGTTCCTTTCGGAAAAAAAGATAATGGTGGTGATTTGGTGGAAACGGCATTCCTTACTTCAGGAATACTGATGGTTCGTGAATATTTTAAAAATGGAAGTGCCGAAGAAAAAGCCCTTGCCGCAAAATGTGATGAGCTATGGAAAGGAATCCAATGGAACTGGTATACAAAAGGAGGTCAGAAAGTTCTTTACTGGCACTGGTCACCGGATTACCAATGGGAAATGAATTTTCCTCTTGAAGGATATAATGAATGTCTGATCACTTATATTTTAGCAGCATCTTCACCTACCTATTCCATTGATGCGGAAACCTATTATAAAGGCTGGACCAGAAATGGAACCTACCTTACAGACAAAACAAAATACGGGTTACCCCTGTATGTAAAACACAATTATGCTGAAGAATATGGCGGACCGCTTTTCTGGGCGCAATATTCGTATATCGGACTTGATCCAACAGGATTATCCGATAAGCTTGTCAAAAACTACTTTGACGTCAATAAAAATCAAACCCTCATCGACTATAAATATTGCGTTGAAAATCCAAAACAATGGAAAGGTTATGGACCTAGCTATTGGGGACTTACAGCCGGTTATACCAGAAATGAGGATGGAAGCACAGGATACACCGCTCATATGCCTGGCAATAATGATAATGGAGTGATCACTCCTACAGCAGCCTTAAGCAGCTTTCCATATACTCCAAAAGAATCAATGGCGTTCCTGAGATTCATTTATACCCAGAAACCCGAATTTATAGGATCTGCAGGACCTTATGATGCCACTTCTGTTAATTATAACAATTGGTTTACCCCAAGATATCTTGCAATAGACCAGGGAACCATTGCACCAATGGTTGAAAACTACAGATCTGGATTCCTTTGGAAGTTGTTTATGAATGCCCCGGAAATTCAGCAGGGATTAAAAAAACTAAGCTTCCAGTCAACCAAATATGGAATAAAATAATTTAATAGGAACGGGCTTTAGTCCGTTTAAATAAAAAAGGTCAAATCCGCTGGCTTTAGCCAAAACCTAAATAACAATATGAAACTAAAACTGAAACATATCCCTCTTTTACTATTGCCGTTTTCATTACAAATGAATGCGCAGGAGATAAAAGGAGAACTCAATAAAGAAATTAAAAGACAGGAAAAAGTATCCTATATTCTGGATTACCCACAGAATACAAAAGGGAATGTACCTTTGATTGTTTTTCTACACGGTTCAGGAGAACGTGGAACTAATCTGGATTTGGTAAAAGCTCACAGCCCGTTCACCTATAAAAATCTGATCAAAGAACCGGTGGCTGTTCTGGCACCTCAATGTCCGGAAGGAACATGGTGGGATACCGTTACCATCTATAATCTGATCAAAGAAATTCAGAAGAAATATAAAATTGATACCTCCCGCATTTATCTTACAGGACTTTCCATGGGAGGATGGGGAACTTTAAAGCTGGCCATGGAGCATCCGGAAATGTTTGCTGCTGTGGCTTCAGTTTGTGCCCCTACAGATCAGGTAATGACTGCTAATATTCATCAATTTAAGAATTTGAATATGAAAATATTTCATGGCGGCATGGATGATATTGTTTTGCCCGCTAATGCTTTTAATTTTTATCAAAAGCTGCATCCTGTAAATCCCACAGCAGAATTGGTTATCTTCCCGAATGACAATCATAATTCATGGGATTCAGCCTATTCAAACCCTGCGCTGTATGAATGGATGCTGTCAAAAAAGAAAGGAAAATAGCCTGACACACACAATGATTGAAAGATAAACCCATCGAATTAAAACTAAAAATATAAAAACAATAATTTAAGAAGATAGATTTATGAAAAAGTTAATTGTAATTGCCACTTTAGCATTAGCTCCTGTATTTTCTGCACAGGAAATGGTAACGAAGCCCGTTCAGTCTTATCAGACAGCTCAATATCAGGCTAAAAAGAAAGCTTTTGTAGATAATCTTTTATCTAAAATGACTTTGGATGAAAAGATCGGCCAGCTTAACTTACCAAGTTCAGGTGACTTTACCACAGGTCTGGCTAAAAGTTCAGATATCGGTAAAAAAGTTGAACAGGGTTTAGTAGGAGGATTATTCAATATAAAAGGAGCGGAAAAAATTAAAGCCGTTCAAAAAGTAGCAGTAGAAAACAGCCGTTTGAAAATTCCTTTGATTTTTGGGATGGATGTAATTCACGGTTATGAAACCACATTCCCGATCCCATTAGGTTTAGCCGCTTCATGGGACATGAATCTGATTCAGCAGTCAGCAAGAGTAGCAGCTAAAGAAGCATCTTCTGATGGAATCAACTGGACATTCTCTCCCATGGTAGATATTTCCCGCGAACCAAGATGGGGAAGAGTTTCTGAAGGTTCCGGTGAAGATCCGTATTTAGGAAGTGAAATTGCAAAAAATATGGTGTATGGTTATCAGGGTAAAGATTTATCTGTTGGAAACACCATTCTGGCTTGTGTGAAGCATTTTGCATTATATGGAGCAGGAGAATCGGGAAGAGATTACAATACGGTTGATATGAGCCACGTGAGAATGTTCAATGAATATTTCCCGCCTTATAAAGCAGCTGTTGATGCAGGAGTAGCTTCTGTGATGGCTTCTTTCAATGAAGTAGACGGTGTACCTGCAACCGGAAGCAGATGGCTTCAAACTGAAGTTTTAAGAAATCAGTGGAAGTTTAAAGGCTTTGTGGTGACGGATTACACAGGGATCAATGAAATGGTTGATCATGGTATGGGAGATCTTCAGCAGGTTTCTGCACTGGCTCTGAAAGCAGGTGTTGATATGGATATGGTAGGAGAAGGTTTTTTAACAACATTAAAAAAATCTTTATCTGAAGGAAAAGTAACGCAAGCTGAAATTGATCTGGCAGCCAAAAGAGTTCTTGAAGCAAAATATGACCTGGGATTATTTACAGATCCATACAAATATGGGGATGCAAAACTGGCGGCAAAAGAAGTTTACAACATGGAAAACAGAAATGTTGCAAGAAATGTTGCTGCTCAGTCTATGGTGTTAATGAAAAATGAAAATCAGGTACTTCCTTTGAAAAAATCAGGAACGGTTGCGGTCATTGGACCATTGGTAAACAATTCACTCAATATGGCCGGAACCTGGAGTGTTGCTGCAAAACATGATAAAGCTGTAAACCTGATGCAGGGTCTTCAGGCAAACTATGGTAAAGAGGTGAAATTCCTTTCTGCTAAAGGTGCCAATATTGATTATGATGCTAAATTAGAAGACATCTATGCTGCTCACGGTAAAAAAACAGACAGAGACAACCGTTCGAAAGAAGAATTGTTAAAAGAAGCTGTGGATGTTGCCAACAAAGCAGATGTTATTGTTCTCGCCATAGGAGAATCTGCAGAAATGAGTGGTGAATCATCTTCTAGAACTGAAATTACCATCCCTCAGTCTCAGGTTGACTTATTAAATGAACTAAAGAAAACCGGAAAACCAATTGCCATGGTTCTTTTTACAGGTCGCCCATTAGCTTTAACCAATGTAAAAGATACTCCTGACTCTATTTTGAACGCATGGTTTGCAGGATCTGAAGCAGGAAATGCAATTGCAGACGTTTTATTTGGAAAAGTAAATCCGTCCGGGAAACTTCCAATGACTTTCCCAAGAAGCCTGGGACAAGTGCCAATCTATTATAATGCTAAAAATACAGGTCGCCCATTAAGTCAGGAATTGACGGATAAATGTGAATACCAAAGATTCCGTTCAAACTATATGGACGAATGTAATACTCCATTGTATGCCTTCGGATATGGATTGAGTTATACGAAATTCAATTACTCTGATATGGCAGTTTCCAGTGCGAATCCAAAAGGAAATCAAACCGTTCAGGCATCTGTTACGGTAACCAATACCGGTAACTATGACGGAGCTGAGGTTGTTCAGTTGTATATCAGAGATATGGTGGGAACTATTACAAGACCGGTAAAAGAATTGAAAGGTTTCCAAAAAATATTTTTGAAAAAAGGAGAATCCAAAAAAGTTACTTTCGATATCACTCCTGAAACGCTTAAATTCTATAACGGAGATTTGAAATACGACTGGGAATCAGGTGAATTTGATATCATGATCGGAACAAGCTCTGATCAGGTTCAGCATTCAAAAATTAACTGGACCAAGTAATAGAAGAAAAGTTGCTCACAGAATTGTGTATTATGTCTTTTTTGGCATGATTTTTAATAATACCTCGTGTAATTATTATATACAAATTGACATGAAAAAAACAATTTTATTAAGCACAATGTTCCTTGGTTCTTTAGCATTTGCACAGAAAGGAGTAATAAAAGGTGGTGACAAAGATGCGCACGGATGTATTGGTTCTGCGGGGTATACTTACTCTCAAATTAAGAAAGACTGTGTAAGAACTTTTGAACAGAAGATTAAGTTAACAGAAGTAGCTCCGAAAGAAAGCTATACTTCAATAGCTGCAGTTATTTTCAGTAAAGACATGAAAAAAGCTGAGGTTTTTGTAAAAGATGCCGGTGAAAGAAGTATTATCCTTACCAGAGCAGGAGGTAAAGCCAAAGCATGGAAAAAGGATGGTTACGTATTGGTTCCTTACAAAAAGAACGGTTATCAGCTTAAAAAAGATAATATCGTGATCTATCAGTAAGATCAGATTTCAAAACAGAAAAACCGCTCGCAAGAGTGGTTTTTTTTGTACCTTAGGGAGAAATTAATTAATATCACATTTTTGGGATATTTTTAATCCATCAGAAAACAAAAATTTTATATATGAAAAAAATAATTTTACTCAGTGCCATGTTCCTTGGTTCATTTGTTTTTGCGCAAAAAAGTACTCCTGTTCTGGGAGGTGACAGAGATGTTCATGGTTGTATTGGTTCCGCGGGATATACCTATTCACAGTTAAAAAATGACTGTATACAAACTTTCAGGCAGAAAATAAAACTCAAAGAAGTAAATTCGGATAAAAGCTATACTTCAATGACAGCAATAATTTTCTCAAAAGACATGAAAAAAGCTGAAGTTTTTATTCCGGATGGAGCTGCAAAAAGCATTATCCTGAATAAAGAGGGAAAAGGAAAGGTCTGGAAAAGCGGTTCTCATATTAAAGACAGCTATGTTTTAACTCCGTATAAAAAAAGCTACCAAATCAAGAAGAATGATGAAATAATTTATCAGTAAGATTAAATTAAAAAATACGAAGCCACTCGGAAGAGTGGTTTTTTTGTGGTATAAAATCAATGAATTCAATTGGATTTTAATACGACAAGTTTTGTCGTTGTGGGCAGATATTTTTGCCATATCGTAGAATGAAAATATACTAGAATAAATGATAAATAACATGATTAACGGTACCACATAAAAGTGACTTTCTACCTTAAAAAATGTTAAATTTGCGAAGTTTTAAGAAACTAATTACTAACTCAAAAAACGACAACACGGGAATGAAAAAACTTTATCTCGGTGCATTCACCCTATGCGCAATCCTGGGCGTATCCGCTCAGGAAGTGGTGTGGCAGAAAGACATCCAATCCTCTACCCAGGATTTTCTAAGCCAGGTCATCACCACGATCGATCAGCAGTACCTAATCACCGGAAGTTCTATACAGTCAGGAAGCGGGAAGCTGCAGGCTGGAAGTAAGCAAAACAACGGCTACGATTTCCATCTGGTAAAACTCAACCAGCAGGGACAGGAAGTCTGGGAGAAATATTTCTCGGGATCCAACCATGATTATTTATCTGCAACCGTTACCACTCAGGATGGTGGATTTTTACTAGCCGGAACATCCTATTCAGGAAAAGGACTCGATAAAAAAGAAGATTCCAAAGGAGGATCCGATATCTGGTTAATCAGAATCAATGAATTTGGCGACGAATTATGGCAGAAAACCTTGGGAAGTTCTTCGGATGAAGAAGCCAGAGCAGTCATTCAAACTACAGACCTAGGATTCTTTGTAGCCGGGAATGTACAGAGCTCATCAAAAGGCTACGGCTCCAAAGATGTCTGGATCACAAAATTGGATAAAAACGGAAAAGAA
>Ga0105244_10000320_pt1 | contig 46016 bp, 47 predicted proteins | sample KBSM44metaG_FD_80423 | JGI IMG/M metagenome (GOLD analysis project Ga0105244, IMG submission 80423) | Miscanthus rhizosphere microbial communities from Kellogg Biological Station, Michigan, USA - KBS M4-4 metaG | ecosystem: Host-associated > Plants > Roots > Rhizosphere > Soil | place...
AGACCACATCCTCGAATAGCACAGCATCGTCGGCGTCGTCCGGCTGAAGAATCGGTAGTCGACTAATGACCGGGATGATGTAGCTACCGTGGCGGGTTTGTCCCATTCGCACCCTACGAGCGTGGTCGCGGGCCGCGTCCGGGAGGCTGTGACCGAAGTAGCTCCGCGGTTGCAGCGCCGAGTTCGCGGATGCCTGCATGGAACGTCGGACCGAATCGATCAGGGTCGCCGCATCCCCGAGAGGAATTGAGTCATCTATCTGCCCAGTAGCCTTGAACTCCGCGATGTCCGATCCAGACTTCGCTACCGCCAGCAAAACCCCCTCCGGATCTGTGCCAAAGCTGTTGGCCAACCGACTCAGCATCTCGGACCAGCGCAATGTGAAATCAGGGGCCCGGGTAAGCATCGGCACCAGAACGCCAGTCCTGTCGTTGTGCCAGCGTTGGGCGATGTCGCCGAGGGCGGCCGATTGAGTCCACCCGTGAATTCGAAGCCATTCGATCACGTCAACAGGCAGCAATGTTTGGTCCGCGAGGATTGTGTTGTCGCTCATGAAGCCCACCTCGCTGCCTGCGCGTCCATCATGGTCTGCATCGCGTCAGGCGTAAGGAGATTGCCCATGGGGACTTTGAGCCGGATGGTTGCAGCGTTGGAAGTCGATGGCAGGCCGAAGAGCGGAAGGTAATAGGCGGAGCGGGTGAGGCTGGTGCCGTCGTGGTTCATTACATGCCAGGTGGAGGTGTCGTCAGCCACAACTATCACGGCAAGCACCCCGTAACCGGATCGCTGTTCAGAACGCAGGAGATTGTAAGTACGGACGTCCAGATCGTGGACAAGATAACCATCTTGAACGTCCGGATTGCTAGTCGCTTTCAGCTGAAAGTCGAGTGTGTGCTCGTGGCTGTGAACAGTCATATCCACTCCACGTTCGTCATCTGCAACGATCTCATATGTGAAATTCGCAGCTGCGGCGGCCGCGACCACCCAGGCGCGGCTGAATCGCTCCTTCTGCTTCGGTGATCCGTCTACCACAGTCGGACTATAACCGCTCGGCCCGCACGCGCGCTTGAACTCGCCGGCGACACCCCAGCCCGTACCTCAGTATCACCGCTGTTTCCGCCCGGGTGCCTGAGGTGGACGGTTAAGTTCCTCGCGGATTCGCTGGCCTTCCGGGCCAGACAGTAAAGGATTCCCGAACGGTCCCCACTGAGCCCGAGATTGCCGCTCAACGTAACGCGTCACAGAACGGGCGCCGCTGCGCGCTTTTCCACACTGCGTGTCGTCTGGATTCCTTGGCGGAAAGTTGCGGATAAATTCACGACTACTCTGGGACTGGTAGACGCTGTACGGAGAGACTTATCGAGCGGGGTGTTGATGAATGACTGCGTGGATCATCCGAGCCGGTAAGTACGGCGAACGTGAGCAGTGGGCCCTGCAAAAGGGCTTATCGGGTGGGGGGTGGTTCGAGGTCGCGGACCTAACCGCAGCGACAACGAAGGACCGAGTCCGAGCCGCGGTCGAGACCGCGTTCCCGACCGCCTCAGTCGGACGAGTCGCGAACTTCACCGGCCAGCTCTGGGCGATCCGCCATACCATCACACCCGGCGATCTGGTGGTGATGCCATTGAAGACTACGAAGAAGATCGCCCTCGGCATTTGCACCAGAGGCTACGAGTACAGGGCGGACGATCTCGACCCAAACACCCGCCACACGCTCACCGTTGACTGGAAGACCGCCGATATCCCCCGGGCCGCTATTAAGGACGACCTGCTGAACACGATCAACGGAGCTATGACCGTCTTTCAGGCGTCGAAGAACAACGCCGAGCAGCGCCTACGGCGTCTTCTCGACACCGGGCTCGACCCGGGCAACAACAACACCCACCCCACCCCACCCGCAACTGGCACCACGACCGCTGCCACCGGTTTGTTTGATGGTGGTGAGGCTGACGACGTTGTTGATCCACCTGCCATTCCAACTCTGGAGACCATTCGGGACCGGGTACGCACCCATCTGGTCGAGAACTTTAGAGGACATGGCCTGACTGAGCTTGTGGCAGGGATCTTGCGTGTGGAGGGCTACGTCTGTGAGGTGTCTCCACCGGGGCCGGATCAGGGAGTGGACATCATCGCCGGCCGCGGTCCCCTCGGCTTGGACTCCCCCACCCTCATCGTCGAGGTGAAATCCGAAGACGGATCTATCGGCTCACCGGTTGTACGCGGCCTTCAAGGAGCCATGAGCCAGCACAGAGCCGATCAGTGCCTCCTAGTCGCTTGGGGCGGCTTGAACAAGCAAGCCCGAGCCGAGATACGCACCGATCGCCTCACAACGCGAGTCTGGGACGCCGACGACGTACTCGATCACCTTTTCGAGGTCTACGACCGGCTCCCTGATGAACTACGCATGAGAATTCGCCTCACACGCGCCTGGGTCCTCGACGAAGAAACAGGATAAACGCCACCGCCGCGGCCCTCATCCAAACTCTCCTTCGCCGGGTGATGCACGGCAGGCTTACCCTCCCGGGGTTTGTCATCAGCTGCACTTCGCCCTGTAAGGGCACTATCAGGATCGGCTTGCGAATGGCGGTGAGGCCATCAGGACAATTTCGATGTCGATGGAACTGCCCCCAATTTTGATAGCCAAGGTTGGGCAGGCGAACTTAGAACGGAACCTCCCCGCCGTCTTCCCACTTGCACCTCTTGCATCGGACGCCCGCATACAGGTCGTCCCTGCTGTAATCCACCTGGCTCCATTGCTCCATATCTCGTATGCCTGCTCCACATTCAGGACACCCGACATATGCACCGTAACCAGGGACATAACCCACGTCTATCCCCCATGACTCGAAAGTCTTTTGGACGGCCATGATGAGTTTGGCATCGCTGTTCAACCCGAGGATCTCGGACGCTACGAGCGAGCGATCCTTCCTAGCATCGATCCACTTCTTGAACTTCAATGTGGGAGGCAGAGCAGTGTCGTCAAGTATGACCACAAGAAAACGATGAGGCTGATTGTGGAACATCCCCCAAGCGACATCTCGCTCGGACGTAACCCAGTCCGCCACAGCTGCGTCCTTAGACCAGAACAGCACGAAGGTATCCGTAGTTTCTAGCGCCTTCTCAATATCACTTGGGATTACTCCCCCATTCGTGATGCTTACTTCGTCGTAAAAAGGGTCGGCTCCCATCAGCAGGAGTTCAGCCATGACCTGACGGACAACAGGCTTATCGATGGAAGAGTGAGAGAGGAAAACCCTGGTCATGCCACTCACATTAGGCGAGATTGAGACAGATTCGCGAAAGATCGTACTCCGTTCAGGATCGGCTTAGGGGCACTTTCTCTTCGAGGCTTCCAACGTCACGACTGATCGCCTCGCAATTCCGGGTAACGTTCCCAGAGCACGGGCCAGACGAGGCGTTCCAGGATCTTTTGCTCACTGAGGTCTTCCACTCCACTTGCGTGGCTCAGGAGCTTCTTCTCAGAGGCCGACATGCGGAAGTTGTAGCCGGTTACCTTCGGCTCCTTACGCTTCTTAGGTCGCCCTGTGGGACTTTCGGGCTGCACCGTAGCTAGTGGCCGACGAGGCTGTTCGGCCATATTCCCGAAAGCCTCGATTTCTTGCTCCGTGGGTTGGGTTGTCCGGCTCCGTGGCTTTACCATGCCATAACCTCCTGGGTGAGCAGCTGGATTTCAGCCATGGCCTTGCGGTCCTTCATTTCCACCACTCCCCTGCCGTCGTCCATGCATTTCTGGAACGCGCCGCGGTCGTAGACCACGGTGTTGGCGATCGGCAACTCGGGGTATTCGTCCAGATAGGCGCGACTGTCTTTTACATCCGTGGCGAAGATATGCGTGCTGGCGCGGTTCAGAAGGCCGAGCACTCTAAGTTCCGGATTGAAGTCCCGCGCTTGCTCGATGGTCTCAACCAGGGACTCTGTAACATCCAGGTCCGTCTGATTTGGCTGCATAGGCGCCAGGAGGACGTGCGCAGCTGTCATTGCGGTGCGCATCTCCTTACTGTCCTTTCCTGCAGCATCGACCAAAACGACGTCGTAGCGCTTGTCCAGGTCTTTCAGAACGCTGTGAAGGTTGCCGGTCTGCTGTACGCATTGGATGCGCGGGTGACCGTTTTCTTCCCTGTCCTTTGCCCAGTTTGAGACTGTTCGAACGGTTGGGTCTGCCTCAAGTATCAGGACGTCTCTGCCCTGCCTCTGCAGTTCAGTGGCAATGTTGACGGTGATAGTCGATTTACCTACTCCGCCCTTCAGGTGGGCTATAAGAACAATCATGTCTTCACACTAGCGTGGTACCAAACCAGTGTCAATACCACACCAATATTACACTAGTGTGGTACCAGTATTAGTGTGGTATTTGTATGGTATTGGTGTGGTACCATTTACACCCATCTTGTGTGGTTTTCGGTTACCTATCGGCACTCCTTCTCTTCCCAACGAGCGGGGTAGGGGGCTACGTTTACTGGCGCTTGAACTGTTCGACTCGGGCCTATCCGGGCAACCGTCAGGATATCCTGACGGTTGGATTAGCGCAGGGGAGTGAACGGCAGTGGAGCGTAGAACCCACGAGGGCTCATTGGTCGCAGCCGTGCCCGATGGCCGCAACTCAGTAGACCTTCAGAGCGGGATAGTGCTTGTCCCGGGCATAACTGGCAACTACCAACGCCATCCGGATCTCCGTGACCACGAGATAGTACCGGACGATGACGTTTCGGGTTGGCGCGCTCTATGTTCCTGCGGCTGGGAAGGACCGTTCTGGCGGCGGGTCACCAAAAGAGGGACAGCGAACCTACTACGACGCAGGACCTACGTGCCGTTTTTAGGCGTTGCTAGCCCGTCCGTGGACGTAGAAGCAGCAATACGCGCGGAGTGGACCGCTCATGCGGCACCCGCTAATGCAGTCGTAGAACTGGAAGCAGCCGCAGAAGCCCTGGAACAAGCTCAGGAACGCCTCAACCGCAAGGTGCGTCAAGCCAGAACATCCGGCGTCTCCTGGGCCAAGATAGGAGACGCCGTCCAAATGACGAAACAGTCTGCACATGAGCGCTGGGGCCGCCAATAATTCCTACCATTCCCCTTGACAGGCAAGGGCAGTGCGGGAACGGACGTAGCATCAAATAACTCGCCCTGTGAAAGGACCCAAAGCTTTGACTACCCAGGAAGGAGCGACCGCTGGATCATCACTCGTAGACGAATACGCGGCGTTCAACGATGAGTTGATCGAGCATTTGAAGGAAGCCCGCGAGGGGTACGATCTGACCCTCCCACTACGCGAAGCGTTTGGGTCCAACTGGGATATCAAGATCCAAAGGGCGTATCTGCCCTCGCCCAGAAACAGTATTTCTTGGGTGAGTGAGTTCTACCTTGTTGGCCTTGTCCACGAAGGTGAAGTGTTCTATGCAAAACGTTGCGATCACCCGTGGGCTGTGGCGGCGATCGTTGATGACCTTGTCTTCGACGGCCTCGGAGAAGATGTTCCGGTCTCAGAGGACGCAAACATGAATGGCCCACGGTGGAAGGATGACTGGCCTTGGTTGCGCGCAGAAACCCAAGTGCCTTTCCTCACTCCATCATTCGATGAGGCCTACGAAGCACGTAAACGCCTGGAACGGGGCTACAGGGCGCCAGACCAGCGCCGCTGAAGCCCGGCAGGGATTGGTCACCGATAAGGCTTGGACCATGAGTCAATCTGCCTCCGCACGTTTAGCGCTCATGCGGCGAGCCATACAGCTAACTCGTCCCCGGGTGGTAACCAATGTTCCTCACGTTCAACATCGTACAGATCCGCTTCGTTCAGTTGGGCGTCCTGAAAACGGTCCAGATAGGCGTGCCAGGCGGCGCGTTCCCGTCGGTTACGGCTGATGTGGGCTTGGTAGTCATCCAGTACTCCCAACCGGGCCGCCAAGTCGGTCAAGTTTACCGCCGTAGTCCGCCACTGCCGGCCGTGCCGCTTGATGATGGCCAAGGCTTCCATGTCTGTCAGTGCTTTGGTGGCCGCGTTGCGGCTGATACCTGTTGTCCGCACAATTTCTGCTGTGGTGGGGGAGTAGCGGCCGCGTTCGATTGCTTCGTAGATCAGTGCTGCAACGTCCCCAAGGGCCCGGAACACGGGCCTGACCGCGTGAACCTGTCCTTTTCGCCAGGTGAACTCCCGAGCCAGCTGGTGGTAGTGCTCGGGTAGTTGGATGACGTAGACGTCTGCGGCCTTGTGTCGTGCGTCAGCGACTTTAGTCAGGATGCCGTCTGAAACTTTTGCCAAGATTGGCAGGAGGCGAGCGATGGTGACATGGTGTTTTCCCATGGCGACGGCAAGCGTTCGGCAACCAACGTCAAGAATGTCAGTTTGCATGCTCCGCATATATCCGAGCAGTCCACGCATGAGAAGCCTTAGTCCCAGGCTTTCGCGACCTCGTGTTTGAAGTCTGTGGTCGAGGACAGCGAAAACGATGGTTTCCAGGTCGTTCACAAGCTGGTGGATTGAGGCAGGGCTGGAGCGGAGTGCCCCCCCCGTGGGTTTTGTAGGGCTTGTGTTGTTAATAAGTGCAGTCTTTTCCCCTGTTTTCCAGAGAATGCTTTTAGTTGCTGCCTGGTTGGCCGTAAAGGCCTGGGCTTTCGCCCACTCGGTGGGTAGGAGGCGTTCCTGCTTGGTGGTTGTGCCGTACAGGGCAGCGAGTCCGGGGAACTGGCCTACCAGTTCGTTCTGGATCTGTTCACGGGTCCAGCCACAGGCGGCGAAGTGGTTCAGGACAGCCATGCGGGCCTCTGAGGAGCTCTTGTAGCGGGCTGTGTCGTAGAGCCCTGTACGGGCAATCTTGCGTAGTGGTGCTTCGCTGCCTGTAGCTGCAGGCAGCGAAGCACCAGAGCGCTGAGTAGCGATCAGCCTGGTTTCACGAGCTTTGCGGGCACGGTTGCGGGCGAGTTCAGGCGCTAAAGCAGCCTTGAGGGCTTGGATTACGGCCGTGGGGTTTCTGCGGCGCAGGACGTCGTAGGCCTGGGCTAGCGGGGTGATGAGGGTTTGGTGGCCACCGGACTTGTGCGGAGATCCTGGTACGCGGATGCAGCCGTCAGTGATGTTCTGGTGAGGGCTTGGGTCAAGGCTCGTGGCCATCAGAGAGAGGGCCTCCACCAATTCGCGGGCTTCGGCCGCGTCCATGGGCTCTTGGAGAGGGATGTACAGGTGCCGGCCTCCGCTGGGGGAGAAGTCTTCGACGAACCTGACGCCAGCGTTCCTGAGCAGGTTTGCTAGCTGCGCTGCGTCGATGTCTACGACGTGTTTGAGGGCCTTCGAGGTGTCGAGGTCCAAGCAGAGAGTGGTTACGCGGCCGTCCGGACCGTGAAGCGTTACGGCCGCTGCACGGCCCGGCAGTGTGGCTGTGATCTTGGGAAGGTGCCGAGGACGCGGGTATTGGAATTTCTGTCCGATCCAGCGTCCGAGCCTGTAGGACGGCGCACCCGCAATCAACGGAGCGAGGCTCCACGCCTGCTCAGGTGGGGTCGACACGCCGACGCCCGTGAATGCATGCGTTGACGCGGTAACCGGTTCCGGTACCATAGACAGCAGTTACCTTTCGTGCGAAGGTACGAAAAAGGGAGCGTCCTCGCGAGAGGAAGCTTTTTTAGTTCAGATCGCAGTCCCGCCAAGAACGAGATCTGAACGTCATACTTGTTGAAGGCCCGCCTAGTGCGGGCCTTCCTAGTTAACTGGCCATCGGTAAGGCCTCCTGCTTGGCCTTGAGTGCTTCGAGGTCAATAGTTGCGAGGTGTGCAGTCACGAGACGGACGATGTAATCGCCGCGAGTGTCATTGGTGGCCTTGACGATTGCCTCCAGTTTCTCCGCATCAGCGATCGGCAGGCGCGCTGTGACGCTGTGACGCTTGCCCTTGCTTGGCATAGGCATTTTGTCTCCTGTTCCTCGAAGTGGATACACCCATCCAAAATGAAGCAGCTTCCATTAAGTGGGATGCCAGACTTCCCGGCGTGTCGCCTGCCCTGGGACTAGGAGAGAAGCCTTGCCTGGAGGGCGCTCATAGCCTCTCGCACCTTGTCCTCATTCAGGGAATAGCGTGGCGCCCTGCCCTTTCGTTCGCCCAGCGGCACGTCGCCCCTGATAATGCCCAGCTCCTGTTCCAGGTATTTCAGGGTGCGCGCGAGGCTTGAAGAAGAAGAGCCAACGCCTTCCAGGATGTCCCCGAAATAGGACGGTCCATGGTCGCGGAGAAAGCAAAGAACTTCCAAGCGCGCTGGGTTGCCGAACGCGCTCAGAGCCATGTCGACCTCTTTTGGCCAAGTCTGAACGACGCGTATCGGGGAAACCATGTTGCCATTTTCACTTGAATTTCCTCCCCATGCGAACTCGTTGAGGATAGACTACCATTGAATGAGAGTTGCAGTTCATTGATCGGGAGTTAGTTCAACCATCAGTATTCGTCATTTCATCGTTCGTGAAACCTATGTCTCTTCAGGTTCCGTGTGACAAGCGTTTCCGTGAAAAGACAGGGACAATGGCCCGGGCTATCGAATGGATAAATTCGTCATCTTGTCGGTGGCTACTGGTTGGGTTGGGAATCGATGTTCAGGGGGAGGACAGATTTTGAAGAATAAGCAGTCGTTCCGAGCACCGTGGTCGGCCTCGTCCCTAAGCGCTCATGGCGGGGTGAAGTCGTGACCGTACAAAAGGTCATTACTGGTGGCTCGATCGTTGCGCTGCTGACCGTTGGCTTGGTCACTGTTGTCCTTGACGACAGCGATCCGGCTCAGGCTGCATCATCGTGTGCTGCACCTGCCGGCGTATCCGCTGGTCCTGCCCCCGCCGGGGGAGTGGCCGGGTTTGATGCCGAGCAGATGAAGAACGCCCAAGCGATCATGAACGCTGCCAAATCCCTCAAGCTGCCGGTAGCCGCACAGCTGATCGGCATCCAGGCAGCGATCGGTGAATCCACCCTCCGCGTCATCGACTACGGCGACGGAGCAGGGCCGGACTCGCGTGGTCTTTTTCAGCAGCGTGCCAATGGTGCGTGGGGATCCTACGCGGACCGGATGGACCCCACCATTTCAGCGACGAACTTCTTCAAAGCACTCCAGAAAGTGGAGGGTTGGGAAACCCTCGAACCGACCATCGCCATCCACCGGACCCAGCGGAACGCTGACCCGAACCACTACACGAAGTTCCGCCCCCAGGCGACGGAAGTTTTCAAGGCCTTGGGCGGGGAGTCCGGCGCAGCCGTAGACCCCTCTGGCGTGTGCCCGGCTGAGGGTAACCAGGTCGTTGGGGAGCTGGCCGGTAAGTGGGTCCCTCCTATGGAAGGGGCGATTAACAGCAGCGGCTACGGTCCCCGCCCTGCCCCTCCCGGCACTGCCGGGGGAGTGCTGGCCAACTTCCACTACGGCATTGACTTCGTTCACCCGGGAGGCCCGGGAACGATCGTGGCCCTGACCGATATGAAGATCGTCAAGGTCCGCAACCTCGATGGCCTGTTCGGCACCGGAGTGACCGGCCAGACGGTGGACGGGAAGCTCACCATCGGCATGTACCACATGGAAGCCGGCTCGGTGAAGGTCAAGGAAGGCGACACCGTTGCCGCCGGAACACCGCTGGGCACCGAAGGAGCAACGGGCAACGTCACCGGCCGCCACCTGCACATGGAGTTCTTCGCAGGCGCCCTGCCCAACCCCATGGTTCCGATCAATCCCACCATCGACCCGACTCCGATCATGAAAGAGAAAGGCATTCTCTGATGCGCAAGCACCTCGCACTCACCGCCGCCTTCGCCGCTGCGCTCTCCTTGAGTGCCTGCGCCGGAAACGCGGGCACCGAACCAGCAAACGATTCCACCCCCACGGTGAACACCGGACAGGGCGGCCACCATGCCGACGACGGCCACGACCACGACCACGGAGCCGACGAACACTACGGCATCCCCGAAGTGACGTGGGACGCTGCGGCGGAGAAGACGGTCAAGGACACCGCGGCCAAGGCCATGGCGCTGTTTGCCCGGCCCGACATTCCGGAAACAACCTGGTTCGCTGACCTCGCCCCGCACCTCGCACCGGAATATGCCGAGGATGCCAAGTACATCGACCCGGCCCGGGTGCCGATCCGGAAGATCACGGACGGGCCAGCGATCAGCAGGGATGCCGGTAATCCGATGACCGTCACGGCAACGTTCGCCACCGACGCGGGCCGCTGGACGATGCTCCTGCACCGTTCCGGACAGCAGCAGCCCTGGCTGATCACCGCTATATCCCCGCAAGACCCGACGTCATGAAACCAACGACCAACCCTGAAACGAGCGAGAGGAACCATCCGATGAGCACGAACTGGCAAGGAAGCGAACGGAAGAGCCGCGCACCCATCAGCCTGACCGACACCGAACCCGAAACATCTACCCCGGATCCGGGAACCATCATCCACGCAGTACCGGATGCCGAACCGGCAGCAGCAAAGGTAGAGACCCCTGCAGTCGAGGACCTGCACCGGGAGGCTCCGCTGGTCAGCGGCCGCCGCAGCGCAGCCGTGTTGCGCAAGGAGAACGTGAACGACCAGCTCCCGCCCTCCACCGGCTGGCAGGCATTCCTCCGGGCGGTCAGCTTTGGTCTGATCAGCCCCAAGGTAGGCGCGGCCGAGCTGGCACGCCGGGCGGACCTGTCCGCGATCCAGCGCGTCTACTCCCGTCCCATGCAGATCATGGTCGCCCAGCCCCTCGGTGGCGTCGGCAAAACGATGTGCAGCGTCGGTCTTGGCTCCACGTTCGGGATCCACTCTGGACAGCAGACACTGGTGTGGGACAACAACGAAATGATGGGCACCGCCGGCGTCCGGACCAACGCCAACGACTCCACCCGCACCGTGTGGGACCTGTTGAACGTGCTGGAGTCCTTCGAGACCGTCACGGCCCGCAAGGGTGAACTGTCCTACTACACCCGTCACCAGGGGAACAACCAGTTCTCCGTGCTAGTCGCGGACGAGGACGCGGACCGGATGAAGTCCATTGGCGCCGATGAATTCAACCGCATCCACACGGTGGTGAGCCGTTTCTACGACACCATCATCGTGGACACCGGCAACAACACCCGCTCAGCGAACTGGCTGGCAGCGATCGAGGTCACCGACCAACTGGTAATCCCCACAACGCTCAAACGCAACGCTGTGGTCTCCGCTTTGCGGATGATCGAACAACTTGAGTCCATGTCCGAACGCACCGGCAACCCGCACTACAAAGACCTGGTAACCAACGCTGTCGTCCTGGTCACACAGGGCGGCGGGGCGAAAGTCTCCGCAGCGGAACAGGCAGAGCTTCGCGAGAACCTGGCCTCCGCCGTGCGCGTGATGATCGACATCCCTTATGACCCGGCCCTGGATACCGGCTCGATCATCGACTGGCAGCTCGTCGGTGACCCGGCCCGCCGTGCGTTTGAACGCGCCTCAGCAGAGATAGCCGAGGGCCTCCTGGCCATCGACCGCAGCACTTCCACCAAAACAACCAACCGATAAGGAAACCAAAAACATGTTCCGCACCATCACCAGCGAAATCATCATTCGCACGGCCGCCGACAACCCCCTGGGAGGGGTTACCCCGAACATCAACGTCTTCGGGGTGAAGTTCACCGGCGCGATGCAGCTCATCCTTGGCGGCATCTGGGCCCTCGTCCTGTTCCTCCTGGCAGCTGCCTTCCTCTGGAACCTCATGAAGTGGGGCGTCGCACGTCAGCGCGGCCACGCCGATGACATCGAAGAAGGCGCGTCAGGGGCTAAGAAGACCGGCATCGCTTTCGGTGCCGCAGCCGGGGCCAGCGTCATCCTCGGCGGCATTCTGGCACTTACCAGCGCAGCAGGAGCCTAGCCCATGCGGAAACACTGGAAGCTACTCACAGCGCTCGGGGCGGTGATCCTCATCATCGCTGTCGCCGTGGTTCTCCTGAACCCTCCTGTCCCGGCCCCAAAGAAGGACGACCCCAGCGCCCTGCAGGCGTCGGGAAAATTCGGGTTCCCCGTCTCTGGAATCAAAATCGGCGAAGGTGGGACCAAAACCGCCAGCGACGGCAAAACCATCACCGGCTACAACGGCACCTGCGACTCCGCCGCCCAAGCCGCAGCCAACTACACACCCCTCATCGAAGACGTCAACACCTCCACCTGGGCACAACAGAAAAAGACCCTGGTGGAGGTAGGCAAGCAAGGCCCGTGGGTAGAGCGAGCCACATTCAACGGGGATCTCCTGGCCAACGCCAAGGACCTGCCCCCGGGAGCATTTGATGGTCAGTGGTACTACCGCTCCGACGTTGCTGCAGGTGGCCTGTACCGGGTTACCAGCTGTGACGAGAAAAAGAAGGCAGTCGTACAGGTCTTCACAGGAGGCGTCGCGGCAGTGGTAAATAAGGCGCCCAGCGCCTTCTTCCAGACCGTCACCTTCGAACTGACCTGGTCAGACGACTGGAAGATCTCAGACTTCGCCATCGTCCAAGCAGGGCAGGACTTTGGAGGCCGGGTTAAGGACGGCGGACCAATGAGCGTGGGGACCAGCTTTGATGACCCGACTCCGATGCTCCAGAGCGATCTGGTTGATGCCTTCTTCCAAGGCAAGAGCCGGGAAGGGTGGGTTGAGTATGCAAACGCTAAGCGCTAGCAGGACGATCCGCCTCGTCGCGATCGTTCTGGCCATGTTCCTCAGCTTCGGAATCATCACCGCCGGACCTGCCCAGGCAGCCGACGACGTAAGCAAGTCTGAAAAGTTGAACGCAGACCAGCTCAAGCGTCTTGCTGGATTGCCCGCAGATCAGCGCGACAAGATCAGGGACCGGCTAAACCAAGAATTGGGCAAGAACGCATGTGGTGATTTCGCCTTTTCAACGGCTATGACGGGTGCCAATTGCGAGAGTGTATCTGCCAAAGCATTTGGGTCTTTCCTGACAACACCGGAAAAGGCGCTGGACTACGACGGTACGAACACTGTCCCGTTCTGTGCTGCATTGCCAAGTGCGGGTGCACCCTCCCCAGCCACCGCTTGGTGCGTGCAGGGTTCTGCCGTTAAGAAGTTTCTCCCGATTGCTGGTGTGGTGATGCGGACGGCTCTTTCGGCGATGCCTGGCGGTCAGGTGGTGTTGGGCACGGTGGATACCGTGGCGTTCATCGCGAACGCGAAGGACGGGTTTGAGAAGTTCGCGAACACGGTCAAGGCCGAGGGTGTGAAGTCCACCAACGAGGTATTGAACAACCTTTTGAAGGTGTCCGTGTTCGAGGTTGACGACGCCTTCCGGTCCACGTGGGCTGCTTTCGCGGCGATCGGGATCCTGGTCATGGGCTTGATGTATTTCAAGCTCTGGAAAGACGTCTCCAACGAAGAGATCGACATGGATTCCGCCCGGACATCCCTGCTCTGGTACGGGCCACTGTCCATGGTCCTGGTGCTGTTCGGACCCGCAATCGGGTACGTGATCAACGGCTGGATGAGCGACCTCTCTGAAGGGGTTACGTTCTGGACCGCCAGCCGGGTCACGGATTTTGGGGTGGCAATTTCCCGGTTCGCTTCTTACGAATCCAGCGGAGCTTTCGGGCCTTTGGCCGCGGTCCTGCTGTTCGGGCTGTTGTTCATCGCGGCGTGGGCCATGCTGGGGTTGCTCGCTTTGCAGCCGCTGGCCCTGTACCTGCTCGGCCTTGGTGTCGCGTTGATGATCGGGTTCATGATCCATCCCAAGTACCGCGAACGAGTGGGCAAGGTCGGTGTGTTGTGGCTAGGGATTTCCCTGTCCAAGCCCTTGCTTCTGCTGCTCATGGGCGCGGTGTTCAGTTACATCGCCTCCCGTCCGGCATTCGCCGGCGAAGGAGTTGATGACGGCATGGTGAACGCGACATCGGTGTTCCTCGCCGCAGCGGCCATGTGCGTGCTGGCCTTTGCCCTGCCGATGCTTTACAAGTACGTCCCGATTCTGCCGTCCTCATCAACGAGCATGGGCGAGGGCAGGCAGTCCGTCGCAGGCGCGGCCATGGTCGCCGGGGCGGGTGCTGCTATCTCTTCCTCCATCCGGCAGCGCCGAACCGCCCAGGTACAGTCCGGCACCCCCGGCGGCCGGAGCGGGGGTTCCTACGGTGGGGGCGCCACGAAGGGTCCTTCTTCGATGACGCATTCAGAGGGCCACTCCGGTTCAGGGCTTGGATCGAACGGCCCGGGTATGTCGGGCCGCCGTAGTGCAGCTTCGAGGATCCCCAATGACCAAGGCGCCGCCACGGGTCAGAGCGGTCAGGGACAGGGGCAGCCGGAGACACGCACGATCGGGGAGCTGCAGAAAGCCGACCGTGCCGGGACCGGAGGGGCGAAGGCAAGCCAATCGTTGAAAACCGGTGCCGGGGCAGTGGGCCGGGGATCGGCGAAGGTGGCGGCCGGTGGCGCGACGGCGTTCCTGCTGGCGGGCAGGGAAGCGGCACGTCAGGCCTCGATGCGCGGTCAGCGCTCGGCACGGTCGATGGCACCGGATACCGACCACATCAGTGGCCGGTAAGAGAAGCACGAGGAGTAGGTAGTCATGGGAAGAATGGTTGTTGTCGGCGGTGAGGTCCAGAGCCGCGGCCTGTTCGGCGGAAACCGGACAGCACCGGAATGGATCGGCTTGTCCGCTGCCATCGGTGCCGCGCTGTTGATCGTCCTGGCCGGCGGCAGCCAGATCGTCACGCTGATCATCGCAGCGGTGCTGGTCCTGGCCGGGGTCATCCTGACCACACCGAACAAATTCACCGGCCACCGCTCCTTGGGGGCCCTCTTTGTAGAGGTCCGCCACAAGAAGGTCCGCGCCAAGAACAAGTCCCTGGTCTATGTTCCGGTCAAGGACCGCCCGCAGACACGGATGATCAAGGCCGGCAAAAAGGACCGGGAACGGGCCGATCAGAACGGCATGATCGAGGTCCCCATCCGGCACAAGGACAACGCCCCTCTCATGGTCGGCACTGTCCGTCACTTCTCCATCGACACCCCGGAAGGGCCGCTGGTCATTTTCCGGCACCAGGGCAAAGTCAAGAAGTCCTACTACACGGCCACGATGGAAGTCATGGGCTCATCCTCCGGAATCCGGGAGGAATACCGGAAGGAATCCGGCCACGTCGCCCGTGGCCAGTACCTCGCCCGGCTGGCCCGCCGCCAATCCCTCGTCACCCACGTCCAGACAATGGCCCGGGCCGTGCCCATGGACTCGGCCGACCACCTGCTGTGGGTCAAACGGAGGGTCGCGCAGAACGTCCCACGGATCCTGTTGGAGTCCTACGGCGAGCTGTGCGAGACAACCCGTTCACGCTCAGAACAGCACCGCACCTATGAGACGTTCCGGATCCCGGGTTCTGCTGCCCTGTACCGTCGCGCCGAAGCCTACGGGCCAGGGGACGAGGGAATCGGCCAGGCGATCTATCAGGAAATCCGCTCCGCCATGGCCCAAGCCTCCATGATGGGCTCGATCACCAACTCCCGGCCCCTCGGCCCGCAAGCGATGGCCGCGCTGCTCCGTCACCTGCAGGACCCTGACTTCGACATCGACGACTACGACGGCGCCGACCTCATGGACTGCTGGCAGCACCTGGACGGGGCAGCCTCTCCCGTCTCCCTGGTGGTCAATGATCACTGGCACATCCGCACCGGGTACGTGCCAGCCTCGGCATTCAGCCCCGCACCGATCCCGGTCGAGGCGTTGGAGGCGATCATCAGCGGCATCCAGCCCGCCGTGGTGCACTCGGTCTCCATGGTCATGGAACTCGAAGACGCCCGCAGCGCCCGCTCCAAAGCCCGCACCGATGCCGCCATGGACAGGGCAACGAGCAATAAGGTCAGCAAATCCGGTGTCGTCACCGACGGCACCGAAGAAGTGTTGATGGGAGCCTCCCACCAGCGCCTCCTGGACCTGAAGCCCGGCTCCGGCCACCACGGCGCAGCCTACGGACTGTACATCTCCTTCGCCGTGGAAGACGCGAACGAGATCCTGTCCACCACCGACATCGTTGAGGCAGCTGCCTCCGATGCCGGTATCGAGTTCATTGACTGGCTGGACCACCGCAACGACCTTGCCCTGATCACCACCATGCCGTTCACAAGGGGAATCCGATGAGCACCACGAACGACGCCAAGCGCCTCAACCTGCCCTGGGCTGTAGCCCGCAAGTCCAAGCGGACCCTCAGGGCCCATGCCCGCACCGCGAAGCTGGAGCTTGAAGCAGCCGCCGCCGATACCGCGGCCGAGGGGTTGCGGCGCAACAAACCGTTGAGCAAGCGTGCGGTGAAGAAGGCTGAGAAGAAGGAAGCCAGGGACCGTGAGCTGATCGAGGCCAAAGCGAACGCCAAGACCCGCTGGCACCATGATCGTAAGTGGGCTTTCGCCTCAAAGCTGGGCTTTTACGACCCGGCAGCGCCGGGCGTGCCGTCCTCGACCCGGCAGATGGAGTTCTCCCATATGGCGATTGCCTCCCCGCCCACCTCGCACCGTGGCTTGGTGTTCGGCGTCGACGCCGGGTCCGGGTGGATGATCGTCCATGACCCGTTCACCGCCTACGGTGACACCCTCGAATCCCCGAACGTCTGCTACATCGGGGACCTTGGACAGGGGAAGTCCTCGGCCATGAAGACCTGGGGCGTGCTGCGTCAGCTGATCCTCGGCCGCCGCGTCGTGGTCATCGATAAGAAGTACCAGAAGGACGTCGGCGGCGGCGAGTACACACCCCTTGCACGCAAGCTCGGTGTGGCCCCGGTTCGGTTCAGCATCGGTGGCGGCGGATCCCGGATCAACATCCTGGACCCCCGCATCGCCGCACGGCTGAACGAGGAAACCCACGACAGCGCCGAAGCGTTCCGCACGCCCGCCGGCCAATCCATGCTGGTCCGTGCCGTCATGGAAGAAGCCCTCCGCCGGCCCATGACGCCCAAGGAAGGCAAAGCCGTCCGCATGGCCCACCGCCAAGCCCTGACGGATGCGAAGAAAGCCGGGGAAGTCGCCCACATCGGGCACGTCCTCAAAGCCCTCTACGCGCCCAACGAAGACGCCGCCAAAGCCACCAACCTGACCGTGGAAGAACTGCGCGAGTGGGGCCAGGACCCGGCCTTTGAGCTTGAACGCATGATCGAAGACGACCTGGCCGGCCTCATCGATGGAGAGACCAGCGCGGACATCCAGCTCAACGCCGGGCTGACGGTCTTTGATGTGTCGCTGCTTCCGGAAGACGGACCGGCGCTGCCGATCGTCATGACGATCATCAACACCTGGTTGGCCAACACCCTCTACCGGCAGGAAGAAGCAGTCCCCACAGTCCTGCTCATCGAAGAGGCATGGCACACCGTACAAGGCTCGGTGGCCACGGTCACCCGCCGCAACACCAAACTCTCCCGCGCCCTGTCCCTCTCGTGCCAGTTCGCGTTCCACCACATTTCCGACATCCCGGCGGACAGCCCGGCCATCTCCATGCTCAAGGAATGCGGCACGGTCCTGCTGTACAAGCAGCAAAAAAGCGCCGACGCCCTGGCCTGTGAAGAGATGTTCACCCTCCCCGCCGGGTCCGCCGAGGTCATCACGAAGCTGGTCAAAGGAACGTGCCTGTTCAAAATTGACCAGTTCGATCCCTTCGAAGCCATCCACGTCCGTAGCCCCCTGGAAGTGGAGCTGACCGACACGGACGGCGCCATGAAGTCCACCTCCACCATCGCATTCAACGAAGAACCCATCACCGACGAAGCCATGGAGGTTACCCCGGCATGAGCAAACACACCTCAACAGACACCGTGATGAAGCTCGGCCTCGCCGGATTCATTGTCGTGCTGGCGGGCCTGGCGTGGGTATCCGCTTTCCTTGGTGAATTCCTGACACCTACGGGGATGCCGTGGACAAACTTCACCGAATTGATGGCCCGGTTCAAGGCCGGCACTTTCGCCTGGCCACAAGCGGCAACGTACATACTGATCGTTCTCGCCATGATCGCTTTCCTGGGAATCGCGTTCCTCACCATCGTGCTCGGGGGCCGCAAACCGAAGGACGACGGTTTGCCCCGGTACAAGGATCTGGAACCACGGATGGGCAAGAAAGCTGCCCTGGCCAAGGCCCGGCAAGCTCTGGAACTCCCGGAGGACGCCACCGAAGATGAAATGATCGTTGCCCTGTGCAAGCTGGACGGTCAGACGCTGTATGTGCAGCACGAAGATTCCATGTGGGTGTTCGCCCCGCAGCGCTCTGGTAAGTCGCTCTTCCTGGCAGTGGGCATCATCCTGGATGCCCCGGGGCCGGTGGTCACGACGTCTACAAAAAATGATGTGCTGATGTTGACGGCCGTTGCACGGCAACGCCGCGGGCATGTGGAGGTCTTTGACCTTCAGGACATTTCCGGCTGGCCGAACAAGGTGCGTTGGAACGTCATTGCCGGGTGTGAGGACCCTGATGAGGCGCTGGCCCGCGCCAAAGCCTGGGCAGGGGCCCAGCCGATGGGGAACGTCAAGAACGGAGACTTCTTCAATTCCAAGGCAGCCGCAGTGTTGGGAAGATTCCTTCACGCGGCAGCTCTGGGCGGCCGAGGCATTGAAGACGTCGTTCGGTGGTCCAATAACTTCGCGGACAAAGAACCACTGGAAATCCTCATCGACCATGGCGCACCGGAGGCGTTCTCCGCCCGTCTTCGGGCTTTGACCACTTCCCGTGCCGGCGAAACGGTGGACTCCATCCAGGAAACCCTTGCTGGCCTCCTGGAGCCGCTGTCCTCCCCAACGGCCATGCAGATGCTCAGCCCTGCAGAAGGTGAAGGCTTCGACATGAACCGCTTCCTGGCCAAGCCAAACACCGTGTACCTGCTGACCGACGGGGAACGCTCACCCATCGCCCCGCTGGTGGCCATGTTCGCTGACTTCATGTTCCGCAAAGCCCAAAGGATTTCCCAAAGCAAGCCCGGTGGCCGGCTCTGGCCCGTGTTCACCATGGTCCTGGACGAAGCACCCAACGTTGCAGCACTGCCGGACATGGCAGGAGCCCTGTCCGATTCCGGCGGCCGTGGAATCCGCGTCATCGGGTTCAGCCAGTCCTTCGCGCAGAACCGGCAACGCTGGGGCAACGAAGCTGCGACCGCCATCCGAGGCACTTCCTCAATTCGCATGTTTCTGCCCGGCCTGGAAGAGCTGGAAGAGTTGGAGAAGATCGCCAAAGCCGCCGGAGTCACCAAACGTCAACGCGTTTCGACATCGCAGGGCAAGGGCGGGTCATCAAGGACCACCAGCGAGGAAGAGCGTCCGGTGATCCGCGCCCACGACATCCAGCAGCTCCCCGTGGGCGAAGCGTTCATGCACTACAGCAACGTCAAACCCGCGAAAGTGAAGCTCACTCCGTGGTGGGAACGAAAGGATGCCGAGCAGATCCGCGCGGATAAGACGGCAGCTGGGGAGATTGTCAGGAGGGTTGAGGTATGACCGACGGCGACGATTACGCACCCGAGCAGCCGGAACCGGACGAAAAAGAACTGGTGGAGCAGTTTGTGATGTGGGTCGAGATGCTGCTGCACGACATTGAATCCGTGCCCAACGAAGCCTCCGACCGGCACTGGTGCCCCGAGTGGTGGCAGCATCCCGAAGCCGTGGCCAGGCTCATGGCCCTGCACGAGGCCTACAAACAAGCTGTCCAGGAGAACACTCTGTCGGCCTGGTGGATCCAGCACTGGGACCCTCACACCCGGGTGCTGTTCTCGGGTCTTGGCCCGTTCAAAGACTGCCAGCGGCGGCACGCGTTCCTTGACCGGGCCGAGGACTACACGCCACGACTCGCAACGGTGGCCCCACCGGCTGGCTGGAGCCCCTAAAGCGGGACCGTCTGCCTACCACCTCCCACGCCCACAACTTTCATCTAAAAACTGCCGCTACTTTAGCGAGCAGGAGAGATTACCTCTCAACTGCGGGGGATCCGTTGCCGTATCCATATCCATTTTTTCGACCAACCTGTCTTGAGAAAGGCCGACCTAGCATGTGCACCGCTCCAGCCTCGCCAAAGCCCTCACCAATAACGCGAGGGGCGCTGTTCCTCAACGGTCACGGAGTCCCTATGTGGACGATCTATGTCTTCGCCTATGCCATACCCATCGCGTCTTGGTGGGTACTGGCCCTCAACATCCCCGAGTATCAGCGTCCCCTCGTAAATGTTGCTGGATGCGTGCTTCTGGCGCTGGGCAGTTTCACTGCTGTGATCGCCAAATCCACACCTGTTTTCACCGGAAGGCACGAGGGCGAGCACCACACCAAATGGAGGGGGATCGTTGGAGTTCTTTCCTACTTCATTGCCCTTGTTGGAGCTGTGCTAGTTCTGGTTGCAGCCGTCTTGGACCCTGCCTTCAAAGAATCGTGGAGTGCCTTTGTGCAGGGTCTCGGACTCCTATTTGGGCTTGTCCCCTAGCAGAAAAGTAGTAGCATCCCCCTGCCGTTTTCTGGGTGACAGGCACTTTCGGTCCGGTCTTCCCTCGGTCAATGCCGCCCCGAACAGGCATTCCTTGTTTGTCGTTACAACGGCCGTTCGTGTGAGCGACGAAGTGGGCCAGTTTGGGGATGGTCATTCTCGAGCCAAGAGGGCGACACGCACACTCTCTGCAATTCCTCCGGAGCAGGCGCAGGCGAAGTACGAACAAGGGGCGTGGTATTTCGGGGACTCCACGCCAGAGGAAGGAGTGGGCACCATCCTTGGTGTCCACTCCTTCGTTTGGGTGCTAACTCTCTTTCGCCATGGCCTCGTGCTGAGCGTCCGGCGGACCTACGGTTCCAATGCCAACTGATGGAGATGGGCATTCAGTGAACGCAGCTCCGAAATTTTGGCCAGAAAATCTTCTTCCGGCATCGGGTTGGGGTTCAACAGGACGTCAACAACAAAACTCAGAGCCTTGTCAGCACTGCCCGCTATGGGCTTCTCGCAGATCGTGCAGCAGATCACGCATCCTCCTTTACAGCCATCTCGTAGTCTATGGACGATAGACGGGCAATTCAATACTTTCGTTGCATCGCGCATTGCGGTATGTTTGAGGTGTTAATAACTTTGAGAAGTCCACCTTTGCCATGCTCGGGATCGGTCCGAGTTGCCAGGTGGATGGAGATTGGATCCTGCTGGGGGATCCTTTCATAGAGGCTCGAGGCGGCACATGGCTGCGTCTCGTCATCGAAAAGGTGGATCAAGAATGGCCAATGCTGTCGATCAGCAAGCGGTGGATGCTCAGATGGTGATGACCTCAATGCGAATCACTCAGGATCAAGCACGATCCCTGGAGATTGTTTCTTCCATAACGGGCCACACCAAGGCGGAGTTGATTAGGGAAGCTCTGGATAACATGTTCGCGGAACTGACTACGCAGGAAGCCCTTGAGGCGCTCATCTCTGCGCACCGCGAACGCCTCCTTGTCGAGCAGGAGGAGCTTCGTCAACGCAACCCGCAACGCGGCCGACCGAAACTCGCCAAGACGTAGCATACCGACCCTGTCCCGTGGCGCTCTTACAACGAGCTCCACGGGACTTTTTTGTGCCCGCATTTGGCTGAGTGCGAAGTTTTTGACTATCGCGCATTGCCAGAATGCGTTCAGGGCTCTACGCTGACAGTGTTCCACCACTCACCCCACCCGCATCCCCAGTTCGGCATAGGAGTCATCGTGAAACACTCGTTCATCCGCTCTGTACTTGGCGTCCTTACAATGGCAGGACTGGTCCTAGCCTCGTTCTTCGCAGCTACAGCCCCCGCTGAAGCTGCCACTCGAAACTACGACTACTACTCCCTTTGCCGCGAGGTAAATGTCGTTCCGTTCAAGCCAACAACGATCTACCAGGGGGCCGAGATCACCAAGGACCGCCGCGGCGTGGTCTGCAAGGCAACCTTCCTGCCGACCAACAGGTCGTTCGGCTGGCCCAAGAACTACGACCACTTCTACACCTGGGATGGACTCTGCAAGGCGGCTTACCGCGGTGGCGTCTCCTACGTAGACACCCGCACCGGGTACCTCGTCTGCAAACGCTAACCCCAGTAACGGAGGGAGGGGCAGCGGCATCGAGCCGTTGCCCCTCCCTTCGTTAATGACCCCAGTCCGATGCACTCCCAGCCGAGGCGCTATAGTCCCAGACTTGGACCCTGCAGCTCGTCATTGCTTCTTTGCTGTTCCCGGACGGCTCTTTCAGCCGCGAGACGCGCCTGACGCTGCGCTTCGCTCTCCGGTGCCTTCTCAACCGGCTTCTGCTCGGCTGCCTGTTTGGCCTGCCGTTCAGCGATCATCCGTTCCATCTTGCTCATCAGGCGCGGCTTTTCCGTCTGACCCGGGGTGATGGCTGTCGGCTCCTGGGCGTTGGCTTTCCGGTCCGCGTCGGTTGCCCGCTGAGCGGGTGACTCGGGGGCGTGAGTGTCCGTGGCGCGCTCGACCGCGCGCAGGGCGTCCAGCGTCCGGTCTTCTTCGGGTGCGTGTTCGGGCAGGGCGTGTGAGCGTTTGGAGATGGTCACGGCCTGGTCGTGGAGTTGCTGGCCGATCTCTTCGTTTCTGAACCGTTCTGGCACTGGTGTGGCCTCCGTTTCGGGAACGTTGTAGCGGGCGCGGAACATTTCGATGCTGGCCGCGGTGTCGCGCCATTGCTGGGCGGCGTTGGGGCGTGCCGGGACGGGTCCGAGTTTCTGTGCCCATTCCGGTGGTGTGGCCGCCAGTAGGTGGCCGCGTTCGTCGAACCTCGCGGCGAGGACTTCGCGGCGTGCTGTGAGTTCTTCCTTCCATGGCTGGGGCAGGTATGGGCTGGTCGCGGCGCGTGCCGGGGCGAGCCATTCCGGCAGCCTGTCCGGCGCCTGCACTGGGGCTGCGGGGCGCGGTGTGAGCGTGCGGAGGCGTTCCTCGGCCCGGGCGCGGGCGGCGATGGTTTCGTGTCCCCATGCGCGTTGAGTGTTGGCGCCTGCGGCGGGGTTTTTCCCGTAGACGCTGCGGCTTCCGCGTTCGGCGGTTTCGGCTGTGCGTTGGGATTCCTTGAGTTGCTGGTTGCGGATCCTGTGTTCGTCCTGGAGCGCGCGCAGCTGCTGGTGGGCACGGCGGGCAACCGCCGGATCGTTGATGGATGAGGTTTCCCGTGCGGTGAACCGGGTGGTGAAGATCCGGCGTTCAAGCTCGGCGTCTGTGAGGCTACCGTGCCGGCGGTTGGTCCAGTGGTCGGCTGGTTTCGGGCCGTGGACTGCAGCTGCTTCACGGGCAGCCCGGGCACCGGCCTCGGCTTCGGCGCGGAGGGTGGCCAGCTGCTCGTCGGTCAGTCCCTGTAGGGGCCGTTCCCCTGCTTTGGCGATCAGCTCGGGGGCTTTGTCGATGATCTTTTCCACGCGCCAGGCGAGGACGGCGGAGAGGTCATCCGCTGTCTGGAATTCGCGCTGGCCAGCTGCGGTGCGCAGCAGCCCGGCAGGGTCCCAACCGCCTTGTTCGGCCTTCGCCAAGTGGGTGGCCACCGCTCCCCAGGACTCGGCATTGATGAACTTCTCAGCGTCCGGTCCCAGGATCTGTCGTGCCATAGCGGCCATGCGCAGGGTGTTGGCTTCTTCAGTCACGTAGCGGTACTGATCGGCCAGGGTCAGGGGCGAATTGATGCGTTCGTATTCGGTGGCCATGGCCTCGTGCGCCGAAGTGTCCTGGCTGTGGTTCGCCGCGATCGCGGCCAGCACACTGTCCCTGTCCTGGCCTTCTTCAACGGCAACGAACAGAACGTTCTCATCCCGGCCACGCGTGGCGGCGACGTAGGCGTTCTCGCGGGTGGTGGAGGCATCGAGGATCGGGATACCCGCGTCGCGGGTCATGCCCTGGGCGCGGTGGGTGGTCAAGGCGTAGCCGAGGTGGACGTGCTCGGAAACGTATTCGGCGGGGAGCCGGATCGTCCCGCCGTGCTCGAGGTGGGCCACCGACAGGGACCCGTCCTCGTGGGCTTGTTCGACGGTCCAAAGGTCGCCGTTCTTCACGATATCCCGGCCTCGCTTGACCTTCAGCTGGGAGTCGTTCAGGCGGGTCACGATGTGGTCCCCGGCCCACGCGTGGGAGCCGTCGCGCAGCTGCACGGATGCCCCGGTGCCGGCGACTTCTCCGGTTTCGATCCGGTAGGCCTGGGCGCGTTCGGAGAGCCGTTGGGAGCTTTCGTTGGTCGGTGCCATCATCACCGCGGCATCGCCCTGGTTCAGGCGGCTCTGCCACAAACCGAACGCCAAGCCTTCGACGGTTTCGATGCTTCCGACCTGGATGCGTCCGTTGTCCTTGTACCAGGCGAACGGCTCGGCTTCGTGTTCGGTGGGTGTCCGAAGGAGCAAGGACGCTTCAGCTTCTTCGGGGCTGTGGAACCGGTGAATGGTCTCCAGTTCCGTTGCGCCCACCTCGTTGATCAGCAGCCGCAGCGCGCCACCGGCTTGGACGGCGGAGAGCTGCCGGTCATCACCAATGAGGCGGACCAGTCCGCCGCCGGCCTCCACTGCCCTGACGACGTCGGCGAGTTTGCCGGTGCCCTGCATACCGGCTTCATCGACGATCACGAGGGTGCCCGGTGTGACCTTGAAAGCCTCATTGGGGCTGAGCAGGAACTTGTCTGTTGTCGCAGCAGTGATGCCGAGTTGTTCGCCCAGGTTCGCTGCGGCCACGGCGGAGGGTGCAAGGCCGATGACCCTGCCTCCCGCGTGCGTGATGGCGGCCCGCACCAAGCCCATGGAACTGGACTTTCCGGTTCCGGCTGCACCGATGCCGACACTCAGGAGCTTCGATGAGGTGGCGAACTCGCGGGCCAGTTCGATCTGGCCGGCGTCCAACGGGTGGGATTTTTCCCCGGTGGCCACGGCGAGATTGTAGGCGTCCACGGCGGCGTCGAAGTCCTGTATGGAGGCTGCCGGGATGACGTCTTTCTTCCCGGCGCGCAGCAGCAGGTTCTCGTCTTCGAGGATCTTCGTGGAGGTGTACCGGGTATCGGTGCGGTGGTTGAAGTCAGCTGTTCCGGCATTCCGGGTGAGTGCTTCGAACCGGCCGTGAACCTGATCCGGGGTGATGCGCACCGAGACTTTGCCGAGGCTGTGGGAGACCACTTGTTCGATCGTGCCTGCCGGGACCGGGCCGTGGTCGATGGAGTATTCGCGTGCCCAACGGTTGGCTTCGGCCATGACGTTCTGCGCCGTCCAGGTGGAGCGCTTGTCCGAAACGGCGGTGACGACCTGACGCGCAACGGCGTCAATATCAATCCCGGTCTCAGCGGGGCGTTGTGTCCGGGAACGGGTACCGGTGATCCGTTTCAGGTCCTTGTCCGTGAACAGGGTCCCGGCTTCCTGCCGCCAGGCTTTGGCCTGCTCGGCGAGGGTCTTGGGCTTCTCCTTGTCAGGCCGGGTGTCGAGGGTGGCTGCCTGGGCGAGTTTGATCAGGGCGGCTTGGTCGGGGCTGTGGCCGTGCTGTTCCTCGTACGCCTGACGTAGTTCCGTCAGGCTCGAACGGATCCCTGCGCTGCGCTTGGAGAACAGTGCATTCAGTTCCCGCGGGACGGAGGCGACCTCCATGACGGGCTGCTTGGACCCGTTGACGGTGCGGGCTTCGAACTCCACACCGTTCTCTTCTAGGTAGGCCTGGATCCGGGTGTTGTAGTGCTCCGAGACGGCCACAGCCGAGCGGTGCATCAGCTTGCCGTCAATGGTCTTCCAGTTCCCTTGCAGGTCCTGGACCTTGTTGGAGACCACAAGGTGGGTGTGCAGGTTCGGATCTCCCAGGCGGGAATCGTGGTGCCGGAACGCCGTGGCTGTCAGTCCGCCTTTGACGGAGGTTTGGGCGATGCCGTTAGTTCCCAGCCGGGTGGCCAGGGCATGGGTTTCCAGATACTCCACCGATTGCTTCAACGCGGACTGTTGGGCTTCCTCGACCAAGCGGCGGGTGTCCGCGTCGCCGAGGGCCCACAGCACGGAGATGCTTTTGACCGGGGTGAAGGTCAGGTCGTACCCGGCCACGGCGTTCTGCTGGGGACGCAGCTGCGCGGTGATGTACTTGCCCAGTTCTTCCTTGGAAGCTGGTGGGCGGCCGTGTCCTTCACGGAACATCACAGCCCCTGCAGTGGCCCGTATCCGGTGCCGTTCAGCTGCGGTAGGTGTGCGGCCCTGCATGCGTTCAAAGTCGCTCTCACGGACACTGATGGCCTTGGCCAGGGCGTTGTCCTTGGGGCCGTAGTCATAGTAACGGCGTCCCAGTTTCGCTTCGGCCTGAGCGGCCTTCTCGGCTGCTTTGGCGGAGAGTCCGTCAGCGAGCTTTGCAGCGAGAATTGCCTCGTATTCCGGGTGACGCCCCTGCCCAAAAAGGTTCGCCATTTGGGCTTCGGTGACGTTCCCGGATACTCCGAGGGCTTCGGCTCCGCGTCCGAGCCACTGTCCCGGGGGAAGGCCCTGGGCTGTGTAGTAATCGCCCAATTGTCGGTCTCCTGCGCGCAGCTCATCACCGCTGGCGGTCTCCTGCGTGTAGTACAGGTAACCGGTGCCAGCACTGAGAACGTGCAGCGACATCATGACCCGATTCTAGCGGAATCGGCCTCATTTATTCGAAATGCAAGAGGTGTGACTGAATTCGGCGTTTTGAGTGTGATGCGAGCTAGCGAGTATCGGTTCGAAAAACGTTGGATTGAGGCCATCAGATGTGATGCGAGTATCCATATGAAAAGCGTCAGCTTTGATTGTTGATACTCGGTGGAAGGGTTATGCACAGCTCGGGAAGAGACTGCGGTTCCTTACCTGCCCAGGGCAAGCTGTGTGCAACCCTTCCACCGCCAACCCAGGGCACAGAGCGGCGCCCCCACAGGCGCGCGCGGGGCGAACACGGGCGGGCTTCTAACCGTTAGGTTTCCGGACGGTCCAATGTCTTCTGCAAGGATGGGACCTGAGAGGAAAAACCGACCACACCAAAGGGGGCCGTGATGGCTGGAAAGACACGCAACACGTTGATCGTTCAGGCGCGCCGCAAGACCGAAGAGCTGGCGGCGAAGCGCCGTGAACGCGAGGCGACACTTCAGTCGCTGGCGACCGACTACCACGCTGCCACGATGATGGCTGAGGCCGGAGTCGAAGAAGCCGAGCGGCAGGCCGCCGAGCTGATCGCGACGGCGAAGAAGAACGCGGCGGCAGCAATGGATGACGCGAAGGAAACTGTTCGGAAGATGCTCGACACCGGTGAGACGCGTCAAGGCATTGCAGAGCTCCTGGACGTCAGTGTTTCCTATGTGCGCAGCATCGATGTGGCATCGCCGAAGAAGGCCAAGGCGGGCACCGCAACCGACGCGCCTGATGCCCAGGATTCAGAAGAGAGTGGGAGCGCCGGGGTCGTGTCCGGACATGAGGGGTCGGATCACTGATTCGTCCCAGCCATGCGCTTTGAGCGCGTCACGGAGCTGCCGCGATTGCGCGGTGAAGTTCGCGCGGCCGACGCCACGCCAACGCCAGGAATGCGCGTTGGCGTGGCGTCTCTTTTGTGACCGGTCGATCAGGTTCTCAGCTTGCGTGCCAGGGAACAGATGACTGTCCATCCCAGTCGTCGCGCGGACGCAAAGCGGGATGTCACAGGAGTGCATGAGCTTGGTATCAGGATCCAGCTGCTCCCCGGTCAAGAGCAGGTACGCGAAGCGCTGAGGCCGCACGGCCTGTTGACCTGTCGGGGTCTTGATCCAGTAGCGACCGTAACCGTCATCACCGACCGCACCGGTCCAGAGCCAGCAGTCATTCTCCCGTGGTCCTTTGATGACCTTGGACCAAAAGCGGGCCTCGTCCCGTGTCACGTTCATGGCCGATTTACCAGCGACGCCAACGGTGTTCGATCCGGTTCGCGGCGAAGAAGAAAGCAATCATGAACAGGGCCGGAACGAAGGCATGGAGCAGGCTTTGGCCGATCCAGGACACCACGGCGGTGACCAGGGCAATGACTCCGGCTGCCTTGCAGAGGAAGATCAGGATGCCTTGGCCGGCGGCCACCGGGTGCGTCAGGGCGTAGATGATCCAGCCGCCCAGGGCGACGGCAGCAAACACTGCGAAGAAGATCAGAACGACAGCCATGGTGTTCCCCTAACGACCGGCTGATGGGAAGTGACTGACTGCCGCTTGGCGGCCAACCACCACCCTTGTCTCGAGGTTGTGCATGAACGCCGGCCACAGGTGGTGACGTGTCGGTTATAGGTGACCTGGCGGTTGTGTGCAACCGGTCACGTGGGTCCCGTCGTCCCATTTGTGTGCGGGAAAAGCAGCAGGGCGGTTGGGCTTTTGCCGTGCACCTGTGGGCGAGGGGCGTCAGACAAATTTCCCCGGTTACTTGACCAGCTGGTGCGCGCGCTGGTGCGAGACGCCGAGCACGGCTCCCACGTCCCGTACGGTGAGACCGCTCGCGACCAACTCCCGGGCAGCTAACCGGGATTCCTCGGCCGCGGAGTGCTGCGCCCTGGCAGCTACTTCGAACAACCGCTTCGCAGCGGTCAAATGTTCGCGGACTTCTTCCGCGATCACGGGAACAACCTCAACCTCAAACGACTCTTCAGGTTCGCCGGTGATGAGCGCTGCCGCATCCTTGACCATGAGCTCCACTTGGCCAAGAGTTTTAGCCTGGGTCAGAAGCCCCTCGATTTCGGGGACCTCCACAACCCACCATCCACTCCCCCGCTCAGCCCGTGCCGTTAGCTTGCGCATGCTCACTTCTCTCCGATCTGCTTCATGATCTTCCTCGCCAGAAGATCATCAATCTCACTGTGACGCGGCACCGTGGTGTTGTTCTCACCAACCCACACCCTCGTGTGATTGGCACCTTCCTTTTCCACGAACTCGACACCCCTGTCTTTCGCCGCCTTCTGCAGGTGCTTCATCAAGTCTCTCCGCTTCACCATAAGTTTAGTCTACCTCGGACTAGACATTCAAGTCAAGCTCGGGCTAGACAGCTTATGAACGGGGTTCCCGATTATGCGGTGGTAGTCCCATGCGTCCGAGGACGCCGCCCACTCCCGTCTCGGCAAACTATCGCGGTAAGGGTCTGCCCCTCACTGATCAAGCTGCGACTCTGCTGGTAGAGCGGCGCCGCTGGGAGGAACCCACGTTCCCTAGGGGGTTGGCCTCACCCTGCAAGACAAACCATTGCACCGCACAGTCCCTGATAATGTCTGGCAGGCAGACACTTCAAATCTGCTCATGGTTTCAGTTCCCACCTGAGCGAACCGTGGCTATCGGTGAGCCTTGCTGGGGCCCGTTTGTGAGAGAAGAAGACCTTCCATGGTGAAACTCAACCTGAAAGCTGTTGAGGAGCGCGTCGCTCCACTCGGGAAACGTGATTCTTACGATCGCGAGTTCATTTTCAGCCTCCTGCTGGCCTACGGCAAGCCCCAAGGCAACGTGACCAGGCTGCGCAATGGCTCGCTCAACGTTGCCCTCGACCCGTCTACTGAGGTCGCTCAGAAGAACGTCGTTTACTTCAAGGAGACGACCGGTGATCCACTCGCGGTCATCGACGAGCTGAAGACTTCGCCGTTGATCGTTCGGTACAACACCCGCTTCGTGATCGTCACCGACTACACGGAACTGCTGGCCATTGACACGAAGACCGGCGAGAACCTGATGATCCCGATCCGGGACATCGGCCAGCACTTCACGTTCTTCCTGCCCTGGGCCGGCATGGAGAAAGCGCAATATGTCGCTGAGGCACACGCGGACGTAAAAGCTGCCGAGCGGATGGGCAAACTGTTCGATGAGCTGCTGGCGGCGAACCCCGAGGTGTTCGAAACGGCCCAAGGACGCCATGCCCTCAACGTCTTCTTCACCCGGCTCCTGTTCTGCTTCTTCGCCGAAGATACCGGAATCTTCGGCGAGGGTGCGTTCACTAACGCTGTTGGCTCGCATACTCAGCCAGATGGTTCAGACGTGGCCGAGTTCCTCACTGAGGTCTTCAGGGCCCTGGATACTGAAGAAGACGACCAAAAACCTGCGCACCTGGCGCGGTTTCCGTACGTCAACGGCCGGCTGTTCACGATGGCACCAGAGCATGTGGTGCCGCAGTTCACCAAAAAGGCTCGCGACCTGCTGATTGAGTTGGGCACGCTGATCTGGCGCGACATCAACCCGGACATTTTCGGCTCGATGTTCCAGGCGATCGTCACGCCTGGCAAGCGAAGCGACCTGGGTCAGCATTACACCTCTGTGCCAAACATCCTCAAGACCATCGAACCGTTGTTCTTGGATAGCTTGAAGGACCAGCTCGATGCAGGGTTTGACTCTGTCAAGAAGCTTGAGGCATTGCTCGAGCGAATCAGCGCCATCAAGATTTTCGACCCTGCGTGTGGGTCCGGCAACTTCCTCATCATTGCCTACAAGGAGCTGCGTCGTCTGGAGCACGCGATCCTGGAGCGATTATCTGAGATCGATACGAAGCATCAGGTGTTGTACGCCGAGTCAAAGATCAACATCGAGAACTTCTACGGCCTGGAGATCGACGACTTCGCAGTCGAGGTGGCGGTCCTCTCGCTGTGGATCGCGAAGCATCAGATGAATGCAGAGTTTAAAGATAAGTTCAAACTCTCTATCCCGTTGATCCCGCTCAAGGAGACCGGACAGATCCAGCAGGGCAATGCGATCATTGTCGACTGGAATGCTGTTTGTCCGAATGATCAAACCACCGAGATCTATGTCCTCGGCAACCCGCCCTACTTAGGCAGCCGCAACCAGTCGGCAGAGCAGAAGCGGGATCTCGCGACGGTGACGAGGAATTACAAAAGCCTCGACTATGTCTCCGCATGGTTGATAAAAGGCGCAGACTACATCCGATCCACATCGGCTAAGTTGGCGTTTGTCACCACGAACTCCATCACCCAGGGTGAGCAGGTCGGAATCCTCTGGCCTCAAGTGCTCGGTGACGATCTTGAGATCGGCTACGCATACACATCATTCAAGTGGTCCAATCATGCAAGGAATGCCGCGGGCGTAACGTGCGTCGTCCTTGGTCTTCGCAACACCTCGTCCGAACTCAAATACATTTTCAGCGACGAGATCCGACTCGACGCAAAACGCATCAATCCCTATCTGGCCGACGGCCCAGACATCTGGATCGGGAGGCGTAGCAGCCCGATATCGGCTCTTCCTAAGCTCGGCTTCGGATCAATGGCCAACGATGGCGGAAACCTGATCCTCAGTGACTCTGAGAAAGCCAACCTCCTAGCTTCGACACCCCAGCTCAGCGCCTATGTTCGGGGGTTCAGCGGTTCGGAGGAGTTCATCAAGGGGAAGACGCGGTGGTGTCTTGTTGTTCCTGATGAAGCCGTCGACGAAGTCTCAAAAGTTAGCGAGATCGCAAGGCGTTTTGAGAATGTTCGAGCGCTACGTGAAAAGAGCACGGAGAAGTCCACGAGGGCCAAAGCGTCGACACCAAATCAGTTCTATTTCTGGGCACATAGAGACACAGAGTCAGTAATCGTTCCACGTGTGTCTTCTGAACGGCGTGAGTACATCCCAATCGGATACCTTGATCAAGGAACGGTGATATCCGACTCCGCCAACGTCGCATACGGAGTTCACCCCTGGACATTCTCGCTTCTTACCTCGCGTGCGCACGTCGTTTGGCTGCGCGCGGTTGGTGGGAAATTAAAGACGGACTACCGCTATTCGGCAACGATCGTCTACAACAACTTCCCGGTCCCTCCGCTGTCCGATGCGATGAAGGATCAGCTCACGGTGGCGGCGCTACGGGTACTCGACGTGCGCGAATATCACTGCGAAAAGACACTAGCGGAACTGTACGACCCAGATCTGATGCCGGCGGACCTCCGAGCTGCCCATGAAGAGATTGATACGTTGGTGGACTCGATCTATTCCAAGCGCAATTACGAAACCGATGAGCAGAGATTGTCGGACCTCTTTGCTATGTACGAGGCAATGGCAGCAGCAGAACCTGCAAAGGGGAGCAAGAAGAAGTGAACAAGCCGATAAACATCGTCAACGTGACCTATTCCCGCACAAAAGCATCGGTCAACACCGATGCCTTGGGTATGCGGGAGATGCAGCAGCGCGTCTTCGCCAAGAGAGATGCCCAGCACCTTCTGCTTAAGGCTCCTCCGGCATCAGGCAAGTCGCGTGCGCTGATGTTCGTGGCGCTCGACAAGCTCTACAACCAGGGCCGGAAGAAGGTCATCGTCGCGGTCCCTGAACGGTCGATTGGCGCATCCTTCTCGTCGACAAATCTCACTTCACACGGATTCTTTGCCGACTGGGAAATCAAAGACGAGCACAACCTCTGCGACGCCGGGTCCTCGCAGGGCAAAGTGGGGGCGTTCATCGATTTTCTCAAGGGTCCTGACGCCACGCTGGTCTGCACGCATGCGACGCTGCGCTTCGCTTTTGAAAAGCTCGCACCGGAAGCGTTCAACGGCACCGTGCTGGCAATCGATGAGTTCCACCATGTCTCCGCTGACACTGAAGCCAACCGCCTCGGTGCCCTCCTGCGCGACGTCATGAACGGCTCTGACGTGCACATCGTCGCAATGACCGGCTCGTACTTCCGCGGAGACTCGGTGCCGGTTCTGTCTGCTGAGGACGAGGCCCAGTTCACACCGGTCACGTTCAACTACTACGACCAGCTCAACGGCTACGAGCACCTGCACTCACTTGGTATCGGCCACCACTTCTATCAGGGCCGCTATACAGACGCGATCGGTGAAGTCCTGCACCTCGATAAGAAAACCATCGTTCATATTCCGAACGTCAACTCGGGCGAGTCCACTAAGGACAAGATCGAAGAAGTCGGGTTCATCATCGATGCGATCGGCCAGGTCGAAGGCACTGAACCCGATACCGGAATCATCAGCATCCGCCACAAAGACACCGGTGAAATTCTTCGCGTCGCCGACCTCGTGGATGACACTGACCAGAAAAAACGTGCGGACACGCTCCACTATCTCTCCCATGTCGCCTCGAAAGAGCGCGACGCTGTGGACATCATCATCGCCCTGGGCATGGCGAAGGAAGGCTTCGACTGGCCTTTTGCCGAGCACGCCCTGACTGTCGGGTACCGTGCCTCGCTGACCGAGGTCATCCAGATCATCGGCCGCGTTACCCGCGACAGCCCCGGCAAGCAGCATGCCCAGTTCACGAACCTGATTGCAGAGCCGGACGCCTCGCAGGGTGAAGTGAAGGTCTCGGTGAACAACATGCTGAAGGCCATTACGGCATCGTTGCTGATGGAGCAGGTACTCGCACAAAATTTCACCTTCAAAACAAAGAACTTCGATGGTGACGACTCGAAGATCCCCGGTCAACTGAAGATCAAGGGCTTCAAGGAGCCCTCGACGGAGCGTGTCAAGCAGATAGTCGACACGGACCTGAACGACCTGAAAGCCACGATCTTGCAAGATGACACCTTTGCACGCGCAGCAGCGGGCTCGATCGACGCAGAGACCGCCAACAAGGTCCTGATCCCAAAGATCATCCGGGAAAAGTACCCGGACCTCAGCGACTCGCAGGTTGAGGAGGTGCGGCAGCAGGTCGTCGTGGACTCGGTGGTCAAGAACGGTGAGGTCCGCGAAGTCGGAGACAAACGATTCATCAAGATGGCCGAGAAGTTTGTCAATATCGACGAGCTCACCATAAACCTCATCGACTCGGTGAACCCCTTCCAACGCGCCTTCGAGGTCATGTCCAAATCAGTGACTCCCTCGGTACTCCGGATCATCCAGGACCAGATCACGGCCACCCGCGTTGAGTTCACCGAAGAAGAGGCGCTGGCACTCGTTCCCCGGATCAAGAACTGGATCAAGGTTAACGGCCGGCGACCGGATTCGAGGGCCGAGGAACCGACCGAGAAACGGTACGCGGACGCGCTGCTGTGGCTCCAGCGGGCCAAGCAGAAGCTCGAAGCCCAGAAGCGCGCGACTGAAATGGTAACGGACGAATGAGCGAGAACGACGACATCTTCGAGGCGGCACCGTCCTCACTGCAGGACCTCATCGACAACGACCTCGACGGGCTGCTCGACACGCCTGAGAAGCCCAAGAAGGTCACCTCGGCCGACCGGCTCGAACGTGCGTTCCTGGAGATCGTGGAGTTCCGCCGTGCTTACGAGCGCCTGCCGAGCTCGACGACCCGGGAGATCGCCGAGCGGAAGCTCGGGGCCCGCCTCGAGGGCATCCTTGCCAACGACGAGAAGATCGCGGCGCTCAGACACCTCGACACGGAGTACGAACTGCTTACTGTAGAGGCAGCTCCCGAGTCACTGGATGAGCTTCTCGAGAGCGATGACTTGGACGATCTACTGGGCGACGCGAGCGGCATCCTCGACGTGTCGGATCTGCCTGTGATCAAGCGTCCCGAGTCTCCGGACTCGGTCGCTCAGCGCGTGAAGTCTGAGGACTTCGACCTGTTCGAGCCGCTGTTCAAGACGAAGCACGCCGAGCTGGCCGAGGGGACATACAAGCTGATGCCCTTCACTGGCATGGATCTCATCCGCGAGGGTGGGTTCTTCGTGCTGAACGGCGTCATGTGCTTCGTGGCCGAGGTTGGCGAGGACGTGGACCTGGTTGTCGGTGGCAAGCCCAGGCAGAAGCAGCGCCTGCGCCTCGTCTTCGAGAACGGCACTGAGTCGGCAATGTACAAGCAGAGCCTCATGACCCGCATGTACGAGGCGCAGGGCCAAGTCCTGGCACGGACAGATCATGACGCAGGCGAGATACTCGACGCTGACGTGGAGAGCGGACATATATACGTTCTGCAGTCGCTCAGCGAGGATCCTGTTGTCGCAGGAATGAAAGACCTCCACAAAATCGGGTTCTCCACCGCCAAGGTCGAGGCCCGCATTAGGGGCGCGGTCAATTCTCCGACCTACTTGATGGCACCCGTGAAGGTGTTAGCGGACTACCGGCTCTACAACGTACGTGCGTCGTGGCTGGAGCACCTCTTGCACCGCGTGTTCGCCGAAGTGCGTCTGGACCTGACGCAGGTCGACCGGAAGGGACGCGATTACGACCCCTCGGAGTGGTTCGTGGTTCCGCTGAAGACCATCAACGAAGCCGTCGCAATGATCATGTCCGGGGAGATCACCGACTATGTCTACGACCAGTCGCTGCAGCGGCTGGTTAAGCGTGGTTGAGCCGGGGGGCGAGTAGCGCGCTGGACAGGCCAGCGTCCATTTCAGCAGTCGGATTAGCGGAAACCGTCGTTTAACCCGCTGCTGCTTCTAAGTGGCCCGGAAACTTGGTGATCAATAGCCACGGTTTACAGCGTAGTCACGGTGAGTCCGGAGCATCCTCAGACGCGTCCAAGATGATGTCGTAAGCGTCACCATCAATGAGACCCTTGTCGAAGGCCTCCCCGACCTCATCAAATGTGCCAGGAGGATTCGGAGGAAGAGTTGCCTTCCACTCCCTTGCAAGCTGCTCCGTGTGGTCGGGCGCCTTCACGTAGGGCCAGGCAGAAAGTTGGCGGATCATCTCGTCGCGATCTATATCGCCGGCAGCGTACCGCTCAGCGATCTCGTAGGGGCTGGCGCCGCTAAACCCTTCAGGGATCGCTCCCACTCCCCTGGACGCGGCCCTTGACAGCGCCTGGCTTACCGCTGACTGCGTGATCTGAAGGGCCCTCGCTATATCCCGTTGCTGGAGCCCACTTTGCACGGCTTCCTGCAACGCTCTGAAGTAGTCCAATCGACCCAAGTCTTCACGCGCCAAAGCACGCCTAGCCAGGTCTATGGGGTGGCCGGGCTGAGTAACTGTCATCTCCATTTACCTCCTATATAAGAAAGCTTATCAGGATATTAGCGATCTTATATTTCCTCGTTCGTAGCGACTCTAAGGTGTTTACCGACCTGATCACTGGATGAGGACGGGCTTAGACTTCAGGCCTTGCAATAGCAACAGAGGACCGCCGTTCAGCCCTAAGGAGATGACAGTGACCAGCGAAGCAGAAAAGGAAGAGGAGTGTGAACCCGCGCCAGGCCAGGAATGGGCCTACAGAGTTCGTGATGATGCCCCGTCCTCACGGGTTCAGGTCCTCGCCCTGCAGCGTGAAGGCCGCAAATTCCGTATTGAGGTAAGGCACCTGGACGGCAGCGCGGCAGGCACGACAGAGAATGTGCCTCGGAATCGGCTCAAAGTTCCATGGAGCGAGGTGTCGAGCTACGACACCGCCATGGAAGGCTGGAAGACCCTGCGCAAGCAGTCCCTTGACTCCATTGAGTCGTCAGCCCTCTGGGCGGTTTTTGAGCTCCTCGTCCCCGACAACATCGCAGAGCTCTACTTAACGCCGATAGACGACGCTCTTACCATCCACGACCAGGATGCACTGGAGTCCCTCACCGGGCGTCCATGGAGTGAACTGCCTAAAGGGCAGTCCTGGATCATCCATGATTCCAAACCCCGGCTCTCCCCCTTGGCAGCTCTCTCCATTGCCGAAATGATCTGCCGCAATAACCCGGCCCCAGTGCTTGATCGGATCATGGAAGAAGAAAAGGCATCCCGAGAAAAAGTGAAACGGGGTGGGGAAACCGAAAATTGGGAAACCCGTGAAACCGTTCCGACCACGCCCGAGTACGAATACAGGTTCTACCTGCGCTGGAACAAACCTCGACATGAGCTCCTGCGTCAATGGTGCGGATACCGGGCAGTCACCACACACGAACGACTGCTGGCAGCAGAAGCAGAAGTCAACCGCCTGGACAGCCTCCTGGCCAGAGCGGTGGACTGGCTCCGTGAATACAGCAAGACCGGCGCAGACCTCATTGATCGAGAACACGAGGAAGACCGAATCACACCCCTGAACATCCGCCCCATCCCCGACCGTCCACTCCAGCCACACGAAATACCCGTGATCAGGGTCCCCCGCCGCCACCATTGGGCGCGGTAGAAAAATGACCCGGCCAATCTGGCACTCGGACAAGGGCAAAGACATTCCGCTTGGCGTTCCTCGCGTCTGCTGGAGATACGATCCGCATCCGCTCGGCGCATGGTCACGGACTGACCGCGGAACTCCCCTAGGCTAGCGGCATGACGGAACTGCGCGTGGGTGGGGCATCAGTAGGTTTCGACGAGGCGAAAACTTGGGCGTACGACTACTTAGCAAACGACAAGATAGTGTCGGCTTATCCAGCGTATGACGGCTACCCCGGGTCGCCCACGCCCTCTCTTGGGCCGCAGGACCTGCTCGCGCCGGCATTGCTCAACGTCAGCCAGAACCCGGTCCCGGCTTACTACGGGCTTGAAGCCCTGATGGGGCCCCTCAACGATCGACTCGAAGCCCTCCCGGCAGAAGCCGACCTTGCCACGGCAGGTTCCGACACCATCAGTCATCTCGTGAACCTCTTTGGTGTATTGGACGAACAGCCGACAAAGTACGTGAAGCTCGTTACCCTTTCCAAGGTCCTGCACCGCAAACGGCCCAAGCTCATTCCGCTTTTCGATGCTCATATCTACTGGTGCTACACGCTGCGGCCGGAAGCACCGCTACCGGAACAGCGCGGTAGAAGCCGCGGCGAGTACCGGACGGCGTGGCTGACGGCGGTGCAAAAGGACCTTCACAGTCAGCTGGAGCAATGGCATGAGATCGCAGGCATCGCGCCCGGCCCTCAAATCACGCCCTTGCGGGCCTTGGACATCATCGGCTGGGAACTTGGCAAGCGCAGAATGTGAGTTGCTCCAGGACAGGTTCGGTTCCGGCCCCAAATCCGTGGTCTAGCGGTTATCAGTCAGATAAACCATCGTGGAGCCATGACCGATTCAACGCCTGGCCCACCAAAGCAGGTCTACGAGCTGGAGGGCATGCTCGTGGCCCCAAAGCCTGGGGCTACATCTACATTTGAGGAGTATGCAGCCGCCCGTGCCACGTTCACCGAGATTTACCACGCTGCCTGGTGGAACCCCTGGGTCTACCAGGACCGCGCCTCGGAGGAACGCTCCTTGCTGGCGGTAATGGACCAGTGGCAACGAGCGGAGCCCGGTTTCCGCCAGCGCACAGACCAGGAATTGGAGGACATGCTGGACGAGGCTGACCGGCGCAGCGCGGAGAAGCTCGCCGCTACTGCTGCCCGCCAGGAGCAGGACAAGAAGCGATATAACCCGGAGCGTGAACAGGCTCGTCTCATAGTTCTTGAACAGGAATCGATACTGAGTCGCCAGCACGAGGAAATAGCGGAGCTTCAGACCGGTCGTTACCCCGCGATGAACGAGGACCGGCGGACCGCAAAGATCGCAGAGATCGAGCATGCAGCCAACGTCCGGGAGACACGTATCGCAGCCCTGGCCTCGACTGTCAGGGACCGCGAGGACGTCGTCGACATTTACGGGCGCTTGCCACAGGACCGACGGGAGGCGAACCTTCTCCGCTACCGGCTACACCGCGAACACAAAGTAACCGAGCTGCGAGCCCGCATCCCCGGACTGAAGACCGCAGCAGCGAAATCTGAAGACAGAACTGAACGCACCAGGCTCCAAAGGGAAATACAAGCAGCAGAATCGGACCTCGAAACGCTTCTGGCGGTGCCTCCCCTGACCAGGGACGACATGTGCTCCGAATGTGCACGACCAGCATCGAGCCACGGCTGGGTTTCACCACCCTACGAAGGTCCCTGCCCGGCATGGCCCGGCTGGGCCGAGAGGTTGAGTCGCGCTCGGGAGCTTCTTCTCGCTGCAACCGAACGTACGAAGGACGAATCGGAACCAGATCAGCCCAAACCGCAGCCAATCGCCGTCCTGCCCTCGGGGCTTCCCATCGCCGAAGTAATTGCCAAACTCAGCGAGCTGGAACACAAATACCCAAACGCCATCGTCAAACGAGGGCGTGCAAACAGGTGGGAGGTCTGGCCCGGCGACGTCTGACCTTCGGTTGCAGCTGTAGGCCTATCCCGTCGCTTCTCCTAAAGCTGACGCCCGAGAAGCGTGTACCGACAGCACCCAACGCCCACGAAGGCCCCTAAAGAGGTGCGAGCACCCGCGAAGCATGCACAGTGCCAGAACTGGACACAGACACCGTTGCCAGAACTGCCTGACTGGGCGGGTAGTGTGGGGGTGTCCCGCCTGGGTGCCCCCAAAGTCCCAGGCGGGACACCTATTTCGGAAGGAGAGGCTAGCAGTGGGATTACGGAACTTCCTCAACAGACGCAGCCTTCCGGCGGAGGCCGAGGCCCCCGGAACGGGGTGGGTGGCCACGCCCGTGGAACGTGCGCTCCTGACGCCTGAGCAGTTAGCGGACCTCGACGCTGCACGCGCCGAATTGCTGCAACTCGCCGCCGAAGTAGGAGTCAAGAGCCTAAATGCCTGCCCCCCGGGACGGGAGCCTCTGGCAAGACGATCCAAAAACCATACGAACCATCACCGCGCTCATCAGGGAGACGCACCTCAGGGAAGACGGCGGGTCGGCCTGGTAGGGTGGGCCACCATAGCAGACCCGCCCAGATCCGATTAGTTCCCTCGTCCTTACGGGTCCTGGAGTGGCACGGTTCTACGGCCATGACGGACGCCCCAGCACTGTCAGCCAAAGAACGAGCAGCGGAAGAAGAGCTCGTTATATGCCTAAAGAGATACGGCTCTGGTAGTCGATCGAGCTCTGGGACTATTCCCTTTTCAAAGGTCCGTTCGCGAAGGGTCGTGCTCCATCGTGGTCATCGGCAAACATCGTTCTCAAACTTCGTTCCAAGATTAGACCTGGCACTCCAGGCGTCTCCTTCCAAGTAATCAGGAGTTCCTCGCAATCAACCAGTTGCCAGATGCGGCAACCGCCGGCGTGGGACTTCGGAAGGCCTCGGCCATATTGACGATATGAATCTATGCGGCCACGCAGATGTGTGCCCTGACCGACTTTCATGCCTGCACCTCCTATATAGAGGACAGACGCATGCGGAACCCAGTTGCGGCTGAGAGCTTCAGCGGGACGTACGGTGCGGTCCTGCCCCTTAAATCGTCCCCCTCGGCTCTCCATCAGAAACTGGGGCTGACCCGAAGAAGGACGGAGAATAACGTACGCCCCGTATTCCAGCGGCGGAGACGTCGGGTCCATAGTTGAGAAGGTGTGAAATTCCTGGAAACCCATTCGTTCTAAAGTGGTTCGGTCCATGATCAATTTCAACATGCGCCTCCGGGCAACCGAGCCCAGCCCCTGCCCCGGAAAGCTCACTCGGGCCCACCCGACGATGCCCGTCAGCCGTTCCTTTACCCCGTTAGCGGACCCGGGATCTGCGCAGTCCTGGCAGCTGGATAGAGGCTAACCCGTCATACTAGTCGATCACTTCAGCTATGGTTGGGTTTTCCTTCTGAGGGACCAGGGCGTCAAGATCCGCTACCTTGATTTGCCCTAGGATGATGCCGTTATGCACCTCTTCTCTAGCTTCTTCCTCTTTCTTTGCCGCGAGCCAGCCCAGTGCTAATGATCCAACAAGCCCTGCTAGTACAACCGCCCAGCTAGCAGCGGCGGGGGCCCTTTCAAGATTCATTCTGATTCCGCATACAATCGCGACGACGATTAAGGGAATGCAGATGCTAGCGCGGAACTGTGCCTCGCCCTGCGCTTTTTCATACCGATCCCGCGCCTTTTCATCCGCAGAACCTAGCTGAACGGCCAGGAAGATTACACTCACGTGGATGCGGTTCATCAATACCTCAACGAGCCTCGTCTTACCGCTGAGGAAGGTATCAACCATCTCTGGGTTTAGTGGTCCAGGATCCGTCAGCGGCTTCGACTGTTCTAGGAATCGGCGGAGATCCGGTTCAAGCGATTCGAGCGGTGCACTGTCTCCAAGTTTGTCCAAAAGAAAATACGGGTGCTCCTGTACAGCCGCACGATCGACTATGTCCTGGACGTGTTGTCGAAGACGCTTCCCCCGCGCACCCAGAAACCTTTTACGGCTTATGGGCAAGTGATTGATCAACCAAAGAACGACGGAGTCAAGGGACAAAACCAGCCCGAGCAGGTAGCCGCAAAAGGTAACCAAGCCGAGAGTAGCTACGGGCCCCATGTAAGCGATCAACCGAGCGACGGTGCCCAGCAAGGTGTCGTCGCTCTTTATACGTGACAGCTCGTTGCCAAACGTCAACCAGACGGCAAACAGCAACAAAAATCCAGCTGTTAGGGCACCCTTTACATCCCTCATATTGGATAGGAACCCGAGCATCATGGCCTCACTCACCCGTCTGCGCAAGAAATGGCTCGACCCCCGCAGACAGAAGGTGGGCCGCCAAACAACTAGCGACTACTCTCTCAGAATTTCATCCTTCCTTTGTCAGTCGGCGCAGGGAACAAGCCTTTAGCGGTCCCCAGCTGCCGCATCTAGCACGCCATAGGTAGCCGCGATTCCATGCGACTAGTAGCGCATCGAGGCGAAGCTTTCCCTAGGAGAAAACATGTAGTACGATCTGTACTATACGTATTACAGAAGGAGTGAGGATGGCCACGCTGACGGTGCGGATTGATGATTCCGTAAGGGATGCCTTGCAGGCTAAGGCAGAGGAGGAGCGCCAGACTCTCAGCGACTTCGTTCGTGACCGGCTTCAAGATGCGGTGTTCCAATTTCGCGACGAGGCGTCAACCAAAGAAGGCCTTGAGCCAGACTCCATCACCGCCATGGACCGACACATGCTCGCACTTCTCCACCGCATTCTCGGCAGAGTACTCCCCGAAGACTCCAATGATGTGGATGGGGATCTGGACTACCAGCTGGAGCGTGCGAAAGTACTCGAGAATGGATTCGTCAAAGAATATTGGGTGGAGTTCGCTGGGATACGTCCGGAACTAAACGCCCGCCACTGCGAGTTCGTCATGGACGTCCTGGACATGTTCCGTATCACGCTCTACAGCATCAACGCGCTTCGCGAGCAAGGGAAGCTGATCGACGATTCCTTGATAAAAGCCCTGGCCTTCAAGGGCTTCGACCACAACGACGACGTTGAAAACCAGATGTCTGACTACGTCCGATTCCTGGTGGAGGACGAAAAGTGGACTGAACAAAAGGAGTTCGTCCTAGGGCGAGAACGAGGGAACTCTCATCACCCAATGATGGATGTCTATTCGAGAATGCTTACAGCCTATCGGGAAGTAAAACAGAGCCGACCTCGAACCGGCCCTAGAGCCTATCTGCTAACCGAAGAGGCCCTAGAGCAAATCGCGGCCGCCCGAGTGCACCCTTCCAACCGAAAGTAGGTTGGGCGCGTGAAGGAGGGATGTGCTCGGGGTGGACCAGCGCAGTCACCTACAGCTAGGCCCCCACCTATTGGTGAGGGCCGGGCTGAGAACAGTTCAGGAGGCTTGCTACATAAGAATGAGCTCGCGCTTGTCCTTGCCGTCGCGATCCATTGTTTGGATTTTTCGACCGCGGCTCTGCTCTTCCTCGACGAATTTAAGGATGGCAATAGCTCGACGGACCGCTTCGGTCAGGGAGATGTTTTCCTTAGCCGCGATCTCCTTCAACGCTGCTGCAGTCTCCTTGTTCAGGTTGACATTTAGGCGGACGAGAGCGGTATCGGCTGCTGTGGTGGCTTTCGTAGACATGGTGCTGGCTCCTTGGTCTACCGTCCCCCGCCGCCCTCAGAGAAGACGACAAGTGGACCCTCAATTCTGAGGACCATTTCGGGGCATGTGGCGGTGTGTGGCGCTGGGACTATTACTGCAATCAGGGACGGCGAGCTTGCTCATTTGCCGGGTTTGTTCCATCCCTTCAAACAAGTATGCGTAGGGATGCCTACCATTGTCAACATTCAGTACGTCCGCGATGTGTATTTGATGCAGACCCTATACGCATTTTCATGGTAGCCTTTTAGTGGGAGCGATCTCTATGCGCTCAGACAACTTGGCCCGGCTCCGTCGGGAGGACGGAGCTGTAGTGAGGGATGTAGTTACGTATGATGAATCCGGCGATCCGTTGGTGAGCGAGGCCGCTTTTGAGCTTGTCCAAGTGCTGTCGCGGCACGGCGTGACAGCTGGGGAGATCAAGATTACATTTGGTGATTCCGATACACCCGAGGGTTCTCGCGTGAATATTGAACTCCCCGCGCTAACGGACTCGCCGACTGAACAGCCGGATTTCCCGGGACTCCAAGGCGCCTTCGCCCTGTTCACCGTAGAAGACGGCTCTTGTGAGTGATAGAGAGGCGACTTTAACTGAGGAAGTCGCTCCCGAGCCTGGATTGGCAGATCCATTCAATGAAACAACCTCTGTGGTTCCCGACTCAGGATTCAAAGGGATCTACACGACCCGCAAAGTGCCAGGGACGCACGACCAAGAGACGCGGAAACTCATTGCTCTGATCATTTTGGGGCTGATCGCTGTGCTGCACATCGGGGTGATGTTCACATTCCTCTGCGGCGGAATTGATGTCCAAAAACTGACCGCTGCCGTAGCGGCCCTTTCCGGAATTCAGGCACTTGCCGCCGCCGCAATCGGCTTCTACTACGGCTCGAAGCAGAACTAATCCCAGTCCCCAGCTGCACACCACGAATACACTTGGCGCGTCCCCAGCAGTAGGCGCCTCGTCGGTATTCAGATGGTGCGCCTTTGGAGCTCGCGGTACACAGTCGTCCTGGATACACCGAACAGCTCCGCGAGTTCTGCCTGCGTGTGCTCCCCGGCGTCGTGCAGCGTGAACAGATGCTTCCGCTGCGTCTTGGACAACTTGGGCTGCTTTCCTTTCAACCGCCCCTTCGCCTTAGCGACCGCCATTCCCTCGCGGGTGCGCATTCGAATCAGGTCCGCCTCAAATTCGGCCACCATCCCCAGCACGTTAAACAGCAGCCGGCCCACGGGGTCGGTCGGATCATGCGTGCTTCCACCGAGACTAAGAACAACCCCCTTGGCCGTCAGCTCATCGGCAATATCCCGGGCGTCGGAAAGGGAGCGCGCCAAACGGTCAAGTTTGGTCACCACGAGAGTGTCACCGGCGCGACAGGCGGCCATAGCTTCGCGCAGCCCTGGACGCACTCTATTCGTTCCAGTCAGTCCCTGGTCCACATAGATCTGCTTCTCATCGACACCCAAGGCGATGAGGGCATTTCGTTGGGCGGTTAGGTCCTGGCCTGTCGTCGAGACGCGCGCGTAGCCGATTTTCATTCCCGTCATAGGAACATAGTTGCAGTAATCCCCCCGCCAGCGTACATATCACCGTACGGGTCATACGTACATGTCGCTTAGCAGCAACCGCGCGGAATCTGCCGGCTGCCTCCTTGAGCACGCTGATCGACCGCCTTACGGGCACTTGACTAGCGCCTTCCCGACGGGAATGAAGCAGGTTTGGAAAAGAATATGTGGCCGGGTGTAATTATTCGTCCCACCCCGGAAACAACATGTACGAGCAGGCCATTCTGCTTACTCACTCCTTGGGGGAAGGACCCAGACCAATGAATTACCACCGATCCGGCTACGCCAAGACCGCCACTCTCGCATCGCTTGCGCTGGCACTGACACTCACAGCCTGCACACCCCCGACGCCGCGGGCCAGTACTGCTATCACCCAAGCATCAGAAGCCAGCACCCAGGCCCCGGCAACGGTGGCCGACCCGGAACAGGTACTGCCAACGCCTGAACCCAGTACCGCTGAAGAAACAGGCGCGCCCCTCCTGCTGGCGGCACCTTCGCCCGCCATTGAGGGCACGCTGCCACGGCAGGACGCGACCACCATTCCGGCAGTGGTGCCCGCGCCGGTCGCTGTTCCCCATACACCAGCAGCCGCGCCCCTTCCGCCTGCCACACCACTCGCCCCAGAGGTTGTTCCGGTCTCCCCGGTGGTTCCCTCCACACCTCACACTTCACTTGGTACTCCAGTGACCGGCACGTACACCTTCCCTGACGGGCACATTTCGTTTGATCTACCGACGGGCTGGAGCGCAAAGATCGAGCAGAACGACTACAACGAAAATGCAAACCACCCTGGCGGCAAGGAGAACTCGTTGGCCGCCAATATCTTCGACGAAACCGGCGGCAAAGTCGCTCGCATCACCAGCGGAGGAACCGGAGGTCTGGTCGGTGGGCCGGTCAATCGCACCATCCTCGACTCCCAGGAACTCAGCGCATTCGACAGTCGCGATGGGGCGTCACACTTCGCCTTCGTCAGGGATGACTATCCCTTCCCTGAATTTCCGGTTCGCTACTACATGGGCGTTGTGGCTTCTTACTTCATGACAGAGGGTCCCGACAGCACCTCGGTGAACAGCTTCATGATCATGCCCAATGGGCTGGCTACCGCTGTAGCCCAGGTCGACGAATCCATGACGGCTGAAACCGCTGAGGCATGGATGAAAACTGATCAATACGTCAAGCTGCGGGCACTGCTGACGAGCCTTCGCTACGCTTCCTGACCACCAACAGGTCCAGATACCCGGCACGCTCATTGGGGGAGCTTGCCGGGTATTGCCGTGCTCCCAGGGTTACCGGAACAGAAAGCTGAAACTTTTTCTCCGGTTGTGTAAGAAACGCCGCTTCCCGAGACACTAAAGGATTGACTCATCACATCGCACTAGTCCGGGGGAACAGAACAAGGATGTTGGCTACCAGAGAGCAGGAACTGATTGCTCTTCACGCTGAACACTTCAGCCGCATCTACCAGTACATCGCGTACCGGATCAACGACCGCGAACGTGCCGAGGAATTGGCCAACGACGTGTTCCGTATCGTGTGGGAGAAGCAACCGCCGGAGCCGCCCGGTCTCGGCTGGCTGATCGCTACTGCCAGGAATGTGCTCGGCAACGAGTACAAAGGCCGGAGCCGTCGCGATCAACTTATGCAGCGTCTGGCAGAAGAAGCCCGGATCCAGGCCGTCACCACCAACGACGATGAACAGCAGGCGAGCGTGGCCGAGATCCTGTCCAAGCTCAAGGACCGCGACAGGGAAATCCTGATGCTTTCCTACTGGGATGACCTCACCACCGCAGAACTGGCCGAAAGCCTTGGATGCACGCCGTCCGCTGCCGCGGTCAGGCTCCACCGGGCCCGCAAAGCGTTCGCGAAAGCCGCACCACAACACCTCATGACAGAACGGGAAGTCTAACCATGGACCGCATCGAACAACTCATGAAAAACGCAAAACCAAACGTCCCCGAACCCGGCACCACCCCCG
>Ga0105244_10000334_pt1 | contig 44381 bp, 30 predicted proteins | sample KBSM44metaG_FD_80423 | JGI IMG/M metagenome (GOLD analysis project Ga0105244, IMG submission 80423) | Miscanthus rhizosphere microbial communities from Kellogg Biological Station, Michigan, USA - KBS M4-4 metaG | ecosystem: Host-associated > Plants > Roots > Rhizosphere > Soil | place...
AGCCGCGCGCCGTGCCTGGCCAGCAGTTCGGCCGCCAGCCGCTGCTGGCCGGCGAAGTCGCTGTCGCCGTAGCGGATGTCGAGGATGTTGACCGGGATGGCCGCGTCCTGCGCCGCGATGCGGGTGCCGTCGACTTCGCCCTTGACCCAGCCCGCGCCCATGGGACCGGGCAGCAGCGCGATGTTGATCGATGCCAGGCCGCGCCGCTGGGCGTCGCGCACCACCCAGCGCGTGGCCTCGAGGCCCATGCCGCGCAGCGAACTGGTGACCTTGAGCGACAGGTCCTCGCTGCGGCTGTCGTTGGCCAGCTCGATCACCGGAATGCCCGCCGCGCGCGCCTTGGCGATCGACGCGTTGTTGGCCGTCATGCCGATCGGCGACAGGACGATGGCGTCGTATTTGCCGGCGATGGCCCGGTCCATCTCGCGCAGTTGGCCGGCCAGGTCGTTGTAGCCCTGGGCCGGCAGGATGTCGACGGCCACGCCCAGGCGTTTGGCTTCGCTGACGACGCCATAGGCGCAGCCGCCCCAGTAGGGGTCTTTCAGGTGGGGGAACAGGAAGGCGATGCGCCAGCGCTTGCTGGCCGGCGCCGCCATGCGGTATTGGCCGGGCACCACCCGGCCGCTGGCCAGGGCGTCGTCGGCCGAGCCGTTGGGCTGCACCGGGCGGAAGATCGACAGCACCGGGATCGGCGCGAATTTGGCCGGGTGCGCCACCGGCGCCGGCACCGGCGGGGCCGCGACGGCGCACGCCGGCAAAGCAAGCAGGCCCAGTAGCGGCGACAGGCGAAGGAGTGGCGTCAACATGATGGGCTGGTCTTATCGAAAAACGTGTCAGAGCGGATTGGATGGGCCGGCGGGGCAGGGCTTATTGTACGCGGCGGCGGTGCCGCCCGCCACGCCCGTCGGCGCGAGCACGCCGTGCCTGGCCGCCAGGCGGGCGAATTCGCCCGAGCGCACCATCTCGGTGAACAGGGCGTTGTACTGGTTGCGCGCGGCCGCGAACGCGGCGCCGCGCGGAAAGGCGAGATAGCCGTCCAGTTGCGCGATGGCGGGACACAGGGCGACCAAGCGCCCGCTGGCGCGCAGCGTGCCGATCAGCGCGGCGCTGTTGCGTTCATTGGTCGCCAACAGGGCGACCCGGCCGTGCATCAGCATTTGCACGCCGTTTTCCAGTTGATTGACCTCGCTGATGTCCAGCCGGGGCCGGGCTTGATCGAAGCGGGCGCCGTAGTGCCAGCCACGCACGGCGGCGATGCGCGTGGCGGTGAGCGGGCCGAACTCGCCGTGCCAGGGCGGGTTGTCGCCGCTGCGCGCGTAGAAGACCAGGCGGTCGCGGTAGAAGGGCAGGTCGACGAAGTCGAACTGCTTGGCCCGTTCGGGCGATTTGTAGGGGCCGATCAGGATGTCGGCCTGGGCGCGTTGCACCATGGCTTGGGCGCGCGCCCACGGATAGATACCGAAGCGCACCGTGTCGCCCGCACGCGCGGCCAAGGTGCGCAGCACGTCGACGCCCAGGCCCTGCCATTGGCCGTCGGCGCCCTGCTCGAAAATCAGGTCGAAGCGCGCGCCGACGGCCAGGCGCTCGGCGGCCGTGGCGCATGGAGTCGCGCCGAGCAGGGGCAAACAGGCGAACAACAGGTGTCTAAGCGCGCTCATGAACAGGTTTCCCGGGCCGGTCGATGCCGCCTAGTCTAGCATGCGGTGCCGGGAAGCAAGTTACCCCAATGACGACATGCGCGCGCGCGTGTTGTGGCGGAGCGCCCCGGCCAACACGCCAAAGCCCAGCAAGAACATCGACGCCATGCCCGGTTCCGGCACCACGCTGGCGGTCTGCCGCGCGATGAAGGACAGGTTATCCGCGTAGCCATCGTTGTCGCTCGAAGCGAGGCGCTCCATCGACAGCCAGAACGACAGCCTGCTGGTGCCGGCAGGCATGATTCCCGAGGACTCCCGGTAATACAGGCCCGTCTGGTTGCCGCGATCGTCCGGGGTGACGGGACCGATCGCGGCGTTTCCTATCTCATTGTTCCCCGCATCGAGAAACTGCACAAAGAACAGTGCGTTATCGCCCTGGTCGGCCCAGCCGCCGAGCCATCCGCTCAGGGAATAGGAAATGTTCTGCGCCGTCGGCACGCCGAAGTCCAGGGTTTGAACGCCCACGGCATACTGCCCGAAGCCGGCGAACATCTTCGTTCCGCGATCCACCGGGCCAGGCTGGGTGGGAAGCACCCAGTTGTTGCCATAGTCCACCGACTGCACCATGTTGTAATCCGGGTAGCCGGTCCAGCCGCTCACGCCTGCTTCGGCATCGCCGTTGACAATGAGGTTCTGACCGTACATGACGTCAGCTTTGCCACTACACGCCACGGCGAACAAGGCCGCGGCAACGAGAAATCGACACTTCATGAAAAGCTCCTGGTAAAAGTCAAATGACGCGGTACTGGTCAAGTTGCGCCGCCCCGCGCATCGCCGGGTCGCTGATGGAAGGCAAGCCGTTTTCCAGATGGCCGGCGAAGCGGCGCAACCAGCCCGGCAAGCCGCCCACGCGCAGGCTGTAGTCGTACCAGTTGGAACTCGATGCCAGGGCAAGCCGGACGGTGCTCTTCGAGCGTGCGACGACGCGCACTTCCAACGGCTTGCTCGCGTAATACTTGTTGGCGGTGAGTTCGAAGGTGCATGGCTGCGCGCCATTGTTGACCAGATCGATGATCAGCTCGCCGGCGCCGCGGTCGGCGCGCAGGAAGATCTCCGGCCATGCAGCGTTGCCCGCACCGCGCACGTCGCCGACGATGTGGCGATGAAAGCCGTTCGGTCCGAGTACCCAAAGATCGTAGGCGGATGTGGTGTTCCAGCGGCCTTTGAGCTGTTTGCCAGGTTCGACCGTATAGCGGCGCGGGATTTGCTCCAACGCCAGGCGGTCGTACACATGAAACACCGCCCCGGCTTCGCCCAGGTTTTCGAAGCTGAGCTCCACCTGGCCGCTCCCGGCCGGCACCTGCGCCTGCACCTGGAGTTCGTAGGGCAGCGCGCGTGCGGGACGCACGCCGGCAGCCTGGACGGGTGCCGCCAGGGTGGCCGGCGTTGCGGGTACCTTGGTGTTTGGCAAGCTCAGCGCCATCGAACGCCGCGCAGCCGTTTCCGGCAGCAGTTGCGTGAACCCGTTGTCGTTCGGGTTTGCGAAGTCGAAACAGGACAGGAGGTTGCCGCTCACCGCGCGGCGCCATGGGCTGATGAGCGGCTCGCGCACACCGAAACGCGCCTCGATGAAACGCACCACCGAGGTGTGGTCGAAGACCTGCGAATTGACCCAGCCGCCCTTGGTCCACGGCGAGATGACATACATCGGAACGCGCGGCCCGAGACCGTAGGGGCGATGGTGCGTGCGTGGATCGGCGCCGTTGAGCACGTGATGGTACTCGCCGGTCGTATCGACGGTCGACGCACCGGCGAGCTGCGGCTGCGCCGGATTGCCGCCGTCACTCGTGTACGCCGGCACCGCGGGCGGTGGCATGTGGTCGAAGAAGCCGTCATTCTCGTCGAAGTTGATCAGCAGGACCGTCTTGCTCCAGCTCTCCGGATTAGCGGTCAGGGCGTCCAGCACGCGCGCGATGTAGTCGGCGCCCGACGCGGGACTCGAGGGACCCGGGTGTTCGGAGCCTTCGGCGGTCGCGACGACCCAGCTGACCTGCGGCAGGCGGTTGGCAAGCACGTCGGCCTTGAGCAGGTCGAGGTCGCGCGTGGTGGTGCCGCGATCGCGCAGGGATTGCGAATAGCCCGGCCGGCGATACCACGCGTTGCGGAAAGAGCGGAATCCCGCCAGCGAGTTATCGGTGAAGTTGTCGGCCATGTTCTGGTAAACCTGCCAGCTGACACCCGCCGCTTCAAGGCGCTCCGGATAGGTGGTCCACAAGTAGTCGGTGGACATGTCCGGATTGAAGTCGTCGCGGCTGTTGTCGGTCGACGGGCCGCCGGCGGCCGCCAGGGGATCGTTGTGGCCGCTGAACAGAAACAGCCGGTTTGTGTTGGTGCCGGTCTGGGTGGCGCAGTGGTAGTGGTCGCAGATGGTAAAGGCGCGCGCGAGCGCGAACTGGAAGGGAATGTCGGCGTCGGCGTAATAGCCCATCGCGTGGTTCTGCTTGACCGCGCACCAGTCATTCATACGTCCGTGGTCCCACGCCAGTTGGGCGTCGAGCCAGCTATGTGGCGTGCCGGCCACGCGCATGACGGGAAAGTCCTGCACCGTGTTGAGCCGGAACGGCGCGATGGCTCTGCCTTGGGGCCAGTTGGGCCGGCCAGGCACCGGCGCCCCGCCGACGGAGCGCTGCACGAAGACCGATTTGCGACTGAAGAGATTTTGCCGGTCCATCACAGGAATCGGAAAAGGATCGCCGAAGCCCCTTACCCCTTCCAGCGTGCCAAAGTAGTGGTCGAAACTGCGGTTCTCCTGCGTCAGCACGACGATATGCTCGACATCCTGCAGGCTGCGGGTGCGCTGGTTGGCAGGCAGGGCCAGCGCCTTTTGGATGGACGGTGGAAAGGTCGCAAGCACGGCACTGGCGCCGGCGGATTTGCCCATGGTGCGGAGGAAGTCACGTCGGCTCATGCATGCACCTGCGTGCGTGCGAAAGCGAAATTAAAAGTATGCATTTGATTGATCCAGGTCGATTGTCGGGGGAAACACGAAACTGAGGTCATGCGAGGCAGCAGCTTACGCACCAACTATGAAAAGTTGATGACATGTCATGCAAATATCGCACTTTACTTATTTCGGTAACAATCCTGGCCGGGCGCCTGCGGATGGGAACGGACGGATTTCAGCGTCCATGATTCACAATGCTGTCACAAATTCTATCTATACTTCCCCCGTTAAAACGGAAGTTAGCGGATGTTCATGGAAACAGTAGCGATCAAGCCCGACGAAAGGTCGTTGTCGGCGGCTCATCGTGACCACTTCATGGAAGCGATGTCGCGCATTCTGGCCAGCCGTACGTTTTCCAAGAGCGCCCGCCTCTCGGCGTTCTTGCGCTATGTGTGCATGACCACCGCCGAAGGCAGCGAAAAAATCCTGTGCGAACAGAATATCGGTACGGCCGTCTTCGGCCGTCCTGACCACTTCAACCCTTCCGATGACACCATCGTGCGCAGCAGCGCGCGTTTACTGCGCCAGCGTCTTGCCACTTATTACGAGGAAGAGGGGCGTCAGGACCGGTTTCGTATCAGCATTCCGCGCGGTTCCTACGTGCCGGTGTTTGTCGATGCGGCGCCGCCTCGATTCACGCCGGAGTATCAAGCCGATGCAAGGCCGGACCCCGCTGCCGTCGTGCCGCCACTTGAAAAGCCGGCGCCGCCCGCCGTCCCCGGCGAGCCCACCGAGGCCATTGCGGAAACCAGGCAAACCGGGCCCATTGCGCAAGCCGCGCCGATTACACCAACTGAGCCAGCCACGACCACAATACCCGGCTCCGCACCATGGTCCGGGCCAGCCTCGACCTTCTCGTTATCCACGTCAATAGCCCTAGTCCGTCGCCACTGGCTGTTCGCCGTGCTGGCCCTCCCGATACTGGCAGGTCTGATCTTCTTGCAACTGCGGGGCGTTGGAGTCGCGCACGCCGACGCCAGCGATCGTTTTTGGGCCACCATACTGTCGGCCGACACCGATACCTCGCTGATCGTGGCCGACAATGGCCTGGTGATGTACCAAAGCGAGGTGCGCCGGCAGGTCGAACTGAGCGACTACAACACGAATTATCCCGGCGATGCCGACACGGCCGGCACCGCCAGGAGCGTGGCCCATTACGGCGCCCGCCGCTACACCGCCATGTCCTCGGTGACGCTGGCGTCCGAGCTGGGCAAGCGGGCCCGCGCCGCGCCGCAGCGCTTCCACGTCCGCTTCGCGCGCGATGTGCATCTTGCCGACCTTAAACACGGCAACGCCATCCTGGTCGGCGTCGAGAACTCCAATCCGTGGTGGGCCTTGTACCGCAAGCAGTTCAATTTCCACATCGACTGGAATCCGCTCTCGGGCGATTACGCCATCCGCAACGACCGGCCGCGCCAGGGCGAACAAGCCGACTACGCGTTCTCCGGCCGCGACCCGAGCCGGCGCGGCTACGCGCTGATCGGCTTGAAGCGCAATCTCAGCGGCGACGGTTATACGCTGCTGCTGGGCGGCACCACCTCCGCCGGCACCGACGCGGCCATCGAGTACCTGATGAGCCCGGCGTCGATGGCTCCGCTGATGAAGCGGGCGCTGCGGCCGGACGGCTCGATCGCCGACTTCGAGGTCTTGCTGCAATGCGTGTTGCAAGCCAACGGCAGCACCGATATCCAGGTGCTCGGCCTGCGCGTCAACCAGTCCTGATTCTCCCCGCCGTCCCGCATGGCCCGTTCCCTTTGCCGTTTTTTTCCGCCGCCGGCGTTCCCGTGCATGGTGGAGGGCACGCGCCCGCGCGCCTGCGGCGCGGCGGGTTTCACGGTGATTTTTCACCGTGAAACGGAAAAACGCCCGCGATCGCGGCCCTACACTGCTCGGCGTTGAAAGCGTCCCGGCCGCACCGGCCAGGAGACCCCGCGTGTCGCACCCCTATCCGGATCGGAGAGCATGACCATGCAATACACCATTTCCAAACGCCATCGGCTGATGGCAACCTCGGCGCTGGCGCTGGGTTTCGCGCTGGACGCCCATGCGCAAGACGGCAAGGAAAGCCCGGACGAGGCGGCGCCCACGGCCGTCGTCAACGTCACGGGCATCAAGCGCGCCTATCTGAGGGCCATTGAAAGCAAACTCGACCGTAATGGCATCGCCGATGTCGTCAGCGCCAACGAGGTGCAGGGCTTGCCGGACAACACCATCGTGGAAACCCTGCGCCGCGTGCCGGGCCTGTCCGTGCTGCCGACGCTGGACAACGAACATCCGCGCGACGAGGCGGCCACGCCGGTGTTGCGTGGCCTTGGCGCCGCCTACAACAATGTCACCATCGATGGCTCGCCGCTGGCCTCGCCGGGCACGCCGAACGGCAACCTCGGTTCCATCGGTCGTGGCGTGCGGCTCGATTTGCTGCCGTCGTCGATGATCAGCGAACTGGTGGTGTCGAAAACCTTCTCGGCCGACCAGGAACCGAACGCCATCGGCGGCGCCATCGACCTGAAAACCCGCAGCGCGTTCGAGCGCGGCGGCAAGCCGTTCTTCACCTTTGAGGGCTCCGGTGGCGCAGCCAGCGACAACTCGCGTCCGCGCAAGCAGGACCGCGTCGGCCAGCGCGTGGTCACCACCGGCAGTTTCACCTTCGGCCCGGCGCGCGAGTACGGCGCCGTGGTGTCGGCCAACTACCAAAAACTGGAAACGAGCACCGACACCCACATGACCACCGATACGGTGTTCGAGAATTTTTATGACGGCAAGGGCAATCGCCTCAGCGGCAACAACCTGGGCAACGGCTACGCCGTCCCGCAGCAGGACAAATACTGGTATGTGCAGGACGACCGCACCCGGCTCGGGCTGACGGTGAAGCTGGAAGCCAAGCCAAACGAGCAAGTCTACGGCTTTCTGACCGCCGGCTATTACCGTTTCCGCGACCTGATGCAGCGTAACGAAAATCTGATCGATCCGCGCAACACCGCGCTGGTCTTCAACCAGACGCCGACGTCCGGTTCCTACCCTGGCGCCGACGTCGAAGTCGGTTTTTCGCAGCAGGACATGACCAGCGCCACCAAGCTGTTGCAAAGCGGCGCCGACTGGAAGATCGACGACAGCCAGAGCGTGAGCCTGCGCGCCAACGTCTCGCGCGCGACCTACCGCGAGCCGATCCAGATGATGAAGTACGCCACCAACGCCAGCTACAGCGCGCCCGGCGCCGGCGGCGCCACGCCGGTGGCGACGCCGGAGTACGCGTTCGACTACGACAGTAGCGGCCTGAATCATTCTTTCAACGTTTCGCCGGCCGCTTACAACAATCTCGCCAACTACAAGTTGCTGTACTACCGCGACAACTATGTCCGCTCCGCAACCGACACCATCGGCAACGTGCGCGCCGACTACCGTCGCAACCTCGACCGGCCAGGTCTGGGCTTTGCCGCCGGCGTGTCCTACACGCTGGACCGGCCGAGCTACAACATCTTCCGCAACGACATGCAGCCCAACACCAGCATGCCGGCGCTGACGTTGGCCGGCGTCACCGGTCCGGGCGCGCCGCTGAAGTACAACCAGAGCGGACTCAACTTGATCACCATCGATCCGCAGGCGGCGCTGGCGCAAATCGCCGCGCTGCGCGCGGCCGGCGGCTTGAACACCACCAATCAGGTCAACTTCAGCAACCAGGACAATTTCGAGCATGTGGAAAAGACCGCCGGCGCCTATGCGCAGGTGAGCTACAACACCGACCAGTGGAAAACGCTGTTCGGCCTGCGCGAGGACCGCACCGAGCAGGAAACCAACGGCCGCGCGCTGGTGGCCGGCAGCTGGGTGGGCTTGCCAACCAGCTCCAAGTACGATTTCCTGCTGCCGTCGGTTCAGGTGACGTACCAGGCGACGCCCGAGCTGGACCTGCGCGCCGCCGCCAGCCAGACCATCGGCCGGCCGACCTACGACTCCTACGCCGCCCGCACGTCGATCAACTTCGTCAACGTCGGCGACGCCGGCAATCCGAACGCGCAGGGTGTCACGGTCACGGTGGGCAATCCGCAGATCAAACCGCGGCTGTCGACCAATACCGACCTGGCGCTGAACTATCGCTTGCCGAAGGCGGCCAACGGCTTGCTGTCGCTGGCGGTGTTCAACAAGGATATCCGCGACGAGATCTTCAACCAGTCCTCGCTCGGTTACACCTACCAGGGCGTGACGTATGCCAACGCGCTGGTGTCGATGCCGGCCAACGCGTCGGACGCCTCGGTCAAGGGCGTGGAGGCGGCGGCTGTCGTCAATTCGCTGGGCTGGGTGCATCCGGCGCTGGCCGATGTCGGCTTCAGCGCCAACTGGAGCGTGCTGGACGGCCAGATGAGCGTGCTGAAAGCCGCTGGGGGAACGCGTCGCCTGGACCGCCTGGTCGGCCAGCCCGATCAGACTCGCAACCTGACGGTGTTTTATGCTCGCAAGGGGCTGGAGCTGCGCGCCGCGTATAACTACCAGGGCAAGGCGCTGCGCTCGATCGTGCCCGATATCGCCTGGCAGGATCTGTACTGGGCGCCGCGCGCGCAGGTCGACCTGCAGGCCAGCTACAGGATCAGCCCGGAGTGGACGGTGTTCGGCCAGGTGCAAAACCTCAACCGCCGCCGCATGACCAGCTACACCGGTCCTGCGCAGAACCTGCTCAAGGACACCTACTCGGTGCCGATGGTCGCGTGGATCGGCCTGCGCTACACGCCGAACTTTTAACTTTTTGACTGGACCCGCGACCCCATGAATTCTTTATTTTCCATTCCCCGGCTGGCCGTGTTCGCGCTGGCCGCGCTGAGCGCCGTGCCCGGCGCGGCCGCCACGCGCGCCGAGCAGATCCGCCAGAAGCTGCTCGATCCCGCCGCCGGCGTCTTCATCGCCGCCCACCGGGGCTGCCACAACGCCTCGCCACGGCTGGCCCTGGCCGCCGTGCCGGAAAACTCGCGGCCGGCGCTGGAGCACTGCGTGCTGCTGGGCGTCGACATGATGGAGCTCGACGTGCGCCGCGCCGCCGACGGCACGCTGGTGGTGATCCACGACGCCACGGTCGACCGCACCACCGACGGCCACGGCAAGGTGTCCGCGATGACACTGGCGCAGCTCAAAGGCCTGCGCCTGAAGCAGAACCTGGGCGGCGCCATGTCGCCCGAGCTCACCGGTGAAAGCGTGCCGACGCTGGCGGATATGCTGGAGGCGGCCAAGGGCCGCATCATGCTCAACCTGGATATCAAGGACGACGATATCTACGCGCAAGTCATCGCCGAGGCAGGCAAACACGGCATGGGCCAGTACGTGCTGGTCAAGAGTTTCGTCAACGACCAGACGGCGCAAGCGGTGGCCGACCAGCCGCCGTTCGCGTCGGTGCCTTATATGCCGATCGTCGGTCCGTGGTCCGGCGCGCGGCAGGTTCAAGGCGCGGCGCGGATCGTCGGGCGGCAGCTGGCCGGGCGGCGCAAGCCGGTCGGCGTGGAGCTGGTGTTCCTGCCGCCGGCGCAGATGGAGCCGCTGCGCGAGCTGGTGGCCCAGGCCAAGGTCAGGTTGTGGGCTAATAGTCTCACCGCCGTCGGGGTGATAAGCGTGATCGGCATGGGGGGCGACCTGGAAGCGCTACGCACCAATGGCAAGACGTGGGGCGAACTGTTCACGGCCGGTGTCGACACCATCCAGACCGACGAGCCTGGCCCCCTGCTTGACTATCTGGAGCGAGAAGGCATAAAGCACTAACGCGAGAGGGAGCTAACGTGTCGAGATTGCGGGGCCCGGTTAGCTGTGCAGCTCGCCACGAATTTCTATGGAAACTTCGCGTAACTATTTGATTTTAAAGTGTAAAAAAGTCACATCAAAATCACGTCGTAGCGTATTTTCATGCTCTAGTGCAATCTATTGACGTCTATGACGCTTCGTAAGTCATTGATTAAGTTGATGTTTGTAGTCTACTGCCGTACATTGACGTCCCGTAATGTCATCACTATTATGTGTAGCTACGTGTGTAGCTAACGGCATAAAGGAGCTTGGATGACAGGTAAAACAAACGCAATGGAGGGGCTGCAAACCCTCCAGTTGCAACATTGGATACGGGCAGTGAAGGGCGGTGGCAGGCCAACCTATAAGGACCCCGAAACGGGCGAGGTAAGCGAGTTACCGTTACCCTTGGCGCGGTCGGATGGTGGCGGACTGACCTTCACGCTGTCTGCTGCCGGAACTGCAAGCTGGATTTTACGCTATAGGACTGCCGGCAGGGCGAAGGAGCTCACCATCGGCAACTTCCCCGATATCGGATTGTCAGACGCCCGCAAGATCGCTCGCGAAAAGCGGTCGGAAGTCGACAAGTCAGGCGATCCCGCCATTGATAAGCGCCGCGTGAAGGCCCTCGCGCTCAAGGTCTGGACCATGCGGGAGCTAATCGATGACTACCGCGATAAGATCATGAGCGGCTTGGGAGTCAGTACGCAAAAAGGCTACGGTCGCAACCTGATTCGCATTCAGTCCCGCCTCGGCTCGTATCTGGTGACGCAGGTTTCCCCATTGGACATCGTAGAGATGATCGAGTTCATCGACGCGCCGTGGGTTGAGTCGCGTACGCTTCTTACCACTGCACGGATGCTGTTCAGGCATGCTGCGGGCCGTAAGCTAGTGGCAACCAATCCGTGCATTGGCATTGACCTGACCGCATTGCTGGGCAAGCGTCCGGCGGCGAAGCGGCGTTTGATGTTGAGCAGGGATGAGCTGTTGCTCGTCATGCGGGCTGACATGAACCGGGAGAATGCGCTTGCCGTTCGCCTGCTGTTGGCGACGGCCGTGCGTACCTGCGAGCTAAGAACCGCGAAGTGGTCGCACTTCGATTTCAAGCGTGACATATGGAGCATTCCCGAATCGAAGACGGGGCCGGGCATCCAGATACCGCTGGCTAAGCCGGTCAAGACTTGGCTGCATGAACTAAAAGAGCTTGCCGGGAGTTCAGCATTCGTCTTGCCGGTACGCGGCGACTACAAGAATGCATCTTCGACCGGTGACCGGCCGATCAACCCGAATACCATCGGGGCTGCGATTGAATTCTGGTTGACTGAGTACACGCCCGAAGTGCGACGATTCACGCCACACGATCTTCGTTCCACCGCGAAAAGCCAGATGCGTGCGCTTGGCGTGCCGCGAGACATTACGGAAATGTGCCTGAACCACAAGCTGCCCGGCATCGAAGGCATTTATGACGTACACAACTATTTTGAGGAACGTAAGCAAGCTTTGATGGTCTGGTGCGACTTCTTGGTCCAAGTCGAGGCCGAAAGCATTGCTCTTAGTACGTGAAATAGTTGCACCGATTTCCCCGCGTTTTGCGGCGTTAAAAAACGATGTGGTATGCATCGGTATCAGCTGAGTGCTTTTGGCGGCTTGTCTGGCCGTTTAAGCGGCTTCTCTGGCATTGTGGTCGGCCAAGTGACTAGCTTTTCGGCGCTGCGACTAGGATTCCGCAGGTCTAATTGGCTGCCTATGGCAAAGTTATTTGATTGTCAAAATACCTATTGTCCGTGAGATAATATAGCTACCAAGCTCATTTTTTGAGTCGGCACGCGCACAGTACCGACAGAGCTTGTTCATCGCGATCAGCGCCTGCTTAACCCAGCTACTCAGACATTGAGTGCTTCGGGAACCGCAGCTCAGGAAACCTCCCTCCGTCACATCATCTAGTAGCAGATTCAGGCAGGTACTGTCGCGTCCATTCATTTTCACATTGGAGCATTTCATGGTCACGATACCTACAACCGTCACATCCACTGCGGCGGGATTTCAGCCCGCGTTCAAACCTGTTACAACGCAAGACCGCCACGCTTGCGCCCTTGCTGCTGTGGCGACAGTCGCCTCGGTCCCTCTGGATGACGTTTGGAGAAAGGCGGAGGAACTTGGCCTGCCAAAGACCGGGCCATACAACCACGTCATCGATGGCGATTTCCTGGCCGCACTGTTCGCCAAGTACTCCCTGGTCGCGACCGTCTGGAAGGAGTGCACGAAGGTGGCGCAGCTTCCTGATTTGTGTGTGGTTATGGTTGACTATGACGCCGACTGGGAAATTGGTCGGCATGTAGTAGTCCATCGGGCGAAGGCGAGCCATGACGCCAAGATGGTTATGTATGCGATAGATCCGACGGCGACGAAACCTGAATTGCAGGTCCGCACCGACTTAGATGTGTTGGCGCCAGCCTGGTATATCGGACTTCATCCAATGGGGAAGGCGCCAACGACACCAGCCAAGAAGTAACGAAATCCTATTGCTGAGCCGGTCAGGCATTTTCGCCGTCGAGAACTGGCTGCTGGCTCAGCAAATCAGGCATCGAAACCCCAAGGCCGCGAGCAATCCTCTCGATATTACAGATCGAGATGTTGCGTTCGCCGCGCTCTACGGACGAGATGTAGTTCGTGTGTAGGCCAGCATATTCAGCTAGCTTTTCCTGGGATAGGGACTGCGCCTTGCGGAACAGCCTGACATTCGCTGCAAACAGCAGCTGAGCTTCACACTTTTGAGTTGGGTTGGACACAGCCGAAGCATCGGGTTTTTCCACGCCCAACACCACACACTTTGAGTTTGGTTTCCGTGAGACAATAATCAAACTTAAAGTGTGTTCTTCTGTAATGAGTTTTCTCTAAGGAGCCGAAGCCATGGATTACATGGATCAAATGACGGCCGGCGGGATGGCCGACCTCTCGAAACGAAACTATTCCAAACTTGCCACCATCGCTGTCGCTGCCTTTTCCATTTGCGTGACTGGATGCAGTTCCAAGCCAGGGGAGTCAGACATCAAGACGAGCCTTGCCAACGAATTCAAATGTCCGATTTTGGAAATCAACGACGTCAAGAAAACTGACGGTGCTGAACTTGGCAATCAACGCTACGAGGTCAGCTATACGTTTAAAGTTGCGCTTAGAGGTGGTAGCGGTGCTGCCGAAAAGCTGCTGCCCGAAATGAACGTGCTTAACGAGCGTTGGGAACGTGGACGTTTACAGCATGAACGAGCAGGCAATGCCGCATCTATTTCAGACAATCCGGCGCCACTTGCAGGAGCTGTCAATCGAGCCAAGGAAGAAGTCCTAGCCGTGCGGAAACGCCTTGCAGAGATACAGCCATGCGAGTTACCCAATGCACGTTTTGCTATTGAGCGAATGCGTGCGGCGGCACTTCCTAAAGCAGACGTTTCTGATGAGGGCATTCCTTTTGGACTCGTAATGAGTGGGACTAGTGCGATGGTTAAAGCAGAGAGTGGTTGGCGCTTCGCGGAACCGCCTCGATTTGATATCAACGCTGAAAAGGTTAGTCGCGACAGCAGTGTACGCATGCCTCGGTCGACTGTGCTTTGGACTGAGTTCTCTCAGAAAGAAGGCGCGTTCGTCGCCAGCGTCCCGTCGCAGGGCCAGTGCAGCTTTGCGGAGAAGGACGCGAAAACTGGACAGGAGTGGTGGCAATGTTCATACGGAACTCCGGATACGGACATGATCATCTGGTTCGGCAAGCTTGCCAGTCCCCAAGCCCATGGAAGCAACGATCTTGGCGCCAAGATCAAGAGTATGACCGAGCAGCGTAACGAAGAGATTACTGAGGTAACTCCAAGCACACTGGGTAATGTCTCTGTTGCCGACTTTGCCGCTCAGTCTACGGCCGGCGTTCGGAGGGGGCGCATCTTCTACACAGGAAAATACGAAATCCAGGCGATTGCTGCCCCAGTCTCAGGGCGTCCCGCCAACCTTGCTGAGATGAAGAAATTCATCGACGGAGTGACGCCTCCATTTATCGAGAACTGAGGCCACAGCGTGCCGACCCGACTGCTCAATCAGTAGAAAGCTCATCCAATGCAAACCACTCAACGAATAATCGTTGCAATCACCTCTGCGATACTTGCCGCTTGTGGCGGCGGAGGCTCATCTTCAACCCCTGTGACGGCCACTCCGCCCACAACACCAACTGGCCCTACTACTCCAGTAGCTCCGCCGCCGCCAGTCGTAACTCCACCTACGGTTGCAACTTGCCCCGCGCCAGCGACTGCTCAGGCGCAGGTTATGTTCGACAAAACGCCTATGCTCGTCATTTGTGACGGCGTATATGTTGAGCCTACAGCTACAGCTGATGATCAATTGGCGCTACGCCAAGGCGTTGCAGCTGCCTATACTGCGGTCACGAACTTCTACGGCACGTTCACAGCACCGCATCCGCAGATGATCTTCTGCCAAACGCAGACCTGCCGCGCATACTTCATGGGCAGCTATGCCGGTGTGTATTCGCCGCTGGGCTTCCAACTGCCCAGTGCAAGCTACACATCTGGGAAGCCAACCATCTTCATTACGTACACCAGTTTCGTGGGGCAGGCTCATAGCACTACCGTTGCACACGAATTGACCCACACGGAAACGCTTTACCGTTACGGCGGCGGAGGTGTTCCATCATGGTTTAATGAAGGCATTGCGACTTTGGTTGGCAACTATCCTGACTGCACTAACCAGACAGTCAACTGGGTCACCGACCTGCGCACTATGGATGCTGCTATTGCTGCCACCGCATCTAAAGGTGATGCCTTGTACTGCCAATCTAGCCGCGAAATTTCAGCATGGGTCGGCATCAATGGCAAGCAGAAGCTGTTCGACCTGCTGGCTGGAGTCAAAGCGGGACAACAGTTCTACGACCTGTACGGCAACTTCATCAACCATTAAGCATACGACGTCAGGCGGGATTTTTCTGTCATCAATCTCGTCTGACCGCAAGCCTTAGCGCTTCAAATCAGCATCTCCCTCGGCGGCATCAGATCGCGAACATTAAGCACGATCCTTGCTGCACAAGGACAGGTCAGAAATTCTACTGACCTCCATCATATTTCATCCCCATCGTCTCGCACGTCACACCGGCCCGGCTTAGTTGCCGTTTTGGCTGGCGCGCGCCCGTGCGCTTGGCGACATATCAAAGGAATCATCATGGACAAAGACACTCAAGGCAAAAGCAATTCCACCAGCAGGACGCCCACCGCCACGCTCAGGGCCACGCAACTGTTTCCGCTTGGCGCTGTGGTTGCGACACCGGGCGCTCTTGATCTACTGGACCGCAACGGGATCAACGCAACAACTTATCTAACACGGCACCAGTGCGGCGACTTCGGAACACTGTGCCCCGCCGACGTGCAGGAGAATATGTTTGCAGTCAATCGCCGGCTTAGAATTTTGTCTTCATACGAAGTTGGAGGAGAACGTCTCTGGCTCATCACGGAAGCAGACAGGTCTTCGACGACACTGCTGCTGCCATCGGAGTACTGAACATGAATACCTCACCGCCGGCGGGGCAGACAGTTCAGTCGACGCCCGATAGTTCAGCATCCTCCTTCTACAACTTACTTCTCTTGATGCCGCATTTGTTGGTTACCTCGATGGCAGAGGTGGACTATGCCGCTGCGAATCCGGCCCTGTTGGTGCAAATCGCAGATGCCGCCGACGCTTCGCTTTTGATTATCCACATTGGGACATCTGCCATCGGGCGATTGTTAGGACAAGCCGGGGCGGAGCCATTTAGCGATGCGCGATCAGTAGATGCCATTGAAGCACTGGGATGGCTGGTGGCAGAGCTCAACGACGTGGCTGGTGCGGTGCATAGGGTATCGGCAGCGTGCAGACGGCACACCTACGATTACGCGCCGGATGCTGTCACGACCATTCCCCTCGCTAAGCCATAAGAAGCAATCTCCTTTCAACTCGGCGGCCCTGTGCCGCCGTTTTTACGAGCGGCTAACTATCGATGCCGTTTTACTACACCAACGAGAACAATCATGAAGGCCTCCCCAAAGCCCACCCTGCATTCGCCGCAATCTGTGAGCGCCAAAACCCCGCTTAAATCAACGCAGGTGACGCCGTCAGCGCTTGTGGCTAGCTACTCAGCGGCGGCACAGTCGAGCGCCACCACGCGATCATACGACGCGGACATTCGCCATTTCAAGCAGCATGGCGGAACTATCCCCGCGACGACTGGGATGGTAGCCGAATACTTGGCCAACTTTGCCGGAACCCTCGCGGTCGCCACGCTTCAGCATCGTCTGATTGCAATTCACAGGGCACATACCGACATCGGCCTGCCATCGCCAGTGATGGACAACCTCGTCAAGCGGACCATGCAAGGCATCCGTCGCACCATGGGAACAAAGCAGCGGCGCGTGACGGCCTTGGCCAAAGATGATCTGGTTGAAATGATGGCCCATATTGATCAGCAACTGCCCATGAAGGCCGCGCGCGATAAGGCTCTATTGTTAATCGGATTCGCGGGGGCATTCCGACGTTCGGAACTGGTTGCGCTGCGGCATGACGATATGGCCATGTACGATAATGGCTTAGAACTGCTACTTCGACGCTCTAAAACCGACCAGGAAGGTGCAGGAAGAACTGTATTCATTCCTTATGCTCGCGGCAACCGCTGTCCTGTGAAAGCGTTGAAGAGCTGGCTTGAGCTGGCCGAGATCACGGCTGGCCCATTGTTCCGGCCAATCAACCGTTATGATCAGGTCGTCGGCAGTAAGGCGCTCACGCCGCAATCTGTTGCACTAATCGTCAAGGCGGCAGTTCGCTTGATGGCAGGTAATGAGGCCGCAAAGATGGTCGCGGGTCATAGTCTGCGAGCTGGATACTGTACTGAGGCGGCGATGATTGGGCTGCAACCATATCAAATCCGAGAACAGACAGGCCATAGGTCTGACGTAACTCTGGCACGCTATATTCGGCCGGTTGCTAAACGGAAAATCCCGACCTTGCTCTAAGTTCTAGAGGAGTTACATGCACCCCATCATTCTCTCCGCCTAAGCGTCAAGAGACCGTAGCTCCTCGTGTATCATAGCAACCTTCGGCTATCATTTTGTGAACGCCCCCTGAGGCTTAATCAACCAATTACTTGATCGATGGCATACATACCTCATCCTCAACACCGAAATACGGCATTCGCGTCGCAAAAGTCTCAATGGACTATTGCTGAAGCAGACGAACACCGAAGTTACGAAATGGCAACTATCGGCGGATGGAGCTATGACGGATGCTATTGGAGTCTTCATTTAATTGGAACGGCACCTGCTCCGCTCGGAGTCTCACCCTTCCCAAACAATTTTTCTTTGCATATCGCAAAATTTGTAGGTGACCAAGCAGGAGACTGGCATGGATATCCTGTGGCCCCGTGGCTCTCGCCATTTGATAAACCTGATACGAACGTGCTGATTTCATGGTTGAATGCAGGCCTCATTGGCCGTCCTACGATGGCCAAAATTAAAAGAGGCAAACGATGCGCTCTGTGAAGCTTACGATTGAAGGTGCATATTGGGATTCCCAGATATATTCCGGTGAACTAATGTTGTTCGACTTCGACGGTGCGTTTCATCGGATTGATTGGCATCAGGTAGTGGACCAAATAGCAATTGATAACCCTTCTGTTCAGACTGCGTTACGCGTGGCATTCTCCGATAGTGATTTGTTTTACAATCCTAAGGTCCGTAAAGTTCTTTGTGATCCTCATATTGAGGCACCAATTAAGTCTCAACTTAGTCAACTGGCAGACTTGAGCATATCCTCTTCACAGGAGACTTGGAGGCGTAACTGGAGAACAGAAGATACGCCATTCGGTTTTTTGCCCAATGACACCGACGTTTATTACAATCAAATTTTTGCTGGGGGCGACGAAGGGTTGTTTTCGATTCCGAGAAACGCCATAAACCCTGGTCGACTGTTCAAGAAACAACCTACCAAGCATCACGACGCGAGGATATTTCAGGTTAAGGCTTCAGATCGATTTACTGCTATTGCGGCTGCTGCGGGCGATGATGGGCTTTTTGAATTTGCTTTCAAACGCGGAGAAGGCGGGGGGCTCAATCAAGAGCGACAACTGGCTAAGCGCCCATGTAGCGCCTGTGACTGGGCGTTTCAAAGTGTTATGGGGTGGACTATTCAGAGCGCATTCCTAGCTAACTTTAATCAAGAACGAGATACACGGACAAACAAAGCTGTCCGAAGTTTTGATCGAATAGTAGAGGCTAGTGAAATGTTTGGTAATTCCTTTGAGAGTCCAATTAAAAGTTTCACTTGGGGGAGTAGGGAGAAAATATATCGGATATCGGAAAATGGCGTGGAGATATCCAACTATTCCCCTTCGCAATTAAAAACGGCCAAAGGTAAAGGATCAATCTCCTCATACTCTTTCTCCAATGCTGGCACAGGTTCTGTGAGGAATGGTGATTTTGACATGTCATCTCCTATCGCTACAGGCACAGCGCCATTTGGAACGATTTTGGAATTCGATGATCGGATTGTAGTATTTAGAAGTGATGGTGAAATTGAAACCTATCTTGGGGAGGTCGTTCAATGGCGGGTTTTCCCTAGGTCGGAACATTATAGCAATCAATTACATATTATCTATGAGGATCATATGATTGTTATTTCCTTTGTTCACGACTATTTTGTTGATCAAGATTCAAAGCTGTATGGGTTTTCCCGAGGTCCAGGCGGGACTAGCTCTGAAGAAAAAGAAGGGAGATAGTTTTTCTTCTGAATACTTTGATTGATTTATTGTTTCAATTTTTTACAAGCCCTGACATTTTTTTGTTGGGGTAATTTTTTTTAAGTGGCAATCAATTGAGTGTACAAGAAATCGCATTGGGTCAGTTAGAGAGTCATTTGTGGGAATCCGCCAATATCTTGCGCGGACCGGTGGATGCTGCCGACTTTAAGACCTATATCTTCCCGTTGCTGTTCCTAAAGCGTATTTGCGATGTCTGGGATGAGGAATACCAGGACATCGTCGATGAAACTGGCGACGAGCAACTTGCCTGGTTTCCTGAATCGCATCGCTTTCAGATTCCGGAAGACTGCCACTGGAACGATATCCGCATCAAGGCGAGCAACGTCGGTGCTGCCCTGCAACGTGCGATGCGTGAGATCGAAAAGGCCAACCCGGACAGCCTTTACGGTGTTTTTGGTGACGCACAATGGTCGAACAAAGACCGTCTGTCGGATGCGCTGCTCAAAGACCTGATCGAACATTTCTCGAAGCTTCCGTTTGGCAATAAGAATGTTAACTCGGACCTGCTCGGCGACGCCTACGAATACCTGATCAAAAAGTTCGCTGACGCCACCAACAAGAAGGCCGGTGAATTCTATACCCCGCGTAGCGTCGTGCGGCTGATCATCGATATGCTCGATCCGAAGGAAACCGAGACCATCTACGACCCCGCTTGCGGTACCGGTGGCATGTTGCTGTCTGCTGTGCAGCATGTGAAGGAACAGCATGGCGACGTTAAGCGCCTGTGGGGTAAGCTGTACGGACAGGAAAAGAACCTTACTACCTCATCCATCGCGCGCATGAACCTGTTCCTGCATGGGATTGAGGATTTTCAGGTGGTGCGTGGCGACACGCTGCGTAACCCGGCTTTTTTCGAAGGCGACAGATTAGCTACCTTCGATTGCGTGATCGCTAATCCACCGTTCTCACTTGAAAAATGGGGCGAGGAGGTGTGGCTGAACGACCCTTTCGGCCGTAACTTCGGTGGTCTTCCACCTTCGTCGAGTGGTGACTTCGCATGGGTTCAGCACATGGTGAAATCAATGGCTGACGTTAGCGGCAGGATGGCCGTCGTGTTGCCTCAAGGCGCGCTGTTCCGCAAGGGGGCTGAAGGCAGCATTCGCCAGAAACTGCTAGAAATGGATCTGGTCGAGGCGGTGATCGGGCTAGCGCCCAACCTGTTCTACGGTACAGGGCTTGCCGCGTGCATACTGATCCTACGAAAGCGCAAGCCGGCAAAGTACAAAAAGAAGGTGTTGATTGCCGATGCCTCCCGCCTGTTCCGTCGAGGCCGTTCGCAAAACTATCTGGAGCCGGAGCACGCCGCCGACATCCTAGGCTGGTATCGCGGCTTCGCCAATGTGCAGGAAGCGGCCAGAGTGGTCACCCTCGACGAGATTAAGGCTGAGGACTGGACACTGAACATTTCGCGCTACGTCCTGGCGCCAATGCAAGAGGACATCCCCCCGTTGCCTGACGCCATCGCGGCGTTCAAGGATGCGCTCACCCGTTGTCGCGAGGCCGAAGAACGTCTCGTGCAAGTAATGACAGAAGGGGGATGGCCGCAATGAGTCATTCAAGTAAACGCATAAACCAGCAAGAACTCGAAAGCTACTTATGGGGTGCCGCCGTGCTGCTGCGCGGCCTCATCGACGCTGGAGACTATAAGCAGTTCATCTTCCCGCTGCTGTTCTACAAGCGCGTGGCGGATGTGTGGGAAGAGGAATACCAAGCGGCGCTTGCCAACTCAAACGGCGATCTCTCTTATGCGCAATTCGCGGAGAACCATCGCTTCCAGATTCCGGCGGGGGCGCATTGGAACGACGTGCGGCAGGCGCCCAAGAACGTCGGCGCTGCCATCCAGAAGGCCATGCGCGCAATCGAAACGACCAACCCGGATCTGCTCGATGGCATTTTTGGTGATGCGCCCTGGACCAACCGCGAGCGCCTGCCGGATGAAACGCTGAAAAACCTCATTGAGCACTTCTCTAGCAAGACGCTGTCGGTGGCCAACGTGCCCGAGGATGAACTCGGTAACGCCTACGAATATCTGATCAAGAAGTTCGCGGACGACTCCGGCCATACGGCGGCTGAGTTCTACACCAACCGCACCGTTGTCCACTTGATGACCCAATTGCTGGCCCCGCAGGCCGGCGAGTCAATCTACGATCCCACCTGCGGCACCGGCGGCATGTTGATCTCGGCATTGGACGAAGTGAAACGCACCAATGGCGAGTACCGCACGCTCAAACTCTACGGCCAGGAGCGCAACCTCATTACCTCATCCATCGCTCGCATGAATTTGTTCTTGCACGGCGTCGAGGACTTCGAAATCATCCGGGGCGACACCCTGGCCGACCCCAAGCACATCGAGGGCGACCGCTTGCGCCAGTTCGACGTGATTCTGGCCAACCCACCGTACTCCATCAAGCAATGGAACCGCGAGGCCTGGAGCAGTGACAAGTGGGGCCGCAACACCTTGGGCACCCCTCCACAAGGTCGTGCCGATTATGCCTTCCAGCAGCACATCCTTACTAGCCTCACAGACAAGGGGCGCTGCGCCGTCCTCTGGCCCCACGGTGTGCTGTTTCGTAACGAGGAACAATCCATGCGCAGCAAGATGATTGAGCAGGATTGGGTAGAGGCCGTGATCGGTCTCGCGCCCAACCTGTTCTACAACTCTCCGATGGAGTCGTGCATCCTGATCTGTAACCGCAAAAAATCACCTAAACGAAAGGGCAAGGTGCTGTTCATTGATGGAGTGAGCGAGGTGACGCGGGAGCGTGCACAGAGTTTCCTCAAGCCTGCGCATCAAGAGCGTATTTTGAAGTCTTATCGAGCCTTTGCCGCCGAGGAAGGGTTCTCTGCCGTTGCGACCATCAGAGAGATTCAACTCAACAACGGCAGTCTTGGAATTCAACACTATGTCTTACCGAGCCTCCCCAAGAGTTCAAATCCCGGGATGCCACCGGAGACGTTAGATTTGGCATTGGCGGGGTGGAAATTAGGCAGCCGAGATTTTTGGCATGGAATGGACGGGCTTGTGGAATCCCTCGATGGATTGTTATTCGTGGAGGCCGAAAATGACTAAAAACATGCGAGCACTCAGATCTAGTTGGCAGCGGGTTAAGTTCGGAAGCGTGGCTCGGCAAGTTAAAGATAAAGTCGACCCTGAAGCATCTGGTCTCATGCGTTATGTGGCAGGGGATCACATGGACACCGACGATTTGCGTGTTCGTCGGTGGGGAGATATTGGCAGTGGTTATCTTGGTCCTGCGTTCCACATGCGTTTTCAGCCTGGCCACGTTCTATATGGATCGCGCCGTACCTACTTGCGCAAGGTAGCAATAGCGGATTTCACAGGTATTTGCGCCAACACTACGTTTGTCATTGAATCTCGCGACGCGACTGTGCTGTTGCCTGAGTATCTTCCCATAGTCATGCAGACGGAAGCGTTTCATGCGCACTCAATCAAGCAGTCGAAAGGCTCGGTGAACCCGTATATCAACTTCACCGATCTCAACTGGTTCGAATTTCTCTTACCACCAGTGGATGAGCAACAGCGTATCGTTCGGGTTATTAGCGCGTTGGAGGAGAATGTAATTGCTCTGGATATGGCTTACGAGTCCGCAGTTGCTTTGGAATTCTCACGACTGGAAAGTGCACTTGATTCTGTTCCTTGTAATCGCCTTATTCCAGTCGAAAAACTGGTAACGACTGGAACAAAAAATGGATTTTCACCGAAGGTAAATGCCGATACGCGTGGCTACCCTACACTGAGCATCAGTGCGGTCAGAGATGGCCGTATTATCACTGAAGGCAACCTCAAGTATGCTGAGGTGACCGATGAACAGGCCACAGCTTTTGAGTTGAAGAAGGACGATGTCCTAGTTGTGCGCGGCAATGGCAACAAGCTGTTGACTGGGAAAGGCGGGCTTGTCGATGCAGTGCCGAAAGGGTGTTTCTACCCTGATTTGCTCATCCGGCTTCAATTCGACGGCGATGTCATTCGGCCACAGTTCGCCGTCTTGCAGTGGAATGCGCCTAGCTCACACAAACGTTTGATCTCGCGCGCCAAGTCCACAAATGGCGTTTGGAAGATCAATGGCAGTGACATACGGCTGCATACATTGAAAGTTCCTTCTATCGAGATGCAAGATGAGTTATTGGATGAAATTAGGTCAATTCGACAGGTCAGGCGCGATATTTTGCAGCGCAAGGCGCTGGCCAAAAACCTCAAGGCGCTTGCCTTGAGAGAAATCGGGTAAGGGGGGCGCATGGCATTTAACGAAGCGAACACGGTCGAAGCCTACGTCCGAGACCTACTTACTGGCCCGATTAGGTCGACGTCAGCTAACACCATAGAGCAACTCATCACAGGTTATGGCCCCAACCCCAAGGGCATTGGCTGGCGTTATGCCGCACTCTCAGATGTGCCGCGCCAAATTCAGGAAGTACTGGTCGAGCCATGGCTACGTGATGCGCTGATCCGACTGAACCCTGAAATTGCCGTCCAGCCCGACCGCGCCGACGAAGTGTTTTACAAGCTGCGCGCCATCGTGCTGTCGGTACGCTCTGATGGGCTCATCCGCGCAAACGAGGAGATGGCTGCCTGGATGCGCGGCGAACGCTCCATGCCCTTCGGACCCAATAACGAGCATGTGCCTGTGCGGCTGATCGACCTGGACGACTTGTCGCAGAATCAATACATCGTTACTCAGCAGTACACCTACCGCGCTGGCCCCACCGAACGGCGTGCCGATCTTGTGTTGCTGGTCAACGGTCTACCGCTGGTGCTGATCGAGGCCAAGACGCCGGTCAAGAAGTGCATCAGTTGGGTCGATGGTGCAGTGCAGGTTAATGGTGACTACGAGAGGTTTGTACCTGAGCTGTTCGTCTGCAATGTGTTTTCGGTAGCAACCGAAGGCAAGGCCTACCATTACGGCTCCATCGGACTGCCAGTTAAGGATTGGGGCCCATGGCATCTGGATGGCGCTGGCAATGACGGCCAGCATCATCCGATGAAGTCCCTCAAGCTGTCGGCCGAGAGCATGTTGCGGCCGAATGTGGTACTGGATATTCTGGGCAGTTTCACCCTGTTTGCGACGGACAAGAAGAAGCGTCGCATCAAGATCATCTGCCGCTATCAGCAGTATGAGGCGGCGAACAAGATTGTCGAACGTGTGCTGGCGGGCTACCCCAAGAAAGGGCTGATTTGGCACTTTCAGGGGTCGGGAAAATCGCTGCTGATGGTGTTTGCCGCACAAAAACTGCGCATGCACGTCGGGCTGAAGAACCCCACGGTGCTGATCGTGGTAGATCGGATCGATCTGGACAGCCAGATCACCGGCACCTTCACTGGGGCGGACATCCCCAATCTGGAAAAGGCCGACACGCGCGAGAAGCTGCAGCAGCTACTGGCACAGGATGTTCGAAAGATCATCATTACCACGATCTTCAAATTTGGCGAGGCGACAGGCACCCTAAACAACCGCAGCAACATCATCGCCCTGGTGGATGAAGCCCATCGGACTCAGGAAGGCGACTTGGGTCGCAAGATGCGTGAGGCCTTGCCCAACGCGTTTCTGTTCGGTCTGACTGGCACGCCGATCAACCGCGCCGACCGCAACACCTTCTATGCCTTCGGTGCCGACGAGGATGAAAAGGGATACATGAGCCGCTACGGTTTCGAGGAATCGATCCGCGACGGCGCCACGCTGAAGCTGCACTTTGAGCCGCGACTGATCGACCTGCACATCGACAAAACCGCCCTCGATGCAGCCTACAAGGATTTGACCGGCGGCCTATCCAACTTGGATAAAGACAACTTGGCCAAGACCGCCGCTAAGATGGCCGTGCTGGTCAAGACGCCCGAGCGCATCCGCAAGGTGTGTGAGGACATTGTCGAGCACTTCCTGACCAAGGTGGAACCCAATGGGTTTAAGGGCCAAGTCGTTACCTTTGATCGTGAGTCTTGTCTGCTGTTTAAGGCGGAGCTGGACAAGCTTCTGCCACCGGACGCCACGGACGTTGTGATGTCGGTGCAATCGTCCGATAAAAAGGAGCACCCTGAATACGCTTCCTATGATCGTTCGCGAGATGCGGAGGAGCGGCTGCTCGATCGCTTCCGCGACCCTGCTGACCCGCTGAAGCTAATCATCGTCACCGCCAAACTACTAACTGGGTTCGACGCACCGATTCTTCAGGCGATGTACCTGGATAAGCCGTTGCGTGACCACACGTTGCTGCAGGCGATTTGCCGGGTAAACCGCACGTATTCTGAGCAGAAGACCCACGGACTGATTGTGGACTACCTCGGCATCTTCGACGACGTCGCGGCCGCGCTGGAATTTGATGACAAGAGCGTCAGGCAAGTGGTCAGCAACATTCAGGAGTTGAAGGACAAGCTGCCGGAATCCATGCAGAAGTGCCTGGTGTTCTTCCATGGTTGTGATCGCACCCAACAAGGCTACGAGGGCCTGATCGCCGCGCAGCAGTGTCTGCCTAACAACGAAGTACGCGACAACTTTGCGGCCGAGTTCAGCGTGCTCAACAAGCTTTGGGAGGCACTATCACCTGACACTGTCTTGGGCATCTTTGAGAAAGACTATAAGTGGCTATCCCAGGTGTACCAGTCGGTGCAACCTTCCAGCGGCCACGGCAAGTTGATCTGGCATTCGCTAGGCGCCAAGACCATCGAGCTGATTCACCAGAACGTGCACGTGGATGCGGTGCGCGATGATCTCGACACTTTGGTATTGGACGCTGATCTGCTTGAGGCCGTGCTCTCGAACCCTGATCCCAAGAAGGCAAAGGAGATCGAGATCAAGCTCAAGCGCAGGCTTCGGGGGCATGACGGTAATCCGAAGTTCAAGAAACTGTCGGAACGGCTCGATGCTTTGAAGGATCGCTTCGAGTCCGGGCAAATCAACAGCGTGGAGTTCCTGAAGCAGTTGCTGGAGATCGCCAAAGAAACCCTGCAAGCCGAAAAAGAAGTCCCACTCGAAGAGGATGAGGATCGTGGTAAGGCAGCACTTACCGAACTCTTCATCGAGATCAAGACGGCTGAGACGCCTATTATTGTAGAGCGCGTGGTCGCCGACATCGACGAGATCGTGCGATTAGTTCGCTTCCCGGGTTGGCAGGGCACGCAGGCCGGTGAGCGCGAGGTGAAGAAGGCACTGCGCAAATCCCTCTTCAAGTACAAGCTGCACGCGGATGAGGACCTGTTCGAGAAGGCGTATAGCTATATCCGTCAGTATTACTAGTGAGAGGGGGGGCGGCATGAACAAAGAGAAAGATGAAGGCGCGTCAACTGCAACCTGGTTTGTCGGAGCAAGCTACGGTGGCGTCGATGACCAGTTGCCGCGATTTTTATCAGAGGGTATTTGGGAAAATGGCTACGACGACAAGCACCTTGATGTCGTGCGGTCAATGCGGCCAGGAGATCAGATTGCTATCAAGTCGTCATACACGCGCAAGCATGGGATGCCCTTCGATAGCTGCGGCCAAGCGGTCTCAGTCATGGCTATTAAGGCGATCGGCACTATCATCGAGAACCTGAATGATGGCAAGCGTGTCAAGGTTGATTGGACCAAGATCGAGCCGGTTAGGGAGTGGTACTTTTACACCCACAGAGGAACTGTCTGGCGCGTGTTGCCCGGTGAATGGAAGACCGACGGCTTGATCGCTTTCGCGTTCAATGACAAGCCACAAGACATTGAGCGATTCCGCAATGCGCCGTACTGGAAGGAGCGGTTCGGTTCGGCTGCACCCGACAAGTATCGTTTCGGATGGACTAAGTTTTACGAGGCCGTTGCCGACAAGTTGCTCACCTACCGCAACAACAGAGCGGCCCTCGTGGGAGGTCTCAAGGAAATTTCGGGACGAGTCGAAGGGATTGGGCACTTGCAGGACCAGTATGCAGACGGCACTAGAGACTTCGTCGAGGACATTTGTCCTTTCACTACCATGGGCTTGTTCAATCGAGGCTTGACTGATGCTAATCGCAAGATCATTGCAACGGAGCTGGGCGCGTTTCTCGGAGTCGAGGAGGCCGCCCCAAGCACTTTTGATGGCGTTCCGCGATTAAACCTTCAGAACTCATGGTTCTTCCCTTTCGAGAAAAACCGTGAGCCGGGACATATTGATGCGCTGTGGGACGTCTTTGCTGCAGCGATCAAGTTCGCGGACTCTGATGAGGACGACTTTCGTGACCTGTTCTCAAAAGCGTTCGACCACGCAAATGGCCGTCTTTATGTTGCTTGGAACCTGACTTTCGGCCTGTATTGGATCAGACCTTGGGCCTTTCTAAGTCTCGACAACAACTCGCAGGTTTACGTCTCCAAGAAACTCGGCATTCCGATTGGACTCCACGGCCCGAAGAAACGCTGTAACTCAGTGGATTATCTTGCCGTTATGGATGCTCTGGAACCTCGCTTTCAGGAGGTAACCTATCCAGTTCATTCATATCCCGAGTTATCACTGGAAGCATGGCTGTACAAGGACCCTAGCAGCGAGAGCTTCTTGGTCGAGGCGGTAGACGTCCAGAACGATTCAGATAGTGATGCCGAAGACCTCGCGGAGGAGGCTTTACGCGTTGCGGTGCCAATTGTGCCATATACAGCTGAGGACATCCGCAAAGACGGATGCTTTCTCGAACGATCTGAAATCGACCTTTTGCTTGAACGGTTACGAACTAAAAAGAACTTGATCCTCCAAGGGCCGCCGGGCACCGGAAAAACATGGCTAGCGAAACGGCTGGCCTTCGCTCTAATGGGGCAGAAGGATGATAGTAAAGTTCGTGCGGTGCAGTTCCATCCTAACCTGTCCTACGAGGATTTTGTTCGGGGTTGGCGTCCAACGGGAGAAGGAAAATTATCACTTGCCGACGGTGTCTTTATGGAGGCAATCACGGCAGCGTCCAAAGACCCGTCATCGAAGTTTGTAGTGGTGATCGAGGAGATAAATCGAGGTAACCCGGCGCAGATATTTGGCGAGTTGCTGACGCTGCTGGAGGCAGGCAAACGCACTCCTAACGAGGCTCTGGAGCTTTGCTATGCAGACGCAGATGGCAAGCGCCGCCCTGTCCATATTCCTGAGAATCTCCATGTAATTGGCACAATGAACATAGCTGACCGGTCGCTGGCGCTAGTCGATTTGGCACTACGTCGCCGGTTCGCATTCGTCGGGTTGGAACCTAGGCTGGGTAGTGTTTGGCGTGATTGGGTGGTCAAGGAATGCAGCGTCGATCCGGCTTCGGTGGCGGATATTGAACGCCGGATCACAGAGTTGAACGACCAGATTGCGGCAGATGCCCGGCTGGGCAAGCCGTTTCGAATCGGCCATAGTTACGTGACACCGGCGTATCGGCTGGAGGACGGGGCGACCCGGAGGTGGTTCCAGCAGGTGGTGGAGACGGAGATAGGGCCGTTGCTTGATGAATACTGGTTTGACTTGCCCGACGAGGCGCAAAAGGCGTGCGCGCGGCTGATGCAGGGCTGGTGATGGACGGGGCCTCAGACCACCTCGAGAGCTCATCTGTGGGAGCAGAGGGATACATAGGGCGTATTCCGGTGCGTAACCTCTGGCTCCTGATGCTTTATGCTTCGGATTTGTTCCGCACTTGTGGTATCGGCCAAGTGGGGCTGGAAGACAACCCGGATAGTCTGCCAGATCTAGTCGCTGAGATTCTTGCCCATGCAGTGGAGATGCGACAACGTCGCCATCTCAGCTTAGGCTACCGTCCTAGGAATGCCACTCTCAATCGCGTGCGAGGGCGAATTGATGTCCTTACCACTGAGCGCCACCAGTTGCTGGAGCGCGGTCTGGTGGCATGTCGATTTGAAGAGTTGACTATCGATACGCCGCGCAATCGTTTCGTCCGCGCCGCCTTGGAAGCCATATCCAGAGTAGTGCGAAGAAAAGAAATAGCCCATCGCTGCCGATCTTTGGCAAGTGGCATGAAGTCTTTGGGGGTGTCTGGCAACTCACCAACGCGTGTCCAGATGAGCGCCGAACGTTTTGGCCGGAATGACGCCGACGACAAAATGATGGTGGCTGCGGCAAAGTTGGCGTTCGACTTAGCGTTGCCTACCGAGGCAACGGGGAAGAACGTACTTGCTTTGCCGGATCGTGAGGTCACATGGGTGCGTCGACTGTTTGAGAAAGCTGTGGGTGGTTTCTATGATGTCGTGCTCCGGCCGCAGGGGTGGCGCGTCCAGTGCGGCGGCACGATGAGGTGGCAGATTGCGCAGAAGACTGCGGGTATCGACAAGATCTTTCCAATGATGCGAACCGATGTGGTGCTTGACCATGCGCCATCCGGACGTCGGATCGTCATTGACACGAAGTTCACGTCTATAGTGACGAGTGGCTGGCATAGAGAGGAAACGCTTCGAAGCGGCTACGTCTATCAAATCTACGCTTACCTCCACTCGCAAGTTGGACGAAGCGATCCGCTTGCAGAATGCGCCAGCGGTTTGCTTCTGCATCCTTCTATTGGTGGCGCTATTGATGAGACTGTCGTCATCCAAGGGCATAGCATTCGGTTCGCGACCGTGGATCTGACAGCCTCGCCGGCAGCGATCCGGTCTCGGTTGTTGCACTTGTGTGACCATGCCAATTGAAATTGCCAATTAGTGAAAAGCCACCATTATCGATAGTCAGCCACGCACCTCAAACGCCCCATACCGACTATGGCGCACGCTGGAATTTGGTTCCATACCGTCGAGGTGAAACGTCATGAAGCGGACGTAACGAGTAGTAGCTGTTCCTTGAAGCAAAGGTTGCGTGTGCAAGACGGTCTATGGGTAAAAATCAACGCAAGCTGATATCTCAGCCTGAGGCATTGCCCGCAAGCACTTGGATTACGTTAAACTATAGGCAAGCCTACAGAATACTTCGGGTATTTGCTTGGCGTTCGCATTCAAACTGAAAAACCGAGGTAGAAATCAACTTGGACATCGAAATCTGGGACGGCGGTCTACAAGAAGAAGAGATCGAAGCAATTGAGAAAATCAAGGCCGCCTTCACGGACGGCCCTTCTGAGGGCAAGTCGCCTAGCCGGGGTGGTTCGCTACGGGATCAACTTCAAAGCAAGATTGCGCGTAATGGCATGTACCCTTGGAAGGGCTACGCGGGCTTCCGGTTTGTTGACGCCAAAGGCAAGGAGGGCGAGTTCGACTTGGTGATCGTTACGCACTGTAACGTCATTATTGTCGAATTGAAGGATTGGAACCACGCGCCGGTCACGTCGCGCAATGACATCTGGTTCAAGGGTGACAAGAACATGGGGCGGTCGCCTGTCTCAGTCACCCGGAACAAGAAATTTTTATTGGAAAATAAACTTAAGCGGCTTTCATCCCGATTTACCAATAAGAACTACGCCCCCCGCGTATATTTTTTCGTCGTCATGACCGGAAATGCGGATTTCACTCGACTTCCGGAAGTGGATTTGCAGCATACCAAGTCTTTGACGGAATTCTTGAAGTTTTCGGACAAGGGGCACTTCAACGATTTCTTCCGTCCACACCCCGATGCGCAAGTGCTGAATCAGGACTTTTCCATCTTCGATGAATTGTTCCTAAGCTCTAATATCGGACCGAAGGCATTGAAAATCGGCGGCTACAGCGCGGTCGAGGAAATATTTGAGCACCCTAAACACATCTATAAGGAGTATTTAGCAACTTCCGAGCTTTCAAAAAGCACCGGGGCGCTGCTCCGTGTTTGGAATTTCAAGAAAGTCGAAGGCAATAAGTCCTTTACGCCTCAGGGCCGGGCCGAGATTGTTTCACGCGAGCGCGAGGTACTGCAGTTCATTAACCATCAAAACCGTGACCTGTATTACCATTGCCTCCGTTCGCTCACGAGTTTCGAGAAGGATGAAGTTACATCACAGTACAGCGAAGTTTATGAGCTTCCACCGGGACACGTGAGGTTCAATGAATTCGTTGGCAAGTACGGGCCGGCGCTACACGCGACCGACCGGCTGAACCTCGCTAAGCTACTGCTTGCAAAATTTAGCGACCTGCACGAAATCAGGATTGCCCATCGCGACATCGCCGACCATAGCCTCTGGCTGTCGCCGTCCAAGGAAATAGCCCTTTCCAGCTTTATCTCGGCTTACCACCAGCCGATCGGCACGGTTGGGGATTACCGCAGCAGTCTATCGGTTGGTGCCGTCGAAGTGAAGGAAATGCTCGATAGTGTGTCGTTGACTCCATTCCAGCAGGACGTTCATGCTCTCGGGCTCGTCTGTTGGCACCTGCTGAATGGGCAGCGAATGTCTCCCAAGAGCTTGGCGAGTGTCCAAGACGCGATGCTGGCAAGCAGCGAGTGGTATGCCGGCGTGTTGCTCAATGCCGTAACTGCAAAGTTCAAGGATGCGGAGACATTCTTCGATGCGCTAATGCGCGCTGAACCCCAGAAAGAAATCTCTCCGACCTTTGATGAAAGTGAATTGGACGTCTACCGCCGTCCGATCAATCACTCGCGTCAGTATCGGGAGGACGGCGAATTCCTGCGCGAGACGACCGACAAGGAAGTCTACCTGTCAGGTGGCAAGTTGGTTAAAGCCTGGCTGAACGTCGGGGGCGAAGGAAGCGACCCTGTCGTCAATTTCCGCGTGCTGTCGTTTTTAAAGCGGGTCGATAAACTTGCGGCCGTCAACCCAGTATATCTGGCCCGGATTCTCGAGTACGGTCTCGCATCCAAGTCGTCTAGTCTGTATCTGGTGACAGATTTCATCGACGGAACGACTTGGGCAGAGGCTGTAGTCGAAGACGCAAAAAAAATGGACATCATTGGCAAACTGGCGTCTGCAGTCGAACACCTTCATGGGCTTGGAATTTCCCATGGCGACATCCATCCCGGCAATGTCATGCTCGGAGGAGAGCGCAGCAACGTTTACCTGATCGACGTCCCGGACTTCTCACCAGACACGGCGGAGGTCAAAAACCAGCAGTACAGCCCTGAGCAGGTTGACGGGTGCTCGCCATTCCAGCGCGACATTTTCGCCGTGATTAAAATGTCCAGCGAGTTGCTTGGGATCGCGTGGGGGGAGGAATCCAACGCATACCCCGGGGTCGCCGGTGCAATTAGCGCGGAACTGGAAGATGTCGAGTTCGGCTTCAAAGACCTGGGCCGTTTCAAAAAGGCGCTAACGCGGGGCGCAGACGCACAGGCACAGCAGCTTGTCGATGTTGCTGTGCCCAATGTCGACGGCATAATCACGATCCTGCCCGACAACGGCCGCCTGTATGTCAAGGTGGAAGCATCCTTGAAAGACGCGGGCGAAGTGATGGTGACCTTTACCGGCATTGGCGGGACGTTCTCGGCGTTCTACAACAAGGACCAGCGCTGCTTCTTGGGAGGACATCCGCCCCATGTACGTTCCAGCGTCCATTTCAGGGAAGCCCAAGAAAGCCAGCTCGAAATAGGTACCGCAATCCGCATCACGGCGGGTCGTCCTGCCCAACTATCCGAATTGTCTGAGCTTCTCCGCAATGACGAAGCGTTCGAACGGGCAATCGAAATGCTCCATGAATCGCGGGCAAAAGCTGTTGATACGGAACTGAGCCAACAAGTTCAGGAAGCATTCGACCGAGCCGGAGACCCGCAGGATACGGAGAGTACTGAACTTTCAGTCGAAATTTCGACGCAGGCACTGTGGCGGGCAATTCTTGACACGGAGACAGAATCCAGTCCGCATGTTGAGTTGAACGGGACGGCGTTAGCACCTGCCGATGCGGATGGAGAACTCATCCTTCCGTACGAAGCGGACATCGACCCGCTGGGTTCATTCGCAAGCACGGACGAGGTCGAAGCACTCCTGATTGACCAAGATGGAAACGAGAAAAACCTCGGTGAGGTCTCACTCAAGAAATCCGCGCTGAACGAGGTGAGATTGACCAGGATCCGGTCGGCCGCCCGCAGCCTCGGTGATGGCGACACCATCTTCTTCCGGACTAAGCAGGATCGCGCATCCTACCGGAAGCGGAAAGTCGCCTTGGAAAGGCTGCTGGACCGGGAAGGAGTCGTGCGAGACCTACTTGACTTGTTCGACCCTGGGTGTCGAACGGCAGCGACGAGGTATGACATTGACGTCACCGACACGGATTTCGCAAGGTACGACCGAGAAGACCAGCACGGAAACAAGATCAGCCTGAACGAGCAACAGCGCGAAGCTTTCAAGAAGCTGCTCAACTTTGGCCCGCTGTCCCTTTTGCAGGGGCCGCCTGGTACGGGAAAAACGGAGTTTATCGCCGCCTTCGTGCACTTCCTGGTCGAGAAACTGAATGTGAGACGTATTCTTCTAGTGAGTCAGTCTCATGAAGCTGTGAACACCGCAGCGGAACGCATCCGGAAGCACTGCGCAAGGCTCGGTACGTCGCTAGAAGTAGTAAGGTTCAGCAACCGAGAGGGCGCGGTATCCAATGGACTCAAAGATGTCTATTCCCATGCCATCACGGCTGAAAAGCGGGAATTATTCAATGCCGAGTACCGCTACCGCGTCGCGGCCCTTTCGGATGCGCTTGGGCTCGAGGCTGAGTTCATCTCGAAGGTGGTCGATGCTGAGCTGAAGCTTTTCAAGCAAATTGACCACCTTGAATCCTTGCTTGCGCGCCTCGATGGCATTGACGACAAGGAAGACATTAAATCTCTCAAGATGATTGTGGCCGAGCTGGACGAGACCATCCGCGCGAAGCTATCGGCAGACTACGGTATCACCCTGCCAAGGGAATCCAAGCTCTCGGACGCTAAGACTATACTGCTGTCACAGTTTTGCGCAGAACACGGCGTGCGCCCTAACGAGGCGAGAAGAGTGCGTGCGCTGGCTAAGATTTCCGGGGATATGCGGGATGCCCTCTCAGCTGAGAGAGTCAACTGCGATGAGTTCTACGCGCGTTCAAGGCAGCTGGTCACGGGCACTTGCGTCGGCATTGGGCAGGGACACATCGGAATTCACGACAACGTTTATGACTTTGTGATTATCGACGAGGCAGCGCGCTCCATCTCCAGCGAACTGGCGATCGCAATGCAATCTGCGAAGCGCGTGCTGTTGGTAGGTGACCACCTGCAGTTGCCGCCGCTGTATTCCGATGCACACAAGACGGCCCTTGCGCGACGCCTGGGCATCAATGATAAGAACACGGAACTTGATGTTGTACTGCGAAGCGACTTTGCGCGGGCATTCAATTCCGAATACGGCAGCCAAACCAGTGCCGCGCTGCTGACCCAGTATCGCATGGCTCCGCCCATCGGCAACTTGGTGTCGACTACGTTCTACGGCGGGAAACTGCACAACGGTGCTCGGGCAATTCCCGACCTCTACCAGCACTCGCCAGACGCGCTCAGGTCAGCTGTAACTTGGCTCGACACCTCGCCGCTCGGAGGGCGTGCGTATCACCAGAGCGACCGCGGAGTAAGTATCTACAACCGGTGCGAAGCCGAGCAGGTCATCGAAGTCCTCAAACAGATTTCATTGAACGGCCCGTTCCTCGCCAGCCTTTGCGAGCTCAAGGATAAGGAGGACGCACTTGTCGGCGTCATCTGCATGTATGCGGAACAAAAGCGGTTGATCCGGCAGAAGTTCAACCAAGAGATCTGGACAGATGGCTTCAAGGAACTGGTGAAGATCGATACTGTCGACAGTTACCAAGGCAAAGAGAACAGGATCATCATTCTGAGTCTTACACGTTCTGATAAAGCCCGGACGCCCGGCTTTCTGCGGACGCCGAACCGGATCAATGTCGCGATGTCGCGCGCAATGGACAGGTTGCTAATTATCGGCAATGCCGACATGTGGAGCAATCATAACAAGGACAAGCCGCTCGGCCAGGTTGTTTCCTACATGAGCGGTATGGGCGAGGGAGCCGGATATCGGTTCGTGCCCGCACTAAAGAAGCACTAAGGTGGCCACATTGGAAAACAAAACGACTTATTGTGAGATAGATTTTCTGTTGCCGGCGCAGCGCTTCAGCATCAGTTTTTCGTACATCACCCAGAAAGGCTTACCCTTCGTCCGCGAGTTCGTCCTGCGCCTGCTCCATATGGCACCGATGACGAAATCGCAGCTTGCCACTTACTTCGGGTTCAGCCGCAACGAAACCGAGGAAGCAATTGCCGATCTGGTTGACCGGGGAGAGCTAACGCTGTCCGACAGCGGCCGGTTGATGCTTACCGAGAAAGCCGCCGGGTATTTCAACGACATTGGAGAGGCACCACGCCTATCCCAACTCCAAGACAGTGGAGCTTTCCTAGCCTTCGATCTGGCAACCTTTACTTGCCTCGGCAAAGACATCCCCGCAGATAAATGGAAGAATGGAATACCCATCCGGGTGGATGACGAGAACGCGTCAAGAAGCGAGACACTGGCAGAAAAACACTTTCAACGGCAGTTCCATGACATTCTGGATAAGGGGCTGCTTTCAAAGTCCCTAGTGCAGGACGAGAAAGATTCGCTGACCGTGTACACGGTAAATTCGGTCATCAAGATCCGTCAGATGCCGTTCAGGCTTACCGTAAGGTTTCAGTTGGACGAGGAGGGCCGAAGCGTGGAACGCGAAGACTTCGAGTTGCTTAATAGCTCCGACCAAGTCCACGAAAAAATCACCGTGGAACTTGATCGCCTGACGCGGCCGAGCAATGTGATGGAAATTGCCAAGGCCATGCTTGAAATTGGGGACGGCGACACGCTCAAGTTGTTCGATTCGAAAAGCAATGCTCTCAACCTGCAGTTCCTAGATGATCTCAGGCGGCTTGAGGAAAACAGCGGCAAGCAAAGGACCACCTTTGTTGGCCCGATTTATTCGGCCGCGAACTGGGATCTGCTGCAAAAAATCTTGGCGCCTGTGCTCGCATCTCGAATCAAGAGCAAAGCGGATGCAGGGCAGCCTCGGTTCCTATGGCTGGCACCGAGCGATTCGTATTGGTGCAAAAGCGCACGACTGTCGGCTGCCCTGAGCGACTTTCTTAACAAGGCAAGCACGAAGGAGAAAAAACTCTATTCGCCCATAGTCTATTTGCCAGTCTCGGGAAAGGATGACCGAAGGACCGCCAGGCAGTGGGAACATGAGCTTGACCTACATGCAGCTAAGGCGCACGGGCTGGTCGAGGGTTTCCTTGGTGGCAATGTAGAGATTTTGCACTTCGATGAGGAGTTTGTCGCCGTCGCGTACCACTTCTCGGTTCCCCCTGTTTACCCGGTGACATTGCCTCTGGGGTTCATGAGCACCGATAAACAAGTGGTTTCGGAAATAGGTCGCCTCGTCCAGGCGTATTTGGAGGGGAGTGCTGGATATGAGCGGAAGAATGATTGCGGCCCGATAGCTAGACTTGGCCGGATTGAAAAAAATTAATCGCCTCTGTTGTCGAGATAGCGTATCAGCCCTCTTCAACATCCCAAGCTGTGATCGATGGCTTTTGCCGTGGCACTGCTATGCGGCACCCGCTGCCTTTGTGCCAGTAGCCGACTAAGAATGCGAGGTATGTACGCTTATCGCTTTACTCCCCAGAGATGAGCGCATGATCTTGCCCCCGTATAACCGGACACAACCTATCGCTTAGTTAGCGCCGCTTTCCTGAGCCCGGCGTGCCAGCTCCCTCCTGAACAAGCGAGGCGATTTCAACTTCAACGACGAGTGCGGATGAACCTCATTGAAATGCAAAAAAGCGTCTGGCAGTTGAGCGAGAACGACTTTGGCATTGCTGCGGTCCATCAGGCTGACGTAATCCCGTTTAAATGTATTCACAAAGCTTTCAGCGATCCCATTCGACTGCGGGCTGCACACAGGCGTATGAATCGGCTCCAAGCCCAATGCGCGAACCAGAGCATGCGTTTCATGGGCCCGGTAGGCGCCGCCATTGTCGCTCAAGAACTCCAGCTTCGCAGAGCCGATGCTGGCCTGGCCAAACCGAGCCTCGACCGCTTCCACCAACATGTCGCGTACTGGTTCACCAGGCAAGCCACGTTCAGCCCAGGCACGCCACGCAATGATTTCGCGATCACAGCAGTCCTTCATGAACACGCCAGTGACAACCTCTCCATTGTCGCAAGCGATCTCGAATCCATCCGAACACCAGCGCTGATTCGGCTCGGCCACGGCCACGACGCCGTCGTGAACACGGCTGCTGACGCGGCGTTTTGGCGCCTTCGGCAGCAACAGGCGGTGCTCCTTCATTATCCGATAAAACCGCTTGTGGTTGATCGACTGCAGGCCCATCAAGGCACGCGTTCGATTCACCAAGGCGCCCGCCCTGCGATAGCCGTAAGTCGGCAGTGCCGTGATTTCGGCGCGCACCGCGTCGACCAAGATGGAGTCGGCAGGCTGGTGGAACGTCTGCACGGTACGGCCGTCAACCCAGTCGGTCGGGCGCGTCGCCCTGGTGCACACATTCGAGCGCGCCACGCCCAGTGCCGAACAGACCGCCTTTACTGGCCGTCCTTGTCCAACAAGGGCGAGCGCGCAATCCACTTTTTTTCGCGAGCGAACTCGACTGCCTCCTTCAGGATCTCCGCTTCCATTGTCTTCTTGCCCAGCATCCGTTGCAGCTGGGCGATCTGGGCGCGGGCCGCAGCCAGCTCGCTTGCCGGCACCACCGATTCACCAGCAGAGACCGCCGTGAGCGCGCCTTCGCGCTCCAGTTTGCGCCAGTTGAATAGCTGGCTGGCGCCGACACCGTGCTTGCGGGCGACCAGCGAGACGGTCATGCCCGGTTCGTATGTCTCGCGCACCAGTGCCGCCTTCTCATCGGCCGACCAGCGCCTGCGGCGCTCCTGGCTTATCGTTACAACCTCGATTGTTTGCTTGTTCCTAGTCATATGCACAGTCCTATTCCTATCCGTAAGAATAGCGCATAGGCTGTGTCCGGTGAATCAGGGGGCTATTTCACGCAGGTCATCACCATTTCAGGCCTGGTCGGCCAACTTTCATCGGCTCGTCCTGTATAGAAACGTCGATTCGCCCCTTGCACGGCGTCAATCTGATGGTGCCGTCGTCCATCAGGCGGCACCCAATCTCATCCCCCACTCGCAGACCAGCCGCTTCCAAGATGCCCTTGGGTATGCGGAGCCCTCCTTCTGAATTACCCCATCGTGTTAGTCGTGCCATGGCTAGTCTCCTATATGATGACGGCTATACAAACCATACACCGCGAAATTGATATAGCCTAGTCATGGCTGCTTCGATGAAGCCGGCTCGAATAGCAGCCATAAGCAGCAGCCGTAAGCCGTTGCTGCGCGTGCGCAGGCGCGCTTAGCCGGCCAAGCGACGTGGTGATGAAGCCGACGGCCATATCGTAGTCTTGCCTCGACGCTCCTGACGCTTCGTAACGATGGCAACCGACAAGCCGTCGTCTATCTTTGGCGGCGTTTGCGGAATTCGTTCAAACTAAAGGAAGGAAACAGGCAAAGTAGCCCCGCTTCCTTGTTGTTTGCTACTTCAAGTCGCGCCTAGCTTGAAGCAGCATCATATTCCCGACGGAGATTAGCTAGCAGCGCTGGCCAGTTTTCGGAGCAAAAGGTGTTAAGAATGTCTTCGGTATTAGGAGCGTGATCACGAGGATAAACGAGTTGCGCCGCCAGCGCTTCAGGGTAATGCCACTGATACTCCTTCCATATCTTATTGATGTTGATGCCTGTTTGCGTAAGAATAGTCTTTTGCGCATCCCTCCAGCTTTTCGTTCTGCTGGAGTCCATATCAGACCGAACGAAGGAGAAGCTGTCAAACGTCGCGGAGTCCTTACCTTGCATGTACTCGTGCACAATCTGTTGATTTCGCGGTCCGAGCTGGTCGATAACGTGCTGGCTTGGTTCCGGATGTTTTCGCTTAACGCCATCAAGTTGAAACATTCCACGCACAACTCGGTCGAAGATTCGGCTGTAGCGCTTCTCTTCGTACGCGTCACGCCAATTAACCAAGGATTCCCAACCAAACCTCTTGAGGTAGCGTTCGTCGAGAACTGCATCAACCTGGACGAATCCCTTAATTAGCCTAAGATCGACCGACACCTCCGTGTCCTCCAACTCGCAAATCTCACCATCTTTGTCAGCATACGTGCCACCCTTAAGAATGCGATACACAGCCCGATTATTCGCAGAGTGGTACATCACTACCAAACCGAGCAGTAGTCCTTGCTGGTGCATCAACCTCTTGAGCTGTACTGTCGAACGCCTTTCGGCGCACGGCAGCATATAGGTTAAGGATGCGCTCTTGAGCGACACGTGATCTATGCTGACATTATCAAGGGCGGACTTTGGCAAGCCAGCGCGGGCCAGTGCAATGCGCACTAGTTCAAGCCCAACGCAACCGGCAGCAAACACGCTGGTACCAATCGCAAAATCTGACAACGAGAGCGCGCGGGGCAGCGTTACTTTGGCACTCACTGCAGTAGCGAGCCGCCTCCCGCTCTTAACGGCCCAGAGCGTGCTGAACGAAGCTCCAGGGCAGCGATGACTTGTGTCCATGTCATCGCTGTCGAAGTCCGGTACAAGCGCCGCAACCTCTGGACTCAAATGTCCGAGGTCAAGGTGAATGTGCACAAATCTAGTCATGGGAATCGCCATCTTCCTGATCATCGTCATGATGGTATGGATTAATATATATGGAGCTGATGCCCCGCTGGCCCTTCTCCCTGTTGCGCGCTAGCCATTCCGCCTGCATATCTCGGTTGTAGACCAGCGCCGGGTCTGACTTGATTGCGGCTGGCACAGGCACGAAGTTTTCGACACGGAGGATTTCCCCGAGCTCAATGGGCACGTCGATCGCTCCCGGCGGCGGCAAGAAGATGTCGATGCTGAACTCCCTCTTCAACACGCGGCGGTGGCTAGTCAGCAGTTTCTCGTCGCTTCCGAACAACTTACGCAAGTCGGTGCCACGCTGCCACAGTGCGACCGTAGACCGATACGGTGAGCGGATATGCTGAAGCTCCTCGTCTCGTAAGAAGCCCCGCAAACTGCCCTTCAAATTGTAGCCATCGAGTAGGTCCAAGAACAACGCAGCTAGCGTCTTGGGCGAGAGCATGGCGGGTGTAACAGCTTGCCCGTCGAAGAGCCTGCTCAACTGCTTGAGGCGGAAGACAGCCTCAAAACGCACAGTATCGCTCGCCAGATTGAGAAGTGACGCGGCGTTCTCAGTCTTCGGAAGCCACTCCTCGCGCAGCTTTTGCTTCAGTTGTAGAGCCTTGACGTAAGCCTTTATCGAAGCCAGCTGAGAATGCTGATCAAGGTATGCAGACTCGTTCGGATAGATAGTCGTGATCCTGCCGGCACGTATCCCTGCGTATGCGAAGGCGTTGACAATAGCTCCCGCGCTTAAACCGCTGGGTACTTGAAGCATGGCAGGGGTATCGATTCGGGTGACATCAATACCTTCCCCTCGCCGGAAGTCCATAGGACGACGCAGGTATTCAAACTCCAGCGGATACTGGCGCTGAACTGCATCCAGCATGGAGAACGCCGTCATCACTGCGTTGTTTGAGGACACGATGTTGTGGTCCAGATACTGCATCGAGTTGCTGCCTTCCACTAGCAGCTTGGTCCCTGATTTTTGCGAGCGGACCCGCAGCGGCATGCATTTCCCGGACTCCGATTTCAAATTCCCCTTTGCCCAGCTGCTGTTGTCGACCACTTCTGGATCATCACTTACTTGCGCGAATTTCCTTGGGAGTTTGACCCCGGAGACATTATCGACGCGCAGGCCCATGGTGTCGATCATGATGCAGTCCGTCATATGTTGCAGAATCTTCTTTTCGTTTGTCATTGCAGTTCCTTTTGATGGTCTTGCCATTTTTTGAGCGAGGTCTAGCCTGCCGGCCATGCTATGGCAGCCTAAACATCGTTGGTGGGTATTGTTATAAACGGTATAAACAGTTATGTTCTAGTCGTGGCGGATAGGCAGCTACATCGGTTGTCCGTATTGGTGGCATATTGATGTAGTTGCCATGTCTGCATATGCTAATCACTGTCCTTACATAGCGTGTTTGTTGTCATGTTGTATGGTATTACGCCAGCCGGTAGTCGTCCCCTGCAAGCGACAGCTAAAACTAATCCAGTGATGCTACATTTGTTGCAGTGTTGCGAGCGTATAGCACGCGCAACCGTGCAACGATCTGGGCTTTATGAAACAGTCTCCGATGTTCGTTCACGAAGCTTTTTAAGCGCGCGGCTGACCGTAGATTTCGAGATGCCCAGTGCGAGTCCGATGTCTTCCATCGACATGCCGTCATCGCGCATCCTAAGCATTTCGATTTCATGCTGGGATGGGTTGAAGCCGGCCGGCACGATCTCAAAGTGCAATGACTCTCCTTCGTTCCAGACGGAGCACTCGTATTTTTGCCGCAGTTCAGGAAGATGGTCACGTAGCTTTGTGTGCTCAATGCCGAATCGTGTGTCCTGTCGTTCCGTATCACTTTGCAGTGGGCTGAGTAAAATAGAATAGTCTAACAAGTCCTCATGCATGCTGGAGCCGCGTTGCTGACCGTTCTTTCCAGTATGGTGGATCAGCAGTACTGCGATGCCGCGCAAGCGCTTCTTAATGAGCCAGTTTTTTATCAAGGCCCATGACCCGCTATCTTCGCGGCCACCGCTTGTCCAGGCAGAGAGATTGTCGACGATGACCAGTTTTGCAGAGTCGGGAATAAGTTCGTCGAGTTTACGTTGGCCTTCCTCAGTGTCGATTGAACCGATTGGATCGCCTACAAAGTCTCTGCTTACGATTTGTACATTCTTCTGAGCCATCGACTGGGACTCTGAGTCTGCGTTGAATGCATGCAGCAGCCGGAACCGTTCCTGCACACTGGCGGCACGCATCTCTCCATCGAGTAGTACAACGCTTGCGCCGACACCAATTCCCCAAGGATGTAGCAACTTGCCAGCGGCAACGGAGTAGGCGATTATCATTGCGAGCCATGATTTTCCACCCCCACGTGGGCCGGCAATCAGGCCTATTGATTTTTCCAATATCATTCGCCCTAGAAGGCTAGTTTCCGCCACCAGCGACAGCGCGAGCATGTCCCCCAAGTTTATTAGGCCACGTCGAGCAATGTAGTTTTTCCCTGTGTTCATTTTTCGATCCTCGTTATTCTTGGATGTTGGCGATATGGTCTTTTGGCGCAGTAAGCAATGCGACAAAGAGTTTGATGTCCACGTTGGTTTTGGTTCTGGACGCGAACACTCGCGCATCCATCCATGCCTGTAGTTCGACTTCGCTCCAAGCAACGGTTCGGGGGCCCACGGACACGGGCGGGGGGAGGGTGCCATTTCGAACGTCGTTCCAGATGGTCGAATTTGCTCGGCCAAGCTTTTCGCTGACCTGAGGAAGGCGTAGCATGCGGTCGTTAACTGTGGACCTTGCTTCGTGAATGCGCTCCATCAATTTAATGCAGAGCGAGCCCATTTCTGGTCCTCTCGCGTGCTGCCCCAGCGGCGATTTCATTGCGGTTTTCATTTTTGAACTCCAGTCGGTTTGCGAAAGATTCAGGCCCGAATCGAGTTCCCATTGTCTAGATTCGTCTGGTACTTCGCTTTTGCTAAGGACGTGGTATCAAGGTGATCGACAAAATGAAAAACGCCCCTTGGCATTTGCAAAGGGGCGTTGTTTGTGGTACTGCAGTTGGTAGTCGCGTGTTGATCTGCGTAACTACCGGTCTGGTTTTTGTGTGTGGATCAGCAGGCGATATCCACCACGTATCATTTGCTCGGCTTGCTTAATGTAGTCTTCGATGTTTTCATCAAAGAGGCGCTTCCAGTTGTGAGAGTAGCGGTTGCCACCATTGGGGCCGATAGTGATTTGGGATATCCGTCGTGGATCGTGCCCCCATTTGCTTAACTCTGCCAATATGGCCAAAGCTTTTATGTAGTTTCCACCCGAGCGAGAGGTGCCGTCGCTATCCTCGGTCTTGGGTAGACTATTTTTGAAGCGCTCATATGGACGCGCTGCGGCGAACTCTTTAGCTACCAGATCGCGGTGGATTTCAGTCAGGGCTTTGAGTAAGAAATCAAGCTGTGTCACGATCGGGCCGAGGGCGTCAATCTGTACTGCTCGCCACACTGATTTAAAATCGATAACAGCGCTTGTAGTGCCTGAGGCTCTCTTGAAATGCATATGATCAAAGGCATCGCTCCCGGCGATGCCAAAGACGCCGCAATGGTCAGATGCATCGTTTTCTGCCCAGTCGCTCTTCAACTTCTCTCGTAGTGCTGACGCCAGACTGTTAAGTGCCGTTATTTGTCCTGCGGGTGGAATGCTACAGTCGATTGCAACCCAAATAATGCTCCATGTCGACGCAGGGTCGCCGTCGGGAATCGGAACATGCCGAGGGCGGCGATATCCAAATAACGTTTCGTTTGCAAGGATGTGCGGGTACTTATCAATCTTTGGTGAGTAAGGTGCCCAATTGCGTGTGTAGGGAGCTGAGCTTACTTCTATTCGACGGTAATCTTCGGATACCGGGCGTTTAAGTGGGAAGAACCAGGAATCGCCGCTGTTCGCGAATTTCGGCAGATTTGGAAGGGAAGGAGGAACCCAAGCAGCCAGACCAAATAGCGCCGCGCAGGTCCCATCGCTATCCCGCTTTATGCCGGCTATATGTTGTCCCGCCAGCTCAGTGGTGAGGTCTAGATCTTCGTCACCGGCATGTATCTCATAAGCGTCTCGATAGTCGTCATTCATGCTGAGGAAAATCCAGGCCCAGTCATCGGGACCAAGATTTGACTCGTCACCAACTAGTTCAAATGGAGCAATATCGGGGCCGAGCGGCAGTAGCAAACCTGCCCGAGCATCCTGGTATTCCTCATCGCTTAATTGATTCGTGTCCATCGTGGGTACAAGTCGAATGAGGAGCTGATTTTTGTGTAGCTACGTGTGTAGCTACGGCAAAATATGAAGTGCTGTAGCACGCAACCTATTGAATTTAAAGGGTAATTAAATCACATTAAAATCACGTCGTACTGCTCCTGATGGTAGGCCGTCTCGACCTGCAACGAGATCTTCTTGCCGATGAAGTCCCCCAGCATCGCCAGGTGCTGCGACTCCTCCTCGAGGAACATGTCGACCACCTCCTGCGAGGCGAGGATGCGGAACTCGCGCGGGTTGAACTGCTTGGCTTCGCGCAGCAGCTCGCGCAGGATTTCGTAGCAGATGGTGCGCGAGGTCTTGACCTGGCCCTTGCCGGCGCA
>Ga0105244_10000340_pt1 | contig 43893 bp, 34 predicted proteins | sample KBSM44metaG_FD_80423 | JGI IMG/M metagenome (GOLD analysis project Ga0105244, IMG submission 80423) | Miscanthus rhizosphere microbial communities from Kellogg Biological Station, Michigan, USA - KBS M4-4 metaG | ecosystem: Host-associated > Plants > Roots > Rhizosphere > Soil | place...
ATCCAGGCCAAGTCGCGCCGCGCCCAGACCGGCGGCGAACCGGTGAAAGAACACCTGCTGATCACCCGCTACTCGCCGAAACGCGTGGAGCAGGACGAGATGCTGTCGTATGAAGACGTGCAGGAAATCCTGCGCATTCCTTTGATCGGCATCATTCCGGAATCGGAACAGGTGCTGCATGCTTCGAACCAGGGTAACCCAGCGATTCATTTCAAGGGCACCGACGTCGCGGAAGCCTACGAAGACGTGGTGTCGCGTTTCCTCGGCCAGGAACTGCCACTGCGCTTTACCACGTATGAGAAGCCGGGCCTGCTGCAGCGTATCTTCGGGAGCAAGTAATCATGGCACTGCTTTCTTTCCTGTTTCCGCCGAAGCCGAAAACCGCCACCGCGGCCAAGGAACGGTTGCAAATCATCATCGCGCGCGAGCGCAGCGGCCGCGCCGGCCCGGACTTCCTGCCGGCGCTGCATAAAGAGTTGATTGAGGTGATTTCCAAGTACACCAAGGTCAACGCCGACGACATCAAGATTTCGTTGGACCGCCAGGGCAACCTGGAAGTCCTCGACGTCAACGTGGTATTGCCGGACGCTTAACTCTAGGCAGGCCGGTGCACCCCGGCCGTCACCAGCTCCTGCGCCACCCGGGCGCAGGCTTCCACGTGCTGGTAGCCGATCTGGCGGAAGGCGAAAAAGCCGATGCTGGCCGAAGCCAGCTGCCCGGCCAGCGGCACCAGTTTGCCCGCCTGGCGCGCCACCGCCTTGAAACCGGTCTTGCGCAACACCTGCATCACTACTTCCCGCGTTACCAGCTTTCCGATCAGCATGCCGCCCACGCCGATGGCCGCCTCGTAGGCAATCAGGCGGAATTTCGGCTGCAAACGCTCGATCTGCTGCGCCGACAGGCCGAACTCCTGGTTGATATCGTCGATCAGCAAGGTGAACAGGCGCAAGTCGGACACCACGTCCAGGCCTGGGATCGGCACTGCCGCCATTCCGGCCGACAGCATCGCCCGCCGCCGCACCAGTTGGCGGCAGCGCTCGCGCACGGCAGCAATGTCACGCTCCGAACCCGGCACCAGAACCCAATTTGTGTCTTTTTTGCTGCGCATGCGCCCTCCCAGCCCACATTGGGCGTTCTTGCTATTTTTCAACTTCTGCATTGAATTCAGCGTTTTTCCAGTGTACCGTGTAATGAGCGTGCGAGCGCGCACACACAAAATGGCCATTAACAGAAATCCAATGTTAGTATCCAAGAAAAAATTAATTGGACGTTTTGTTAATAGTTTTTGTAAATCTCTGTTATATTTAGAGTGACTTCTCCTTAACATTTTCCAGCAGGCAGCAGGATGAGAATTGCCGTACTCGACAACGACCGCAGCCAGGCCGACTTGATCTGCCAGGTGCTGACATCGGCCGGCCACATCTGCCATAGTTTCCAGACTGCCAAGGACGTGCTGGCGCAATTGCGCAAGGACAGCTACGACATGCTGATCCTCGACTGGCAGGTAGTCGACCTGGGCGCCGCCGAAGTGCTGCGCCGGGCCAAGGAAAAGCTGCCGGAAAACGCCCCCGTCTTGTTCCTGACCACCAGTTCCGGCGAGGACGACATCGTGGCCGGCCTGGCAGCCGGCGCCGACGATTACATGATCAAGCCGCTGCGCCGCAGCGAGATGGTGGCCCGCGTGCAAGCCCTGCTGCGCCGCGCCTACCCGGCGCAGAACGGCGCCGAATCGCTGCAATTTGGCCAGTACGTGTTTGAAACCCGGCCGGGCCGGCTGCTGATGGACGGCATCGTGCTGGACGTCACCCACAAAGAGTTCTACCTCGCCCTGTTATTTTTCCGCAACATCGGACGCCCCCTGTCGCGCGCCTATATCCACGAAGCGGTGTGGATCCGCGAGACCGCCGTGCCGTCGCGCACCATGGACACCCACGTCTCCCGCGTCCGCAACAAATTGCAATTAAAACCAGAAAACGGCTTCCGCCTGGTGCCCGTCTACAGCTACGGCTACCGCCTGGAAAAACTTGGCGCTTGATTGACGCTGCCCTATCTTTAGGCAGTCCTACGGGCAACATCAGGGTAGGCACGGTATAATGGCCGCACAATTATCGTCTGGACCCGAAATGCAGCTGCTTGCCGTCGGCCTCAATCACACCACAGCACCGGTCTCGCTGCGCGAGCAGCTGGCGTTCGCCCCTGACCAGCTGGGGCAGGCGGTGATGGCTGCGCGCTCGTGGTTTGAACGCATCGACCATCGCGGTTCCGACGAAGCGGCCATCCTCTCGACCTGCAACCGCACCGAGTTGTACGCCGCCAGCACCGTGCCCGACCCGCTCGACGCCGGCGCCCATTTCCTCGCCGATTTCCACAAACTGAACTACGCCGAACTGCGCCCGCATCTGTACATGCTGCCGCAGCACGACGCCGTGCGCCACACCTTCCGCGTCGCCTCCGGGCTCGATTCGATGGTGCTGGGCGAAACGCAAATCCTCGGCCAGATCAAGGACGCCATCCGCACCGCCGATGAAGCGGGGGGCCTGGGCACCTATCTGCACCAGTTGTTCCAGCGCTCGTTCTCGGTGGCCAAGGAAGTGCGCAGCACCACCGAAATCGGCGCCCACAGCGTGTCGATGGCCGCCGCCGCCGTGCGCCTGTCGCAGCGCATCTTCGACAAGATCTCCGAGCAGAACGTGCTGTTCATCGGCGCCGGCGAGATGATCGAATTGTGCGCCACCCACTTCGCGGCGCAGAATCCGAAAACCATCACCATCGCCAACCGCACGCTAGAACGCGGCGAGCTGCTGGCGCACCGCTACGGCGGCCGCGCGATCCGCCTGGCCGACCTGCAGGACAAGCTGCACCAGTACGACATCGTCATCTCCTGCACCGCCTCGTCGCTGCCGCTGATCGGCCTGGGCATGGTGGAGCGCGCGATCAAGGCGCGCCGCCACAAGCCGATGTTCATGGTCGATCTGGCCGTGCCGCGCGATATCGAGCCGGAAGTGTCGCGCCTGAACGACGCCTTCCTGTACACCGTCGACGACCTGGGCAAGGTCGTGCAGACCGGGATGGAGAACCGCCAGGCCGCCGTCGCGCAGGCCGAGGCGATCATCGAAACGCGGGTGCAGTCGTTCATGCACTGGATCGACGACCGCGCCGTGGTGCCGGTCATCCAAAGCTTGCAGGAGAACGGCGAGGCGCTGCGCCAGATCGAACTGGAACGCGCCCGCAAGATGCTGGCCAAGGGCGAAGACATCGACGCCGTCCTCGAAGCCCTGTCCAAGGGCCTCACCGCGAAATTCATGCACGGTCCGCAGCAGGCGCTGCACCGCGCCCAGGGCGACGAGCGCGCCCACCTGGCCGAACTGCTGCCGCAGCTGTTCCGCGGCCGCCGTTAGCGCCCCCGCCACACACCGCACCGCCGACCGCGCCCGCAGCCGATCGCACCCGCGCCGCGTCCACGCGGCATCCGCTTCACCCTTCACGGAATACCGAATACGCTATGAAACCATCCATGCTGTCCAAACTCGATCAATTGGCCAACCGCCTGGTCGAACTCGATGAATTGCTGATGTCCGAAGGCGCGACCAGCAATATGGACGCCTACCGCAAGATGACGCGCGAGCACGCCGAACTCGGTCCGCTGGTCGCGCTGTACAACGCCTACCAGGAAGCGATCGGCGACGGCGTCGCCGCGCAGGAGATGCTGTCCGATCCCGAGATGAAGGACTTCGCGCAGGACGAGATCGAAGCGTCCAAGGCCCGCATGGCCGAACTGGAAATCGAGCTGCAGAAAATGCTGCTGCCGAAAGACGCCAACGACGAGCGCAACATCTTCCTCGAAATCCGCGCCGGCACCGGCGGCGACGAATCGGCCTTGTTCGCCGGCGACCTGCTGCGCATGTACACCCGCTTCGCGGAGCGCAATCGCTGGCAGGTGGAAGTGGTGTCGGAATCGGCGTCGGACCTGGGCGGCTACCGCGAGGTGATCGTGCGCCTGGTCGGCAACGGCGTCTACGCGAAGCTGAAGTTCGAATCCGGCGGCCACCGCGTGCAGCGCGTGCCGGCCACCGAAACGCAGGGCCGCATCCACACCTCCGCCTGTACCGTGGCGGTGATGCCGGAGGCCGACGAAGTCGAAGACGTCAACATCAACCCGGCCGACCTGCGCATCGACACCTTCCGCGCCTCCGGCGCCGGCGGTCAGCACATCAACAAGACCGATTCGGCCGTGCGCCTGACCCACTTGCCGACCGGGATCGTGGTCGAGTGCCAGGACGACCGCTCGCAGCACAAGAACAAGGCGCAGGCGATGAAGGTGCTGGCCGCGCGCATCAAGGACGTGCAGCTGCGCGAGCAGCAATCGAAGGAAGCGGCCACCCGCAAGAGCCTGATCGGCTCCGGCGACCGCAGCGAGCGGATTCGGACGTACAACTTCCCGCAGGGCCGCATGACGGACCACCGCATCAATCTGACCTTGTACAAGCTTGACTTCATCATGGACGGCGACCTGACGGAGCTGACCAACGCGCTGGCGGCCGAACACCAGGCCGAGTTGCTGGCGGCGCTGGGCGATTAAGAACTGTCTAAGACCCGACCGCCGGTGATGTGCGAAAATCACGCGACTCACCACAACGGATACAACATGAACCAGTCCCGCTCCCTGCTGCTGTTTATCGCCTTCGCCAGCTTCGGCCTGATCGCCGTCGCCCTGTATCTGCAGCATGGCCTCGACATGCTGCCATGTCCGCTGTGCGTGATCCAGCGCTACCTGTTCCTGGCGATCGGCTTCGCATCGCTGATCGGCGCTTACATCAGCAAGCCTAAAATCGGCGCTGGCGTCGGCCTGCTGGCCGCGCTGGGCGGGCTGTACTACGCCGGCGACCACCTGTACGTGCTGGCCAACCCCGGCCTGTCGTGCGGCATCGACCCGATGGAGACCTTCCTCAACAAGATCCCCACCGCCACCTACCTGCCCTTCCTGTTCAGGGCCGACGGCCTGTGCGAGGACGCGCTGGCGCCGTGGTTCGGCCTGTCGATTCCGCAGTGGTCCTTCATCTGGTTCGCCTTCTTCGCGCTGGCGCTGGCGTGGGCGCTGCTGCGCCGCCCGCGCGCATGATCGACCGTATCGGCGCCATAGGGGCCGGCGTCACCGTCGGCGCGCTGCAAACGCAGTCGCTGCTCGACGCGCTGGATAACCGCATCCTGCTGTGCCACGCGCTGGGACTGACCCGCGTGGGCCTGATCACCCAATCGGAGCGGGCGCTGGACGCCGACGAGGCTCGGCGCTTCGCCGCGCTGGTCCAGCGCCGCCTGGACGGTGAGCCGATCGCCTACATCGTCGGCCAGCGCGAATTTTTCGGCCTGCCGTTTGAGGTCAGCGGCGCCGTGCTGATACCCCGTCCCGACACCGAACTGCTGGTGGAGCTGACGCTGGAGCGCCTGCCGCCATCGGGCCGGGTGCTCGACATGGGCACCGGCAGCGGCGCCATCGCCGTCGCCCTGGCCCATACGCGACGCGACGCCGACGTCACCGCCCTCGATGTCAGCGGCGAGGCGCTGGCCGTGGCGCGCCGCAACGCCGCCGCCAACGGCGCCCGCGTCGCCTTCCTGCAAAGCGACTGGTACGCGGCGCTGGACGGCCTGCCGCCGTTCGACGTCATCGCCTCCAACCCGCCGTACATCGCCAGCGGCGACCGCCATCTGTCCGAGGGGGATTTGCGCTTCGAACCGGTGGGCGCGCTGACCGACCACGCGGATGGCTTGTCGGCGCTGCGCATCATCGTCGCGGGGGCCGTCGCGCGCCTCAAGCCCGGGGGCTGGCTGCTGATGGAACACGGCTACGACCAGTCGGCCGCCGTGCGACAGTTATTATCCGAACAAGGTTACACCGATGTGCAAAGCTGGACCGACCTGGCCGGCATCGAGCGCGTGACCGGTGCGCGGACGCACTGACAGGCGTCCCTCCCCTGAGGTATCGTGGCTTTGCGCCGCTCCCCGAACTATTTGTTAAACTAGCAAGCGACATATTGATGGCGGCGCATGCATGGCCGATTACGGCGTTCCGCCTAATCCGCCCTGCGTGTAACCGTATCACCGGCCCGGCCAACTTTTGGCTTCGCCGACGCGTTTGCCCGTTTTCGGTTAATCTCGCACCTCACAGTTTGTTTGATGCAACACGAAAGGAAGATCCAATTGTCCAATCTACTGACTCGCCGCCTGGCACTGCTGGCCAAGCCAGAGCACCGCGCGGTGCTCGGCGGCTTGCGTGGCATCGAGCGCGAAACGCTGCGGGTTGACCGGCACGGCCACCTGGCCGCCACTCCGCATCCAGTGGCCATGGGCTCGGCCCTGACGCATCCGCAAATCACCACCGACTACGCCGAGGCGCTGCTGGAGTTCATCACGCCGGCCGAAAAGGACATCGCCACCACCATCGAAAAGCTCGATGGCATCCACCGCTACGCCTACAGCAAATTGGGCGACGAACTGCTGTGGAGCCAGTCGATGCCATGCCAGCTGCCCGGCGAGGAAGACATCGAGATCGCCTGGTACGGCAGCTCCAATCTGGGCACGCTCAAACATGTATACCGCCGCGGCCTGGCGCTGCGCTACGGTAAAGCGATGCAGTGCATCGCCGGCATCCACTACAACTACTCGCTCGACGAACGCCTGTGGCGCGTGCTGGCGGAGAACGAACCCGCGGAAAAGCGCCTGTCGAAAAAAGGCTACCAGTCGGAAGCCTACCTCGCGACCATCCGCAACTTCCGCCGCTATAGCTGGCTGCTGATGTACCTGTTCGGCGCCTCGCCGGTGCTGTCGACCGGTTTCCTGCGCGGGCGTCCGCATAAGCTCGAAACGCTGTCCGAGGACACGCTGTACCTGCCCTACGCCACCAGCCTGCGCATGAGCGACCTCGGTTACCAGAACGACGCGCAATCGGGTCTGAGCCCGCACGAGAACTGTTTGGACAGTTACGTCGCGGCGCTGACCAAGGCCGTCAACCAGCCCTACGCGCCGTACGCGGAACTCGGCACCAAGCGCGGTGACGAATGGATACAGCTCAGCACCAACGTGCTGCAGATCGAAAACGAGTACTACTCCACCATCCGTCCCAAGCGCGTGATCCAGACCGGCGAACGGCCTATCCAGGCGCTGTGCGCGCGCGGCGTCCAGTACATCGAAGTGCGCTGCATGGACGTCGACCCGTTCGAACCGGTCGGCATCAGCGTCGAGGCGGGCCGCTTCCTCGACGCCTTCCTGCTGTTCTGCGCGCTGGAGGAAAGCCCGCGGATCTCGCCCGAGGAAAGCCTGCGCCACACCCGCAACTTCTCCCGCACCGTCAAGGAAGGCCGCCGTCCGGGCCTGACCTTGACCAACGACGACGGCGACATCGGCCTGCAAAGCTGGGGCGCCGAACTGCTCGAACGTATCCGCCCGGCCGCCGAGTTGCTCGACTCGCTGCGCGGCGACAGCGCGCATGCCGACGCGATGGCGTCGCAAGCGGCCAAGCTGGCCGACGCCAGCCTCACGCCGTCGGCCAAGGTGCTGGCGGCCCTGCAAGCCAACGGCAAGTCGTTCGCCGCCTTCGGCCTGGCGCAGAGCGAAAAGCACGCGGCCTACTTCCGCAGCCATCCGCCGAGCGCCGACGAGGTGGCGTATTTCGACGGCCTGGCCGCCGTCTCGCTGGCCGAGCAGGCCGAGATGGAAGCCGCCCCGCAAACCAGCTTCGACGACTACGTCGCCGCCTACCGCGCCAGCAACCTGTGCCACTCCAGTATCGACTGCGACTAACCACAACCCATCGGGACGCCCGTGCTCACCTTCTACAACGAGCTGCATGCCCAGCACCGGGGACGCTACGAGATTTTTCGCGGCGAGATGGTGCCGTGCTTCGAAAAGCCGGAGCGGGCCGACTCGGTGCTGGCGGAGCTTGGCCGGCGCGGCCTTGGCCGCATCGTCACGCCGCACGGCGTGCCGTTGATGTCGCTCGAACGCATCCACACGCCGCGCTACCTGCACTTCCTGCGCACCGCGTGGAGCGAATGGCTGGCGCTCGATCCGGCCAACGCGCAGAAGGACGCCTTCCCCGCCGTCTGGCCGGTGCGCACGCTGCGCGACGACATCGAGCCGGATAACTTCTGCGCCAAACTCGGTTTGTACTCGATGGACAGCGGCACCCCGCTGACGGCCGGCACCTGGACCGCCGCCAAGACCGGCGCCGACTGCGCGGTCAACGCCGCGCACGCGCTGCGGCTGGGGGAGCGCGGCGCCTTTGTGCTCAGCCGGCCGCCGGGCCACCACGCCGGCGCCGATTTCTTCGGCGGCTACTGCTTCCTGAACAACGCCGCGCTGGCAGCGCAGCACATGCTCGACGACGGCGCGAAGAAGGTCGCCATCATCGACATCGACTACCACCACGGCAACGGCACGCAGAGCATTTTCTATGGGCGCGACGACGTGTTGTTCGTGTCCATACACGCCGATCCGCGCAGCGAGTATCCGTTTTATCTGGGGCATGCGGATGAACGTGGCGAGGGTGCCGGACAGGGTTTCAATATGAATTTGCCGTTGGCGGCCGGCAGCTCGGTCAAGGCGTGGTTCACGGCGCTGGAAACGGCCTGCATCCGCATCGGCGGCTTCGCGCCGGACGCGCTGGTGGTGTCGCTGGGCGTGGACACGTTCGCGGGCGATCCGCTGTCGCGCTTCGCGCTGCAAAGCGCGGATTATCTGAAGGTGGGCGAGCGCCTCGCCTATCTGAATTTGCCGACCGCCTTCATCTTCGAAGGCGGCTACGCGGTCAAGGAGCTGGGCACCAACGTCGTCAACGTCCTTGAAGGCTACGAGACGGCGCTTTAACCGCCGGCGGCTCACAGATGGCGGATTACGGCGTTCCGCCTAGTCCGCCCTACGTGGATCCAAGGTATGCGTTGGCCGCAAGGCAATCCAGGAAACACGTAGGGCGGATTAGCGAAGCGTAATCCGCCATTCGGTGAGCCGTCGACGACATCAACCGGTGGCGCCTCATTTAAACGCTTTGAACACGTAATCGGTCAGCAGCTTGTCGGTGATCGCATGCGGCGAGCGGACCTGGAAATTGGTCGTCGTGATGACCGCCACCACCCGCTGCTCCGGCATGATCACCACTTTGTTCCCACCGCTTCCCTGCATCATGACCGTGCGGTAGGTCTTGCCCTCCAGCGGGTAGCTCTTGATCCACCACCAGTAGCCATAATCGGTAGTGTCATCGACCCGCACGTGCGGCGCCGTCGATTGCCTCACCCACTGTTCCGAGATCACGCGTTTGCCCTGCCACACGCCGCCATCGAGATAGAGCTGGCCTAGCTTGAGCAGATCGCGGCTGCGCAAGGCCAGGCCGCCGCCGGTCATCGCCGTCCCCGCAGGCGTGTACTGCCACTGAAGTTTGCTGATGCCCAGTGGATTGAACAGGGTGCGTTGCGCAAAATGGTCGACTTTTTCTCCGGTGGCCTTTTCCAGCAAAGGTCCCATCAAGGTCGGCCCGGCGGTGCAGTAGGAAAAACTGCGGCCGTAAGGGGAATCCTTCGGTTTCGGCGTCCAGGCGGGGAAGCCCTTGATCGGCAGGTCCAGCGCGAACTGGGTCCAGTCCTCGATCAGGTACATGCTTTCCTCGTTCCCGCGCGAGTACTGGTTTTGGTCGTCGCACTCGAGCAGGGAACTCATGCTCAGCAAGTCTTCGATGGTGATCTTGGCTTTGCGCGGATCGGGATGGCGCACCGGCTGCCGCTCGGGGAAGAAGTCGAACACCGGCGCCTCCACGCCTGACAGGCTGCCCTTGTCGATCGCGATCCCAACCAGCATGTCGGTCACGCTCTTGGTCACCGAGCGCGTGTTGCGCAGGGCGGCTTCGCCCTCGGCGTCGTAGTAGGCTTCGTACACCAGCTTACCGTCGCTGGCAATCAGGATGCTAGTGACCTGCTTGAAATCGCCCTTGCGCACCGCCGCATCCATCGCTTCCAGCGACCGCGGATTCAGGCCGGCGTCGGAGGGCTTGGCGTAGCCCCATTCCTCGGCCGCCATAGGGCTCATCGTCACACCTGCCAACATCAAGGAAACAAGAGTTCTGCGCATAGGCCACCTGTCGTTGAAGTCGATGTAAGGCGGCGAACACCGGGCCGCGTTCACTCAGTATACATCGCGGCGATAGCGGCCCGTCTCAATCAGATCGTCGAGCGCGGCGCGGCCGATGATTTCCTCCAGCGCGGCCTCGACGCCGCCCGCCATGCCTTGCAGGCTGCCGCAGATATACAACACGGCGCCTTCGGCGATCCAGGCGCGCAAGGTGTCGGCTTTGGTGCGCATGCGATCCTGCACATACTCGCCGCCGGAAACGTCGCGCGAGAACACCAGGTCCAGCTCCGGCAGGAAGCCGCGCTCGCGGTAATCGCGGATCTCGTCGGCGCAGATGCTGTCGAACTCGCGCTGGCGCTCGCCGAAAATCAGCCAGTTGCGGCGCATGCCGCCGCGCACCCGCGCGCGCAGATGCGAACGCAAACCGGCCATGCCGGAACCGTTGCCGATGTAAATGCCCGGCAGCGGCTGCGGATGCGCATCGAACGAAGGATTGGCCACCAGTCGCACGCGCACCTCGTCGCCAGGCGCCGCTTGCGCCGTCAGCCAGCCGGAGGCCAGGCCAAGACCCTGTTCATGTCTCACCTGGCGCACCAGCAGCTGCATGCCGCCATCCGCCGGCAGCGACGCGAGCGAGTAGCGGCGCGGCGCGATGGCCCGGCGCTGCTCGTCGCTGGCGCCGGCAGGCGCGTAGTGGCCAGGCCAGATGTCGACCAGCGCGCCCGGCTGCCAGTTGGCTGCGGCTTCGGCATCGCCGGCGCACAGCGTGATTTCGTAGAGCCCATCGCCGACGCTGCCGGGGTTGAGCAGTTCGCGTTTCATCAGCCGCCAGTTGGTATAGTCCGACTCCGTCGCGGCGGCCGACAGCGACACCTCGGCCGCATCGCCGCCGATCAGCTCACGCAAGGTGTGCGACCAGCGGGCCAAGGCGCCGGCGTCGCCGTTATCGACCTCGATCATCGGATGCAGCGGCCGGGCGCCCATCACGCGCAGGCGCCGGTCCAGCGTCTGGCCGAAGCCGCAGAACTGCACGTAGTTGCGGTCGCCCAGCGCCAGCACCGCGTACTGCATGTGCGCCAGCTCCTCCGCCGCCGTCTGCAGCAGGCGGCTGAAGCGGCGCGCGCCGTCCGGCGGTTCGCCCTCGCCGAAGCTGCTGGCGACGAACAGCGCGCGCCGGTATTTGACCAGCTGCGGCGGCGTCAGTTTTTCCAGCGAATGCACATGAACCGGCACGCCGGCCTTCTGCAGGGCCGCCGCGCTTTGCAGCGCCAGGCGTTCGGCCTGGCCGGTCTGACTGGCGTAGGCCATCAGCACTGGCTCGAGCGCGCTATCGGCAGCGCCGGCGCCGGCGGCGAACTGCGCGCGCTCGGCCTGCGCGATGCGCTTCTGGCGGCGGCGTTTCAGGTAAAGCATCCACCCGGTGATCGCGAAGCCCGGCAGCGCCATACTGGTAAGGAACATGAACAGACGACCGGGCAAGCCGAAATACGTCCCCATATGCAGCGGATAAATGGTCGACTGCGCCCGCGTGCCGACCGCCATGTCTCGATACGGCTCGTTCTTGATCATGGCGCCGGTCTGCTGGTTGACCGACATGCGGCCGCGCGCGCGCACGTGCGGCGCGTCGTTGGCCACCCACAGGATCTGGATCGGCTGCGTGGCGCGCTCCGGCGGCCGCAGGAAGGCCATCTTCCAGTCGGGCGCGGCCTGCTGGAAGGTGGCCCAGCTCGCGCTCAGGTCGGCCTGTTCGGCGGGCTTGGGCGGCTTGACGCCTTTCGGCTTCGGCGCGGTCGCCACGCGCGGCGGCCGGGTGGTGCCCAGCCAGCCGTCGACGGTGTCGCGTACCACGTCGAAACTCCAGTACAAACCGGTCAGCGTGAACACCACGTACGCGGCCAGCGCCCAGGTGCCGGCCACCGAGTGCAGCCCCCACAGGAAGGAGCGGCCTTTCAATCGCGTGTCGAAGGTCAGCCAGGTGCGCCAATCGAGCGCGCGGCGCGGCCAGCGCAGATACAGGCCGCTGAGCGACAACCCCAGAAGGCAGATCGCCAGGATGCCCAGCACGATGCGGCCTACGTCGCGCGGCAACAGCAGGTGGCGGTGCAGCGACTCCACCCATTCGAAGGCGTCGTCGTAATGCAGCGGCGGCAGCAGCGCGCCGGTGTACGGATTGAGATAAATCGTCTCGCCATGCTCGGCGCCGGGCGCCGGCGCCATCGTGACGCGCGCGGTGGTTCCCGGCTCGGTGTAGACGATGATGCCGGTGATGCGCGCTTCGGGATGCAGCAGTTTGGCCGCCTGCGCGATTTGCGGTGGCGCCAGCACGGGCGCCGCCGGCTCCACCGGCACGTGCATCACGCCAGGATTCAACAGGTCCAGTATCTCGTCGCGGAACGCGAGGATGGCGCCGGTGAGCCCGATCAGTATCAGGATCGTGCCGGCGGTGATGCCGACAAACCAGTGCAGCTGGAACCAGAGCTTTTTCACAGATCGACCTTCACGCCGAGTTTAATCAGACGCGGCGCGCCGGAGCTCAGGCGCGTGCCCGCGCCTGCCCAGTACTCCTTGCCGCCCGCGTTTTCCACATTGAGCTGCACGCTGGTGCGCTTGCCCATGACCGTCGTCACATAACGGCCGCCGACGCTGAACAGCGTGGCGCCGCCGAGGAAGGCCTGGTTCAAATCGTTGACCGGACGGCTGCCGGTGTAATACGCGCCGCCGTTGAACGACAGGCCCGGCACCGCGTCGAGTTCATACGACAGGAAGGCGCTGGCGGTGCGCTTGGCGGCGTTTTCCGGCAGCTTGCCGTTGTACGCGGCGCCGATGTCGCGGAATTCCGGATCGATGAACTGGGCCGAGGTTTGCCACGACAATTGCGGCGTCAACCTGCCCTGGGTGGACAGCTCCAGGCCACGGAAGTGCTGCTCGCCATCGGCGCTATAGATGTTGGCGGTGTTGGTGTAATAGCCCGGGCGGTTGATCTCGAACAGCGAAGCCTGCACCAACGTGCCGCCGGCGCCCGGCATGCGCCAGCGCGCGCCCAGTTCCTTCTGGCGGCTCACGCCGGGCGCCAGGCGCTGGTTGGCATTGGCGGTGCCGGTCGGCGCGGTCTCGCCCTCCTCCAGGCCCTGCGAGCCGGAGACGTAGAACGACAGGTCGTCGGTGACCTTGTAGATCAGCGCCGCCATCGGCGTGGTTTTGCTCACGTCGTAGTGGTTGGTGCCCTGGTCGCTCTTGTATTTCACGCTGCGCACGCCGGCGACGGCCTGCCAGTTCGGCGAGAAGGTCATGCGGTCGATCGCGTAGGCGCCCGAGTCGCGCGTCTCCAGCCCGGCGGTGGTCGGCGTGGTCGAATAGGCGCTGACCGTGTAGTTGGTGACCGGCGTCGGGTTGTATAAATTCTGCGACGGGATCGTGAAGGTGGCCTGGTAGATCGGGTCCTGTCCCTTGTCGGTGCGGTTCACGCCGAAGGTGACGTCATGCTTGACCGGGCCAGTGGTCACGGTGCCCGCCAGCTCGGCGCGCAGCATGGTCGAATCGAGCACGCTGTGTTGCAGGTTGCCGGTGATGCGGCCGGCGCCGGTGGCGATGGCGGCGTTGTTCGTGAAGCGGAAGATCGGCAGCGCGCGGTCGCGCGCCGTTTCCGAGTGGCCGCCTTCGACGGTCAGCGCCCAGTTGTCGCTCAGCGCGTAGTCGGCGCGCAGCAGCGCGTTCTTGGTCTCGGTCTGGAACTTGGCCCAGTCCGGGCCGACCAGGCGCTTCGGATCGACGGTGGCCGGCAGGGTGATGACGCCGTTGACGGCGGTGGGCAAGGTGATGCCCACTTGTTCGGTGACGCGGCGCTTGTCGTATTCCAGATCGGCCGCAAGGCGCAGGCGCGCGTTGACGCGCCAGTCCAGCGCCGCCGAGACGAAGCGGCGATTGCCATTGCCCACATCGTCCAGATAGCTGCCCAGGGTGCCGCCGGCGGCGTTGACGCGCACGCCGACCTGCTGCTGCTCGCCGAAGCGGCGCGCGACATCGGCGGTGGCGACGGCCGTGCCGTTCTGGTCGACCGTCATGCCCACCGTGGTCACCGGCGTGGCGCCGGCGCGCTTGGTGACGAAGTTGACCACGCCGGCCGGCGACGTGAAGCCGTAGTACAAGGCGGTCGCGCCCTTCAATACTTCGACACGCTCCTTGTCCTCCATCGGCACCTGGCCGAAATTCATGATCGGCAGCGAACCGTTGAGGCGATAGTTGGTGCGGTTTTCCACCGCGATGCCCCGTATGACCAGCTGGTCCCAGGTCTCGCCGCCGTTTTGCTGGCGCGTGACGCCGGCCGTGTTGCGCACCGCGTCGTACAAGCCGCCGGCCGCCTGCAGCTCCAGCACTTCGCGCGTGACGACGTTGACGGTCGACGGCACTTCCATGATGTCGGCGCCACGGAAGCTGCCCGCTTCGACCGTCGCCGGCACGAAGCCGTCGGCCCGCGCGGCCGTCACTTTGACGGTCTGCAGGATTTTTTCGGTCTCCTGCGCCAGCGCGGCGGATGGAAAAGCGGCGCACAGCGCGAGGTAGAGCGGAATACGGCGCGGGAGAAATGGAAACGGGGGCATGAGTGGACAAGAAGGCATCAAATTGAAAGGATGCCGTCATTTTACTAGATAATGAGAATGATTATCAATTCCCATTATCCCTTGCCCTATTTGCCCGCCGCCTCCGCCGCCAGCGTTTTATTCAACCGCTCGGTGCCCGCCTCCGCATACGCGCGACACGCCTGGCGATCGATGAAGGCCGCGTTGCCCAGTTTGGGCTGTTTGGCCAGGCGCTCGAACAGGTCGGAGGCGCCGGGATGCGCCGAAATCAGGATGTCGCAGTCCAGCCCCGCCACCGTGGCGATCGATTTCTTGATATCGGCCAGCGCGGTCGGATACGACTTGGAATCGCTGTAGCGGAACGGCTTGGCGGTGAACGCGTTCAGGCTGTCCGCATAAACCATGGCCGCGCCCTTGCCGTTCTCGGTCGAACGCCAGGTCCAGCTGACGCCGCCCTGCGTGTGGCCCGGCGTGTAGCGCGCCGTCACCGCCAGCGGCCCGAGCTTGACCACTTCGCCATCGGCTACGGCGCGCGTGTTGGCGACGGGTTTCATCGACTGCAGGTCGCCGTATTGCGGATCGCCCTTGCTCGGCTGGCCGCTACGCAGCACCTTTTCGCCCTGCACGCTGGCCAGCACGACCGCCCCCGACAGTTTCTGCAATTCGCTGATGCCGCCGGCATGGTCGAAGTGATCGTGCGAATTGAGGATGAATTTGACGTCCTCCAGTTTGAATCCCAACTGGCGGATATGCTGCGCGATCATCGGCGCCGATTCCGGACTGCCGCCGTCGATCAGGATGTGGCCCTGCGGCGACGTGATCAACACGGCGCTCAGGCCGCGCGTGCCGACGTAATAGGTGTCGCCGAACACCGCGAACGGCTCCTGCGGATCGTTCCAGTCCTCGGCCATGGCCGGCGCGGCGAACAAACCCGCAGCCAGTCCCGCCGACAAGATTAAGCGTTTAATATCCTGCATAGTCATTCCTTTGGTTGTTAAAGCTTGTCCAGGCGCGCCGGCAACTCGCGCAGCAGGGCGGCGCGGGCGCGGGGTCCGCCGGCGCGGTCCTGCCTATGGTCCAGTACCAGATGCGCGAACACGACGGTGCGCCCGCCCTTGCTCGCCCAGCCGACATACCAGCCGTACTGCAGTTCGCTGGCCCCGTCACCGTCCACCCGCACCGGCGAGGCGGTCCCGGTCTTCCCCTGGACGGTCCAGCCATTGGACAGCGTCACCGGCGCCATGATCCGCGACGTCATCTCATACGCTTGCGGCGACAGCGGCAGTTCGCGCCGCACCATCTTGCGCAGGAAGGCCACCTGCTCGACCGGCGAGATCTTCAGGCTCGAGCCGACCCACGACAACGACAGTCCGTTGTCCTTGCCGGCGTCGCCGGAGAGGTCGCGATTGCCGTAATCGAAGCCGTCGATGTAGCGCTGGAAGCGCTCCAACCCCAGCGCGGCCGTCACCTGCTGCGCGAACCACAGCACCGAATTCTTGAACCACAGCGTGGGATCGGTGTCCTGCCGCCACGACTCGTTGTAGTCGGTATAGCCGGCCTTGAACGGCATCATCGGCGTGTGGGCGTCGGTCAGGATGCCGCTGTCGTAGCCCATCAGGCTCACCACGATGTTGAATGTCGACGCCGGCGTCACGCGTTCATCGCAACGGCCTTCGTTCGCCAGGGTGTCGCCGCTGGCCGCGTCGGACATCGTCAGGCAGCTGAACGGCTGGCGCGGCGCGGCTGCCGACAGCGGATCGATGCGCCATGCCAGCGCCGGCTGAAACGCCAGGGTGCCGACGAAGATGCCGGCCAGTCCGGCCAACGCCCCCAGCCGCAGCCACAGCGAGCGCCCGGCGCCGGACGGCGCGCGTATCAGGCCGATACGGGCGGCCAGCTGGCGCGCGCCGGCGCTGCCGAAGGCGAGCGCCGTCTCGACGCCGGTCCCTTGCATCTTCAACTGCGCCAGCAGCGCCGCCGCGTAGGCCTTGCGCTGGGCCGGAGGGCGGCCGCGCAGCACCTCGCGGTCGCAGCCCAGCTCCTGCGCCCACGACAGCCGCCCCCGCAGCAGCCGCATGAAGGGATTGAACCAGAACAGCGTTTGCAGCAGCAGGCCGGCGCCCATCCATTGCAGGTCGCGCCGGCGCAAATGCGTCACCTCGTGCTCGATCATCATTTGCCGCTGCAGCGGATCGAAGCTGCGCAAATGCGTGGGCAGCAGCAGGCGGGCGCGGAAAAAGCCATACAACATCGGCGAGATCGGCGCGTCCACCTCGATCACTTCGGCGCCGCCGGCCAACGCGCCGGGAACACCACTGCCCGATGCCGACAGGCCGCGCAGGAAGCGGCCCGCTTTCAGCAGTCGAAAAGCGGCGTAGCCCAGGCCCGACAGATACACCACCATCCAGGCGCTGGCGCCGACGGCCAGCCAGGACCGTCCCGCCGGCCGCATATCCGTGCTCCACTCGGCGCCGGCCGCGGCGATCGATGGCGTGGCTTTGCCCGGGGCCGGCGCGGCCGCGGTGGCCGGATTGGGCAATTCGATTTGCGGCACCACGCGCAGCCGTTCGCTGTGCGGCAGCAGCACCACCAGGAAGGCGGCGGCGACGGTGATTTGGCCCAGCAGCCAGACCGACCGTTGCGACGCCAGCGCGGGCAAGCGCCGGCTCAGCACCGACAGCATGGTCCACACGCCCAGGCCGGCAGCCAGGCAACCGGCGCACGCCAGCAAAAACCGGTAGATCAGCAGATCGTCGACCATCATGGCGCGGCGTCCGGCTCGTCGGGCCAGTCCTTCAGCAGCTGTTCGAACTGCGCCAGCTCGTCATCGTCGACCAGCTTGCTGCCGGTGAACATATTCACGGGCAGGGGGCCGTCCATCTCCATCACCCGCTGGCCGAAGTCGCGCGCGAACGCGGCCAGGGTGCCGACCTTTTCCAGCACGGCCGTATAGACTTGCACCCCGTGCACGGTGTGCTGGCTCAGCGAGCCCTTGTCGAGCATGCGTTCGAGCGTCTTGCGGGTGGACGAGAAGGACCAGCCAAGCTCGGTTTCTATCTGTTGGTGGATTTCGCGCGCGCTCAACGGCTGCTGCTTCCACAGCGCCTTGAGCACGGTCAGTTCGGTGATGGACGGGATGGTCATGGCGGCCTCTTTGTGACGAATGCCACCATTCTGCGACATTTGTCACATCCCAGTCAACAGGAAATATGCCTCGCCGTTGTTCACACCGCCCAAATTTCCGGCGCGCCGATATGCTGCTTCAGTGCGTCGATAAAAACGCGTAGTTTGACCGCTGGCTGCGCCAGAGCCCGCAAGACATGGATATCCGTTTGCATGCGCGACAAAGCAGACAGCTCCGGAAGTAGTTGCACCAGCCGCCCGTCCTTGATGTCCGGCCCCACCACCCAATCCGGCAACAGTGCGATTCCCATACCAGCACTGACGGCCAAACACATCGCCTCAAAGTCATCGCAACGGAACACCGTTTGATCGGCCCCCAGAGGCTGTCCAACCACATCGCTCCACCCCAGCAGGTCATTGCCGTGCAATTTGTCGATAAGGCGGTGAGCGCGTAAATCATCAGCCGTACTCAACGATACGTCCGCGCGCTGAATATATGCCGGACTGGCGCATAAAATCCTGGTTTGCTTAGCGATGCGCGTCGCGACCAGGGTGCTATCGGCGAGACTGCCGATGCGGATCACCGCATCCAATCGTTCAGCGACGGGATCGGCGAGGCGTTCCGTCAAATCGAGCTCCACCCTCAATGACGGATGGCTTATAGCCAGCTCGGCAGCTACAGGCATGACATAGCGCCGGCCGAAGGTGGGGAAGCAGGCGATGCGCAATACGCCCTGCACCTCACCCTTCATCGAAGCGATCTCCTGCTGCGCATCGTCAAGTTCGTCGAGCACGCGGCGAGCCCGGATAAGGAGGGCTTGCCCGCACTCCGTCAACGTCAGTACCCGAGTCGAGCGCAGGAAAAGCGCCGCATCCAGATGGGCCTCAAGCGCATCAATCTGGCGCGCGACCGACGATGGCGTAATACCGCGTCGTCGGGCAGCCGCGGAGAAGCTGCTCTCACGAGCGACATCGGTGAAGATCCCCAAATATTCGGCAAAGCGATCTGTAAGCATTTATGCGTTCCTTGCAAAGCCGTTGTCGGAAGGCGCCATCTTATCGGCGAGCCTTTCCGATTTTAATCTTCTCCCCACGGCAAGACCACATGCTACCAAACTAACCAAGGGAAGAACATCATGCAAGCGATTACCTACGACCCGCTCTACCTGTTCATCAACGGCAAATGGGTCGACGCGGCAGAACGCGACACGTCGGCGGTCGTCAACCCTTCGACTGGCGCCGTTCTGGGCCGCCTGCCTCTGGCCACCGCCGCAGACCTGGACCGGGCATTGGACACGGCGCGCCGCAGCTTTGAAGTTTGGCGCAAGACTGTGCCTGCGGAACGTTCGCGCATCATGCGCGATGCGGCCACGCTCATGCGCGAACGATCGGAACACATCGCCACGCTGATGACGCTTGAGGAAGGCAAGCCGCTGCACGAAAGTCGCGACGAAGTATTGCGCGCCGCCGAATACTTCGAATGGTTCGCGGAAGAAGCCCGACGCATCGACGGCCGAGTGGTGCCCTCCAACCGTCCAGGAGTGCAACAGCTGGTCAAACGCCAGGCTATCGGACCAGTCGCGGCGTTCACTCCCTGGAACTTCCCCGCTATCACGCCGGCACGCAAACTGTCCGCGGCGCTCGCGGCCGGTTGCAGCATCATCCTGAAACCCGGTGAGGAAAGCCCTGCAACCGCTTTGGCTCTGGCGCGCTGCCTGGACGACGCCGGACTGCCCGCGGGCGTGGTGCAAGTCGTGTTCGGTGCGCCAGACATGGTGTCGGCCACGTTGATCGCCTCGCCAATCATTCGCAAAGTGGCGTTTACCGGCTCGGTACCGGTAGGCCGTCTGCTGTCGAAACGTGCGGCGGCAGGCGTGAAGCCAATCACCCTGGAACTTGGCGGACACGGCCCTGTCCTGGTGTTTGAAGACGCCGACATCGACGCGGCCGCGACCGGCGGTGCCGCAAACCGCTTCCGGGGCACGGGACAAATCTGCATTTCCTCGACTCGCTTCCTGATCCAGCGCGGCGCCTACGACCGCTTCGTAGCCAGCTTCGTCGAGGCGACCAGGAAACTGGTCGTCGGTGATGGCTTGGCGGCCGACACCCAAGTCGGTCCCCTGGCAAATGCGCGTCAACTGGCCAAGATGGAGTCGCTCGTCGCAGACGCCGTGGCGCAGGGAGCCAAGGTGCTGGCGGGCGGCAAGCGCATTCCCGGCAAGGGCTACTTTTTTGAACCCACCGTGCTGGCCGATGTGCCGATGACTGCCCGCATTATGCAAGATGAACCCTTCGGCCCTATCGCGGTACTGCGCCCGTTCGACACCATCGAGGACGGCCTGGAAGAGGCTAACCGTCTGCCTTACGCGCTTTCCGCCTATGCATTTACCCGGGACGCACGCACCGCCCTCGATGTCGGGGACGGCTTGGAGGCCGGCATGATAGGCATCAACCAGTACCGCATTATCGCCGCCGAACTGCCTTTCGGCGGCATGAAGGAAAGCGGTCATGGCTCCGAGGGCGGCGCCGAAGGCATCGCCCATTACCTCACCAACAAATTCATCAGCCAAATCTGAATCGCTGTGTAACAAGAGCAGCCGGTCGCTTCGAACTATGCGAAGGACGCAGAGCGGCTTACCACCATCAGCTAGTTATCCCACGCCCAAATCATTGTTACGCTTGAAGCGAACAACTAGGCAACCTCCCAGGAGATTTACAATGTCGCTCTCAATGAAGGTCAACGGTCACCAGCATGTGGTCGACGTCGACGGTACCACCCCCCTGCTCTGGGTGATACGCGATGTGCTCGGCATGACCGGGACAAAATTCGGATGTGGTATCGCGCAGTGCGGCGCCTGCACGGTGCATATCGATGGCGATCCAGTCAGGTCGTGCGTGCTTCCCGTATCAGCGGTCGGTGCCGGCGAAATCACCACGATCGAATCGGTCGGCGAGACGGATAGCGGTAAGCGCATCCAACAAGCATGGCTGGCGGTGGATGTGGTCCAGTGCGGATACTGCCAGTCCGGGCAGATCATGTCCGCCGCGGCACTGCTCAAGCGCAACCCGACCCCTACAGACGATGACATTGACGCAGCGATGTCCGGCAACATCTGCCGTTGTGCAACCTACGTGCGCATCCGCGCGGCAATCAAGCAGGCCGCGACGGGGAAGATCGCCGTCACCCAGGCGATTCCTGTCGGCGCGCCGGGGGACCGCAAATGAAACAGGACAACGTATCGGGCGGGCGCCGCACCTTACTCAAAGCGGCGGGACTGTCAGTGGCCTTCGTGTGGCTCGCCACGCCTAAACCGGCGCTCGCCCTCGTGACACCCCACCGCCAGGCGGCCGATGCGGCAGCCGCCGCGGCCGACGGCGCCCCCGTGTTTGCGCCAAATGCATTCGTCCGCATCGATGCGGGCGGCAATATCCGCCTTGTCATGCCCATGGTGGAAATGGGGCAGGCCATCTACACCGGCTCGTGCATGCTGCTTGCCGAAGAGCTCGATGTGGACCTGGACCAGATTCAGGTCGAACACGCGCCGCCCAGCGATGAGCTGTATGGGATGAAAATCCTCAAGGCACAGATCACCGGCGGCTCCACCAGCACGCGCAGCACCTTTACCGAACTCCGTCAAGCCGGCGCGCTCGCAAGAGCGCTGCTGGTGTCGGTCGCCGCAGCGAAATGGAAGGTCGCGCCAGGCAGCTGCCTCGTCGAGCGCGGCGTGATCCATCATCGGCCATCCGGACGGTCGCTGAAGTACGGGCAAGTCGCAGCGGCCGCCGGCAAGCTCCCGGACCCGGGCCCGGTCAAGCTCAAGGCCCCAAGTCAATTCCGGGTGATCGGAAAGCCTATGGCCCGTCTCGACTCGGCTGACAAGGTCCACGGCGTCACCAAGTTTGGGATTGATATCAGCGTCCCCGGCATGCGCGTGGCCACGGTAAAAGCCTGCCCCACGTTCGGAGGCAAACTGGTTAAGTTTGACGACCGCGCGACAAAGGCTGTCCGGGGCGTCGTAGAGGTCCTGCGCATCGAGAACGCGGTAGCCGTCGTGGCAGTCCACTTTGGTGCCGCAAAACGCGGCATGGAGCTGCTCGACATTGAATGGGACTTGGGGGCCAACGCCAAGCTCACAACCAAGGACTTGCGCGACGGCCTGGCCGCAAGCCAAGCCACCGGCACGGCCATCGTAGGCCGCGAAGTCGGTACCCGCCCTGAAGGCGACTTGATTCAGGCAACCTACAAGCTGCCCATGTTGGCCCACGCAACGATGGAGCCGCTCAACGCCACCGTCCACCTCACGGCGGACCGTTGCGAGATATGGGCAGGTACCCAGGTACCGACCAGGGTGGTGGCGAACGCGGCGCGGATTACCGGCCTGCCGGTCGACAAAATCATTCTTCATCCCCAATACCTGGGCGGCGGGTTCGGCCGCCGCTTGGAGAGCGATTATGTCGACCAGGCAGTCGAATTTGCGAAATTAGTCAATTATCCGATCAAGATTATCTGGACGCGCGAAGAAGACATCGCGCACGATATCGTCCGCCCTATGTACCACGACGTGATATCGGCCGTGGTCGATGCCAAGGGCGATCCGGTCTGGTACGGCGACCGCGTTTGCAGCGCCACCGTGCTTGGCCGTTGGCGCCCGGGTGGCATGCGCAAAAACGGCCTGGACGGCGACGCCGTCGAGTGCGTGGCGGACATCCCCTACGCGGTCCCGAACATGAAGGTTGAATGGGTCCGCCACGACATGCCGCCGGGGCTGTTGGTCGGCTGGTGGCGCGGCGTCGGTGCGTTGCACAACTTGTTTATTGTCGAAAGCTTCTTTGACGAACTTGCGCATCGCGCAAAGGCCGATCCTGTCGCATGGCGAAAAGCGCTTCTGCGCAACAATCCACGCGCAGCGGCGGTGCTCGGGTTGGCGGCGTCGAAAATCGGCTGGGGCGGCCCACTTCCGCCCCGCGTCGGCCGCGGCGTCGCATTGGGCGAGCCCTTCGGCACCAAAGTCTGCGCGATCATTGAGGTCGAGGTCACGCTACAGGGAGAAGTACGCCTGCGCCGCGCGGTCGTCGCGGTGGACTGCGGCGTTCCCGTCAACACCGGTTCTATCGAAGCGCAAATCCAGGGCGGCCTCCTGTTCGGCCTCAGCGCCGCGCTGTTCAACGAGATCACGATCGAGCACGGCGCTATTCAACAAAGCAATTTCAACGATTACCGCATGCTCCGCATAAACGAAACGCCCGACGTCGAAGTTCACATTGTCGATAGCGCGGAGGCGCCCGGCGGGATTGGTGAAGTCGGTACCGCGATCGCGGCACCGGCTTTGGGCAACGCGATCTTCGCGGCGACGGGTGTCCGTCTACGCGAACTCCCGATTCGGCGAGAACTGTTGGCCCACGGCCGGCATGCCTCCATTGAACCGAATGATGCCGATGCGCGCGCAGCGGGGCGGCCGGCATGAAGCGCATCCATGTCATCGCGCCAATCTGCCTGGCCATCGCGGGCGCCGCGGCATATGGCTATCTGACCCGCCCGGACCCGACGCCGGGCGCGGCTCCTGTGCTGGCCGGCGCGCCGGCGTCCGCATCGCAAATCACGCGAGGTGAATACCTGGCGAAGGCCGCCGATTGCGTGGCCTGCCATACGGTTCCTGGCGGTAAACCGTTCGCCGGCGGCCTGCCGTTCAAGCTTCCGTTCGGCACGATCTACTCGTCCAACATCACGGCGGACAAGGAAACAGGCATCGGCAATTATTCCGATGATGACTTTGTGCGCGCACTGCACGACGGGATTCGGCGGGATGCGAAGCGACTGTACCCGGCGTTCCCGTACACCTCGTATTCGCAGCTAAGCCGCGACGATGTGCTGGCCATCAAGGCCTACCTGTCCAGCCAACCCGCTGTCAAGCAGGCAGCACCCAAGCCGGACCTGATGTTCCCGTTCAACCAGCGGTGGGCCATGGGGTTCTGGAATGCCGTGTTCTTCAAAGCCGGACGCTTCCAACCGGCCCCGGAAAAGTCAGCCGAGTGGAACAGCGGGGCATACCTGGCAATCGCGCTGGCGCACTGCGCCGAATGCCATACGCCGCGCAACATTGGCTTCGCGCTGGATCATCGCAACGAGTTGAGCGGCGCGGTGGTCAACGGATGGCGGGCGCCGAACATCACGTCGGACCCCGTGCACGGAATTGGCGAATGGACGGACGCCGACCTGTATCGGTATCTTCGTTCCGGCCACGCCGCCGGCCGCGGTTCCGCAGCGGGTCCGATGGGAGAGGCTGTCGAGAACAGCCTGCAGTATCTGAGCCGGAAGGACATCCAGGCGCTGATGACTTATCTGCGGACCGTGCCGCCGCGCGCTGGCGACAACCCCACGGAGATCAATGCCAAGCCGAACAGTATCGCGTCCTCCGGACCGTACTCGCCTTCTAGAAGTACCCCCGCCAACCTGAAAGACGGCCTGCGTCTGTTTGAAGGCAGTTGTGCGGGTTGCCACCAATGGAATGGCAACGGCGCGCAGACCGCGTACGCCTCGTTGCTTGGCGCACGTTCAGTGAACGATACGTCAGGACGGAACGTCACGCAGATCATCCTTCACGGCGTGAACATGCGCATCGATGGCAAAGAGGTTTTCATGCCGCCGTTCCGTGCCACGTTTTCCGATACTGAAATAGCGCAGCTGAGCAATTACGTGATTTTCCAGTTCGGCGGAAAGGGCGGCAAGGTGACTGCGGATACCGTCGCGGCGCAGCGGAAAAACTGACGGCATTGCACGCTCTCGCGTGGACCGTCGGCAGTGCGCTTGTGCGTGGCGCGCATAGCGGTTTGTAGTTTGCGACGCATTATCAAACCGGCCGTCCGTCGCTATCCTGAAATTCTCTAGACAAGGAGCAACCATGAAAGCAATTACTTTTACCGAATTCGGCTCGGCCGGCGTGCTGAAAATCGGCGAAGCACCGGAACCGGAACTGCGTCCTGACGACCTGATCGTGCGCACCCGCGCCGCTGGCGTCAACCGGGCCGACCTGACCCATCGCCGTGGCGGCTATGGCTGGCCCGACTTTGGGGACTCGACCATTATGGGTCTGGAAATCGCGGGCGACGTGACTGCCGTGGGCCGGAATGTCGAGGGCTTCAAGGTCGGCGACCGCGTAATGGGCATCGTCGGTGGTGGCGCGTATGCCGAAGTGGCCCGCATCGACTACCGCATGGCCATGCCTATTCCCGAAGGCCTGGACTACATCCAGGCAGCCGCTATCACCGAGGTCTTCGTCACCGCCCACGAAGCGCTCATCCACCTGGGCAAGCTGCAACACGGCGAAACCGTGCTGATTCACGCCGGCTCGGGCGGCGTGGGCGGCGCCGCTATCCAGCTGGCCCACGCGGTGGGAGCAACCGTCATCACGACGGCACGGTCCGAAACCCATGAACTGGTACGCCGCATGGGCGCCGACCATGCCATCGATTACGTCGATGAAGACTTCGCCGACATCGTCGCCAAGCTGACTGACAACCGTGGCGTCGACCTGGTACTCGACTTCATCGGCGCGCCTTACTTCGAACGCAACGTCAACTCGCTGACCTTCGGCGGCCGCCTGGTCCAGATCGGCATCATGGGCGGTATCGAAGACGCGAAAATTCCACTGGACCGCCTGCTCTACCGCCACCTCCAAATCATCGGCACCGTGATGAAGTCGCGTACCCAGGAAGTCAAACACGGCATGTCGCGTCGCTTCAAGGAACGCTGGCTGAACCAGTTCGGCAAGAACGGCCTTATCCCGGTTATCGACAGCGTCTACCCGCTTGCGCAAGCCGGCGCGGCGCAGAAGCGCATGGAAGATGGCCTCAACGTCGGCAAAATCGTTCTGACCATGTAGCAGCAAACACGACCTAGTCGAATCAAAACCCCGACGCTGCATGGCCTGCCGGCTAAATGCCAAAACTGTCCATGTCAGCACCGTGGTATTTCCGCCGCTATCGGCAAACACTTGTCTGAACACTATTCAGTGTCCAGGCACCTCATCCCAGGAGAAATATCATGACTGTCATCCGCACCGATCTGGTCCTGTCGCAATCCGCCTTCAGCCACATCATCGACGTGCCGTTCGAAAAAGTGGACATCGCCAAATGGTTGTTCACACTGCCGGACGCCGAATACCAGCGTTGCGCGCCCCCCGACCACATTGCCGCCGGCGCCACCTTTACCGACGACGGCCGCCGCATGTCGATCAACGTCGAAATGATCGGCAACGGCCTGGTCGTGCAGCACTACGTCGGCGAGGTGACCGAAGCGGCTCATTGCCGCATGGTCTCGACCTCCGATGTATTCACGCCAAACGGCCGCACCAAGGTTCAAGTCATCTGGGACCTGAGCGTCAAGAAACTCGACGAAAACCGCTGCGAATACACCAACGGGGTGCTGTCGCATCCCACCGAGGAATTCTTGGCATTTATCAAAGAGCACGGGATCACTTGGGAGAAAGCATCCGCCGATCGCCAGGCATCGTCCGGTGACCACAACCGCCGCGAGACCCCTCTGTTTGCCGAAAGCATCGCCCGAGCAGCACGCGCCAACGCCTGACGGTGGCGCTTTGATGTAGCAGCCCGGAGCCGGGGGGCGGACGAGTTGAAGCGCCCGCCTCCTCCGGCAAGGTTCCCTGTCAATCCGGCGCGATCGCGACCGACTTGAAAATATTTTTGTAAATCGCTTGCTATTTGATCGCACACTATGTATAGTTCTCACATCGGCGCTGCAAACAGCAGCGAAGCGTAGTAGATTAGCAAGCTGTCGCGCCAGATGGTAGATCGCTAGCGATTAGATAGTTTGTTAGATTTGTAGTCCAACGATTTGCACGTCAACTTAACTGAAAAGGAATTCATCATGTCGATCGAAAAAGTACTGTACCGCGCCACCGCAAAAGCCACCGGCGGCCGTGAAGGCAAAGCCGTCTCCTCCGACGGCGTGCTGGACGTCAAGCTGACCACCCCGAAAGAACTCGGCGGCGCCGGCGCCGTCGGCACCAACCCGGAACAACTGTTCGCGGCCGGCTACTCGGCCTGCTTCCTGGGCGCGCTCAAATTCGTCAGCGGCCGCGACAAGATCGCCCTGCCGGCGGACGTCTCGATCGAAGGCACGGTCGGCATCGGCCCGATCCCTACCGGTTTCGGCATCGAAGCGGAACTGAAAATCTCGCTGCCTGGCATGGACCGCGAGAGCGCGCAAAAGCTGGTCGACGCCGCCCACATCGTGTGCCCTTACTCGAACGCCACCCGTGGCAACATCGACGTCACCCTGACCATCCTGTAATCGCCGCGTCAGCGATTGACGGTCCCGAGGCCGGCGCCCACCAGCGCCGGCCTTCTGCATTACAATCGTCGTTCATCCCTTACAGAGATACGCAATGATTGAATGGCATTGGCTGGGCTTTGACGACATCCCCCGCGACGACTGGTACGAGGTGCTGCGCCAGCGCCAGGACGTGTTCATCCTCGAGCAAACCTGTTTGTATCCCGATATCGACGGCTACGACCTGGATAGCCATCACCTGATGGCGTGGCGCGAGATCGATGGCAAGCGCACCCTGGTCGCCTATCTGCGCTGCCTGCCCCCCGGCTTGAAGTACGACGAGATGTCGCTGGGCCGCGTGCTGACCACGCGCGCCGCGCGCGGCAGCGGCATCGGCCGTGAACTGCTGGCCAAAGCCATTCCGCTGGCCGAGGCGCTGCATCCCGGCCACCGGTTCCGCATCGGCGCCCAGGCGCACCTGGAAAAATTCTACGCCAGCTTCGGCTTCCAAACGGTCACCGAGCCGTATGACGAAGACGGCATCATGCACATCGATATGGTGCGCTAGGCTTCGGCTTCAGAACGTCAGCATGAAACGCGCGCCCTCGCCGACCGAGCGTGCGTAGCGCACCGTGCCGCCATTGGCGTGCACCAGATGGCGCACCATCGCCAGTCCGATCCCCCTGCCCTGTTTTTTCGTCGAGAAGAACGGCGTGAAGATGTGCGCGGCCAGCGCCTCCGGCACGCCGGGGCCGTTGTCGGCGACCTCGATGCGCAAACGGCTGCCCCGGCTCAAACGCGCGCTCACCACCGCGCGCGGCGGACGCGCGCCACCGGCCATCGCCTCGGCGGCGTTCTTGAGCAGGTTGATCAGCGCCTGCTCCAACTGTCCCGGATCGATCATCACCTCCAGCGACGCCGGCTCCAGCGAAAACACCACCTCCCCGCCCATCGCCTGCCACTGCGGCGCCAGCAGCGCGGACAAGCGCTCGAACAAATCCTGCAGCGGCACGCGCTGCGGCTGCGCCTGCGGCACCGTCGACAGGCTGCGGTAGCTGCCGACAAAGTCGACCAGGCTGGCGGCGCGGCGGGCGATGGCGTCCAGCGCGATGCCCAGATCGGCATGGATGTCGGCGGGCAGTCCGGCGCTGGCTTCATCGAGCAGGCCGCAGGCGGTGCGCGACAGCGAGGCCACCGGCGTCAGGGAATTCATGATCTCGTGCGTCAGCACCTGCACCAGCTCGCGCCAGGCGTTCAGCGCCTCCGCTTCCAGTTCGCTTTCCACCGGCATCAGCGCCGCAAGCCGCTGCGCGGAGCCCTGCACCGACAGCGCGGAGATGGCGACCAGCGCGCGCTCGCCACCGCGTTCAGTGTCGAAGGTGATCAACTTTCGCTGGCCGACCGGCTGGGCCGCCAGCAGCTCGTGCAGATCCTGCGGCGCGCTGGCGCGGCCCGGCGCCAGCAGCCTGCGGGCGCTGGCGTTGAGGGGCGCGACCTGTCCGGCGCCGCTGGCGTGCATGATGCGAAACAGCGCGATGGGGGCGTGTTCCAGCCGCGCCTCCAGCGCCAGCACGCTGGCGGCCAACTCGTTCTGCCGGCGGCCCGGGGCCACACCTGCGGTGGCGCCTTGCGGCTCCATGCGCGCGACACGCGGGCCGAGTTGACGCAGGCATTGCCACAGCGCGCAAAGGGGCGCCAGCGCAAGCATCGCGCACAGCACGATGCGGCGCGGCTCCGGCGTCGCCGACAAGGCGTCCGCCGCGACGGCCAGCGCCACCAAGGCGAACACGCCGGTCGCGACACCCAGCTTCAGGACACGCTCAGATGCCATGTTTGCCCAGCTTGCGGTACAAGGCGGCGCGGCTGATACCGAGCGTCTTGGCGGCGTGGCTGATATTGCCGTTGAACTGGGCCAGCGTGCTGGCGATGGCTTCGCGTTCCAGCGCGTCGAGCGTCATGTCGCCGGTGACCGGGACCGCGATGGGGGCTTCGCCATCATTGACGGCGGCCACATTGGCCGCAGGAACGGCGCCGAGGCCGAAATCGTTCAAGCCATACTCCGTCCCCTGCCCAAGGATGACGGCGCGCTCGCACGCGTGGCGCAACGCGCGCACGTTGCCGGGCCAATCGTGCCGGCACAGGGTTTCCACCGCCACGCCGGCCACCTCCCGCGCCGGCCGCTGGTACTGCAGCTCATACAGCTTCAGATAATGCGCGAGCAGCAAGGGGATGTCCTCGCGCCGCTCGCGCAGCGGCGGCACGCGGATCACGATGGTATTGAGCCGAAACAGCAAATCGGGCCGGAAAACGGAGGGATCGAACAGGCGTGCCTCGTCCAGATTGGTGGCGCTGATGATGCGCACGTCGATCGCTTCCGGCTTGTCGGCGCCGATCGGCGTCACCTCGCGCCGCTCCAGCGCCGTCAGCAGCTTGGCTTGCGCGGCCAACGGCATGTTACCGATTTCGTCGAGGAACAGCGAGCCGCCGCGCGCCGCCTGGAAGCGCCCCGCGCGGTCCGACTTGGCATCCGTGAACGAGCCTTTGCGATGGCCGAACAACTCGCTCTCGAAAGTCGATTCCGGCAACGCGCCCATGTCCACCGCCAGCAACGTGCCAGCCGCGCGGCGCGACAGCGCATGAACGGCGCGCGCCACCAGCTCCTTGCCGACACCGTTCTCGCCGAGCACCATCACGTTCGCCTCGGTCGGCGCCACGCTGCCGATCAGCGCCTTGAGCTCGCGCATCGCGGCCGACTCGCCCATCAGCTCGGGCGCGGCGGCGGACGATCCGCGCAGGGCCGCGCGCCGCGCCAGCGCCTGGTCGACCGCCGCCGCCAGCCGCGCGTTGTCCCACGGCTTGGTGATGAAATCGCCGGCGCCGCGCTTGAGCGCCTCGACCGCCAGCGGCACGTCGGCATACGCCGTCATCGCGATCACCGCCGGAGGACGTCCCTGGGCGCGCAGCACGTCGAGCAGCGCCAGACCCTCGGCGCCATCGATGCAGCCGGGCGTGAAATTCAGATCGAGCAGCACCACGTCGGGCACGCCCTGCGCCAGCAGCGCGGGCAAGCCGGCGGGATCGCAAAGCGTGACGACTTGGCCATGGCGCCGCCGCAGCAGCAGCTGCGCGGCGGTGGCGACGTCGGGGTCATCATCGAGTATCAGTACGTAGGCGGACATGCAGGCATTCTAGCAGCGCGCGAGGGGCTGCGGACAAGGCAAAACCAGCCCGGCGAACCGCAGGCGACGCGGATGTCCAGTTCCGAACATCGCCCGGTGTTCGATATTGAACACCTGCGCGGCGCACGCGTCCCCAAAACCCCTGAATCGCTGTTTTTTGCGCGTGGCACGTCCTTTGCTCTAAGGCCTGCATGCAGATTAAAAAAAATATCGACCAACCGAGACCTGGCCTGCCAGCCAGCGGCGCCGCAATGGACACCGTGGTGCCACGCCGGCGCGGGAAAGCCATCGCCATCGCGGTCGCTTCCGTGCTGGCGATGGCGGCCGCCGTCTACGCGCTGTGGTCGTGGATGCCGCGCGGATTGCAGATCGACGGCGCCGACCTGCGCATCGGCCAGGCCGCGCGCGGCGTATTCGTCGACGAAATCGTCGTGCGCGCCAACGCCGAGCCGCTCAACTCCGTGATACTCGATTCGGTGGAATCGGGCCGCGTCGAGGAGGTGCTGGCCAGCGACGGCGCGCTGGTGAAAAAAGGCCAGCTGCTATTCCGCATCTCCAACCCGCAGCGCAACCTGGAATTGCTGGCGCGGCAATCGGAACACGCGGTCAGCATCTTCAACCTGTCCAATCTGCGGGTGGCGCAGGAAGCCAGCGCCAGCGACCACCGGCGCCGGCTCGACGAGCTGCAATTCGAGGTGGACCAGGCGCGCAAGCAGCACCAGCGCAACGCGCGGCTGGCCGCGCAGGGCTTCATCTCCAGCGTCGCGCTGGAGGAGTCGGCCGACAAGCTGGAACAGCAACAACGCCAGTTGGCGAACGAGCAGCGCGCATCGAGCACCGAGGACAAGGTGCGCAGCGCCGCCGCGCAGCAGCTCGAAAGCGCAATCGACGGCTTGAACTCGGGCCTGAAGCTGGTCTCCGGCACTGTCGACGCGCTGGCCGTGCGCGCGCCGGTTGAAGGCCGGCTGACCAATTTCCGCCTGCAGGTGGGCGAATCGATCGCCACCGGAAAAAATATCGGCCGCATCGACGATCCGGTGCGCTTCAAGCTCTCGGCCAGCGTCGACGAGTATTACCTGAACCGCATGGCGGTCGGGCGCAAGGGCAGCGTCAAGCAGGACGATAAAAGCTACGCCGCCGACATCAGCACCATCTACCCGCAGATCAAGGAAGGCCGCTTCACGGTCGAAATGGTGTTCAAGGACGGCCAGCCGCCGGTGCTCAACCCCGGCCAGAGCCTGGATGCCCGCATCACGCTGGGCGAACCGGCGCCGGCGCTGCTGCTGCCCAACGGCGCCTTCATCAACGACAGCGGCGGCGCCTGGGTCTACGTGGTCGACGCCACCGGCCGTGGCGCGCAGCGGCGCGCGGTGCGCATCGGGCGCCGCAACAACAGCCAGATCGAGGTGCTCGAAGGTCTGGCGGTGGGCGACAAGGTGATCCTGTCCAGCTACGCCGCGTACGGAAATTCACCCAGGCTGCAGATTACACAGTAAATTCACATCCACACCACCAAAAGGCGAATCCACATGCTCAAACTAGTCGGCATCAGCAAAATCCACCAGGCGGGGGAAATCCAGACCACGGCCCTGGACCGCATCGACCTGGAGATCGAGGCGGGCGAATATGTCGCCATCACCGGCCCGTCCGGCTGCGGCAAATCGACGATGCTGGGCATTCTGGGCCTGCTGGACACGCCCAACCACGGCGAATACTGGTTCGAGGGCCGCAACGTCGCCGGCTGGAGCGAAGCGAAACTGAACCAGCTGCGGCGCGGCCGCATCGGCTTCATTTTCCAGAGCTTCAACCTGATCGAGGAACTGACCGTGTTCGAGAACGTCGAACTGGCGCTCGAATACAACGGCACGCCGGCGCGCGAACGCCGCGAGCGCGTGACGGCGATGCTCGACAAGCTGGGCGTGGGCCACCGGGCCGCGCACCGTCCGTCGCAGCTGTCGGGCGGCCAGCAGCAGCGGGTGGCGATCGCGCGCGCGCTGGTGGCCGGCCCCGCCGTGCTGCTGGCCGATGAACCGACCGGCAACCTCGACACCGCGCACGGCGACGAGGTCATGCGCCTGCTGCGCGAGATCAACGCCGAGGGCACGACCGTGGTCATGGTGACGCACTCGCCGGACCACGCCGCGCAGGCCTCGCGCACCATCAACCTGCTCGACGGCCGCATCATGGTCGACGCCCTGCAAGCCGCTTAAGCGTCAGGATCACCCCCATGAACCTGCGCGATTTTCGCATCGGTTGGCGCCTGCTGGCCGGGGAACCCGGCTACTCCGCCGCCGTGATCCTGAGCCTGGCCGTCGGCTTCGCCAGCTGCTTCCTGCTGCTGGGGTTTGTGCGCTACTCGCTCAGCTACGACCGCGATGTGCCGCAGGCCAACCGGGTATTCCTGATCAAGATGCGCAGCAACACCTTCGAGCAGCCGGTTTGGTCGGAATCGGTGCCGCTGGCCTTCCTGGAACCGGCCCGCACCAGCGGCATGACCGACGGCGTCACCGCCGTGGTGCCGCTGCCAGTGGGGATGAAGACGAACTCCCAGCCGCAATCGATCCAGCTGGCGGCGGTCCACCCCGACTTCCCGGCGATGTTCGGCGTGCGGGCGCTGGCCGGCGACCTGCGCCAGGCCTTGAGCCGCCCCGACACCCTGGCCCTGACGACCAGCAGCGCGACACGCTTGTTCGGCGGCGCCGACGCCCTCGGCCAGGTGGTGCACATCGGCGGCAAGCCCTATACGGTAGCCGCGCTGGTGGCCGACCGGCCGTCCAACAGCACCTTGAGCTACGGCGCGTTGGCCGGCATGGACACCGGGGCTTGGGACGACGCCGAGCACAAGGTGCTGATGGGATCATGGGGTTACATCAACGGCGCGAAGATCTATGTACGGCTCAAGCCCGGCGTCGATGCCGACGCGCTGCGACGGCATTTGCAGCAGGCCACCGACGACTCGCCGTTCCGGCGCGAACAAGCCGCGGAGCTCCAGGATAAACTCGGCGGCCGAAAGCTGCGGGACATGGCCGTGGGCGCCCTGCCCGGGATGTACTTCGACGCCGACACCGCCAACACGCCGTTCAGCGGCCCGCACGGCGACCTGCGTGGGATGCTGGGTCTGACGGCGGTGGCGCTGCTGATCCTCGCGCTGGCGGCGATCAACTACGCCAACTTGGCCACCGTGCGCGCGCTGCGACGCCAGCGCGAGATCGCCGTGCGCAAGGTGCTCGGCGCCGACGGCAAGCGCGTGCTGGGGCAGTTCCTGGCCGAATCGCTGCTGGTGGCCATGACGGCCACCACCCTCGGGCTGCTGCTGGCATGGGTATTGCTGCCGGTGTTCGCCGATCTGGTCGACCGCCGGCTCGACGGCTTGTTCACGCCGGCCGCGCTGCTGCCCAACCTGGCGCTGGGCGCGGCCATCGGCTTGCTATCGGGCGCCTACCCGGCATGGGTGGCGCTGCGCGTGCGGCCGCCGCAGGCGCTGGCGGGACGCGGCGGCGCTGAAACGTCCGGCGCGCTGTGGCTGCGGCGCGCGCTGACGGTGCTGCAATTTTCCACCGCCATGGGATTGGTCGCCGTCACGCTGGCGGTGGCTTGGCAAACCCGCTACGCCAGCCGGGCCAGTCCCGGCTTCGACCCGTCCCCGCTGCTGGTGCTGGAACTGCCGGCCGACAGCACCAATCCGGCCTCGCGCGGCCTGCGCGAGGCGCTCAAGCACCTGCCGGGCGTCGACGGCGTGGCGACATCGCTCGATCCGATCGGGCGCCCGTTCGCCGGCGCCCACATCAAGGTCACGCTCAAGAACGGCCGCTGGACCGGCCTGTCGATCCGCGCGATCAGCGCCGACTTCTTCGACGTCCATGCACTGCGGCCGGTCGCCGGCCGCCTGTTCAGCGACAAAACGGAAAAGGACGAAGGCGGCTTCGAATCGGTTCTGCTCAACGCCCGCGCCGCGCGCGCGCTGGGCTTCGCCGAACCGGTCGACGCCGTCGGCCAGATCCTCACCACCGACAGCGCGGACGGCATGGTGACCGCGACGATCGTCGGCATCGCGCCCGATCTGCGCTACGACAGCCTGCGCGACACGCCCAAATCCTACCTGTACTTCACCAGCCAGCAAAACAGTACGCTGACGGTGCGCGGGCACGGCGACATGGGCCAGCTCGAAAGCGCCGCGCACGCTCTGGCGGCGCAGTACTTCCCGAACGACGTGGTGCCGATCCGCCAGGCGCGCAGCTACTTCGCGCAGAACTACGGCGACGACCTGCGGCTGGCCAAGCTGCTCGGCCTGGCCAGCGCCATCGCCGTGATGATCGCCGGCTTTGGAGTGTATGTGCTGTCGGCGTACAACGTGCGCCGCCTGGGCCGGCAGATCGTGCTGCGCAAGCTGTTCGGCGCCGGGCGGCGCGACATCGCCAGGCTGGTCGGACGCGAAGTGCTGGTGCTGGTGGCGATCAGCGCGGCCATCGGCCTGCCGCTGGCGGCGCTGGTGATCCAGCGCTATCTGGCCTCGTTCATCGAACGCGCGCCCATCGGCGGCTGGACCCTGCTGGCAGGGCTGCTGGCGGCGCTGGTGGTGACGCTGGTGTCCACGCTACGCGGTACCATCGCGGCGACCGGCATGTCGCCCGCCCTGGTGTTGCGCGACTAAAAAGGAGACGCACATGAAACTACGTGACTTTCGCATCGGCTGGCGCCTGCTGATCCGCCAGCCATTCCAATCGGCGGTCGAGCTGCTGGGATTGGCGACCGGCTTCGCGGTCTGCTTCCTGCTGCTCGGGTTTGTGGCTTACTCGTTCAGCTACGACAGCGACGTGCCGCAGCGGGAGCGCGTCCACGTAATCAAACACCGGCTCAACTTCATCCCGCAGCCGCAGTGGATGGAATACACGCCGTTCGCGCTGCGCGAGGTGGCGCTGCGCAGCGGCCTGCCGCTGGAGGCCAGCGTGTGGTGGCCACACAAGACGACGGCGTCGCTGCAGGGCCGCGCGCGCGAGCTGGAGGTGATGGCGGTCGATCCGGCCTTCGAGCGCATCGCCGGCCTGCGGGCGCGGGAAGGCAGCCTGCAACAGGCGCTGACTTTGCCGGACGGCCTGGCGGTGACCCAGCGGACCGCGCTGGCGTTGTTCGGCACCGCCGACGCCCTGGGCAAGACCGTGGACATCGACGGTCAACCCTTGCAGGTGCGGGCGGTGCTGGACGACCGGCCCGGCAACAGCACCTTGCAATTCGGCGCGATGGTCGGCATCGGCAGCGCGCTGTGGCCTGACGCGGAGCGCCAGCGGGCGCTGTCGAACTGGATGGGTATCGAAGGCCGGATCTATGTCAAGACCGGCCCTGGAGTCAGCGCGACGGCGCTGCAAAAGGTCCTGCAGGATGTCGTCGACCGCGCCCCATGGGAGGGCTTGGCCACGCCGGAGATGAAGACCACGCTGGATGGTCGCAAGATGGTCGACATCGGCCTCGGTCCGTTGGCCGACGCCTACTTCGACCGCAGCGTCGCCAACACCTTGGGCACCGGTCCGCGCGGCGACAGGCGCCTGGTGCTGGCGATGGGCGCGGCCGGCCTGCTGATCCTCGCAATCGCTGTGGTCAACTATGTCAACCTGGCGACGGTGCGCACCCTGCGCCGCCAGCGCGAGATCGCCATGCGCCGCGTGCTGGGCGCCACCACGCGCCGGCTGCTGACGCAGTTCATGGCCGAATCGATGCTGCTGTCGCTGGCCGCCGCCGCGCTGGGCATGCTGCTGGCGTGGCTGCTGCTGCCGCTATCGTCAGAACTGCTGGACCGCCGCCTCGACGGTGTCTTCACGCCGTTGTCGCTGGCGGCCGGGATGCTGTCCGGCATTGTGGTGGGCGCGCTGGCGGGCTTATACCCGGGCTGGCTGGCACGCGGCGTCGACATGGGCTCGGCGCTGGCCCACCGCAGCGGCGAGACCGCCGGCGGCGCATGGCTGCGGCGCGTGCTGACGGCATTGCAGTTCGCCACGGCGATGGCGACCGGCAGCGTGGCGCTGGCGATCCTGTGGCAGACCCAGTTCGCCGGCCGGGCGCCGCCGGGCTTCGATCCGGCGCCGTTGCTGGTGGTGGAAATGAACAAAGGGCTGGACGATGCACAGGCGCGGGCGTTCCGCGACGCCATCGCGCGCTTGCCGGAGGTCGCCGGCGTGGCGGACAGCGGCTCTGTGCCCGGCCGCGACGACCACACCGGCACACGCGGCAGCGTATCGCTGCGGCGTACCGACGGCAGTACCGCCGGGATGGCGGCGCAATTCGTCAGTCCCGAGTTCTTTGATGTCTACGGCCTGTCCGCCATAGCCGGACGGCTGTTCGACCCGCGCATCGACAACAACGCCGGCGCCGGCAAGGACGGGGAGCGAAATATCGTCGTCAACCGGGCGGCGGTGAAGGCGCTGGGCTGGAAATCGATGCAACAGGCGCTGGGGCAGCGGCTCCCCGACTCGAACTGGCGCATCGTCGGCGTGGCGCCGGACATCCGCTGGTACACCTTACGCGAACCGGTGGCGCCGATGTTGTACCTGCCGGCCGAGCGCAGCCGCCTGCTGACGGTGCGGATGCGCGCCGCGCCAACGGCAAGCGGCGCGGCCGATGCGCTGGAGCGGGCGATCGCCGTCACGGCGCTGCGCTACTTCCCGACATCCCCGCCGCTCATACGGCGCGCGGGCGGCTACCACGCCGAGGCGTATGCGGACGATCTGCGCGTGGCCAGGATGCTGGCCTGCGCCACTGCCGTGGTGTTCGCGCTGGCGGCGTTCGGCATCTACGTGCTGGCGGCGAACAGCGTGCAGCGGCGCGCGCGCGAGATCGTGCTGCGCAAGCTGCATGGCGCCGGCCGCGCGGCCATCGGCGCGCTGGTGGGACGCGAATTCCTGCTGCTGACGGGCGTCGCCGCGCTGATCGGGCTGCCGCCAGCCGCGCTGGCGATCCAGCGCTATCTGGCGCCGTTTGTCGAACGCACGCCGCTGGGGGCCTGGGCGCCGGCGGCGGCATTGGCCGTCGCGCTGCTGATCGTGGCGACGGCTACCGCGCGCCACACGTTGGCCGCGATGCGCATCTCGCCCGCGAGGGCGCTGCGCGACTAAAAAACGGCGGCGAAAAAAATGGCAGCCATTTGATCGGCTGCCATTTTCATTTCCAAGCATCTCGGATCAATTCACCGACATCAGCTCGATATCGAAGACCAGGTTGGCGTTGGGCGGAATCGAAGTGCCCGATCCCGCCGTCCCGTAGCCCAGCGCCGGAGGAATAAACACGGTGCGTTTGCCGCCGACCAGCATGCCCTCCGTGCCTCGGCTGAAGCCAGGGATCACGCTGCCGGTTCCGCTGGCGCCGATGGTGAACGTCAACGTACCGAAGCTGGTGGTGGCATTGGGGGCGGGATCGAACCGGGTGCCTTTGCGGCTCTCACGCGTGCCGTCGTATAACCAACCGATATACTGCACGGTGACGCTCTTGCCGCTAGTGGCGACGTTGCCCTTGCCAGTCGCGACCTCGACGATCGTCAGGTCTGTAGGAGCCGGAACGCTAGGCTGCTTGACCACCTTGGTAACGCTGACCAGCCGCAGTTCGTAGACCAGCGGCGAATTGGCCTTGATCTCGGCGTAGGCGATGCCATTGACGGTTTGCGCCGGCCGCACGGTGGCGCCGAAGGCCAGATTGTCCGGCAGGGTCGCCAGGCGCACGCCGCCAACGCGCATGCCGACGATGGCCAAGTCCCAGCCGCTCGGCACGACGCCGCCCACGCCCAGCGTAAACGGCGGCGCCGTCGTGCCGGAGTCGATCGAGCTTTCCACTTTGGCGCCGATACCGTCGGTCTTGGTGGCGTCGTACAGGTAGCCGGTGTAGGCCACAGTCACCAGATCGCCTTTTTCCGCCAGCGTGGCGGTGTCGGCGCCGGGGCCGACCGTGACATCCTTGACCGCGTACGCCGGCTGCGGCACCACGACCGGATCGGATTTCTTCGAACCGCCACCGCAGGCCGTCAAGATCGCCAGGCAGGCAACAGCAACAATAATGTGAAACTTCGATTTCATGATGACCTTTGATGAATAGTTCATATTCGTGCAAGCTTTTAGGAGCAGAAGTTTAGCAGACGCAGGCACCTCCGCCCCAAGCACTACATTCGGTTACATCTTTTAGCGCCGTTTGTGTGCTTATATTTCCACTTGCGTGCCAAGTTCGATGACGCGGTTGGGCGGAATCTGGTAGTAGTCGGCCGCGCCGCGGGCGTTGCGCGACATCGTCACGAACAGATGCTCGCGCCATGGCGCCATGCCGTGGCCGGGGGTCGAGATGACCGTCTGGCGGGCGATGAAGAACGACGTTTCCATCATCTCGAACGGCAGGCCCAGACACTCGCACTGCGCCAGCACCTTGGGAATATCCGGTTCGTCCTTGAAGCCGTAGAACACATTGACCTGGTAGCACTGGTGTCCGAGGTCGATCACCTTGACCTGCTCGTCCTCCGACACCCACGGCTCCTCGACGATATGCACGGTGAAGAACACCACGCGCTCGTGCAGCACCTTGTTGTGCGACAGGTTGTGCAGCAGCGCGTGCGGCACGCCGTCGCTTTCGCCGCGCAGGAAGATGGCGGTGCCGTAGACCCGCGCGGGCGGCGCCACGAACAGCGACGACAGGAACTCCTCAAGCGGAATGGCGTGCTTTTGCAGATTCTTGAACACCAGCTCGCGCCCGCGCTTCCAGGTCAGCATGACTGTGAACAGGATGATCGCCAGCAGCAGCGGGAACCAGCCGCCGTGGAACAGCTTGAGCGTGCTGGCCGAGAACAGCAGGATGTCGATCGCGACGAAAAAGCCGGTGGCGCCAAAGCACAGCCACAGCGGCAGGTGCCAGCGGTAGCGGATCACGAAGAAGGTCAGCACGGTGGTGCACAGCATGGTGGCCGTGACCGCGATGCCGTAGGCGCCGGCCAGCTTGTCCGACGAGCCGAAGCCGACGACTGCCATCAGCACCACCACCAGTTGCAGCCAGTTGACCGCCGGGATGTAAATCTGGCCGATTTCGCTGGCCGAGGTGTGCAGGATGCGCATGCGCGGCAGCAGGCCCAGTGCGATGGCCTGCTTGGTCATCGAGAAGGTGCCGGAGATGGTCGCCTGCGAGGCGATCACCGCGGCCATCGTCGACAGCACCACCAGCGGGTAGACGCTCCATGCGCCCAATTGGTTGAAGAACGGGTTGGACACCGCCTCCGGGTGCGTCAGCAGCAGCGCGCCCTGGCCCAGGTAGTTCAGCGCCAGCGCCGGGAACACGATCAGGAACCAGGCCGCGCGGATCGGTTTTTTGCCGAAGTGGCCCATGTCGGCGTACAGCGCCTCGGCGCCGGTGAAGGCCAGCACCACGGCGCCCAGCGCGACGAAGGCGATCATGCGGTTTTCCAGCATGAAGTGGAAGGCGTTCATCGGGTTGAGCGCGTACAGGATCTGCGGCGCGGCGACGATGTTGATCACGCCCATGACGGCCAGCGCCAGGAACCAGATCACCATGATCGGCCCGAACCAGCGGCCGATGCCGGCCGTGCCCTGGCTTTGCAGCGCGTACAGCGACACCAGCACGATGATCGACAGCGGAACGATGTACTGCTCCAGTCCCGGCGCGGCCACTTCCAGGCCCTCGATCGCGCCGAGCACCGAGATGGCGGGCGTGATGACGCTGTCGCCGTAGAACATGGTGGCGCCGAAGACGCCCAGCAGCATCAGCGGAAAATGCCAGCGCGGCGCCGCCTTGGTGACGGAATTGAGCGCCAGGGCCATCAGCGCCATGATGCCGCCCTCGCCGCGGTTGTCCGCGCGCAGCACCAGGGTCACGTACTTGAGCGAGACGATCATCGTCAGGCCCCAGAAAATCAGTGAAATGATGCCCTGCAGATTGAATTCGCTCAGCGCCAGACCGTGCTCGGGATCGAAGATGGTTTTGAGGGTGTAGAGGGGACTGGTACCGATGTCGCCGTAGACGATGCCGACCGCCGCGAGGGTGAGGGCGGCGACACTGCTTTTCTTGTGTTGCTCGGTCAAGATTGCACCTGTTGTTGTTTTGGTGCATTGCACAATAGGATAACTATTTGCAAAAGGCAAGGAGATTTTGGCATACGCGGGCGTTCCAATTAGTCAATATCGCCAGTGTACGCTGCCACGGCCGCGAGCGCGAGTTTGGCGCGCTGCCGGGACGCCGTTGTTGCCCTGCGGCCAGCAAGCCCATCTTAATTGAGCGATAATGTCGGCCCGCCCTCTTTCCGCCGCTGCGCACCATGAACCCAGGTATTGCCTACGCCGCCTTCGCGTTCTTTTGCTGGGGACTGTTCCCGCTGTATTTCCACGCGCTGGCCGAGGTGCCGGCGCTGGAAATGCTCGCGCACCGCATGCTGTGGTCGCTGCTGTTCCTGGCCATCGTGCTGACCGCGCGCCGCCAGTGGAAATGGCTGCCGCAAACCCTGGGCCGGCCGCGCGTGCTGGCCAGTTTCGTCGCCAGCGCCGTGCTGCTCTCCGCAAATTGGTTCGTCTATATCTGGTCCGTCAACAACGGCCATGTCATCGACGCCAGCCTCGGCTACTTCATCAATCCGCTGGTCAATGTGTTGCTGGGCGTGGTGGTGCTGAAGGAAAAGCTGCGGCGCGCGCAATGGATCGCGATCGGTTTGGCGGCCTGCGGCGTACTGTGGCTGACCTGGTCGGCCGGCCAGGTGCCATGGATTGCCTTGATTTTAGGCATCACCTTTGGTTCCTACGGCCTGCTGCGCAAGACGGCGGCGTTGGCCGCGCTCGAGGGCCTGTCGCTGGAAACGATGATCCTGTTCCCGCTGGCACTGGTCTACGTGGTCTGGCTGACCCTGCACGGCCAAAACACCTTTGCCAACAGCGAATTCGACAGCACCCGCTGGCTGCTGGCGGCGGCCGGGCCGATCACCGCCATTCCGCTGCTGCTGTTCGCCGCCGGCGCGCGCAAGATTCCGATGGCCGCGCTGGGACTGCTGCAATACCTGTCGCCGACCATGCAGGCGCTGCTGGGCGTGTGGGTGTTCCACGAAGCCTTCCCGCCGGCGCGCCTGATCGGCTTCGTCATCATCTGGGCCGCGCTGGCGCTGTATGTGGCCGAGGGCTTGTGGGCCGGCCGGCGCCCGCCGCCTCCGACTACCTCGCGGCGGCCAGCGTCCGGATGATCGTCGCCTGGAATTTTTCCGGTTCATCCTGGTGAATTTGATGCCCGGACTTTTCAAAGAGGTAGAGTTCCTTCCGAGGCGCCTGTAACGCCTGCGCATAGCGGACGGTGATGTTGGTCGACGTCTGGATATCGTTTTTGCCGACCAGGAAGTAGATCGGGCAGTCGACTTTCTTCAACGACGCGTTCAGATCGATCGCCATCACTTCGTTCCAGACGGGCGACCAGGCTTTCGACCATTGCAGAAAACCACTCTTGAAGTCTGGGCTTGCCGCGAATGCCTTGCCGTCCTTGATGAAGAGCCATTTTCTCAGGTGGAAAAGGTCTTCGTCTGTTTTGAACGGCAGGTTGACTGCGGCCAGTTCATCGCTGGCGGCGGCGTTGTCCTTGAAGTGAAGTTTTAAGGTTTCAAGCAATTCCTTCTCGCTTGCCAACTGGCTGACCACCGGATTGACGGCGAAGTAAGCGCTTAATAATTCCGGATGGGTTTTGACGATATGGAAACCCAGCACGTTCCCCCACGAGCTACCCAGCAAATAAATCTTTTGCTGCTTCAGCTTCGCCCGAACGAAATTGATAACCTCGAGCGTGTCGCTGTCCATTTGTGCGAGCACAGGCCTGGTGGGAGAGGGATTCAATTTGAGGGTCTTGCCGGCGTCACGCTGGTCCCATTGAACAATCGTGAAATGCTCTTTCAGCTGGTCGGTGAAAGCGCCCGCATTATTGATCATGGAACTGCCCGGCCCGCCCGATAAAAAGAGCAGCGCCGGCTTGCTGGCGTCGTCGGTCTTGATCTCGACAACCTGCTTGATGCCGCCGATATCGGGTGTGAAGGACTGGTCGATGCTCACCGGGCCGGCGCCGGACGGCAGCGGCATCAGCGTCGCAATGAAAAGCAAAAATATGGTTTTTATCATGGGTGTAGGTTTTATAAGGCGGAAGGACTCGGGGCCAGCAGGCGTTCGAGCCGATCCGGTTTGCCGGGGAGGCGTTCGAGGCGGGGATAACGCAGCGAGCCGTAGTATGGTATCAGCACCGTTTGCGACCGGCCGTCGGCGTCGAAGCCGAGCGAAATCGGCTGTTTCGTCGCGGCCGCCGACTTGATCGCCTGCTTGAGGGCCTCGTCGGTGTAGGGCTGTTCGCCGACCGTGGTCAGCCTGGCGCCGATGCCGATGCCGGCGCGGAAGGCCGGCCCTTCCCACGCCACCGTTTTCACCACGCCTTTCTTGCCGACGGTCACGCCCAGCGACGCGCTCAAATCCATGCCGCCGACGTTGAAATCCTCGTTTTGGACGAAATATTCGGTCGCCTCGTCGGTGTAGACCAGGCGGTAGCCGGCGCGTGCCAGGCCATCCAGCAAGTGGCCGTCGTCGTGGGCGCGCAGGCGCGTGTTGAAGTAGCCGGCCCAGTCGTGGAGCGCGATGGCGTTGAGCGTCTTGCAGACGTCGGCGAAAGTGTAGGTGCTGGTCGCCAGCGCGTGGCGGCCCATTGCGCCCGCTCCGAAGAAGGCGCCGGCGAAATCGGCCAGGCTGCGTTTGCCGCCGGTGCGCTCCCGCAGCAGCATGTCGACGTCCAGCCACAACAGCACGCCCTCGCCGTAATAATCCTCGCGCCGCTGCCAATCGCGCCATTGCATCTGGCGGCCGGGCATGTACAGCGGGTCGTTGGTGGTGTCCAGCAGCGACTTCCATTGGCGGCCGGTGCGGGCGACGGCGTTGGCGGCATCAACGGCCAGCGCGTCCAGCGTTTGCTGCCGGGTGCGCAAACCCAGTTGCGCGGCCAGCATGCGGCCCCAGAATTCGGTCTGCCCCTCGTACACCCACAACAGGCTGCCGCGCACCGGCTGGTTCATCGTCGGCGACCACAGGTCGGCCGGCTGGCGGAAGCGGCCGTTCCACGAGTGCGCGTATTCGTGCACGATCAGGTCGGCCATCGGCAGATGCGCATCCGGCCTGGTGAAAAAATCGAGCGCGAGGTTGTTCTCGCTCGATTCCTGATGCTCGCGCCCGCCGCCCGACGGGAGGATGTCGGACAATGTCAGCAGGAAATCGTAGTGGCGGTAGTGCTGCGAGCGGAACAAGCTGGGCAGCGCGGTAGCCATGGCGCGGTATTTGTCCAGCAGGGCCGGCGGAATGGCCAGCGCGGCCTCGTTGTCGCCGATCATGTTCAGGCGGACGGGGCGGACCGCGCCGGGCGTGAGCTCGATACGCTTGAAGTAGCGGCCAGCGTGCACCGGCGCATCGACCAGGTCGTCGAAGGTGGGGGGCTTGAACGACACCAACTGGTCGCGGACGGAGGCCGTCTCCAGCGAGGTGGCGTACTGGAAGCCGGCGGGCAGCTTCAGTTCCGCCCGCACGGCGATGTTGCGGATGAACCAGCCGGCCGGATATAGCGCCACTTTTTGCCACGGCAAGGTCAG
>Ga0105244_10000343_pt1 | contig 43808 bp, 42 predicted proteins | sample KBSM44metaG_FD_80423 | JGI IMG/M metagenome (GOLD analysis project Ga0105244, IMG submission 80423) | Miscanthus rhizosphere microbial communities from Kellogg Biological Station, Michigan, USA - KBS M4-4 metaG | ecosystem: Host-associated > Plants > Roots > Rhizosphere > Soil | place...
ATAACAATAAAATATTACTATCATGAAAAAACAAATCGTAATCACAGCCTTAACTTTTGGAGCAATCATATTTGGAACTAATAATGTTCAAGCTCAAAATACTACAGCAACGACAACTGTAAACATTACTTTGAACGATGTTATCTCTATCGACGCAGGAAGTACTGCCATTGGTAATACAGTAGATTTTAACTACGTTACTGCAGCAGACTATAACTCTGATCAGACTATTACTAAAGCTAACTCTTTAAAAGTTACTTCTACAAAGAACTTTAATGTTAAAGTAAAAGCAGGAGGTGCTAATTTCATGAATGGAACCAACTTAATCCCTGTAAATGTTTTGACAATTAAAGCAGCTACAGCTGCCGGAACAATGGGCGGAACAAAAAATGCTGTAGTGTTATCTGCAACGGATCAGAATTTAGTTACAAATGCCCCATTAGGAAGTGCCTTAACACTGAATCTGGACTACACTATTCCAGCAGCAAAATCATCATCTTCTGATATTTTAGGGAAGCCAGCCGGAACTTATACACAAACAGTAACTTATACAGCGACTGCTTTATAATAAAATTTTTAGTTTGTAAAGGTTCATTTTGCTACGTTTTCAGTAGTTTTGAGAATCTTTATTATTAAACTATTTATACCATGCACAAGTTTATCCACCTTTTCATTTTCTTAATCGTTACGGGATCTTCTTCGCTTCTGGCACAAAGTATCTCTATGTCACCCACACGCTTGTTTTTTACAGGTAATCCGGGAGAAAAAGTAACAAAGACAGTCACGCTTCAAAACAGCTCGGATAAGGATTATGTTTTTAATCTCAACTATAAAGATTGGGCTAGAGAAGAAGACGGAAATAAGGTTTATCTTGAAGCAGGCAGTTCAAAAACTTCCAATGCTTCCTGGGTGTCCACCTTAGAAAATGCTGTAACAGTTCCTGCGAAAAGTACAAAGGAGATTGTAGTAACCATGCAGATTCCGGCAAACGCATCACAATCTGCCGTTACGAACAGCATGTTATTTTTTACCCAACTTCCTCAGCAGGCAGATAAGGCACGTGTTCAGAATGGAATAGGTATTATCACCTTATTTGAAGTGGGACTTCACATTTTTTATACTCCACCGGGAAACCATGTGAAAAGTTTGGATATTACCAATATTTCAGAAGCGAGTAATGAGAATGCAGGGAATAGAAAAGTTGCAGTAAGCATCCATAATGATGGAAACACCATCAATGATGCCACCGTTGCTTTTGAACTCACTAACACAGACAGTGGTAAGGAAATAAAATTACCTGCAATTTCCATCTCCATGCTTCCGGATACTCATCAGGTTGTTCAGTTTTCTTTACCAGAGAACATTTCAGGGAACTTCCTTGGCGTGGTTATTATCAAAATGGCAGAATCAAATGATTTACGCGTAGGCGAAAAAAACTTTAAATTTTAAAATTAAGCTTTGAAACCACAGAATGGAATATCGTTATCAGTCTTAAGAAGAACAATCTTATTTTTTGTATTTGTTCTTCTGAACTTCTCGTGGGCCTTTGCACAGGAAAAGAAGGATATACAAATCCATTTTGAAAATGACAGTGTAGCTGTTGAGAAAGGTTCTACTTTTACTAATTTCCTGGTCATTGAGAATAAAAGTTCTGAAGACATTATCATTCAGAATATCATGCCTCAGGAAAACTATCCGGGATTGCTTTTTTATCCCAAAAATGACTTTACCTTAGGTGCGGGGCAGTCTAAAAATCTTCCTGTGAAACTGATCGCCAACGTGGATTTTATGAAACTGAGATCCAATGAGATTCAATTCAAGGTTTCGTATACCACTCCAACGGTCACCAAAACTGAAAGTGCCGCGTTCTTTGTTGCTAAAGGTGAGAACAAAAACATCGCCATTTATACGGCCACCTACGAAAATTTCATTAACCCTGCTTTGCCGCAATCTTCAATTCTGCTGACTGTAGAAAACCAAGGGTATAGTAAACGAACCGTTAAAATTGATCTGCAATCTATTCCTGACGGCTTGGAAATTTTGCCAAAACAACAAACTGTATCTCTGGAAGGTTTGGAAAAACAAACGGTTGAGATCAAAATTGTGGTCAGAAAACAGAATACGCTTTATCCGGAATTTAATATTAATGCAATCGTCACAGACCTGCTTGATAATAAAATTGTGGGAAGCAACACGCTCTACTTAGTTGTTTTATCGCACAACAGACAAATTGCCCGTGGAAACGAAGCGGCGAGCGGAAGTAATTTTGCGGAAATGAGCTATAATGAAAACAGTTCACGTCTTAATTTTCTTCAATTGAGGGGAAACACAGCATTTCGGGTAACTGAGAATTTGAAATCGCGCTTCAATATCGGGGCAGATTACTATCTTGAAGACGGCCGTTATAACCTGTATGATACCTGGTTGGAACTGGAGAGAAAAAATACGGTGTTACGCCTGGGAAATGTTAATAGCAGCGATTACGATTATCCGGTTTTCGGAAGAGGAGGGAAAGTCTCTACCAAATTTGGTGAAAATAATCAGATTGAAATTCTTGCCCTGGAAAATAATTATAATCTGTACGGTACTTATTTCCAACAAACAGAAGGATCTACCATATTGGGTACAAAATATGCTTTTGGGAATGCTAAATCTTTCAATGGGAAAGTGTCCTATATTTTCGACCATGATCCGCGCCTTAACGTAGATACGCAGGTAGCGAACGCGGTATCAGCATTGTTAATTAACGATAAACACACCATCCGCACGGAGGTGGGCCTGAGTCACGAAAAAGGTCTTTTGAACAAAGATGAAAACGCAGGAGCTTCCATGGGAGCCAATTACGATGGGAAAATAGGGAAATGGGATATACAATCTTTCAATTCCTTTGCGACCAAAAGTTATGCAGGAATCAAACGGGGATCTTTTTTCTCAAATCAGAGGATTGGCCGTCAATTTTCTGCTGCTCAGCGTGCTTTTATACAATATCAGAATTCGCAGGTAGAACCTGAGTTCCTGAGTTTCCAGAGTGAATCAAACCAACCTGGGAATACCTCTAATTTACGTTATTATTTCAACAGTACAGAAGCGTTGGGATTAGGGTATCAGTTTTCTTTAAGAAAGTGGAATTTTTTACTGTCTCCAAAGGTTGAAAAACAAAAAACAGCTAATTTTTACACATCGCAGGAACTTTTTTCATACCGTTTGGAAGCCAACATCAGCACTACATTAGGTGCCCACGGATTGAACCTGACAGCGGAATATTCTTATTCAAAAGAGAATGATAACCCAGAGTGGTTCAACAGTTTGAAGACAACTTTGTCTTACAGATATAAATCATTCTCTCTCAACGGAACAGCTCAATGGAACGCAACCAGTGTTTTTGATTTAAACTCTTATTATGATGTAAACCGTAATTTTGCCAACTACAATGTATACGCCTCGTATAATTTCCAGATGTTTAGTCATAATCTGACCGGATCTTTTTCAGCCGGAGCCTTCTATTCGGAACTTTATAAAAATTTAAACAGCAATATCACCGGTAATCTGGAATATAAGATTTCGCCTTCATGGTCTACCACAGGGTATTTTAATCTTTCCGGTTATAAATCTACGGCTGAATATGCAAGCAGTGGAAGTTATTACCAGTACAGAGTGGGGATTAAAAAATATTTTACCACAGCTACAGCTCTCGGAAATCATAAAGTGGCCTTCCAGTTCTTTGAAGATAAAAATTTCAATGGACTTCTGGAATCCGGCGAATCGGTACTTGCTAATGAAATTGTAAAACTGGACAATTATGTAGCGATGACGGATAAGAATGGAAAAGTAGTTTTTCAGAATGTCCCCGAAGGTACTTACACACTGAAAGTGAACGAAAGTGCGGGTGCCCGATTGATGATGGATCCTGTCATTATGGTGCATACCAATATTAACCGTAAAGTAGGCTTGGTAAAAAATATTAAGGTAAGTGGGAAATTAACAGAGATCAGACAAGCCTACGATGTTTTGGAAACGGATGTAACCGGAATAGTAGTGTATGCCAAAAGTGAAGATGGCATGATCTATACTGCCGTGGTTAACCAAAAAAATGAGTTTGAGTTTTTCCTGAAAGATGGGAAATACAACCTCTATATTGAAAATGACAAATACAGCTATACACAACCTACCCAAACTATTCAGGTGACAAAAGAAGGGTACTCAAAAACGGTGGTTTTTGAATATAAGAAGAAAGACACCACCATAAAGGTGAAAAAGTTTTAAATTTAAAAGTATGAAAAAGATGAGGTCTTTTCTAATAGGAATTTTTACTGTGTTCTGTGGGGCTACAGTCATGAAAGCTCAGGATGTGTACCTGTCGGTTCCTGACAATACTATTTTTAACAGGAGCGAATTTACTTCAGTACCTACAAGGGTAATGACGAACGCCAACAGGACCAACTGGGATTATGCCTTTTTGGGATTACTCCCAACAGCTCCTACATTTACCTCTGTTTCCGGGCCAAATTTTACTCACTCTTCTTCCTCACTTACTTTACCCGGTTCCACGCTTCTGTGGCAATTGGAAAGTATGGGCGGACAGATGCCGTATACCGGACTTTCAGGTTATTTACCAGGTTTTCAGTCGTTCAGTACAAGCGCTGTAAAATGGTTTGAACCACCATCCATTAGTATCGGGGGAGGATTTAACCGGGGAAATATCAATTTTACATTTAAAATTCCTGCCTCACAATTTTCTGCCAATGCCTTCCGTGCCGGGAATTACTCCATGGATATCACGCAGAATTATAATGATTTCACACCACGTAATTTTAAAACAATTTTAGTTATTCCTTCGTCTATACGATGGATTACAAACTCTTTAACAAAATACATAGAAATATCTTCTTTGAATGACTACCGAAATACTGGCACGCGGGTGTGGGATTTGGGGAATACGGAAATTGCGCATACGGTCGATTTTAATTTTTGGGCGAAAGCTGCTTCCACAAACATTCAGTTCACTTCTTCTAAAGGTGTTCCGGGAACCAGAAATATAGGAAGCATTAAATTGGGTAGTAATGGAGCTGCACTCACGACCAAAGCCTTATCCGCCGATTTTCAGAATTTTTCTGCAGCTAATTTCAGTGTTGTAGCAGGAAACAGAAGCAGCTTCATTCCGCAACTTTATGTGTCTGCGGAAGATTTTAAAAACTTCTTTTTTGAAGCCGGAACTTATACGTTTGAACTGAACTTCAATGCAAGCAGTACAGATAACTCAATTAACAGTTTGCAAAATACGGCTGTTCAGCTAAAGGTGCTTCCTCTGTCAGAGATCACCATCCCGAGTTCCGGGCGCAATGTAAACTTCAATTTTAATACCGCTGCCCATTACACTGATGGTCAGTCACAAATGATTCCCAACCAAATTATGTTGTCCAATAATGAAAATTTTGAACTCTATGTAAAATCGGATGAGAATTATTTCAAGAAAGGTGGTTTGCAGACCAACATCAATTCAAATATTTTACAAATTGGCGTGGATGGAAGTTCTGTAAGTGCTCCCTTATCCAAAACGCCTCAAAAAATACTCTTTAACGGAGCACCGGTTTTGGACCGCGGACTGAACGTAAGATACACCATACCACCTGCGGGTGCCCAAAGTTTGGTAGGCAAGGAAAATACTACTTACTCTATCAATGTTTATTATAGCTTTACGGCAATTTAACAGTACTTTCTGAAACAGGTTCTCCTTATGGACCACTTTAATAGCAATAATCAATTTCCGGATCATCAGAATATTGATAAATTAACTGCATGAGAAAAATTCAGAAGCTGTTTGAATTAAATTTTATGAGTTAGTCTCCTGATCTTTGCTATGACAATAACAACATTGGCATTTTCTGTTTTTCTTTCATCATCTTTGGAACTTCTTCTGGTATTAAGAGTTCATAAGATGATTTTCTCAACAATTCAGCGCTTTTCATGAATTTCAACTTTGCCTTTTTGGGCAATCTGGATTTTATTAAGATAAAATATGGGATTTACTATTTCAAGTAAATCCCATTTGATTTTTTACTAATACGATATTTTTTATAACTTGCCAGTTCCTGGAGAAAGGCTTGAACCGGATGTTTTATTCGCATTAAAAAATATAACTCTTTCTGCCTTTTTCCAAAAAAATAATTCAAAAAGCTTCTAAAACCTTTGATACTTAATTTATGAATGATTTTATCAACGAACTCCAATTAAAAATCGAAAGACTGGAAAACGAAATCAATTTCAAGAACGGACTGATCTCGATATTGTCTCATGACCCAAAAGAACTGTTTGGAACTTTTCTATGGCTTATAGAAGAGTTAGAGCAAAAGACTTTAAGTGAGGAAGATTTTTTTAAGTTGTTGCCACAGGTAAAACGAGATGCCCAGAAGAATCTGCAAACGATCCAGGACAGTAATGCCTGGCTAAAAACACAATATGGGGATTTTAAGATTAAACCCGTTAAAATCATGGTGATGGATCTTTTTCACTATTTAGAAGAAAAATACGCGGCTAAATTAAAAGAAAAAAACATTCAATTTTATTTTAAAGGAGACCACGATGCATTTCTTACAAGCGATCGCCTGTTGCTCGAATATGTTTTAGACAAGATTTTTAACAATGCGGTAAAATACTCTTTTTCGGGGCAAGATATTTATTTACAGGCAACTACAGAAGGTGATCAGGTTGTGCTTTCTGTCATTGATTCCGGAACAGGAATAGAGGAGAAGTATTTATCTACCATCTACAATTATGGTAGTCCCATATTCCTGGGAACTGCTGGCGAGAAAGGAGTTGGATTAAGTTTGAAAATTGTAAAAAATTTTATATCCTTGCTGAAGGGAAACATCCAAATTACTTCCGCTGAAAATAAAGGTACTACGGTTTCTCTTTTTTTACATAAAATTATAGAATAATGGGTTTAAAAGCAAGCACTCGCATTGTTGTAGCAGATGATCATGGTATCGTTCGGATGGGTTTGATACAAACAATCAAACGATTCATACCCGATGTCATAATTTCAGAAGTAGAAGATTATAAATCGCTGTACAAATTAATTCTGAAAGAAGAATTTGATCTGGCCATTATGGATGTTAATATGCCTAATGGTTCTGTTCAGGAAGCAATAGATTACATAAAAATTCACCAACCGGAATTAAAAGTTCTCATATTTTCTTCACAGGATGAAGAGTTGTATGGGATGCGTTATCTAAAAATGGGTGCTGGTGGCTATCTCAGCAAGCTAAGTTCCACTGAAGTCATTGAGACTGCTTTAACGGCGATGCTCAGTAAGGGCCGATATGTCAGTGACAACATAAAAGAAGCAATTTTTTTAGAATCATTAAATGGTGTGACAAAAAATTCTCCCTTTGAAGCATTATCAGACCGCGAATTGCAAATTGCCAATAAGATTGCAGAAGGTCTTCCCCTCAAAGAAATTTCAAATCAACTGAATCTTCATTCATCAACGATCAGTACTTACAAAAACAGGTTGTTTGAGAAGTTGAAAATACGATCCGTACCCGAATTGGTGGAGATTCTTAGGCTATATAATCAGTAGATATTTTACCATAAAAAATTGGATTGTGATTCAATGGAATTACGCAATATGTTGAATCAAAAATAAAATAAATGGCGCCGACTAAAGTTGGTGCCATTTTGCTTTTTGCAAACAGGGCGAGCGTATCTTCAAACACTTTTATAGATAATTGGTTTCGTTTGAGCTAAATTAAACAAAATGTGTACTATTGATTTTTATTTGGTATCACAAGTCTGATTATCTTAACGGAAAAGTATTGAATTGTTAATGAATCTAAACTTTAGCAAATTAAATTTATAAAATCTAAATAGCTGAATTATTTTAAATTTCTAAATTTGCTTTATAACTATGAATAATGTTCGAAATCTTTCTAAAATACCTTACCGACAAAATAGAACTTTCTAACCAGGAAATACAATTAATAGAATCCGTATGTAAACCCAAAAAACTTCGTAAAAAACAATTCCTTTCTCAGGAAGGAGACATTTGGCATTACAATGCATTTATCTGTCGTGGACTGGTAAAAACCTTTTCTATTGCTGAAAATGGAACCGAACATATCATCAGCTTTGCACCGGAAAATTATTGGACGGGAGATCGTGAAAGTCTTCACAGTGGAAATCCTTCACGTCTCAACATTGACGCTATCGAACCTACAGAAGTGATTTTAATTGAAAAATCAGATTTTGAAAAGCTGTGCGCAGAAATTCCTCAGCTCGATCAATTGGTTAATCAGATTATTCAGAAAAGCTTTATTGTTTCGCAGGGAAGGATTTTAGCTAATATTAGTTTTACAGCGGAAGAAAAATACCAGAATTTCCTCGAAAAATATCCTCACATCGTTAACCGGATTCCTCAGCATATGATTGCTTCTTATATTGGTATTACTCCCGAAACCCTTACCAGACTGCGTAGAAATATGGTTAAGAAATAAACCCAATCCATTTCATTGATATTTGTTTGCTTTATTTTCAAGCTTTTGTCAATGGATGAAGGTTCAATGTTCCTGCATCTTTGCCTTATTAAAATAACAATTAAAAATAAGACAAAATGAATAAAACAGTATTTATCACTGGAACAAGTACAGGCTTTGGAAAATTAACAGCAATTACTCTTGCAAAAGCAGGATACACCGTCATTGCAGGAATGCGAGGTATTTCAGTAAAAAATGAAACCGTAGCCAAAGAATTGGGAGCACTCCCGAATATCGAAGTCGTTGAAATTGATGTAACTGATGATTCTTCGGTAACCAATGCTTTCGAAAAAGTACTTCAAAAGTATGGTAAAATCGATGTATTGGTCAACAACGCCGCTGTTTCAGGTTTCGGGTTATTGGAAGCCTATAGCTTAGATAGGACACGACAAATGTTTGAAGTGAATTTTTATGGAGTCATCCGCACTTATCAGGCTGTATTACCTTCTATGAGAGAACATAAAAGTGGTTTGGTTATCAATATAAGTTCCGGAGCAAGCGCTCATACTTCCCCTTTTATGATTCCTTACTTTGCTTCTAAATTTGGAGTGGAAAGTATTACCGAAGGCATGCAGGATGAATTAAAACAATTCAATATTGATAATGTTTCTATCCAGCCGGGTGTTTATCCAACTGAAATGAACACGGGTGAAAAAGCGGGTGTTAATTCAGATAAACCTGAAATTTCTGAAGCCTATAATCCGGTTGCCACAGAGCAGTTTAATGCTATTGGTGCTGCATTGTTTGGAAAAATGAAGGAATTCAATATGAATCCGCAAACTATTGCAGACGGGATATTGGAATTAATACAAATGAAAGAAGGAGCCCGCCCGTTGCGTTTTCCATTGGATGCTGTGGCTCAGGGAACAGACCTCGAATTTATCAATGCCAGAGCCGAATTGAAAGCTAAATGGCTTGCAAAATATAATGACTAATTAATTTCAAAATAAATAGATAAAGGTTGAGGAATTTGTGCTTCAGCCTTTTTTATTTCTAAACATTAAATCCCAATATCACCGTTGAATCTTAAACAGGTTCAATTTTTCATTGACATTTGTTTGCTTTATTTTCAAACTTTTGTCAATGGAAGAAGACCTCTGAATGTTGGAAATTTGCTCTATAAATAACAACAAAAAATTATCATAATGAGCAATTTAAAAAATCAAATCAAAGCCAATGCAACAGCTGTGGCAAGTGCACTTTTATTATCAGCAGCAGTTTCAAACACCTCGGCGCAAGAAAAAACAGGAATTCTTGGAATAGACCATGTGGGAATCAACGTTCCGGATATGAAACAGGCCGTAAATTTTTTCACTGATGTTTTAGGGTTTAGAGCGGTAACAAGTTTAGGCCCGATTCCTTTGGATGATGTGTGGAAAAAGAATAATCATATAAATCTCAAAACCGGTCCGGTATCATTCAAAATGGTAAAAGCAGGAACGGGAGCCAACATCGAACTATTCGAATATCAAGACAATAAAGGAAGTTCACAACAACCTGGAGGAGACGATATCGGAGCAAGTCATATTGCTTTTTATACCAATGATATTAGTAAAAGTGTTGCTTATCTGAAAAGCAAAGGAGTACAATTTTTGGGAGAACCATTTTTGATGCTATCAGGAGATACAGAAGGCGAAACCTGGGTGTATTTTTTAACACCATGGGGCTCTAAAATGGAATTGGTTTCATATCCAAACGGCAAGGGCTATGAGAAAAAAAATCCGACAACAATTTTATGGTCACCCAAAGATGCTGTGAAAAATCAAACTGAAAAACCAGATTCAAAAACGCTTTCTGAAAATGAGATTAAATCTTTAGTAGAAGGACATCTGGCTATCTGGAACGAAAGAGACCTTAAAAAACGTGAAGCGTTAATGTCAAAAATTTATGCAGATGAGATTGAAATGGTAGACAGTCACTTTATAGCAGTCGGCCACAAAGAAATCAATGGTTTTGTGGATGGATTGCAACAGAAAAGTCCAAATTCTAAGTTTTCCCATATCAAAGCAATAGACGTTAATCACAACATTGCAAGACTCTACTGGCAGAACGGAACTACTGAAAAACCGGATGCTGTAACAGGAATGGATCTTTTCGTTTTCGAAAACGGAAAAGCAGTCAAATTATATGTTTTTGTAGACGCCAAAAAATAGTTTCTTTCTTAAAATATCAAACAAAATTTAACAATAAACAAATCGGTGAATGAGAATTCATCAACAGGATTCTTGCCTCCATTTTTCAAAAAAATAAATCAAACTCAATCTTTAACATTTAAAATAAAATAGTATGAAATCATCAGTAATCAATCAAAATTCAGCAAATGAAACATTAATCCGTGAATTGTACAGAATCGCAGAAGAACAGGATACACAAGGTTTTGTAGAACTTTTTGCGGAAGACGGCTATTTCTGGGATGTGTCTGCAGGAACTAAGTATTATGGACAAGACATCGGCAAAACAGTAGATATTTATGCAACAGCTTTTCCAGATATGCACAGGGAATTGTATGATCTTTATGTTTTGGAAAATGAGAATACAGTAGTAGTTGAATTATCTTTAAACGGAACTCATAAAGGTCCACTCGAGTTACCTTCCGGAACTATTCCTGCGACAAATAAAACAATGCAGACCCCTTGTTGTGATGTTTTCACAATCGAGAATGGAAAAATAAAATCATTCCATTGTTACACTGCCGCAACGATACTTTTAGGTCAGCTAGGCATTTTCTAAATACTTTAAACTAATCAAGGTAAGTGATGACTCATCATTTGCCTTGATTCAAAACTAACATCAAATGAAAAATATAATAGAATTATTGAACTGGAGATACGCCACAAAAAAAATGACAGGGGAGAGAATTTCTTCTGAAAAAATCAATAATATTTTGGAAGCAGCTCGTCTTGCTCCATCAGGAATTGGATTACAGCCTTACGAAATTATCGTAATCAGCAATCCTGAAATCAAAAAGAAAATATTACCCATTGCAATGAATCAGCCTCAGGTTGTAGAATCTTCACATCTTTTAGTTTTTGCAGTCTGGGATGAATATTCCAAAGAGAGAATAGATAAAGTCTTCGATTATCTCTCAGAAAAACGCAATGTTGATTCCAATGAGTATAATAAGCAAAGAGAATTTTCGAAACAATTTTTCGGAAATATGAGTATCGAAGAAAACTTCCATCACGCAGCTAAGCAGGCAAATATTGCATTAGGTTTAGCGATTATTGAAGCCGCTTCTGAAGGAATAGATTCTACGCCGATGGAAGGTTTTGACCCGATAGCGCTTGACGAATTTTTGAAACTTCCTTCCAAAGGTTTAAGAAGCTCAATGTTGCTTGCTTTGGGATACAGAGACCAGGAAAATGACTGGAATCTGAAACTGGAAAAAGTTCGCAAACCATTTGAAGAATTTGTAACCTTTATTTAATAACTAATTTAAAATGTAAATAATATGAATCATTCACAAAAATAAATCACGATAAGACACAAACCACAGGAATCAGGAGTTATTTATATGGTACCTGATAGATCAACTAAACAAAGAATAGCAAGATTATTTTTTCGTGAGAAAGTAATAAGCAATGAAAATGATTATGAGTTGTATAAAAATAAATATGCGCAAATTGTTGTTTGTGACCTTGATGAGCGTATCTTCAAACACTTTTATCGATGATTTGGTTCGATTAAGGCAAATTAAAATCAATTACGAACTCCAATTTTCAGAACCATTAGCAATCAGAATTGGAATAGTATGCCTTTAATTGGCTGTTTCGGTCTTGTATCATAACGGGAGACATGTCGAGACATTTGGTAGAAGATTTATAAAGAATCTCACACTATCAATAGTAAAAAATTAATTTTTTTCAAATTCTTATTTTGCTTTTATCAACAAAGAATAAGGTAATTTATACAATTATATATTTGAATGTACCAATTCATATATGATTCTTAATGATGAAGTCTTAATGCAAAAATTGAATCAGTTAATTAAAAAATAGCATTTTTTAGCATTACTCTATCTGATAATTTTGCAATTATAAAAATTGACTGACTTGAATACAAATATTATCATCAGAAAAGCGATAGAATCCGACAGTGAAAAAGTTTGGGTTTTGATGGAGCAGCTGGCAATTTTTGAAGAATACAGTGACAGTTTTGCCATCACGCCGGAAATTGTGAAAGAAAGTGGTTTCAGGAAAAACCCACCGGATTTTTATTGCTTGGTTGCGGAAGATAAAGACTAAATTACAGGAATGCTAGTGTGTTATTTCCTTCCTTATACTGCGCAATACAGACCGGCAATTTATATGAAAGAATTGTATGTGGATGAAAATTATCGTGGTCATAAAATTGGAGAACAGTTGATGAATGCTTTGAAAATAGAGGCAGAGAAAAATAATTGTTTACAGATAAAATGGACGGTTGCACCTTGGAACAAAGCCGGACAAAAATTCTATGAACGTCTTGGTGCAGAAGAAAATAACGATGGGTTGAATTACGAATGGAAAGTATAAAAAATGGAAATTATTATAACAAAAATTACGAAAAACGAAATAGTACAGCTTCAGGAAATTGGCAGAAAAACCTTCTCTGAAACTTTCTCCGAGAACAACACGGAAGAAAGTATGGCTGAATATTTAGAAAAAAGTTTTTCAACAGAGAAACTTACTACTGAAATGAACGATAAAAATTCCGAGTTCTATTTTGCAAAGCTGGATAATGAAGTAATCGGATATTTGAAACTTAATACAGGCTCTTCTCAAACAGAAATTAAAAGTAAAAACGCCTTGGAAATCGAAAGGATTTATGTGTCTAAAGATTTTCACGGGAAAAATGTTGGGCAAATTCTTTACAACAAAGCAATTGAAACTGCGAAAGAAAAAGAGGTAGATTATGTTTGGTTAGGAGTTTGGGAAAACAATTTGCGAGCGATTGGTTTTTACAAGAAAAATGGTTTTGTAGAATTTGACAAACATATTTTCAGGCTTGGAAATGAAGAGCAGACCGATATTATGATGAAGTTGAATTTGAAAAATTAATACAATGGAGATTGAATATTTCGTAAAATCATTCGAAGAATTAACCACCACAGAACTCTATCAAATATTAAAATTAAGAAACGAAATTTTCATTGTAGAACAAAACTGTGCTTATCAAGACATTGATGATAAAGATTTGAAATGCTATAGCTTGATGTGTATGGTTGATGAAAAATTGGCAGGTTACACCAGAATTGTTCCGAAAGGTTTGTCTTATGAAGACGCTTCAATTGGCCGTGTTGTCATCGGTTCGGATTTTAGAGGAGTGGGTTTAGGAAAACAACTGATTAAAAATTCTATTAGAGCCTGTAAAGATGTTTTTGGTGAATCAAAAATTAGAATCAGCGCACAATTATATCTCTTGAAATTTTACAACTCTTTAGGATTTCGAGAAATTGGAAATCCTTACGATGAAGACGGAATTCCTCATATCGAAATGGTCTTAAACTAACTCCAGAATATTTTTAAGAATAGGATTTGGGTCGTCTTTTCGCCATTGGATGTACAAATCGGTCACGAAAGGAAGCGGTATAAAGCGGATTCCGGCATTTTGATGAAGATGATAAGAATGAGGAAGAATTGAAATCCCTAATCCGTTTCTAATCATCGAAATAATGGTTGAGCCAAATTCGCAACGGATGTAAGAATTGAGTTTAATATTATAAGAATCAATTACTTCCTGAACCAAAAGATTGTAACTACTGCTGTAATCTCCAGTCGTTAATAGGAATTTTTGGACTTTCAAAGTTTCTTCAGAAATATCGGATAAAGTTTTAAACTGATGATTTTCAGGAACCACAAAAGACAGATTTTCGTAACCTAATTTCTTTTCGTTAATCACTGAAGAGCTATTGATATCACGGGAAAATGCTAAATCAATTTTGAAATTTTTAAGGTAATCTTCCTGAGCCTCATTCGTCAATTGAACTAATTCCAAATTAAGATTCGGGAAAGCAGCGGAAACTTTTCTCACAAAATCTGGTAAAACCGAAGAGGAAATCGAATCAGGATGCGCAATCCTAATCGTTCCAGATTCACCCAAATGGATTTGTCGAGCCAACTGATGAAAAGAATCGATCTGATTGAGTTCTTCGCCCCATTTTTCCTGCAAGAATTTTCCGGCGGGTGTAAGCTTTACATTTCGTTTGTCACGATAAAACAACTGAACACCCAATTCATTCTCCAAAGACTGAATCTGTCGGCTCAGAGCAGATTGCGTGATATTCATTTTTGCAGAAGTATTCCAGAAATGAAGTTCTTTTGCCAAAGCCAGAAAATATTTGAGTTGCTGTATATCCATTAATGCAAATTAATCATTAGTAAAGCAAATTTAACAAGTAAATCGAATTAAAAATCAATTCATCAAAAAATTATGGAAAAGAAAAATTGGTGCCTCCTGCTTCTGGTGCTGGGAACTGCGTTTTGGGGAATTTCATTTCCTGTGACCAAAATGTCTGTTGGAAATATTTCGCAATCGACATTCCTGTTTTACAGATTCTTTTTTGCCTCAATTTTAATTGGCTTAATTTTCCATAAACAATTGAAAAACTTAAATATGAATTCCGTAAAAGCAGGAATCGGATTGGCAATTCCGCTGACATTTGGGATTCATTTTCAGACGTTGGGAATTGTAAAACATACGTCGGCTTCCCAATGTGCTTTTGTTGCAGGAATGTGCGTTGTGCTGATTCCGATTCTAAAAATTATCTTTTACAAATCCATAATCGAACTGAAGATTTGGTTTTCGGCAGCTTTAGCATTGTTAGGGTTGGGAATTATTTCTCTGACTAAAAATTTCTCAATCAGCATCGGCGACGCCTATGTTTTAATCGGTGTTTTAGGGTTTTCATATTACCTGATAAGAGTTGAGTATTTTGCTTCAGAAAATAATATTATCCAGACTTTGGTTCCGATGTTTACAACTGCTGCGATTTTGATGTTTATCTTATCATTATTCGATAGTTCAAGCAATTGGTTTCCGGCAAACAATAATTTCTGGATAGGTGTGGCTTTTTGTTCGCTCTTCTCAACTGCTTTTATGTACTCGGTTTCCAATATTACACAGAAATACATCAGTGCAGAAAAGGTGGCAATTATCTATCTTTTCGAACCTGTTTTTGCAGCAATTGCCTCATTTTTTATCCTCAGTGAAAATCTGACCTGGCGTTTATTAATTGGCGGAAGTCTGATTTTGACTGCAACGCTTATTTCCGAGATTAAATTTTCAAAACTTAAAAAAACAAAAGTCAATTAATAATTCCGGATATCAGATATTTTGTAGAAACATGATGTCTTTTAGCAATTTTATACTTGTTTGTACAGGATAAAAAAGTACGATATTATTTATTTTTAAATCAATATTAATAAATTGGGTGATTATATACTTCAATGTACCGAATAGCATCTTTATCCAAAATATGAGTTTTACTATTCAATACAAATAAGCCAGATAGATCATTGGTATTTTACTGTTTTATATTTTTGAGATGATGCATATAAATACATAATTACTATCAAAATATACTTTTTAGTATAATTTATTTGTTTTTAAAAAATACTTTTTAGTATATTTGCAATGTTAAATCAAAATATAATGTTAACCAAAGCAGAAAAAACAAAGCAATTTATTCTGGAAACAGCAGCACCACTTTATAATGAGAAAGGGATTTCTGGTGTGAGTATAGATGATGTTTTAGAAGCCACAAAATTAACAAAAGGCTGCATTTACGGGCATTTTAATGGTAAAGACGATTTATCGGAACAAGTGATTGATTATTCACTAAATAAAATGTCAGTTAAAATGTCAACAATTGTTTCCCAGGGAAAAACAGCTAAAGAAAAAGTTTTTCTTTATCTTGATTTTTACAAAAATCCGATTGATACATTTATAGCGGGCGGTTGCCCGATATTCAATACGGCGGTGGAAGCTGACGATAATTTTCCGATTATTAAAAAGAAAGTTGCAGCTACTTTAAGAGCCGGACAACAAGGAATAGCTAATGTTTTACAAGAAGGAATTAATAATTTGGAGTTTTCAGAGAAGCTTAATCCGGAGGCTTTTGCATTCAAAATGATGGCGGCTGTAGAAGGTGGCATTATTCTGTGTAGAACAATGGAAACCTCAAAACCAATGATAGAATTGGTAAAAAGTTTAAAAAACGAATTAGAGCTGTATTCACTCTAATTTTTTTTAATAAAAAATATACTTTTTAGTATATTTTAGAAGTAATGATATTTAGAAATCAATTCAAAAAAAATAAAATATGAACAACAAGTTATTTGAAAGCCATGAGCTTAAGGGACAAAGTTTAAACAACAGAATTGTAATGGCTCCCATGACAAGAGCCCGTTCTGCAAACGAAGGGAATGTCGCAACAGAACTTACGGCAGCCTATTACGCACAACGTGCAACAGCAGGACTTATCATCAGCGAAGGAACTTTTATCAGCGAAGAAGCAATTGGGTTTATCAATGTTCCCGGAATTTATACTCAACCTCAAATAAAAGGCTGGAAAAGCGTAACCAAAGCTGTTCACGATAAAAACGGTAAAATATTTGCCCAGCTTTGGCACACAGGAGCATATTCTCATCCGGATTTACATAACGGAAAATTACCTTTGGCACCTTCAAATGTTAATCCGAACCAACAAGCTTTCACACCAGAAGGTTTCAAACCAACCGTGGCTCCACAGCCAATGACGATTGAAGATATCAAAAGAACAGTTCAGGATTTTAAAAATGGAGCAATCAATGCTTTCGAAGCTGGTTTTGATGGGGTAGAACTTCATGGCGCCAACGGATATTTGTTGCAGCAGTTTTTTAGCAAAAATTCTAACGACAGAACCGATGAATATGGAGGAAATCCAGAAAACAGAGCCAGAATTTTATTCGAAATTTTAGATGCCATCCAAGAAGTTGCCGATATCAGAAAAGTGGGGATTCGTCTCAATCCTTCTTTGAACGGAATTATGGGAATTGCTGTGGATGATGAAACCATCGCAACCTATGACTATATGGTCAACAGACTGAACCACTACGATTTGGCTTATATCCATTTAATTGAACCTTTCACAGACGTTACCAACAACAAAAATGCCATTCAGGAGGTCGCAAAACATTTCCGAAAAATCTATAACGGAACCATCATCATCAACCGTGCTTTCAACAAAGAAACGGCGACTAAAGTTTTGGAAAATGGTGATGCAGATTTGGTGTCATTTGGAGTTCCGTTTATTGCTAATCCAGATCTGGTAGAACGTTTCAAAACCGATGCAGCTCTTAATGCACCCGACCAGGAGACTTTTTACACACCGGGAGAAAAAGGTTACACGGATTATCCTTTCCTTAACAACTAAAATAATTGGGGCGACCGAGCGGGCTATCCGCTATATCTTTTGTTCCGCTAAAGCTCCACAAAAGGATGTCGCTTCTATCCCTGTCGCAAGGCAGTTAATCATTATACATTTTCAACAAAAAATAACAATTCAACAAAATGAAAACAACAGGTAATACCATATTCATCAGCGGCGGAAGTGCCGGAATAGGCTTAGCAATCGCTAAAAAATTAAATCAGGCAGGTAATAAAATCATTATCAACGGAAGAAATGAAGAACGCCTCCAAAAAGCATTGTCAGAACTCACAGATGCTGTAGGAATTCAGGGAGATTTATCCATTGAAGCAGACAGAATCCGTATAGCAGAAGACCTGAAGACAAATCATGCTGATGTAAATATCATCATAAACAATGCAGGAGCTGCATTCGGATATTTATTAAGCGAAACCACCAACGCTCACGAAAAAGCTCAGATTGAAATGAATACCAATTATTTTGCCATCATCCATTTTACAGAACTGATGATTCCTCATTTATTGGAAAAAGAAGAATCAGCAGTTATTAATATTTCGTCCATTGCTGTCTACGGAAGTCACAAATTCTTACCAACCTATGGGGCCACAAAAGCTGCTTTGCATAGTTACACAACTGCATTGAGACAAACTTATGAAGAACAGAAAAACCTTCACATTTACGAAGTATATCCACCTTTGGTTAATACAGATTTCTCTGCAGAAATTGGTGGTGCTGCAGGAATTCCGCCAAGTGAGGTGGCAGATGAACTGTTTATCGGACTAGAAAATAATCTATTCGATATTCCTGTGGGAGATTCAAAAATTTATGCAAATGCTATTGGAGAAGCAATGTCAAAGTTAATGCAGGCTTAAAAGAAATAACTAATATAAACCATTTATTTTCTGTAACTTAATGCAGACTATGATTGGTTTATTTCATTTTTAAATTTTACGGTCATGAATTTAAAAGATAAAACCATTCTGATTACGGGAGGAGCTTCCGGAATTGGATTGGAAGCCGCAAAACAATTTTTGGCTTTAGGCAATAAGGTCATTATTACAGGAAGAAATCAGACGAAATTAGATGCCGTTAAACAACAATTTTCTGAAATAACGGTCATTCAATCTGATGCCGCGAAAGAGAAAGATGCAGTGGCTCTTTATGAAAAAGTAAATGCTTTAGGTGGTATTGATATTTTGTACAACAATGCAGGAGTTGGTGTTCGTCCAATGAATTTGGGGATTGCTAATGAAAAACATTTGGAGGGTGCAGTGTATGAGATGGAAGTTAATTATTTGGGGGTTATTCGTCTGAATAACCTTTTTATGGAAATGCTGAAATCCCGCCGGGAATCAGCAATTATTAATACAACGTCTATTCTCAGCATTGTTCCGTCGGTATTGGAAGCGACATATTCTGCTTCAAAATCGGCTTTGGCATTTTATACAAAATCATTGAGGTCACATTTGCAGTCAATAAATGCTTCAGTGAAAGTCTTTGAATTGTTGCCGCCATTGGTGGATACCGATATGGTTGCAGACCGACAGGATAAAAAGATAAGTACCACAGAATTGGTAAAAAGTCTGATTGTAGGAATGCAAAAAAATATTGACACGATAAGAGTCGGCGATGCAAAAGCACTTTATCTTCTTAATCGAATTGCACCTAAAAAAGCATACGATATAATCAATCCAAAAAAAGAATTCACAAAACTGAAATAATCATGAAAGCATTTTTAATCAATAAGTACACGAAAGAAGGTTTGCAGTTGGTTGATGTTTCTATACCAAAAATCAAAGACAACGAAGTTTTGATAGAGATTTATGCATCAGGCTTAAACCTTTTAGATTCTAAAATCAAAACTGGCGAATTCAAACTGATTCTTCCCTACAAGATGCCACTTATTTTAGGTCACGATCTTGCAGGAATTGTAACAGAAGTTGGGAAAAATGTAAAAAAGTATAAAGTTGGAGATGAGGTTTACTCTCGGCCTGCTGATTTTCATATCGGGACTTTTGCAGAATATATTGCCGTTAGAGAGGAAGATTTGGCTTTTAAACCTAAGAATCTTTCGATGGAGGAAGCTTCTTCAGTTCCTTTGGTTGCTTTGACGGCCTGGCAGGCTTTGGTGGAAATCGGACAGGTTAAAAAAGGACAAAAAGTATTTATTCAGGCTGGTTCCGGAGGGGTGGGAACCGTTGCTATTCAGTTGGCAAAACATATTGGAGCGACTGTTGCAACGACTGCGAGTACCAAAAGTTTTGATTTTCTTAAAGAATTGGGAGCCGATGTTTTAATTGATTATAAAACGCAGGATTTTGAAGCGATATTGAAAGATTATGACCTCGTTTTGAACAGTCAGGATAACAAAACACTTGAAAAATCTTTAAATATTCTAAGAGCAGGAGGTAAACTTATTTCAATTTCTGGTCCGCCAACACCGGAATTTGCAAAGGATATCAATGCGAATTGGCTGGTGAAAACGGCAACAAGATTTCTGAGCTTTGGAATTAAGAAAAAAGCAAAAAAATTGGGTGTTGATTACACGTTTCTTTTTATGAGAGCAGATGGAAAACAATTAGAAGAGATGACAAAACTGATAGAATCGGGAATATTAAAACCTGTTTTAGATAAAGTATTTCCGTTTGAAGAAACCAATAAAGCTTTGGAATATGTTGAAAGTGGAAGAGCGAAAGGAAAGGTTGTGGTGAAGTTGAAATAATCGTGAAAGTGTAAAATATTAGTAATATTAATTTGATATACATCTGTTATTATCGTAAAAAAATTCTAGCGAATCTTATATCATTTTAGAACTGATTAGTTTGATTTTCTTAACTTTGCAAAATGAAAGAAAAGCTAAAAAGAGTTGTTTCTGAGTTTAATACTGAATTAAAACTAAAAGGATTCCGTGCATTCCAGATTGAGCAGGATGGAAGTGAAACCCGTGTCTACAGCAGAAAAGAATTTTATAAAATCTGCCTTACGACAGGGAAAAGTAAAATTCATTATTCTGATAAAAGTTTCGAGCAGGAAGGAACGGTGCTTTTTTTCGGAAATCCACATATCCCGTATTCCTGGGAAACCATTTCAACAACTTATAAAGGCTATACCATTCTTTTTTCTGAAGAATTTTTCAAGAATTCTGAACGTTCCGAAAGCCTCCAGCAATCTTCTTTCTTTAAAATTGGCGGAACTCCCGTTCTGAAAATTACCGAAGAACAGAGACTCTTTCTCAATACGATTTTTCAAAAAATGATTGCTGAGCAGGAAAGCGATTATGTCTACAAGGATGAGCTGATTCGTAATTACATCAGCTTAATTATCCACGAATCTTTGAAATTAGAACCTGCAGAAGATTTTGACCAGAACAAAAATGCAGCATCAAGATTATCATCCGTTTTTCTGGAACTGTTGGAAAGACAATTTCCCATCGAAACTACAGACCAATCTCTGCAACTGAAATCAGCTCAGGATTTTGCAAAAAATTTAAATGTTCACGTTAATTATCTCAATCGTGCCGTGAAAGAAGTTACCGGAAAATCAACAACAACCCATATTACGGAACGAATTCTCACAGAAGCAAAAGCATTGCTGCAGCACACCGACTGGAATATCTCAGAAATAGCCTTCGCACTCGGATTCGATTATCCAACGTATTTTAATAATTTCTTTAAAAAACAAACCGGAACCAATCCAAAAGCATTTCGTTTGACGGAAGTTTGATTTTCTTAATTTTTGGTTTGATTATCATTAACTGTTAGCACGCCGCTGTTTCTAATTTTGTATCAGTAATTTTTAAACAAAATTCAGATATGAAAATAATAACAACAGCGATGGCTCTGTCCTTTCTTTTCATCGGACAGGTATTTGCGCAGAATAAAAAATCAAATCCAGGAAAAATGAATACAACAGAACAAAACGAACATTATACTTTCCAACTCAGCGATAAAGTTACCCGAAAAGCGGTTACCTTTAAAAACCGTTACGGAATAATGCTTTCAGGAGATTTATATCTTCCAAAAAATGCACGAAACGAAAAACTGACGGCGTTGGCAATCAGTGGACCTTTTGGTGCGGTGAAGGAGCAGTCTTCCGGTTTGTATGCGAATCAAATGGCGGAAAGAGGTTTTGCTGTTATCGCTTTTGACCCTTCTTACACAGGCGAAAGTGGCGGTGAACCAAGAAATATAGCTTCACCCGACATCAATACCGAAGATTTCAGTGCGGCTGTTGATTTCCTGGGACTTCAGAAAAATGTGGACAGAAATAAGATCGGGATCATCGGAATTTGCGGATTTGGAGGAATGGCATTGAATGCTACTGCGATAGATAAGCGAATAAAAGCCGTTGCAACCACGAGTATGTATGATATGACAAGAGTGATTTCTAAAGGATATAATGATGTAGTTACCCTCGAACAACGAACAAAAACACTGGTAGACCTGAATCAGCAAAGATGGAAAGATGCAGAAACAGGCGAACAGGCATATCCATCTTCTCATCTTCCGGAAAAATTAACTGGCAGTGAACCTCAATTTGTAAAAGATTATTTTAATTATTACAAAACGTCAAGAGGTTTCCACGAACGTTCAGTAAATTCAACAAAAGGTTGGAGATTAACCAGCGCACTTTCATTTATGAATATGCCCATTTTAAGTTACATCAAAGAAATTTCACCGAGACCTATGCTTTTAATTGCCGGTGAAAATGCACATTCAAGGTATTTTTCAGAAGACGTTTACAAAATGGCTGCAGAACCGAAAGAACTGATGATTATTCCGAATGCGGTTCACGTTGATTTATACGACAAAGTAGATGTGATTCCTTTTGAAAAACTGGATAATTTCTTCAGAACCAATTTAAAATAATTGAACATTGCAATAGCTGAATCTGCTTTTTTAAAAAGCGGATTCATCCTTTTTATTTCTCTAAATATTTAATAATGAGCTTTAACGAAGATATCTTTACCAGACTAAAAAATGGTGAAACAATAATGCCCGGCGACCCGGAAATTCACAAATTGCTGGAAGCTTCTTATGAGGTTAAGAAACAATTGATTGAATTAAATAATTCCGCAAAACCGGATGAGATTTTAAAAATATTAAGTCAAATTATCGGCAAAGAATTGGAGAATGTAGCGGTGTTTACACCTATTTACATCAATTATGGAAAGAATCTCAATATTGGTAAAAATGTATTCATCAATTTCGACTGTACTTTTCTGACTCTAGGTGGAATTACCATTGAAGACGATGTTTTAATCGGCCCGAAAGTAAACCTGATAACGGAAAATCATCCTTTAGAACCTCAACATAGAAAAGGATTAATTGGAAAATCTATTGTAATCAAGAAAAATGCTTGGATTGGAGCCAATGCAACCATTCTACCGGGAGTTACGATTGGAGAAAATGCTGTAGTTGCAGCCGGAGCGGTCGTTTCTAAAGATGTTCCGGACAATGTTGTGGTGGGAGGAGTTCCTGCAAAAATCATCAAAACAATTGAATCATAAATTAAATGTAAAACAATGAAATATTTAATCATCATTCTTTTAGCGTTTTGTCCAACTGTAATCGCACAAAATAAAGTAAATTCAAACAAAATAAAATCAAACGAAATGAGTATAGATATTCCTAAAATAAGTGATTTTCCGACAGGTGAAGAAAATACGGCTTATGCGCAGTATTTTATTGGTAAGTCCTATTTGGCGCCACTTACAAGCAATAAAGATTTAAATGTTCCCCTTTCTAATGTCACATTTGAACCGGGCTGTCGTAACAATTGGCACAGCCACACAGGCGGACAGCTTTTGATTGTTGTGGGTGGCGAAGGTTTATATCAGGAAAGAGGAAAACCCGCACGTCGTTTAAAACCCGGAGATATCGTAGAAATTGCTCCGAATGTTGAGCATTGGCACGGTGCCACTGCCGACAATTGGTTTTCGCATTTAGCAACGAATGGAAATCCGCAAACCAATCAAAATGTTTGGCTGGAAGCTGTTTCCGATGAAGAATTTGCTGAAGCCAACAAAAAATAATTTTCTAAGATGAGCAAAAACAAATTTCTACAATGGATTATTCTTTTTATTCTCACATTAAGTATGACAAAAATGAATGCACAAGAAAATAAAACCAATCAAAATTTGAATGCTAAAGAACAAAGTTTGGTAAAGATTTCTTCACTCACGGCAACTGGAAATCTTGGAAGTCTAAAACTTCAGTTGAATACCGGATTGGATTCTGGTTTGACGATTAATGAAATTAAGGAAGCGCTGGTTCAATTGTATGCGTACTGTGGTTTTCCGAGAAGTCTGAATGCTATTAATACTTTTAAATCAGTTGTAGACGAAAGAAAATCAAAAGGTATTAATGATATCGAAGGAAAGAAAATCATTGTAGAAAATAATGTTGAAGACAAATATGAACAAGGCAGAAAAACCCTTGAAGAACTTACAAAAATGCCACAAACCAAACCAGCACCAGGTTTTGGTGAGTTTGCTCCACGGGTTGACGCTTTTTTAAAAGAACATCTTTTTGCTGATATTTTTGTGAGCGATGTGCTGACTTATAAGCAAAGAGAAATCGTAACGATTTCTGCTCTTGCTTCTTTGGATGGAGTAGAAGGACAGTTGCAATCGCATATCAATATGGGAAAAAACACAGGAATTACTGAAAATCAATTAGCTCAATTGGCTGATTTGATTCAAGAAACCGTTAATAAAACTCAGGCAAATACAGCTCGGAAAATCATTGGAAAACCGCTTGTTCCGATTATTGAAAACGATATGATGATTCGGATTTCCGAAATTGAAATTATCCCTGAATTTTTAGAAGAATATAATTCTATTCTGAAAGAAGAAGCTTCAGCATCAGTAAAGCTGGAGAAAGGTGTGATTGCAATTTTTCCGATGTATCAAAAGGAAAATTCAACTCAGTTAAGAATTGTAGAAATCTATGCGGACAAAGAAGCATATCAGCTTCATTTGCAAACGCCGCATTTTTTGAAGTATAAATCATCAACCTTGAAAATGGTAAAATCCCTGAAATTAATAGATATGGAAAGTATTGACAAAGAAGCGATGTCTGATATCTTTAAAAAGATAAAGTAGTATCAGACCAGTAAATTGTAATATAAAGTCATTTTATTTACACGTTTAATTTTGAAATTTTTTTTTAAAGACTTTAGAGAAATTAGTATAAAAGAAATTCAATAAAAAAATGGCGTCAACTTTGTCTAGTTTGCGTCATTTAGCTGTTTGTAACCAAGACGGGCGTATCTTCAAACACTTTTGTTGATGATTTGCTTTGATTAAGTCAATTAAAATGGAATTCCTAAATCCGTTAATAAGATTTGATGTATGTTTTTATTGAAAAAATTCTGATATCTGATTGATGTTGGAATTCTTATAATCAACATAAATATGATAATGAAATTCATTAAGTTTTTTCAAAATCCTAAGAAATTCATTCTTCTCAACTTTATCAAGCTTTCCGGATAAAATTTTTGAGATTAAGTTGACATTAGAAACTGAGGCGTGAAAAATTTCTTCGCCTTTTTTAGTCAAATTTAGTCGTTTGCTGCGCTTATCATCTTTATCATTTTTCTCCTCCAAAAATCCTGCTTCCAAAAGTCTTTTGATGATTTGAGTTCCGGTTTGTTTCTCGTGACCGTTTTTTTCGATCAATTGAATTTTCGTTAAAAAAGGTTCGTCTTTTAAGCGGTACAGGTAGGTAAATTCTTCATTCGCTAATTCAGGAAAATCTCCCAACCCTTTTCTGATCAGTAATTTAGAATATCGTCCTAATAAGAGAACCTGTTTGCAAATTTCATTTTCGGTAAATGAAACCTGATGATTTTCATTTTTAAAAAGCTTGGTCGGACTTTCATCAGCATATTTTTTATCATTCATCCACACGCGGAAATCATCAACGGTAGAGTTGGATTTGCAGGCGTCAGAATGTTCAAATTCTTTCACTTGATGGAGCAGGTCTATGAAAAAGTCGGTTTGCATAATAATTTTGGTAAAGATATTAGTTTTTGGGAATGATTACAATTTGATATTACTCATTCCTCCGTCAATTCCAATGACCTGTCCTGTGATCCAAGCTGAATTATCAGATAATAGAAACGCAACCATTTTTGCGATTTCGTCGGCTCTTCCGACTCTTTGTAATGGATGTCTTTTTCCTGAAGCTTCCCGTTTTTCAGGTGTTGAAAGAAGTGGTGAAGCTAAATTAGTATCCGTTAACGAGGGAGCGATGGCATTCACTCTGATTTTCTGAGTAGAAAATTCTGCGGCCATACTTTTCGTCAAACCTTCAACAGCACTTTTACTTGCAGAAATTGAGGCGTGAAAAGGCATTCCCAGCTTTGCCGCCACCGAACTGAACAATACAACAGAAGCAGTTTCCGACTTCTTCAAATTAGGCAGCAGTTTCTGAATCGTTTTCACAGCACCCAAAACATTGATTTCAAAATCATTCCTGAAATCTTCAATCGAAAGCCGGTTAAATGGTTTTAAATTAATACTTCCCGGTGCATAAACCAAACCGTCAATAACTTCTGGGAATATAATCTCATCCAGATTCCCCGAAAGGATATCTATTGGATGAAATTCAATATTTAAATTTTCAATTTCAGGATTTTCGATTCTTGAAATACCAATAACGTAATGATTTTCTGATAATATTTTTGCAGCAGCAAATCCAATTCCCTGTCCGCAACCGACAATGACTATGTTTTTCATTTTATTCTGTTTTTATCGTTTCGAAATTCTATTATGACTTATTGTACGCTGTCTTTTACATTTAAACCTATTAATTTCAGGATTTCTTTTCATCAGATGTTTCTGGCTTACTCCAGAATTCACTCTTTTTCTCCAAAGCCGAAAACTTGATGGTTTCAGTTCTCTTCTCATCAATTCAATCACTTCAGATTCTGAAATTCCAAACTGAAATGCTATCGCTTCAAACGGTGTTCTGTCTTCCCAAGCCATTTCAATGATGCGGTCTGTCTGTATTACATTAAATTCTTTCACCATTATTTTAAATTTTTAATCGTATGCCGGGCGATTTTAAAGTGTTCAGATTTTTTCTCATCCGTCATCTTATCCAAAGTTCGCAGCATCATTCCCAATCTCGGATTTGTTTTGAAAAATTCTTTGTTATCATTCACAAAATTCCAAAAGAGGGCATCCCATTTTTCCGTCCAGCCGTCATCAGGGTAATCGCTCATCTTTTTGATGTAATTACTTCCGCTGATGTACGGTTTTGTACTCATTTTTCCTCCGTCAGAAAAGCTGCTCATCCCATAAACATTAGGAACCATTACCCAATCGTAAGAATCGATGAACATTTCCATAAACCATTGGTAAACGTCGTATGGATTAAGTTTCAACAGATTCATAAAGTTGGCGAAAATCATTAATCGTTCGATGTGATGTGCATAACCAGTTTCCAGGATCTTCAAAATTGTGCTGTCAATTGGTTTAATTTCAGTCCTTCCCGTATAAAAAGATTCGGGAAGCCGATTTTGATGCTTCCAATAATTTTTATTTCGCTGATAAGTTCCCTGATAAAGGTAAATCCCTCTCACAAATTCTCTCCAACCCAAAATCTGCCGCACAAATCCTTCAAGAGAATTGATGGGGATTTTATATTCGTTCGCATATTCAATGGCTTCTCTCAAAACGTTTTCTGCAGTTAAAAGTCCAATGTTTAACAATGGCGAAAGCACGCTGTGATGCAGAAAATGTTCGCGCTCCACGATACTGTCTTCATAGACCCCAAAATCGGCAAACCGCAGTTCCAGAAACTGATTCAACCAATTTTCAGCTTCCTCAAAAGTGACGGGATAGAGTTGATACGACGTTAAATTGCCATAATTTTCATTAAAATTTTTCCTGGTATAAATTTTCGCTTCCTCAAAATATGTACTGTTTTCCGGGAAGTGAACGGGTGGAGCTTTTTTGTTCTTTGGATATTTCTTACGGTTTTCTGTATCGAAAGTCCATTTTCCACCGATTGGTTTTCCGGCTTTCATTAGAAGATTTCGGGAAATTCTCTGTTGCTTGTAAAAATCGGTTTGATGATACGATTTTTTATCTTCAAAATAGTCTTTCAAATCTTCCTTAGTATTTATAAACAAAGGACTTTCAATAATCTCTAATTCCAATTTAGTTTCCTTAATTCTCTTTTCAAGCCAATTGTCACAAACATCTGTGATGAGAATTTTGTCAAAATTTAGTTTTTCTAAATGCTGTATTAAATTTCGAACATCAGAAAGTGGAGAAGTACTTTCAACATATTCCACCTTGAATTTTTCTTTGGTCAAAAATTCCTCATAAAACTTCATACTCGCCCTATGAATGGCAATTTTCTGTTTGTGAAATTTGTATTGTTTAAAAAACAGAAACTCTTCCACCAAAAAAACAGGTTGATTTTTATCCAGATAATCCGTGTCTTTAAAAAGCTGATGCGGAAATATCAATTGCGCCGTTGAAGATGCTACTTTAGCCATAAATTTCTTCCTTTGTCCATTCTCTCTGACAGAATATTTTTTTAACCTCAAAACCTTTAGAAATCTGCTTAAAAATATCTTCGGTTTTACCCAATTTTTTAAGAAACGGAATCTTCTTTTCTTTTAAATTATTTTCCAAATCCGAAACAGTTTGCAACAAAAATTTAGCCCGAAATTTTCCAATTTTCTTAAAACTAAGTTGGGTCGAATTGAAAAAAGATTTGTCAAAAATATACACTACAAGAAAAGGTAAATGTTCGTGCATCACGTTGAAAAGTGATTCATTATCTCTGATCCTTAAATTGTTTCCGAACCAGAGGAGGTTGATTTTTTGTTTTTCCGGCATTTTTCGCTGCAATATTTTACTTCGTCCCAGTTTTTCTTCCACTTTTTCCGCCAGTTGAACGGCAGTCCGCAGACTTCACAAATCTTTGAAGGTAAGTTGGCTGGCATTTATTGGTTAAAATTTTTGTACTGATTGATTACGACATTTTTGGCTTTCAAATCGTGCATTATATTATACAAACCAAAAAATGTACGGTTCAGATAAATAAAATGTTTCGAACCTCTGTTGGTATTCATTCCTTTCATATCGCTGATTTTGGCGTATTTATGACCCAGATCTGCAATTTCCTGAAAAAACGATTCATCAGAAAAATCAAAAATTTCTGCGTTAAAAGGTCTTGTGAACAATTCCAGCAATTCGTAGAATAATTTGGTGAAAAATTCCTGTTCTTTAGCAGAATCATTAGAACTCAAAATCTCCAGATCGTATAATTTTTCTTTGTAAAATTCAGGATTATTCAGATTCTCAAGTTGAGCCAACTCAAAATAGGGTTTATAAAAGTCATTTGGGATTTCTTTGATACATCCGAAATCAATCACGAGCAGTTTTTTATCTTCTGAAACCAGGAAATTGCCTGGATGTGGGTCTGCGTGAACCTGTTTTAGGACGTGCATTTGGTACATATAGAAATCCCAGAGTGTCTGTCCTATTTTGTTCAAATCTTCCTGAGAATTTTTCAATTTTGTGAATTCCGAGAAATGTTTTCCGTTCATCCAATCCATTGTGATGATTCTTTCGCAAGATAATTCAGGATAATATTTTGGAAAATCTAAATTCGCAAGATGACTGCATTTTTTAGAAATTTCCTGACTTCTTTTCAGTTCAAGATCATAATCTGTTTCCTCAAACAATTTATTTTCTACTTCCTGAAAATAAGATTCTGAACCTTCTTTCTGGATATTAAACATTTTCATCGCAATAGGTTTTACCATTTTCAAATCACTTGAAATGCTTTCTCTCACGCCGGGATATTGAATTTTTACAGCAAGATTTTGACCATCTTTTTTCGCTTTATGAACCTGTCCGATACTGGCCGCGTTAACGGATTCATTCGTGAATTCATCAAATAGATCCTCGGGATTTTTTCCGAAATATTTTCTAAAAGTTTTCTTTACCAAAGCTCCCGAAAGCGGCGGAACAGAAAATTGCGACAAAGAAAATTTTTCAACATAAGCCTGCGGAAGAATGTTTTTCTCCATGCTTAGCATTTGGGCAACTTTCAAGGCTGAGCCTTTCAGTTCTTTCAGAGAATCGTAAATGTCGGTTGCGTTGTTTTCATTCAAAGCTTTTCTCGCTTCGTCCTCATCTTTATTTTTTGTGATTTTATTTCCGTAATATTTAATGTAATTAACACCTACTTTTGCTCCTGCCTTCAGCAAGCTGCTCGTTCGTTCCAGCTTTCCTGTTGGTATTTTATTGAGTGTTTTCATCTGCTATTTTTTAAATTTTTCTTTAAATAAAAACTTTCCGAGGTCAACTACTTTTCTCAAAGGTTCGTTATCCATCAGTTCAAATCCTGTATCAATTGTTTTTTCGATGAAAATATCTGTCTTTTCGAATGATGGAGATGTATCTTTTTTCCAAAATTCGATGACGGAAACCAAATGAATCCACAACGCTTCTTCACGAGCTTTTTCGTGGAAATTTTTCACATTATCTTTCGCTTTTTGAATCATTTCCCAATCATTAAAATCAAGAGTTTTGATGAATTGTCGATGCGTTTCCTTAAGCTGATTTGAAATTTTTGCCAAGTGTAATTTGTCATTCCCCAAGATCATCAGAACCAAAGAACGGTTCATCGTCATATTTTCAAAAAAGATAAAATAGACATTCAACAGTTTTTCTTTTGAAGTAATTTCATCAGAATTGTTAACTTCCGAAGCTAACTCTACAGATTTATCAAAAAGATTGACCAGCATTGATTTTTCTATCTGTTCAAAGCTTGAAAAGTAATCGTAAAAGTCTTTTTCTTCGAACTCATTGTCTTTTGCGAAGCGGTAAATGTTTTTTGGTCTTTCGCCGTGATTCAAAACGTAGTCACCATACAATTCAAATATTTTATCTTCTGTAATTATATTTTTTTGTTCCATTATTGATTTTATTTATCAACAAATTTAGTAATTAATTTTACTAGTTAAATAAATAAAGTATAAATTTGTACTATAGTAATGATTCAAAATATAACTAATGCTTACAATACAGGCTCAATCTAATGTACCGACTGATTTTGGAATGTTTACCGTCTATGCATTTTCTGAAAATGAAAATGACTGGTGTCTACATTTGGTTTGGGTGGCTGAAAAAACAGATTTTAATGAAGTTATTAATATACGTTTCCATTCGGAGTGCATTACAGGAGAAGTTTTCCATTCGAGGAAATGTGAATGCGGACAACAACTGGATGCGGCAATGAAATTTATGTCTGAAAACGGAGGAATGATTATTTATCTCAGACAGGAAGGCAGAAATATTGGAATCATCAATAAATTAAAGGCTTACTCTCTTCAGGAACAAGGTTTTGATACGGTAGAAGCAAATTTGAGATTAGGTTTGCCGGCAGATGGTAGAAGTTTTGATGTTGCAATCGAGATGCTGAAAATGCTGGAAATTTCAAAAGTTAATTTATTGACCAATAATCCTGAAAAATTGAAAGCTTTCAACAACAGCGGTATTTTGCTCAATAAAAGAATTCCTTTGGAAATTGAATCTAATTCAGTCAATGCGTCGTATCTTACAACAAAGAAGGATTATTTTGGGCATCTCTTCGAAAAACTTTAAATTACATTTAAAATTCATAGAAAAATTCTTTAACTGATTCAAAATTAATCTCATGAAAAAGATTTTATTAACGGGAGCAACAGGTTACATCGGTAAAAGGATGATGAGTGTGATTACAGAGCAAGGCTATAAAGTGGTGTGCTGCTGCCGTGACGTCAGCCGATTTTCCAGACCCGCCGGGATCAATTATGATTTAATAGAAGTCATCGAAGTTGATTTCCTGAGAGAGGAAACTTTGAAGAATATTCCGGAGGATATTTCCGGGGCATATTATCTGATGCATTCTATGAGTGCGAATGGTGATTACGAAGAATCGGAGAAAATCTGTGCTCAGAATTTTGTTTCAGCAATTGAAAAAACGGAGTGCAAACATATTATTTATCTGTCAGGATTAGTCAATCAGAAAGAATTGTCAAAGCATTTGAATTCAAGATTTAATGTAGAAAAGATTTTAATTGAGTCTAAAATTCCAACAACTGTTTTACGAGCTGGTATTATCATCGGTTCTGGAAGCGCATCATTTGAGATCATTAGAGATTTGGTTGAAAAATTACCGATCATGATTACGCCAAAATGGCTCACTACGAAATGTCAACCCATAGGAATTGCGAATGTTTTGGATTTTCTAATTTTCACTTTATTCAAAAAAGAAACTTACCGTAAAAGTTTTGACATCGGTTGTGAAGATGTCTTGACTTACAAAGAAATATTGCTGGGTTTTGCGAAAATCAGAGGTTTGAAAAGAACTATTATCACACTGCCGGTAATGACTCCGAAATTGTCTTCGTATTGGTTATATTTCATCACTTCAACCACTTACAGTCTGGCAAGTTCGCTCGTTGGAAGTATGAAAATTGAGGTAGTTTGTAACAATGAAAGTTTATTAGAGATTAAAAAAATAACTGGAGTTCAACCATTTTCTTACGAGCAGGCTTTGGAGAGAACGATGGCAAAGATTCAGGCCAACGAAATACTTTCCAGTTGGAAAGACAGCTTTATAAGCAGCAGAAATGATTCTTCCCTGAAGGAATTTGTTGAAGTTCCGCATTTTGGCTGTTTTAAAGACGTTCGAAGTGAAAAATATGACGACCGTGAAAAATGTCTCGACCGTGTTTTTGGTTTGGGCGGCAAAAACGGATGGTACGGACAAAACCTTTGGAAAATCCGGGGTTATATGGATGTATTGGTTGGCGGTCCGGGGCTCAGAAGAGGAAGAACGCACCCGATAGAGCTTCACGAAGGAGATGCTCTGGATTTTTGGCGGGTACTTTATGCTGATAGGGAAGAAGGGAAATTGATTCTTATTGCTGAAATGAAACTGCCTGGAGAGGCGTGGCTGATGTTCAAATTATACAAAGGAAAGCTCTGGCAGAAAGCAGTTTTCCGGCCAAAAGGATTGTGGGGAAGATTATATTGGTATTCTGTATTGCCTTTTCACGGATTTATTTTTAAAGGAATGGTAATAAAATTGGCTGCTGGCCATTAATGAGTTTAATTCATAAAAAATCTTTTGAACATAGGAAACGTAGCTTTTAGCAAAGTCCTTTATGATAGTGTTATTGAAGGTAAATCTAATTGGTGCAGGAAAGTGTATAGTTCCTATTCTTTAGTTATGATATACATAAATGAAACGGATTTTATTTTTTCTGTCCAAATATGACTACCATTTCTTATTTTCTTAAAATAGATTCACTAAAACAATAAAAATCCTAATCTGGCTTGTTTTGGAATAAAAAAATGGCTCAATTTGGATTAAATTGAGCCATTTGGCTGTTTGTGAACTTGACAAGACGCTATCCAAACTCCTTTTTTACTGATATAGAAAATATTTTAGAAATATGTATTTGAAAATGAATTATTTATATTTTTGTTTGAATCCTGTTGACAATTTTTAATATTTCGATACAAAAAATGAACCTCATTGACTTATAGATTATTACTGTTTTTGAGGGATAGCTGAGTGACAACTGCTTGATAAACTGATGATTACTAATCCAAAGTTAGTTGTATTTATAATTTGAACCAAATAAAACAAAAAAAATCAACTTTTTTCAATTTCATCTAGTCTTTATTAATAGCTACCCGTTTGAGGCTTTTCTATCGTAAATGTTTTGGTTTAAGATTCAGCGCTGCACTTTCTACGACTTCCTCTATGCGCTTTTGCCTGGTTTCCTGTTTTCTGACGAGGATAATCCAGCTCAATATTATTTTTCTTGTTGATTTGCTCAAACCTAGAAAATAGTCTTTCGCGCCATTATGTTTTTCGAATGCAATCTCTAAGTCGTTCGGAATTATCACTTCTTCTATTTCATCCAAGATTGTCCAATATCCGTTTTGTTTCGCAATCTCAACACTTTCGTAACCCGCTTTTGTCATCCTTTTGTTGCCAATGAGCTGCTGAACTTTTTCTTTGTTGATTTTTGACCAGTTACTTTTCGGTTTACGTTTGCTAAAAAACTGCATAAACGAAATGTCGTTAATCTTTTTCCTTGTGCTGTCAATCCAACCGAAGCAAAGAGCTTCATCAACGGCTTCACTCCAACTTAATGAAGGGATATTCGACTTTTTTGTATAAAAGACAAGCCAAACAGATTGTTTGGACTGATGGTTTTTTTCCAACCATTGTCTCCAATCTGTTTGGCTTTGTGGACTATATGTTTTATGCATTCTGTTGTGCTAACCATTTTAAAATTGAAAGGTTTGTTTCCTCCGGTTTTTCCTGCTGAATCCAATGACCACAATCTAAACTGACAATGTCCAGATTAGGAACGATATTTTTCAGGTTTTCAGACTTTGGAATCGTATCCTGTTCTCCATATATCATCAGAGTTGGCTGATGAATGATTGGCTTTATGTTCGCCATCAGGTGCCAGTTTCTATCAAGGTTTCTGTACCAATTTATAGCTCCGGTAAATCCAGATAATTCAAAGGCAGAAACGAATACAGATAGTTCATTGTTTTCCATTAAGGGCTTCCCAAAAGGTTTTTCTGCTCTTGCGAGATTTATCATTAGCATTCCCGGAGCAGGTGGAGCGGGAGGTACATCTTTGCGAAATATGTTACGCATGAATTGAGGTGTGTTTTCATTCATTATAGAATCTGCAACTCCCACTTTTTTGTTGAAATGAACAAAATAGAAGTCTTCTCCAAATATGGTTTCCATAAATTCAATCCATGGTTGTTCTCCGCGCTCCTGATATGGCAGAGCTAAATTTATTATCTTATTAACCCGTTTAGGATACAATAGCGCCAGATTCCAGACAACATTTGCACCCCAGTCATGACCGACGAAGGTGGCATCCTTGTATCCATAGTAGTCGAGTAGAGCAATAAGGTCACCTGTCAGGTGCTTTATATCATAATCAGTTACTTCGGTTGGGCAAGATGAGTTACCATAGCCACGTTGATTTGGGACAATGACATGATAACCTGCTGCAACAAGAGCTGGTATCTGAAAACGCCAAGAAAATGCATGTTCTGGAAAACCGTGACAGAGAACAATCGATTTGTCTGAATTTTGTTTTCCTGCTTCAAATACTTCTAATACCACATTGTTAACTGAAATCATAGTAGGCTTTGGAAATTCGGTTTGATTGGATGCTGTACTGTGTAGGTCTCTCATGTTTTTATTGTTTAATAAATAATTGTGAGACAAATTTAAGTCTGGTTTGTGACAACTTGATGTCAGTAGTCAAAAGTCCTTTAGTGATAACTATCAAAATATTTCTGTAAACTCATGTTGCGGTTCAAGTTTTACGAACAGAAAGAAAATACTATACGTGAATGATAGGAGCAGCATCCTTTTGCTCAGTAAAAGATATAGGCATAGACATGTCCAAAAGATTAACTTTTTCTTATAAAGTCGTAACCTAATAACAGTCTTGGAACAGATTGTACCAATGTATTTATTGCTGGTTATAATTATTTTTAATTTTTTAAGGCTATTTTACTTTTCAGTCATCCTATATATAGATACAATTAAATTAATCAGTACACACTATTTAATGACGATGAGCAAGCAATTATTATTTTAACCAAGAATGGAATTCAGGTAAATAAGAAGGAAGCTAAAATTATATTGGAATTACTATATTTAGTATCAAAAAATTATGATAAGCCAAAAGAGAAAAAAATACTAGAACCTTAATGGGATTTCAAACTATGCTTCAATACCGATGAAATCTCTGACAGAGCACTTTTAGACTGTCTGTTTCAGATGGACTTGGGATTTCACATCAAAGAATTCAAACCATAAAATGTTAGGCTGTAAAAGTTTGATATAGAGATTTTTATGCACAAAAAAAGAGAGACAACTATCAAATAGTTGTCTCCTTAAGTGACTTGACGAGCGTATCTTCAAACACTTTTATAGATGATTTGGTTCGATTAAGCCAAATTAAACAAGACTTACAAAACTCATTTAGATCAAATAATTTCTTTTAATATAATCTTTGGCATTTTACCTCTAAAAATTAACCATAATCAGCTTTGCAATAATAAGTCTTAAGTTGGCTGTGCTTGTCTCTTATTCAATGATAGAAAAACAATTTATTCTTTATGCGAGTAGAAAGATTTTCGAAACAAAATATAATCTCAATGTTTTTATTTTCGGAAAATTATATTTACATTTAAATACTAAACTAACCTCAATCCATGAAAATATCTCCTTGTTTCAATAAAATATTGAACATTCCTAATAAATCTTCGAAACGATTAAATCAGTAATTTTATTATTAAGTAATACTTGGCTGGGTCATAGTTGAGTATTTTTCATGATATATTTTAGAAACAAAGTAGAAAATAAACTATATAAGTATGGCGCAATATGACTTTTCAACACTAAGTAGTTCTGATCTCGAAGATTTGGTCTGTGATCTTTTAAATGCCGATCTTCCTTCCAGCTCTACAGTTCGTTACAAGACCTTTAAAGATGGTAAAGATCAAGGTATAGATATCTTATACTCAATTGAAGATAACAAGCATGAGCATGTAGGACAAGTTAAACATTTTTACAGAACTGGTTTTGCACCAATGCTAAGTAAGTTGAAAAGCGAAGAACTTGCAAAAGTGATCAAGTTAAATCCAACGAAGTACATTTTTGCTACATCAGTCGACTTGAGCGTGCATAATGCTAAAGAGATTTGCGACCTATTTGATCCATACATCAAAAGCTTGAATGATATCTACGGAAAAAAAGATCTTAATAGACTTATAGAATCTCATGAGGGTGTACTTGAGGTGCATTATAAACTTTGGTTTTCCGATGCGTCAGTACTAACTAAAATTTTGACCTCAGATCTTCAATTTAGGTCTGTAGATTTTATAGAAGGTGAACTAACAAAAAAGATCAGATTGTATGTTCGAACAGAATTGTTTGATGCAGCTATGGAAAGTTTAGAAAAGAAAAATTTCATTGTTATCACTGGAGATCCTGGCGTAGGAAAAACATCTTTAGCAGAAATGCTTGTATATAAGTATTTGACTGAAGATTATCAATTACTTTACATTCATGATGATATTAAAGAAATTGAGAGAGTGCTTAAACCAGATGATTCAAAACAGATTTTCTATTTCGATGACTTTTTGGGAAGTAATTCAGCAGAAATAAATAAAGCTCAAGGAAGTGAAAGTGCATTGATGGGAATTGTCAATCGGATTAAAAGAATGAATAATAAAAAGCTGATTTTTACTACAAGAAATATCATTTTAACTACTGTGAAAAATGAGTCAGAAAAATTTACTCAGTTTAGCAAAAATTTGAATGAACTGGTGTTCGATTTAAAAGATTATAGCTACGAACTTAAAAGCAAAATGTTAATTAATCATATTGATGAATCTGAGATGAGAGAGGATCTTAAAATAGTAGCTCTTCAAAAAGATTTGTTCGATTTCATTGTTAAGCATAGGAACTTTAATCCACGTTCCATCGAATTTATCACAACCAACGAAAATATTAATATGTATGATGCTTATGGATATGAAAAATATATTGTAGAAAATTTTGAGAATCCAGAAAAAATCTGGAGGTATTCTTATGAGAAACAAATCGACATTATTGACAGATGGTTATTAAATACATTGCTGACATTTAATGAAAAGGTGGATATTACAGTATTGGAAAATGCTTTTGATAAAAGGGTTCAACTATGTACTACCACTGATACTACGTTACCACCAAATCCTTTCAGAACTGCTATTGAGAAATTAGATAGGGGTTTCATAATTAGAAGAGATAGATGGGTAGATTTTGTAAATCCCTCCCTCAAAGATTTTTTAAAGAATTATTTAATAACTGATGGTAGAGAGATCGGGCTTATGCTGAATTCTATCAGATTTGCGCATCAGTTTCTAGGTCTGTTTGCTTTATTGCGATCTCAAAAGATTGTTCTAACAGAAGAACAAAAAATTGACATGTTACAGAATTATAAAGATTATACAAGACCCGGACACAAAGATGATGATCTTATACGTATGGCTACTGTAATTAATGTATTGATAATGGATCGAGCGAAGGATGTTAGTCTTGTAGAAATCATAAATGATATAAATGACTGGGAAGCTCTTTATAGAAACTATGAATTAAACATTGCTTTTAAAGAATTCATTAATGCAACAAAAAATAATTATAAGGTATATCAAGCGTTAATTGAAAGAACAGAAGAAATTGTTAATGATCTCTTTACTGGTGAGAATGATCTTGAAAGAGGTATTGAAGTATTAGAAGAGCTGACGGAAACTTTTAACATTAATTATACAGATTTCAATTCATCAAGCATTGAGTCACATCTTGACAGCTTATTTTCTGAGTATATATTTAACGAAGTCGAAAATCTAAAAGACTGGGCAACAGAAACTAGTGAGGTTGAGGATCTTAGAAGTAAAATACAAAATTGGAATGAAAAGATTAGAGATCTGGGCTTAGCCTATGATGTTGATATGAGTGAATTGGACTGTGATTGGGATGAAATTACTAGAGAAAATTTGTTCAACCGTATGATGGAAAAAAATGATTAAGATGAGTGGATTCAATTTTGTTAAAGCTGATAATTTAATTAAATAATTTATCCTGTTAATAGATAAAAATGGAAAATAGTGATTTAAGAAAAAATGTTAGAGGTTTACTATATTCGGCTTACCATAAACTATATAGTGCTCTTAGCAATTTGGAGAAATTTGAAAAAGAAACAAATTTTTTCGACAATATCACCTATCTGGATAGTTTCTTTTCCGAATATAGGAATGTCACCTTCATGTTGCAAAAGTCACTCGCACATACAGACTATATAAATGCTTATGAAGAAAATAGACAGAAATATCTACTTAATGATACATGTAAATGGTTTATAGATAAGCGAAATGAGGTATTAAAACAGCAACCTTTCGATCTGGAAAAAAAAATACGCATTATAGTGTATACGCCGTCCGAAAATCTTGCTTTACCGGAACTGTCATTTACAATTGATGATGATATTGAATTTTCAACATTAATTGATTCTATGCGTGAATTCTTTACAAAATTACGTTTGGTTGAAGTGATGTTTTCGGCAGAGTTTTCATTTTTTGAAAAGGGAAAGAATGCAGAACTGTATGACAATTTTGTTGAAGGTATTAGTAATATGAAATTATTTATGAAGGCAATGAAAGAGGCTGTAAACGAAAGCTGTGTGCTATCTGACCAGCTTGAAAAAAAAATTAATGAAATGAAGTTTTATCGTATTCCAAAAAATATGCTTTTAACAGATGATTATATTTTTTATACAAGAAAAAATATGTTTGAGAGAGCATCAAGGGCTGAATTAAGTCTCGGAATGAATGATCAAAGGGCACCATCTTCTAATTTTGAAAAAATGTTTCCAGATTCAAAAGATTTATTTGAGAGTTTCATTATGTTGCATATAGTTATCTTTCAAATGCAAAAGAACCTTATGCCTACGTGCTTCATTGTTTATAATGACAACACAATGCAATTTATGTCATTTGATAGTTCTATAAAAACAACTGTTTACAGGAAACTATATGAAATAGCAAATCGTATCGAAAAAGAGGGTATTATTGATGTTATGTATGTTGGAGAAATGTATATTTATGAAAATAACAAAGAGATTCTTAATTTGGAAAGCAGAGAAAGGATACAATATAAAAATTCTGAAGCACTTATGTTTTTTAAGTCAAGTCATGATCTGATTAATAGTTCCTATGCTTTTGATTCTAATATGGTAGATGATATGGGATACATAGTTTCTGTGCTTGCTAACAAAAAGAATGAATTTAAAAGCCTTGCATTCATGAATCCAGTAATAAATGAATTCAAGCGTTTATATAACGTAATTATGTAGACTATATTATATGTTTGGGCTTGATAAAGTAACTAGCAATTAGTTGCTCTGTCTAGTTCGAAAATACAAAACTCTCAGAATCACATTGCCACTAATTCAATTATAAATTTACTTTATAAATCTCAGGGTTTTCTTTTTTTCTTATTAATATAGTTGCTACGGTCCATTTATCTGTTCCAGAAATGTGAGGAAGGATGGTATTCGGATCCCTTTCTCCAAAAACATAATAACCTTTATCTTCCAATTCATCAAGAAGTATTTGTAAATCATAGCCTATTTGGACTTTATCATAAGCTTCAACCATTCCACTTATATCTCCAAAATCAATAAAAGTTTGTATAATACCTCCAATGTATTCTGCTTCGTCTCTATCCTTTAATTCATCATAATCAGTGTTGTATCCATGTGCCTCGCTAATGACATTCAATAATTCCTTTCCTGATGTAATCCGCATCAAAAATTTAGATTTCTCTGCTTTATCATCCTGAATAGCATTTGCTATTGCTGTTCTCACCCAATTTTCATGATTGACTTTCATATACCTCAAAATTTCTTCAGAGTAGGTGTCTACCAGTTCATCAATTTCTTTATGATGATTTCTACATAAAAGCAACAAATTTTCATAGTTGTTATAGTCCTGAGGATTTGGTAAGTGCCTCGGACCATTTTTCTTTGAGCTTATTATGTGACATTCTTCACCAACATTGAATTCTTCTGAATCATCTTTACCTGTTATTAATTCAGTTTTACAGATAGCACATCTGTTCCCTGATTTTGCCCATAGAAATTTTCTAGTTTTATCTGAAATAGCCATTGTTATTGTTTTTACATAATCTCTAAAGTTAAAGGCTTTTAAGAATATATTTTATTTTCTTCTTATTTTTCCTCTGGTTTTAGATATTTATATTTCTTATTATTCAATACCAATCTTTTACTTCGTTACAAGGATTTTTCTCCGTCCTTCCTGATTAATGCCGAAGCTTTAAATTTTTATCAGTATAATGTCTTTCACCGATACCAATTGATGTTGATTAAAGATAGTTGCATAAATTTCTTAAAACTTTTTACTGCATCCTTAAATTCATCTTTATTTCGATACTTTTCAATCATATACAAGATATGACCAGATGTATAATACAGCAGAAAACTATATTCTCCCCGCCACGTTTTGCCAATTACAGCATTATACAATATTTCTTTAAAATTAACAGTTACCTCTTCTTTTTCGTACATTTCAAATAGCTCTGTAAAAACCAAACTGGATGATTCACTATCTGCAAATTTAGCTGCATCTATGGAGCTAATTTTTCTTTCTCTAATTAAATCAAAATCACTAGGGTAAATGTAGCCTTTGTTAAGTCTTTCCTCACTTGTTTCTTTGTATCTATCTTTTTCTTTATCTACATATACTTGAAATGATATTTTAGAATTTTTTAGTTCTCTAATAATATTGTCTGATTTTTCTACTCTTATTTTTGTTTTAATAATGCTAAATTCCAGTTCAATATCTTTTAATCGATTAGAAAGCAAGCCATTTCTTATTTCATCAATTTCAATTGATCCGCTTCTATTAACTTTTAATAACTGATTGATAGCGAGGTTATACAGTTTATTTGAAAAAAAATTAATGTATTTGCTTGGAAGCAGAAACCATTGTAATGAAAGGTGGCTTAGATTAAGCTTTTCAATATAAGGCATTATTTCAGAGGGTTGATACAATTCTATAAATTCCCCTAGTAAATACCGGTACCCCTTCTCAGAAATATTTTGGATTTTTGTAATCGTAAAAATGCATTCATCCAGTGTCAAAAGACTATTTGTATGAAGTGCCTTTAATGCTTTAGGTAATCCATATAATGTATAATCTTTTCTGTTATAATATTTAGTCCAGAACAACGATATACTTGCCAAATCTATTTTCTGCTTTCGATGTAAGGCTAATCTAATATATTCATGAATTTTATTACCTAAATTGAAACTCCCTGTCTCTTTATTTTTTAATATGAGTTCTTCCAATGACAGATAATTATATTCATTTTTTTCAATATTGCTCACCTCAACACCAGCAGCAATTAAATTCTTTTTTACATCATTTAAATACCAATCAGCATAATAATAAGAATCAGGATATTTATCTAAAAACTCAGCTAATTTAATTGCACCTTTTGATTCAAAACCATCCAGAAAAATATCGAGTGAGTCACTTAATTCTTCAAGCCCCTTATACCTTTTTTGATGGAGGAATAAATTTTCCATGATCCATTTCAAATAATCACTAAAATACCGTCTATCTTTCAGAGCTTTAACGATTTTTGTTTTTGTAATGGCTTTTTTATTCCTGCTAAAAAAATATTCTTCTTTATTAACATCTCCTTCCAATCTTATATGAAAATGGTCGGTGGAGTAATTATCATTTGATACCTTATTGTATAGCAAAATTGGATTATTGTTTCTTATATAAAACAACATTCCAAATAAGTATCCTGAACTGGTGATGTCCTCCTCCGTATATCCGTTAAATAATAGTGATTGTGTATAAGTGTAGAGAAAGCCATCCGGTGTTGAAATGTGATCTCTGTAAATTAGATTTATAATAAGTGAGAGATCATAATAATGTGAAATTTCAAAATCATCAAACTTGTAGTTAGACATCAAATCTCTTAAATCAAAATAAAAAGTACGAATGGCTTCAATATCTATGCTGTCTTTTGTTATCTCTTCAAAAATGGTTATGTTACAAAATTTCTTTGCTATTTCTTTTGTTTGTTGATGAGTAAGTTTAAACAGAGAAAACCTTGAAAGAAATCTTCTATCTAAGCTCATTATTGAATCATATACCAAGTCGGTAGCCTTATCATTTAGAATTTTATAACTGGTCGACTTGTTACGAAAATAGGTGTTGAAACTGTCATGAAATAAAGCGATTCTGTTCAGCTTGATGTCAAATAGATAAGGATGTTCATCTATGAACTCCTCGACGTAATATTTAGCTTCTCCCAAAAAGTGATCTAATTCTGAATACATTATGTATGAATTTGTACATAAAAATATCGAAAGAGAATATTTCCCTTTTTCATTTTTTATAATGCCTTCATAAAAACTGTCAATATCTTGAAGTTGACCGGTTTCCGGAAGCTTCTTATTTAGTTTATAAAATTCTGAAACATATTTTACAAGAATGGGATAACCCTGGGTCATGTAAAAAACTTCTTTCTGAATATTGTAATCTGTAATATGAAACAATTCCTCTAAAACAAATTCAGTTTGCTTTTTATTCCAGTTTTCCAAAATATGTTTTTGCCAATATAGCTTAACGACCAATGGTCTTGATAGTATGATGACTTTACAGTACTCTTTTAGTTCATCTATGAATCTTATAAACCGAGAAAGCTCACTGCTATTATAATTTTCAATATGATCTAAACCATCGATGATGAAAGTTAATTTTCTCCTTTTAATCTCTTTGAATAAATCAGGAATCTCCCTGTATTTTAGATCGTGAAACAGTTTTACATTTAAATCTTGTACAAAGTTTTGAAATTTTAATCTCTCCAGATAATCGGATTCCTGATTTCCTACCCAAAATCGGTATAATATATTTAGAGGATATTCTTCAACAAGTGAATTTACAAAATGACTTTTCCCAACTCCGGGTTTACCTTCGATCAATAATAATTTTTCAAATTCAACAAGCGTATGATTAATTTTTACCGATTCTTGTTGTAGATCCGTGCTATAAGTTTTTAAGCTGGGAAGGTCAGACCTTTCGATCAGCCATATCCTTTTATCAAGTGTAAATTCCAGTGATATTGACCACTCAATTCCAATTTAAAGTGACCATGTAATTTCAGATTAAATTGACCACCCTTGTTTTTGATAAAAACTACTGTTTTTTATGTGTCAATTAGTATTCA
>Ga0105244_10000345_pt1 | contig 43661 bp, 39 predicted proteins | sample KBSM44metaG_FD_80423 | JGI IMG/M metagenome (GOLD analysis project Ga0105244, IMG submission 80423) | Miscanthus rhizosphere microbial communities from Kellogg Biological Station, Michigan, USA - KBS M4-4 metaG | ecosystem: Host-associated > Plants > Roots > Rhizosphere > Soil | place...
CAGGCCGTGCCAGGCGTTCATCAGGTACAGGCCCAGCGCCACCAGCATCAGGTTGGCCAGCCAGTAGAAACCCAGTTGCAAGCCGACCAGGGAGGCCAGGCTTTGCGCGCCGTTCGCCAGGCCGCCGGCCAGCGCGCCGGCCAGCATGTAGCTGCCGATGCGGCCGGCGTTGTAGGCCAGCACGCGCGGGATCGCCCGCGCCGCCGCCGCCGGTCGCGGGAAGAACGCCGCCGCCGCGCCGCCGGCGAACCTGGCGGCGCTTTGGATCGGGATGACGTTGCGCGGCAAGGCGGCCGGGCCGCCGGCGCTGGCCGAGATGGCGCCGACGATGCCGCCGCACATGCCGACGCAATGGATGCTGCCGGCCAGTCCGACCAGGAATACGGGCAGCAGCTGGTAGCCGGTGATCATGATGTCAAATGGTTTTGGAGTAGCGCAGCGGCTGCGTGGCGTCGGCGCGCGCCTGGGTCAGGTAGCGGTCGAACACCATGCAGATATTGCGGATCAGCAGGCGGCCCTTGGCCGTGACGGTGATCCAGTGCGGGTCGACGGTCAGCAGGCCATCGGCCTCGAAGGCTTTCAATTTCTCCAGCTCGTCCGCGAAGTACAACGGGAAGCGGATCGGGTAGGCCTGCTCCAGCGACGAGATCGACAATTCGAAGTTGCACATCAGCTTTTGGATGACGATGCGGCGCAGCAGGTCGTCGGTGTCGAGCTTGATGCCGCGGGCGATCGGCAGCACGCCGCCGTCGAGCTTTTCGTAGTAGGCGTCGAGCGTCTTTTCGTTCTGGCTGTAGGTGGCGCCGACGGCGCTGATGGCGGACACGCCGCAGGCGATCAGATCGGTCTCGGCGCGCGTCGAATAGCCCTGGAAGTTGCGTTGCAGCCGGCCCTGGCGCTGGGCCACGGCCAGCTCGTCGTCCGGCTTGGCGAAGTGGTCCATGCCGATGTAGACGTAGCCGGCCGCGCACAGGCGGGCGATGCACAAGGCCAGCAGCTCCAGCTTGACGGCGGCGCTGGGCAGGTCCGTATCGAGGATGCGGCGCTGCGGCTTGAACACGTGCGGCAGGTGGGCGTAGTTGTACAGCGCGATGCGGTCCGGGCTGGCCGCGATCACCTTGGCCAGCGTTTGCTCCATGCTGGCGGTGGATTGCTTCGGCAGGCCGTAGATCAGGTCGATGCTGACCGAGCGGAAGCCGGCGTCGCGCGCGGCGTCGATGACGGCGCGCGTCTCGGCCTCCGGCTGGATGCGGTTGACGGCCTTTTGCACGTCGGCGTCGAAGTCCTGCACGCCCAGGCTGATGCGGTTGAAGCCCTGCGCGCGCAGGCTGTGCACGCGCTCGGCGCGGACGGTGCGCGGATCGATCTCGATCGAGTACTCGCCCACCGCGTCGGGCGCGAAATCGAAGTTGGCGCGCAGGTGCGCCATCAGGTCGCCCATCTGGCGGTCGCTCAGGTAGGTCGGCGTGCCGCCGCCGAAGTGCAATTGCTCGAGCTGGCCGATGCCGGCGAACAGGCGGCCCTGCATGTCGAGCTCCTGCTTGAGGTAGCCGAGGTAGGTGGCGGCCTTGCCGTGGTCCTTGGTGACGATCTTGTTGCAGCCGCAGTAGTAGCAGACGGTGTCGCAGAACGGGATGTGGATGTAGAGCGACAACGGCCGCTGGCTGCGGCGCATGCGCAGGCCGGCGACGGCCTCGAGGAACTGGCCGTAGCCGAACTCCGGCGTGAAGCGGTCGGCGGTCGGGTACGAGGTGTAGCGCGGCCCCGACTGGCTCAGTTTGCCGATGATGGCGGCGTCGAATTCGACCGTGGGAAAGGCGGCGCCGACGCCGGCGTGGTCGGGACCGGGGATGGAGGTATGCATGGTCAAGACCGTTCTCACGCGGCCAGGCGCGCGGCCGGCGGCGATTTGCGGACCGGGCGCGCGGTCGGCCGCGCCGGCGTGGCGCGGCCGAACTTGAACAGGCTGACCGCCTGCGTCAGGCCGCCCGCCTCCAGCGCCAGGCTGGCGGTGGCGGCGGCCGCCTCCTCGACCAGCGCGGCGTTCTGCTGCGTGACCTGGTCCATGTGGGCGATGGCCGAGTTGACCTGGTCGACGCCGATGCTCTGCTCGCGCGAGGCGACCGAGATCTCCTCCATGATGGCCGTCACCTGCCGCACCGAGGCCACCACTTCCTTCATGGTGGCGCCGGCGCGGTCGACCTGCACCATGCCGGCGCTGACCTTGCCGACCGAGACGTCGATCAGGTTCTTGATGTCCTTGGCGGCGGTGGCGCTGCGCTGGGCCAGGTTGCGCACCTCGCCGGCGACGACCGCGAAGCCGCGTCCCTGCTCGCCGGCACGGGCCGCCTCGACGGCGGCGTTGAGCGCCAGGATGTTGGTCTGGAAGGCGATGCCTTCGATCAGGCCGATGATGTCGACGATCTTGCGCGAGGAATTGTTGATCTCGTCCATGGTGGCGATGACCTCGGCGACGATCTCGCCGCCCTGCACCGCCACCGTCGAGGCGTTCCGCGCCAGCGCGTTGGCCTGGGCCGAGTTGTCGGCGTTTTGCTTGACGGTCGACGAGAACTGTTCGACGCTCGACGCCGTCTCCTCCAGGCTGGCGGCCTGCGCCTCGGTGCGGCCGGACAGGTCGGCGTTGCCGGCGGCGATCTGGCGCGTGGCCACGGCCATCGTCTCGACATTGACGCGGACGTCGCGGATGGTGGCGATCAGGTTGCTGTTCATTTGCTGCAGCGCGCGCAGCAGCTGGCCCACCTCGTCGGTGGCCTCGGTGTCGAAGCTGCCCGACAGGTCGCCGGCGGCGATGGCGCGGGCGCCGTGCAGCGCGCGGTCCAGCGGTTGCAGCACGGACACGCGCAAGGTGTACCAGAGGAAGACGTTGATCAGCAGGCCGATGAAGGTGGCGCCGAAGATGGCGTAGCTGTGGCCGCCCCCGCCGCTCATCAGCGCGGCCGCGCAGACGATCACCTGCAGCACGTTGACCACGCTGGTGGCCAGCCACACGCGCATCGCCAGCGAAACGTGGCTCAGGCGCGCGAGCAGGTTGCCGACGCCGGGGCGTATCACCTGGCCGTTCTTGATGCGGATGCCGTGGGCTTCGTCGGCGTGGATGTCGCGGTAGGCCTGTTCGGCCTTGGCGATCTGCTCGCGAGGAGCCTTGACGCGCACCGACATGTAGCCGGTGGTCTTGCCGTTTTCGCGGATGGGGGTGATGTTGGCGCGCACCCAGTAGTGGTCGCCGTTCTTGCAGCGGTTCTTGACCAGGCCGGTCCACGGCGTGCCCGACTGGATCGAGGCCCACAGGTCGGCGAAGGCCTCGGCCGGCATATCCGGATGGCGCAGGATGTTTTGCGGCGCGCCCAGCAGCTCGGCTTCGTCGTAGCCGCTGATCTGCGTGAAGTAAGGGTTTACGTAGGTAATGTTGCCCTTTAAATCAGTTTTCGAGACGATGGCCTGGTCGTCGAGGACCTCCACTTCCCGGTTGGTGACGGGTGGCTTGTTGCGGGGTTGATTGTTGCGCATCACGTGGCTCCGGCTGAATTGTTGCTCTATCACAATAGATGCAGCCAGTGTACGGAGTGCCACCGTAAATTTTATTGATGTAGATCAAAATTCTCCGGATTGGCCGCCCTAGCCGGTGTACAACGGGCGGGCGCGGCCGACCGCGTAGCCTTGCGCGTAGTCGACCCCCAGCGCGCGCACCACGGCCAGCGTGCCGTCGTCCTCCACGTACTCGGCCACGGTGCAGATGCCCATCACGTGGCCGACCTCGTTGATGGCCTTGACCATCGCGCGGTTGACGGCGTTGTTGGCGATGTCGCGGATGAACACGCCGTCGATCTTGAGGTAGTCGACCGGCAGCGCCTTGAGGTAGGCGAACGACGACAGGCCGCTGCCGAAGTCGTCGAGCGAGAAGCGGCAGCCGAGCGCCTTGAGCCGGGTCATGAAGTCCTGCGCCTTGACCAGGTTGGCGATGACGGCCGTCTCGGTGATCTCGAAGCAGATCTGGTCCGGGGCCACCTGGTGCCGGGCGAACTGCTCGAGGATGTAGTCGTGCAGGCCCTCGTCGCCGAGCGAGGTGCCCGACAGGTTGATCGAGTAGCGGCCGGAGTAGCCGGCCGGCGCCGGTTGTGGGCCGTCGGCGCCGGCCGCCGTGCCGTCGCGCGCGCTGCGCACGTGGCGGCACACGGCGCCGATCACCCAGCGGTCGATCGCCGCCATCATGTCGTAGCGCTCGGCGGCGGGGATGAAGGCGCCGGGCAGGATCGGCTCGCCGGGGCCGGGCTGGATGCGGATCAGCACCTCGTCGTGCACCTCGCCCGGCCGGCCGAGGCCGACGATGGGCTGGGCGTACAGCCGGAAATGCTGGTGCTCGAAGGCCTCGTTCAGGCGCGACACCCATTGCATCTCGCCCTGGCGGCGCGCCAGGCGCTGGTCCGACTCCTGGTACATGTGGACGCGGTTGCGGCCGCGCTCCTTGGCCAGGTAGCAGGCTTGGTCGGCGGCGATCAGCAACTCGGACATCGACTTGCTGTGCTGGTTGATCTCGACCACGCCGATGCTCACGCCCAGCTCGAAGGTGCGGCTGTCCCAGACGAAGCGGAAGTTCCTGACCGACTGCCGGATGGCGTCGGCCACCAGCAGCGCCTGGTCGGGCGGGCAGTGCGGCAGCAGCACGCCGAGCTCGTCGCCGCCGAGGCGGGCCAGGATGTCGCTGTCGCGCATCTCCGTCTGCAGCATCTTGGCCAGCAGCTGCAGCAGCAGGTCGCCGGCGCTGTGGCCGCAGGTGTCGTTGACGATCTTGAACTGGTCCAGGTCCATGTACAGCAGCGCGTGCACATGCTCCTCCTGCTTGGCGCTGTGCAGCGCGCCGGCGATCTGCGCCTCGAACTCGCGCCGGTTGATCAGGCCGGTGAGCGTGTCGTGGCTGGCGTTCCACGACAGCTGCTTGCTCAGCTTGCGCTCGTGGCTGACGTCGCGGAACACCACCACCGCGCCCAGCAGCTCGCCGGTGTCGGACCAGATCGGCGCGGCCGATTCCTCGACGGCGATGCGGCGCCCCTCGCGCGTGATCAGCTGGTTTTGCGACGGCATGCTGATGGTCTGGCGCAGGCGCAGGCACTGCAGCGCCGCGTGTTCGGCCAGCGGCGCGCCGTGGTCGTCGATCAGCGGCAAGGTGGTGGCGATGTCCAGGCCGCGCGCCTCGTCGGCGCTCCAGCCGGTCAGCTGCTCGGCGATGCGGTTCAGGTATTCGGTTTTGCCGTGGTCGTCGGTGGTGATGACGCCCTCGCCGATCGAGCGCAGGGTGACGTCGGCGCGCTCGCGCTCGCGCGCCGTGTCCTGCTCCATCCGCTTGCGTTCGGTGATGTCCCAGACGATGCCGAGCGTGCCGGTGGGACGGTTGTGTTCGTCGCAAAACACGTGCGCCTTGGCCGCCAGCCAGTGCTGGCTGGCGTCGTCCCAGACGACGCGGTACTCGACGTCGTAGCCCGAGCCGCAATCGACCGCCTCCTGCATGGTGTTGAGCAGGCGGTCGCGGTCGTCGGGGTCGACGAAGCGCAGGAACTGCGAGAACGGCTGCGCCAGATCGCCATCGGGCAGGCCCAGCAATCCCGCGCCCCAGCCGACCCAGTTGACGACGCTGTTGATGACCGTGCCATCCGTGATGTGCGAATCCCAGATGGTCATGCGCGCGGCGTCGAGCGCCATGCGCAAATGGCGCTGAATGATGTCCATGCTCTTTGTGCTCCAAAAGCCACGCCTACAGTCATTGGAGCGGGGACGAACGAAAAAGTTCGGTGAAAGGGGCGGACGCCCTATTTCGCGTCGACCTGGCCGGCGGCCTGTTGTTTGACGGCGCTGAGGTCGCGTACGTTCTTTTGCACCGCCACCGCGCCGAACAGGCTCAGCAGGAAGGCCATGGCGTAGAAGCCTTTTTCGCTCATGGTCAGGGTCGCGTTCATCAGGCCGACGGTCAGCAGCAGCAAGGTCAGGATCAGCGACAGCCAGCACAGGCCGAAATACAGGCCGCTGACGGGGATGCCCTCGGCGCGGTCGCGCACCGATTTCTGCAGCGAGACGGCGGCGAACAGGCCGTACATCAGGATGGTGAAGTAATAGCCCTTTTCGTTGAGCTGCATGGTGGCGTTCCACAGGCCGACCATGAAGGCCGACGCCCCGGCCAGCAGGGCGATCCAGGAGGCGGCGACGAAGGCGGGGGTGGGACCGAGTTGGGGGTGGGCCATGGGTACTCCTTGCGGTAGGGAAGGCGGCGCCGGGCCGGCGCCGCCTGTGCATCGTAACAGAAGCGTCGGGCTTATTTCTTGAATGAGCGCAACATTTTGCCGCCGATGGTGACCACCACCAGCGCCAGCGCGCCGGCCAGTACGCCGGCCACGGCGTCGATCACGCTCGGCGTGATGAAGCCCAGCACCGGTCCCAGCGCCGGGACCGCCGCCGCCACCTCGGTGGCGTGGTGGACGATGTCGTGCGTGCCCGGCGTGCCGTGCACCAGGATGCCGCCGCCGACCATGAACATGGCGGCCGTGCCGACCACCGACAGCAGCTTCATCAGTCGTGGCGCGGCCGCCAGCAGCACGTTGCCGAGGGCGCGGGCGGCGCCGTTGGCGCGCTGGCTCAGGTACAGGCCGGCGTCGTCCATCTTGACGATGGCGGCGACGATGCCGTAGACGCCCACCGTCATCACCAGCGCGATGCCGACCACCACCATCGCCTGCTTGACGAACGGCTCGCCCGCCACCGTGCCCAGCGCGATGACGATGATCTCGGCCGAGAGGATGAAGTCGGTGCGCACCGCGCCCTTGATCTTGTCCTTTTCGATGGCCACCATGTCGGCGTCCGGATCGCTGAGCGCGGCCGCCAGCTCCTGTTTGTGCTTGGCGTCCTCCTCCTTGTGCAGGATGCTGTGGGCGATCTTCTCGAAGCCCTCGAAGCACAGGTAGAGGCCGCCGATCATCAGCAGCGGCGTGATGGCGGCGGGCACGAAGGCGCTGATGGCCAGCGCGGCCGGCACCAGGATGGCCTTGTTCTTCAGCGAACCGAGCGCCACCGCCCATACCACCGGCAGTTCGCGGTCGGCGCGCACGCCGGCCACCTGCTGCGCGTTCAGCGCCAGGTCGTCGCCCAGCACGCCGGCGGTTTTCTTGGCCGCCACCTTGCTCATCAGCGCGACGTCGTCGAGGATGGTGGCGATGTCGTCGATCAGCGCGAACAGACTGGAGCCGGCCATCTCAGCGGCTCCCTTGCGGGGTGGGGGGGAGGGTAGGGGTCATGGGTGTCCTTGGTGGCCAGCAATATTAAAGGAGCAATATTAACCCATGGGCAGGACGCGGCGATATGGCTTCGCAGCTACAATGTGCGTTGCCTCGCAGCGCCGCTGCGTTCTGACCTATGGAATGACTATGAGCTTCGCCACCTGGATGGGATTTTTCATCGCCGCCTGCATCATCGCCGTGTCGCCCGGCTCGGGCGCGGTGTTGTCGATGTCGCACGGCTTGTCGTACGGCGTGCGCCGTGCCAGCAGCACCATTTTCGGCCTGCAGACCGGCCTGCTGCTGGTGTTTTTCATCGCCGGCGCCGGGGTCGGCTCGCTGCTGCTGGCCTCCGAACTGGCGTTCAACGTCGTCAAAACGGTGGGCGCGCTGTACCTGATCTACCTGGGCCTGAGCCAGTGGCGCGCCAAGGTGACCATCGACGAACAAAAAAGCCAGGCCGAAGTGGCCGTGCCGTCGGCGCGCAAGCGCTTTTTGACGGGCTTCCTGACCAACGCCACCAATCCCAAGGGCATCATTTTCATGGTGGCGGTGCTGCCGCAATTCATCAACCAGCATGCGCCGCTGCTGCCGCAATTGCTGATCCTGGCGGCGACCATGTGCGCCATCGATCTGGTGGTGATGCACAGCTATGCCTACCTGGCGTCGTCGATGCAGCGTTTTTTCCGCGACGCCAGCGCCGTCAAGAAGCAGAACCGGGTGTTCGGCGGCTTGCTGATGGGCGTGGGCGCGGCGCTGTTCTTCGTCAAGCGGGGCGGCGCGACAACCTGAGGTATGATTTACTTTGCAAGTATTTGTAACCCCGGTAGTCGAATCGCGGCCTGCGGCGTTATAGCTGGAGTAAATAGAGGAGCGCTGCCATGAGCCGCAAGATCATTCCGTCCGTCGTGCTGGCCGCCCTGGCCAGCTTCAGTTCCCTTGCATGGGCGGAGGACCCGCCCGCCGTGGTGGGGCGGATTTCGGCCGTCCAGGGCCAGGTGACCTTGGTGGGCAACGATCCCGACGGCGACAGCGAACCGGTCGCCGCCTCGCTGAACTGGCCGGTCACCGGCGCCAACCACATCAACACCGCCAGCGGCGCCCGCACCGAGTTCCGGGTCGGCTCGACGGCGGTGCGGCTGGACGGCGATTCCGACCTGGAAATCACCGCCATGGACGAGGATTTGCTGCGGCTGCGCCTCAATTACGGCAGCGTCAGCATCCGCGTGCGCAGCCCCGAGCTGCTGCGCGACTTCGAGCTGGCCACGCCGCAGGCCCGCGTCACGATGCTGGAGCCGGGCTTGCTGCGGGTCGACGCCGAGCGCGTCGCCGATACCACCCAGGTCAGCGTGCTGGGCGGCAGCGCCCGGGTCGAGGGCGCCGGTTCGTCGGTGGTGGTGAGCAACGGCCGCCAGGTCGACATCGGCGGCGACGACGTGCGCACCGGCGTCGCCCGGCGCGACGGCTTCGATGCCTGGGCCGACGAGCGCGACCGGCAGTCGGAGGCCGTGGTGACGTCCCGCTATGTGTCCAGCGGCATCACCGGCTACGAGGAACTGGACCGCAACGGCAGCTGGACCGAGAGCGCCGAATACGGCCCGCTGTGGGCGCCGCGCAATGTCGCGGTCGACTGGGCGCCCTACCGCGACGGCCGCTGGACCTGGCTGGCGCCGTGGGGCTGGACCTGGGTCGACAACGCCCCGTGGGGCTACGCGCCGTCGCATTACGGCCGCTGGGTGACGGTCAACCGCCGCTGGTTCTGGGCGCCGGGCCGTCCGGTCGGGCGTCCCGTGTGGGCGCCGGCGCTGGTCGGCTGGGTCGGCGGCGACGGTTTCCCGCACCATCGCGGCCCCGGCCTGGGCTGGTTCCCGCTGTCGCCGCGCGAGCGCTACGTGCCGGGCTACCGCGTTTCGAACCATTACGAGAACCGCATGACGTGGCACTACAACGGCAAGCCGTACCGGCCACGGTCCGACCGGCCGGACCGCCGCGACGGCGTGACGATGTTGCCGCGTGATCAATTCGAGGGGCGCCACACGGTGCCGGTCAATCGCGGCGGCGTGGTGATCCCGCCGGCCAACCTGGTCAAGAACGTGGTGACGGTGGCGCCGCCGACGCCGGGCCCGGGCACGCGGGCGGGCGATCCCGGCCGCCGGCCCTGGCCGGACCGCGACGGCGACGGTCGGCCGGACCGCTACGGGCGCAACGACCGGAATGACCGCAACGACCGATTTGAGCGCAACAACGGCCAGCAGCCGGGGCGGGTGATCACCGCGCCGTCGCAGCCCCAGCCGCAAGTGCAAATCGGCCAGGGACCGGGGCGTCCGCAGACCACCACCACGCTCGCCCCCGGGCAATTCGGCACGCCGAACGCGCCGGCGCAGACGATCAATCCGAACGATGTGGCGATCGAGCTGCGGCCGGGCTACCGTCCGCGCCCGCCGAATTCGGTACAGCAGCCGGGCGTGATGCCGGCGCCGATAGTGCACGTCAACCCGAACCGCGACCGTTTCAATCGCGACGACGACAACGGCCGCCGGCCATCGCGTCAGCGTGACGATGTGCGGGAAGCGCGCGAGCGTGAGCAACAGCGGCCGGCGTTCCAGCCGCAACAGCCGCAGCAACAGCTCCCGCCGCACCAGGTCCAGGTGCAACCGCAGCGTCCGGTCCAACCGCAGTTCCAGGCGCCGCAGCCGCAATTCCAGCCGGCGCCGCGTCCATCCCCGCCGCCGCAGGTGAGCCAGCCCCAGCCGCAGGTTCATCAACCCGCGCCGCAAGCGCAACCGCGCCGGGAGCCGGAACGGCGCAACGAGGGGCAAAACCAGGGCCGCAACAACGGCAACCGGCCGACGCACAACCTGCAGTAAACGACGGTTCAAACCGGAAAATAGCAGTTCAGACGGCAAAAAATGCAGTTCGTCACAATCGGCTGGAAGTGGTCCCCCGCTTTGCATACAGTAGCAACATTGCAAAACGGTGGCAGCGCGAAGACAAGGACGACAACGTCCGCCGCGCGGCGCCATCGGGACCGCATCCATTTGCCCTGCTATTTTCTAGGTAATTCCCGAGAGAGAATAGTCTTCGCCAGCCTACGGGCTGGCTTTTTTTTTGTCTAAAGATCCGGGGTCAGGTCCACCATTTCTACACGGACTAGGCTGTAGCACGCGACTTGCCGCTTTACGGCTCAGCTTGTGTAGAAATGGTGGACCTGACCCCGGAGTTGCTTTTGGTTAGCCGGGACTGCGGGCGGCTTTTTGGCGCAGGCGGGCGCGCCATTCTCCCAGCGCCGAGAGCGCTCCCTGGAATTCGCGCTCGATCAGGTCGGCCTCGGCGGCCGTGACCTTGCCGTCCATTAGCGCCGTCGAGACCGCTTCGGCCACCGACCCCACTTGACTCATCACCTTGCACACCGTTTGCGAGAGGTCGTCGTCGCCGATGTTCTCCGGCAGCGGGACGACGAACGCGGCCATGCCGTGGCGGGTCAGCAGCGCGTGCAGCGGCAGGTGCGCGTCGGCCACGCCGGCGCGGTGGCACAGGTCGACCACCGCCGACACCTCCTCGAACGACGGGTAGTGCGAGGCGATCGTCGGCGCCAGCTTGTTGCGCAGCACGTTGACCGAGATGCCCATCGCTTGCGCGAGCGCGTCGATGCCGCCGGGATAGCTGCGCGCCACCTTGTAGAGCGCGTCGTGTTGGTTCATGTCCAGGTATTTGCGTGTCATGGTGAAGCGTGCCTTTTATTACCGATGCATCCGCCGTCATCGGGCGCTATGCTGCTTTTTATTCAACTTGTTTGTGAAAAGACATCATGAAGCCCCTTCAATCCGCACTGTTGCTGAGCTTTTGCCTTGTGCTCGGCGCCAGCGCCCCGGCGCAAGCCGAGGCCAAGCCTTATTTTGGCACATCGTCATCGTACAAAAGTGGATTTTCTTCGCAAAAAGGCAATACCGCGAGGAGCCGGCCGCCGGCGCCGCCGGCCAACCGCCAGAGCGGTCCCGGCGCGTTCGGCAAGGCGCCCGGCTCGCCGGCGTCCGCCTATCCGCGTAACAGCCCGGCGAATGCGTCGGCGGCTTCGCGCGACCTCGACCGCAGCGCCGCGCAAGCCCGGGCGCTCGACAATCTGGACGCCCGGCGCGCCGCCGCCAGCAGGCCGGCGCCGTTGCCGCCGCTCAACGATACGCCGCTACGGCCCGCCTCGCCCGTCCCTGCTACGCGGCCGGATGCGATCGCGGCCCGCAACACCGCCACCGCGCCGCCCGGTTATCCGCAGCAGGTGATTGTGCAGCAGCCTTCCGGTGGCGGCGGTCTGATGAACGGGGTGCTGGGCTTCATGCTGGGCCGCGCGATGAGCCAGGCCAACCAGCCGGTGGCGTATCCGACACCTTCGACCACGGCGGGAAGCGTGCCGCCGCCCGCGCCGGCCATCAACCAGGCCGGCCAGATCACCGGCATGCCCGGCCTCGGCGATCCGCCGGCCGCCGATGCGCGCGCGCCTGCGCCGCCTCAACCGTCGTTCGGCGCCAGCGTACTACGCTGGTTCGCCTGGCTGGGCCTGGTGAGCGCAGTCGCCTGGGCGGCCGTGTTCGCGGTGCGCAAGTTGCGCCGTGCGCGCGCGGCCAGACAGCCCAATTATTCATTCGAGAGGAATTGAGATGAGCTGGACGGATGCTTACAACTACCTGCGCAACGGCGTGGCCAAGCTGGGCGGCGCCGACGCGCCCCGCGCCGACCAGGACCTGCCGCTGCGCGCGCGCATCGGCAGCCTGGTGCGGCTGCAACAGTCGCCGCTGCTGGGCGCGCTTGCCAACGGGTCGCTGATCGCGATGCCGGACGCCGACGACAACCGCATCGTCGCCGTCTCGCAAATCCGCCTCAGGCAGACGGGCGGCCTGTATCGCTACTACCTGGACACGGGCGATGTGAACGAGAAGGAAAAATTCCTGCAGGTGTACCACAACGCCGAAGGCAAGGTGGCCGAGGTGATGTATTGCACCCAGCTGGCGCGCGTGATTCCCGAGACCGTGGAAGACCAGGAGGCCTACATGGGCCTGGCCAACGCCGGCCTGGGCGACCGCAGCTACACCTTGTGGCGCGCGCAGCTGGGCGACATCGGCCTGGACGAGGCCGATCTGGACCTGGTGTTCGGTAAAGACGAGGGCGTCGATTACTGGCGCGACGCCGGCGGCGACGACGAGGAATTCATCGCGCCCTTCTCCGGCACCGAAACCCGGATCGACAACCCGAGCGGCAGTCTCGGCTTGCGCCAGGAAATGTATTTCATGCCGTATGTGCGCCAACTGCGCGACGGCGGCAGCGAATACCTGCTGATCACGACTGAAATCATCAGCAGCGTGAACGGCGACGCATCGAAACGCGGGATCCACGTGGACTTTGTCATTGGCATCCCGGTGGAGCAGGAACGCATCGTTATCCAATGATGCGCATTTTTAACGTCAATTCTAAAAGGAAGACCGACATGAGCAACTCGAATGGCTGGGGTTTGACCGCGCGCCTGATCTCCAAACACTTTGGCGCATTGGGGGACCGCGTGTCCGAGGCGATCGCCAATTTTGATCCGGAAACGGCGACCGAGGCCGACCGCGACCGTCTGGCCGACAGCCTGCGCGGCACCGCGCAAAAACTGGCGGCCGCCCGCGCCTCCTTCGACAAGGAGGCGGCGGACGTCGTCAAGCTGCGGCAACTGATCGCCACCGACGAGCAGGCAGCCAACACCTTGGCCGATCGCTTGGCCTCCGGCAAGATCTCAGAGGCGACGATCACCCTGTTCTGCGACGAGCTGGAGGCGAACAAGCAGCGCCTGCCGCAGGAGTTGCAGGAGGAGGCCGATGCCCGCCAGTATATGGACGAGCTGCAAACCATCGTCGACGCGTTGTCGAAGCAATTGGCCGAGTTCGATTCGGCGGCGAAGAAGGCGATGCAGGCGCTGGCCAGCGCGCGCGCCCAGCAGGATTTGCAGGAGTTGCGCGCCGAGCGCCAGGCCCAGCTGGCCGGCCTGTCGGGCATGCGCGGCAATTCGAGCGCCCTCAACGCGCTGACCCGCCGCGCCCAGGCCATCAACAACGAGGCGGCCGGCCTGAAGATCGTCACCGATATCGGCCAGCGTCCGTACGAGCAGGCGGCCGAGCTCGAGGCGATCCGCAAATCGGTGACCCAGCCCGGCCTGGGCAACGAGTCGGCGCTGGCGCGGCTGCAGCGGCTGTCGGGCCGGCAAGCCGCCGCGCCCGCCGCGCTGGAGATGGGCAAATCGTAAGCCGCGCCGGGTTTCCGGCGAATTAGCGAGAATTGCTACAATGGAGGCCGGCGGCATCGCGTTGATGCCGCCGGTTTTTATTTTTGATTGGAATGAATATGCAAGCGATCCCGCCGTCAGAGTCCCTCATCGAATACCCGAGCGACTTCCCGATCAAGGTGATGGGGCCGACTCATATCGACTTCGCCCCGACCATCGTGCTGGTGGTGCAAAAGCACGACCCGGAATTCCACGAAGGCAAAATGGAAGTGCGTCCTTCGGCCAAGGGCAACTACACCGGCCTGACCGTGACCGTGCGCGCCGTCAGCCGTGAACAACTCGACGCCCTGTATTCCGAACTGTCGGCGCACCCGATGGTCAAAATAGTCATGTAAGTTGCTGGCGCTGGAAGGCGGCTATCTCTTCCAGCAACCAGTTGCGAAACGCCACCACCTGCGGCCTGCCGGCCGAGGCTGCGGGCGCGACAAAGAAATATTCATCCGGGCAAGGCGTGGCGATATCGAACAGCCGCACCAGTTGCCCGGAGGCGATCTCCTGCATCGCCACCACGTGGCGCACCAGCGCCACCCCGTTGCCGTCGGCGGCGGACCTTATCAGCATCGACAAATCCTCGAACATCACGCCGCCCGATGGCTCCGCCATGTCGACGCCTGCCGCGCGCAGCCATGGGGCCCACGGTTCGACCGAGCGCAGCAGCGTTTGCCGGGGCAGGTGTTGCGGCGTTGCCGGCAGCCGGCCGTCGCGATAGTGGGGACTCACTACGGGATAGTAGACGTCGCCCATCAGCCGCTCCACCACCATGCCCGGATAGTTGCCCCGGCCAAAACGGATGCCGACGTCGATGCCGTCGCGCGCCAGATCCTGCAGTTGCCCGCTCGACTGCAGCACCACCTCTATATCGGGATGCAAATCGATGAACCGTCCCAGCCGGGGCGCCAGCCAGCGCGCCGCGAACGAGGGGATCGACGTCACCGTCAGCCGCTGGTTGACGCTGGCCGCGCGCATCGCGTCGGCCGCGACGGCGATATCGGCGAACGATTTGCCTAAAAACTGGGCAAATTTGAGCGCGTCGCTAGTTATTTTCACCTGTCGGCCGTTGCGCACGAACAGCGGCCTGCCCAATTCCTGCTCCAGCGCCCTGACCTGATGGCTGATCGCGCCATGCGTCAGATGCAACTCTTCCGCCGCCCGCGAGAAGTTCTCGTGCCGGGCCGCCGCCTCGAAGGCGCGCAAAGCGGAAAAATTGGGCAGGCGGCGGCTGGCGCTCATCAGGTCGGCATGCTGTGGATAACTATGTGAATAAAATTAGCAAGAATCACGAAAATATAACGTTATACAGGCGCTACGGCAAGGTCTAACATGTGAATAAATCTACCCAAGCCGGAGCCGCCATGTCCTTTATCCTGTATGTCGATAGCCTGTTCACCAGCCCTTACGCCCTGTCCGCCTTTGTGGCGCTGACCGAAAAAGGCGTGCCGTTCACCTTGCGGACGGTGGATCTGGAGGCCGGCCATCAAAAACGCAGCGACTACGCCGACCGCGCGCTCACCGCCCGGGTGCCGGCGTTGGTGGAGGGGGATTTCGTGCTGACCGAGTCGAGCGCGATCACGGAGTACCTGGATGAAAGTTTCCCGGTGCCGGAATATCTGGCGCTGTATCCGAAGGACCGGCGCCAGCGCGCCCGGGCGCGGCAGGTGCAGGCGTGGCTGCGCAGCGATCTGGTGCCGGTACGGGTCGAGCGCGACACGGAAACGGTGTTTTTCGGCAAGGCCAGTGCGCCGCTGACCGAGGCCGGCCGGGCCGCCGCCGACAAGCTGATCCACGTCGCCGGTCAGCTGGTGCGGGGGCCGCATCTGTTCGGCGAGTGGTCGATCGTCGATGTCGATTTGACCATGATGCTGAACCGGTTGATCTTCAACGGCGACGACGTGCCGCGGAAATTGAAGGATTACGCCGCCGCCCAGTGGCAGCGTCCGTCGATCCAGCAGTGGCTGGCGCGGCATCAGCCGGGCTAACGGCCTTCAGCCCCGTTGAGCCGCCTGATTTATAATGGCGGCATGACGTCTCCTACCCATACCGGGCCGGCGCTGATCCGCCACCTCGGTCTCGCCGATTACGACAGCACCTTCGCCGCGATGCGCGCCTTCACCGACGCGCGCACGCCGGACACCCGCGACGAACTGTGGATCGTCGAGCATCCGCCCGTGTTTACGCTGGGCCTGGGCGCCGACCGTGGCCACCTGCTGGCCGGCGCGTCCGCCATCCCGGTGGTGCAGACCGACCGGGGCGGCGAAGTCACCTACCACGGCCCCGGCCAGGTGGTGATTTACCTGCTGATCGACCTGCGCCGCAACAAGCCGGGCGGCAAGCTGTACGCCCGGCAATTCGTCCATAAAATCGAGCAAGCGATCATCAATGTGTTAGGGGCGTATAATCTCATCGGTGAGCGCGTTGAAGGCGCGCCGGGCATTTACATGGCCGGCGGGCCGAAGCAAGGCGCCAAAATCGCCGCGCTCGGCTTGAAAGTGCGCGGCAACGGTTGCACCTACCATGGGCTGTCGCTGAATGTGGCGATGGATTTGGCCCCGTTTTCCTGGATTAATCCTTGCGGCTATGCCGGGCTGGAAACAGTCGATATGCGGTCCGTCGGCGCCCAGGCGCAATTGTCGGACGTGCAACAGCAACTGGCCGACGAACTGATACGCGTCCTGGCTCTTGTAGAACCAGCAACACACGAATAACCAAACTATGCCCGCGAGGGCACGCAGCCAAATGACCACTGAGACCACCTCCAGCATCGCCCCCGCTTACAACCCGAGCGAAAAGCAAAAAGGCGCCAGCAAAACCGCGCGCATCCCGATCAAGATCGTGCCGATCGAGCAAGTTGAGCGTCTGAAGAAGCCGGAGTGGATCCGCGTCAAGGCCGCGTCGGCCTCGACCCGTTTCTACGAGATCAAGGACATCCTGCGCGAGAACAAGCTGGTCACCGTCTGCGAAGAGGCTAGCTGCCCTAACATCGGCGAATGCTTCGGCAAGGGCACGGCCACCTTCATGATCATGGGCGACAAGTGCACCCGCCGCTGCCCGTTCTGCGACGTCGGCCACGGCCGTCCCGATCCGTTGGATAAAGAAGAGCCGGGCAACCTGTCGCGCACCATCGCCGAGCTGCGCCTGAGCTACGTGGTCATCACCTCGGTCGACCGCGACGACTTGCGCGACGGCGGCGCCGGCCACTTCGTCGAGTGCATCCAGAACACCCGCGCGTTGTCGCCGAAGACGCAGATCGAAGTGCTGGTGCCGGACTTCCGCGGCCGCCTGCAAAAGGCGCTGGACATCTTCAAGGACGGCCTGCCGGACGTGATGAACCACAACCTGGAAACGGTGCCGCGCCTGTACAAGGAAGCGCGTCCGGGGTCGGACTACATGCACTCGTTGCAGCTGCTCAAGGAATTCAAGGAACTGTATCCTGAAGTTAAAACCAAGTCGGGCATCATGGTCGGCCTGGGCGAGACCGACGAGGAAATCCTGCAGGTGATGCGCGACATGCGCGAGCACAACATCGACATGCTGACCATCGGCCAGTATCTGGCGCCTTCGAACAGCCACCTGCCGGTGCGCCGCTACGTGCACCCGGACGTGTTCAAGATGTTCGAAGCGGAAGCGTACAAGATGGGCTTCAAGCACGCAGCCGTCGGCGCCATGGTGCGCAGTTCGTACCACGCGGACGAGCAGGCGCATAACGTGTTGGCCGCTGTGTGAACGGGTAGAAGTTAATGCGACTTGTCGCTGGCTTTGGTTAGGGTGAATCCGGTGTTGGCAGACCCGGACGGCCAGCTTGCGTGCCAGCGCTTCATGGCGACCAGCCCGCCCCGCCGCGCGGCCAGGCGCCGGTAGAAGCCGCGCAGGGCGACGTCCTTGATGCGCGCCAAGCCTTGCGCGACCATGCGGAAAAGCCGTCCCGCACGGTTGCAATGACGCTTGACGTTGCCCTTTCGCTTGCCGCTGCCGTTGTTGCCCGGCGCCGGGCCCAGCCACGCGGTGAAGTGCTTTTCGGTGGGCCAGGCGCTGAGATCGGTGCCCATTTCGCTGATCATTTGAAGAACGCCATAGTGTCCGAACACCTTCGGCTCGTCACGTTCGCTGCCCACGTCCACGAACGCGGCCAGTGGATCGGGCACTGGTAATTTCTTCGACATGGCGAACCTCCGCATAAAGATCAATGCGCGGCGGCATCCGGCCCGGTCGCGTCGACAAGTACGACAAACCTCTCCAGCAAGACGCGAAGCTCTCCAAATGTGCGAATGATCGTGACCGGAGTCAGTCTTGAGGCCGGGCAATCGAATCGCTTCGATGCGCCAAACCGCGGAGTGGTCACGCTGCCGAAGGCCACCGCGCGTGCCATAACGATACTCCGGTTCACGGTCCATGTGCGGTTTCGGCATGGTTCCGGACGAAACTGGAGGCTTAAGGACGAGCAGCGTATTTTGGAGCTTAAGCGAAATGTCGGAAAAGGGGACCAAAAGTTGAGGCGGCTGCTGCGTCTGCTCACAGCCGCCGACACCGAGGATCCAGCCGTGGAGGCAGAATATCGCCACGTACTCGCTGAAAAACGAACTCTGCCAGCGGAGCCCGGGCGGCTAGAAATGCTGTGATGGGCATTGATCGGGGAACGATCAAGCTACAGCTTGAAGTTAACCTCTTTCCAAGGTGATGGACCAGCGTGCGCTAACGACTCAGCACACGGCGGTCCGCAGCTGCGGGACAGTATGCCATCGGTTTTTACGATACTTCGAAACGGCATAAACGATTTTTCAAATAAGCCCCGCATCGATACCATGATTTTCACGGTCAAGACCGGCAAATGAATGCTGCTGGTTGCTGAATCTCAATGGAACAATCTCGATGAATATACTCGGACCCGATACGCTGGTGTTCGGCGTGGACGACGTCGCTGCCTGCAACCAGTGCCTGCAGGACTATGGTCTGCACATGGTGGAAGCCTCGGCCACCCACGGCGTGTTCGAGGCGCTCGACGGCACCTCGGTGGTGGTGCGCCACGACGCCGATCCATCCCTGCCGCCGGCCATCGGCAAGTCTCCAAATATACGCGCCGTGATTTATGGCGTGGCCGACGCCACCGCCTTGGAGCGTATCCGGCAAGAGCTGGCCAAGGACCGCGTGGTGACGGTGGCCGCCGACGGCTCGCTGCGCAGCGTGGACGACATCGGCTTGGCGATTGGCTTCCAGCTCAGCGTGCGACGGCGGTACGAGGCGCCGTCGGTGGCGGTCAACACGCCGGGCCAACCACCGCAACGCCCGCCCAACCAGGTGGCGGCCAGCCTTGAGGCGGCACCGGTGGTGCCTCACAGCCTGTCGCACGTGGTGCTGTTCGTGCCGGACGTGGCGCTGGCCGAACGTTTCTACGTCGAGCGACTCGGCTTCCGGGTCTCGGACCGCTTCACCGGCACCGGCCCGTTCCTGCGTCCAGCCGGCTGCAGCGAGCACCACACGCTGTTCCTGATCCAGGCGCCGGCCTTCCTCAAGGGGATCAACCATTTCACCTTCCACGTGGGCAGTGCCGATGAATTGATGCGCGCCGGCACCGCGTTTGCCGCCAAGGGCTACCAAACCTTCTGGGGGCCGGGGCGCCACGTATTCGGCTCCAACTGGTTCTGGTATTTCAATTCGCCACTGGGCGGCACCATCGAATACGACGCCGACATGGACGTCCATGACGACAACTGGTTGCCGCGCGAAACCACGGCGGCCGAGGAGACTTCGCAGATGTTCCTGTTCAGCCTGCGTGCTCCCTGGTTCCCGTCCGGCGGCAACCACTGACATGGCCAGCGCCTGTCCACCCCTACACCGGCTGTGCGCGCTCGCCGACATCGAGCATGGCGCGGCGCGCGGCTTCGATCCCGGCGCCAGCGGTCAAGACACGTTGTTCGCGGTGCGGCGCGGCGGCGAGGTGTTTGTGTACCTCGACAGTTGTCCGCACAACGGCAGCCCGCTGGCGTTCCGCCGCCACCGCTACCTGTCGCACGACGCCAGCCAGATCATGTGCTACGCCCACGGCGCCCGCTTCGACATCGCCAGCGGCCATTGCACCGACGGACCGTGCCGGGGCGAGTCGCTGCGCAGCGTGTCGGCGTGGGTGGTGCTGGGCGAGGTGCTGGTGGCGCTGCCGCACGCCACAACAATTCAATCAACCAAGGGAGACATATGATCCACTATCTGAAGCGAGGCAAGTCGGTGGCCGCCAAGGCCGCACTCGACCACCAGGTGCGCAGCACCGTCGAAAACATCCTGGCCGACATTGAGCGGCATGGCGAGGCGGCCGTGCGCCGCTATTCGGAACAGTTCGACCACTGGAATCCGCCGTCGCTGCGTCTGTCCGCCGCCGAGATCCAGGCCTGCATCGACGCCCTCGGCCCGCGGGCGATCGCCGACATCGAGTTCGCCCAGGCCCAGATCCGCCGCTTCGCGCAGGCGCAACTGGCCTCGCTGCACGATGTCGAGGTGGAGACCTTGCCGGGCGTGATCCTCGGCCACAAGAACATTCCAGTCAACTCGGTGGGCTGCTATATCCCGGGCGGCAAATATCCGCTGCTGGCCTCGGCCCACATGAGCGTATTGACGGCCAAGGTGGCCGGCGTCAAGCGCGTGATCGCTTGCGCCCCCCCGTTCGAGGGCAAACCCTCGAACGAGATCGTCGCCGCCATGGCCATGGCCGGCGCCGACGAAATCTATGTGATGGGCGGCGTGCAGGGCGTGGCGGCGATGGCGCTGGGCACCGAACACATCGCGCCGGTGGACATGATCGTCGGTCCCGGCAACGCCTACGTGGCCGAGGCCAAGCGTCAGTTGTTCGGCCGGGTGGGCATCGACCTGTTTGCCGGCCCCACCGAAACCATGGTCATTTGCGACGACAGCGTGGACGCCGAACTGGTCGCGGTGGACTTGCTGGGCCAGGCCGAGCACGGGCCGACGTCGCCGGCCGTGTGCGTGACCACCAGCCGCAAGATCGCCGCTGAACTGCCGGCCGCCATCGACGCCGTGCTGGCCAGGCTCGACACCGCGCCGATCGCCAGCGTGGCCTGGCGCGACTACGGCGAAATCATCCTGTGCGACACCCGCGAAGAGATGTTGCGGGAGTCCGAGCGCATCTGTTCGGAACATGTGCAGGTGATGACCGACGACCCCGACTGGTTCCTGCATCGCATGACCAATTTCGGCGGCCTGTTCCTGGGCCACCGCACCAACGTCTCGTACGGCGACAAGGTGATCGGCACCAACCACACGCTGCCCACCATGGGCGCGGGCCGCTACACGGGCGGCTTGTGGGTGGGCAAGTTCATCAAGACCCATACCTACCAGCGCATCCTGACCGACGAGGCGGCGGTGATGATCGGCGAATATTGTTCGCGCCTGTGCGCGCTCGAGCACTTCTCGGGCCACAAGGAACAGGCCGACATCCGCGTGCGGCGCCTGAGGAAGGCGGCCTGACATGGCGGCGATCCTGTCAACCCCGGCGGCCCCGCTGGCGGGCAAGGTGGCGCTGGTGACCGGCGGCGCGGGGGGGCTGGGCGCGGAAATCTGCCGCGAACTGGCGGCACTGGGTGCCTCGGTGGTGGTGGGTTACCACAGCTCGGCCGACGCCGCGCGCGGCCTGGCGGCGGCGCTGCCCGTCGCCGGCGCGGCCGGCCATTGTGCGCTGGCCGCGCCGGTCACCGACAGCGCGGCGCTGGCGGGCCTGGCGCATGACATCGGCGCGCGCCACGGGCGCTGCGACATCCTGGTCAATTGCGCCGGCATCACCAGCTTCGTCCCGCACGACGACCTCGACGGCCTGGACGACGACCTGATCGACAACATCCTGGCCACCAATGTGCGCGGACCGTTCGCGGTGGTGCGCGCGCTACGTCCGCTGCTGGCCGCGTCCGGAGATGCGCTGGTGGTCAACGTGTCGTCGATTGCGGCGGTGACGGCCACGGGCAGCAATGTCATGTACTGCGCGTCGAAAGCGGCGCTGGACAATATGACGCGGTCGCTGGCGCGCGCGCTGGCGCCGGCGATCCGCGTGGTGTCGGTGGCGCCCGGACTGGCCGATACCGACTTCGTCAAGGCGCTCGACCGCGCGTGGCGCGATCGCCAGGCCGATCGCACCCCGCTGCGACGCCTGGCCGCGCCGCGCGACGTGGCGCTGGCCGTGGTGGCGCTGGCCACCCACCTGACCTTCACCACCGGCGCCGTGATCCCGGTCGATGGCGGCCGGCCGCTGCGGTGAGCGCCGTCCTTTCCAACCTTTCCCTGGAGTCCTGATGAAATTCGCAACCCTACGCGACGGCAGCCGTGATGGCCTGCTGCTGCTCGTCTCGCGCGATCTGCGCACCGCCTGCCACGCGGCCGACATCGTCCCCACCTTGCAGGCGGCGCTCGAGCGCTGGGACGCGGTCGCGCCGCTGCTCGAGGCGCGCTACCGGCGCCTGAACCAGCGCGAAGTGCCCGGCGCCTTCGCCTTCGATACCGCGCAGGTGGCCGCGCCGCTGCCGCGCGCCTACCAGTTCATCGACGCCTCGGCCTTTCTCAACCACGGCGCCATCATGGAGCGGGCGTTCAAGCTCACCGTCAAGAAGGACCAGGCGGTGCCGATCCTGATCCAGCGCCAGGGTGACGACTTTTATGGACCGCGCGACGACTATCCGTTTCCCGACGAAGCCGACAACGGCGACTTCGAGGGCGAGGTGGCGGTGGTGCTGGGCGATGTGCCGCAAGGCACGCGCGCGGCCGACGCCCTGGACCACGTGCGGTTGCTGATGCTGCTCAACGACATGAGCATGCGCACCCACCTGTTCCGCGAGCTGGCCATGGGCTTCGGCTTCATCCAGGCCAAGCCGGCCACGGTGTTCGGGCCGGTGGCGGTCACGCCCGACGAACTGGGCGCGAGCTGGCGCGACGGCCGGGTCCACCTCGACCTGCAGGTCAGCCGCAACGGCGCCTGGTTCGGCAACCCGAACGGCGGCGAGATGGACTTCAGCTTCGCCGATATCATTGCCCACATCGCCTACAACCGCCGGCTCGGCGCCGGCACCGTGATCGGCTCCGGCACGTTTTCCAACCACGACCACCGCACCGCGGGATCGGCCTGCCTGGCGGAGCGGCGCGCGCTCGAGATCATCGACCACGGCGCGCCCGCCACGCCGTTCCTGCGCTTTGGCGACACGCTGCGCTTCGAGATGCTGGGCGCGGACGGCGTGTCGGTGTTCGGCGCCATCGAGCATCGGCTGGTGTCCAGCGGCCGCGATGGGGCCGGGGTGGCGCCATGAGGGTGGTGGTCACCGGCGCCAACGGTTTCGTGGGCCGCGCGCTGTGCCGGCGGCTGCTGGCCGAAGGCGCGGGCGGGCGTCCGCTCACGGCGCTGACCGCGCTCGATATGCAATTCGATGCCGGCGCCGCCGAGCCGCCGGACCCACGCGTGCGCCAACTGACCGGCAGCATCGCCGATGCCGCGCTGCTCGACGCCGCCTTCGATGACGCCGGCCCCGCCGATGTCATCTTCCACCTGGCCAGCCTACCGGGCGGCGCCGCCGAGCGCGATTTCGATGCCGGGCTGGCGGTGAACCTGCACGCGACCATGGCGCTGCTGGAACGGGCGCGGCGCCAGACCGGCGCGCCGGTGTTCGTGTTCGCCAGCACCATCGCGGTGTACGGCGCGCCCATGCCCGACCGGATCGACGACGCCACGCCGATGCGACCGCACCTGAGCTACGGCGCCCACAAGCTGGCCTGTGAAGTGCTGGTGAACGACTACAGCCGGCGCGGCTTCATCGACGGCCGCATCCTGCGCCTGCCCGGCATCGTCGCCCGCCCGTCGGGGCCTTCCGGGCTGCTGTCGGCGTTCATGAGCGACATCTTCTGGCGCCTCAAGGCCGGCGAACCGTTTGCCTGCCCGGTGTCGCCGCAGGCGGTGGCGTGGTGGATGTCGCTCGGCTGCTGCGTCGACAATTTCATCATCGCCGCCGGCCTGGCGCCGGTCCAGAGCGCGCTGCGGCGCGACTACACCTTGCCGGTGCTGCGGCTGTCGATCGCCGAGCTGGTCGAGGCGCTGGCCCGCGAGTACGGCGCCGACCGCCGCGCGCTGGTGACGTACCACCCGGACGCACAACTGGAGGCCGGGTTCGGGCGCCAGCCGCCGCTCGACGCCAGCGCCGCCGAGCGGGCGGGCCTGCGCCACGACGGCAGCATCGAGCAACTGGTCCGCAACGCCACCAATAGTGTGCAATAAAACACCCAGCCGCCAAGAGGAGCGCATATGTCAATGTTTCAATACTTCCCCACCAATTATGTCTGGAGCCTGGCCGTCAACGCCGCGCTCGAAGGCGGCGGCAAGATCGGCGAGATCGACGAAGCGTGCCGGCCGTTGCTGGCACTGGCCGCCCAGGGCGCCGATCCCGGCACCGAGGCGTTTTTCCTGGCCTGGGTGGCGATGGGCGACAAGCTGGTGGAATTGGCCTCCGAGGACGAGGCGCGCGGACGCCTGTACAGCGCCGGCGAAAAGCTCGACCGCGCGGTCCAGTACTTCGCCTGCGCCGAGCGCATGCAGGCACACGGCTTCGCGCCGCGCAAGGCGCTGTATCGGCGCTACGTGGCGTACTACCAGCGGGCGCAGGTGCTGATGGGAGTGCGCTCGGAACGGGTGGAGATCCCCTACCAGGGCGCCCACCTGGCCGGCATCCTGGTGCATGCCGACGGTGCCGCCGTCGCTCCTGGCATCCGCCAGCCGGTGATGTTGATGGTCAATGGCCTCGACAGTACCAAGGAAATGCTGGCCGCCACCCGCATCACGCGCCAGTTGACGCAGCGCGGCATCGCCTGCCTGTACCTGGACCAGCCGGGCACCGGCGAGGCGCTGCGCCTGCACGACATGCCGGCCGTCGTGGAGAGCGAGCGCTGGGCCTCGCCGGTGGTGGACTACCTGGCATCGCGGGCCGATATCGACCCCGCGCGCATCGGCATGATGGGCGTGTCGCTGGGCGGCTACTACACGCCGCGGGCGGTGGCCTTCGAGCCGCGCTTCGCGCTCGGCGCCGTGTGGGGCGCCAACCACAACTGGGGAGAGATGCAGCAGCGCCGGCTCAACCGCGAGGGTGAAAACCCGGTGCCGCATTACTGGGAGCACGTGCGCTGGGTGTGGGGCGCGGCCGACATGGACCAGTTCATGCGGCTGGCGCGCGACATCCACCTCGACGGCATCCTGGATCGGGTGGCGGTGCCGTTCCTGGTCACCCATGGCGAGCAGGACCGCCAGATTCCGGTGGCGTACGCGCACCAGACCTACGAGCAGTTGGTCAACAGCCCGGCGCGCGAACTGAAAATTTTCACCGACCGCGAAGGCGGCGTGCACCACGTCAGCCTCGATAACATGGCCAACGCCGGCGCGTATATCGGCGACTGGATCGCTGAACACCTGGGCGGGCGCCTGGCGCCGGCGGGGGAGGCGTCATGAGCGCCGCCGCCAGCGACGCTGCCAACCCGCTGCTGGGCTGGCAGGTCGACCGCGCCGGGATCGGCTACCTGGGCGTGGACTTGCAGCGCCCCGAATGCATCCTGGCCGAAGCGGACGGCACCATCTGGACCGCCGACGCCCGTGGTGGCGTTGTGCGCATCGACGCGGCCACCGGCGCCCAGACGCTGGTGACCCAGCACGCCGGCGCCGGCGTCAAGGCGGACCCGGACGGCGGTGACAACGCCGCGCGCCTGATGCTGGGCGGCACCCTGCCCAACGGCCTCGCGTTCGATGTCAACGGCGACATCCTGATCGCCAATTTCGGCACCGACGCCATCGAGCGCATGACCCGCGACGGCGCCTCGCACACGCTGTACGACAGCCTCGACGGCGCGCCGCTGGGCAAGACCAATTTCATCCTCAGCGACAGCCGGGGCCGGATCTGGTTTACGGTCACCACGCGCCAGGTGCCGTGGACCCGCTCGATCAACGACAAGACCGCCGACGGCTATGTGGGCCTGATCGACGAGACCGGCATCCGCATCGTGGCCGACGGCTTCGTGGGCACCAACGAGATCCGGCTCGACGCCAACGAGGAATGGCTGTACGTGGTGGAAACCAACGCGCGCCGGATTTCCCGCCTGCGCGTGGGCGCGGACGGCGCGCTTGGCCAGCGCGCGGTGTACGGCCCGCCGGACCTGGGCGGCTTTCCCGACGGTTTCGCCTTCGACGCCTTCGGCAACTTGTGGATCACGCTGATCCTGACGGAAAAGCTGATCGCGCTCACGCCCGACGGCCAAGTGCTCACGCTGCTCGACGACGGCAATCCGGCGGCGCTGGCGGCCTACGAGCGCCATTACGCCGAGGGCACGGTCACGCCCGAACTGATGGGCGCGTGCCGGGGCACGCTGGCGCCGCTGATGGCCAGCATCACCTTCGGCGGCCCCGACCTGCGCACCGTGTACCTGGGCAGCCTGGCCGGCGACCGCCTGCCATACTTCCGCTCGCCGGTGGCGGGTTTGCCGATGGCGCATTGGCGCCGTTGACGCCGCCACCGCGGCCGCCGCCCGGTTACCGCGACCGCAGTTCGGCGGCGGCCAGCGACCGCAGTAGGTCGCGCATCCAAATAATGGCCGGGTCGTGCGCCGAATAGCGGTTCCATTGGATGTATTCGGTGATCGTCGGCAACTCAAAGGTCAGCGGCACGATCCGGATCGGCAGCAACGCCGCATAGTGCTCGGCCAGCTTGCGGTGGACGATGGCCACCCGCTGCGTGCCCACCACCGCCTGCGGCACCGCGTTGAAATCCATGGTGATGGTTTCGATGCGGCGCGCGCTGCGCAGCGTCTTGAAGAAAAACTCCTCGATCGACGGCTGCCGGTGCGAACCCAGCTTGACCATCACATGGCCCAGCGCCAGGAACTGCTGTTCGTCGATCACCTCCCCCACCAGCGTATTACCGGTCCAGGCCACGCAGCAAAATGCGTCGGTGAACAATTCCGCCGACGGGCAGTCCGGCGCCAGGAACGCCTGCGGAATGATCAGGAAGTCGATATCGCCACGGTCGAGCGACTCGGACGGCACATTCGACTGCGGTATGATTTCCACCACCACCTTGGGCGCCACCTTGGCCAGCAGCGGGATCGCCTTCAACATCAGCACCGTCGTGACATAGTCGCTGATCATGAAGGTGAACTTGCGCTCGGCGGCGGCCGGATCGAACATGGGCCGCGTGGTAAGGATGATGTCCGCCTGCAGCAGCATGTCGCGCACCGGCTTGGCCAGGCTGGCGCCCAGCGGCGTGGGCACCATCTTGCGGCCCACCTGGGTCAGCAGCTCGTCGTTAAAGTATTCGCGCAGCCGCCCCAGCGCATCGCTGATGGTGGTCTGGCTCACGTGCAGACGCAGGCCCGCCTTGGTGACATTGCATTCGCTGAGCAGGGCGTCGAGCACCACGATCAGGTTCAGATTGAGTTTTTTGAAGCGCACGGGATTCCTCGGTGCGGGGGCGAACCCCAGTATAGGCCGAAAGTTCGGTCGCAACGGCCAAACAGCCCGCGCGACCTGGCGGTCGCGCGGGCCCGGTGCAGTCGCCCCGACTCAGAATTTGTAGGTCAGGCGCACGCCGCCATAGCGCCGGGCATCGCGCGCCGGCCGGCCGTGGACTTCATTGGCGTTGTTGGCCGTGGCGTACATGCCGCTGAAGAAATCCTCGGCATTGACCAGGTAGAACTTGTCGAGCACATTGTTGACGAACGCCGTGACCGATAGCTTGCCCGACGCCGAGGTCGCCGTGGCCGACAGGTTGAGGATGCCGAACCCCGCCTGCGCGCCATGCGGATTGCGGTCGGCGATCAGCATCGACGAGCTGCGGTAGGCGTACTGGCCGTTCAGGGTCAGGTTGCCCAGGCCGCCGAGGGCGACGCGATGCTCGGCGCCCAGCACGGCCTTGAAGCGTGGCGCGTCCGGCATGGTGGTGCCCGACAAATCCTGCTTGCCGCCCACGCAGCCGGTGGCGGCCGTCTGCGCGGGGTGGCAGTCGGCATCGGTGAAGGTTTTGAAGGTGGCGTCGATGAAGGCCAGCGCGAGATTGAAACGGGTGGCCGCCGACAGCGGCACGGCGGCGTCCAGCTCCAGTCCCCGGGTTTGCGCCTCGGGCGAATTGAGCAGGCGCGGCGTGGGCACGATCTGGGTGCCGTCGGTCACCTGGATCTGGTAGTTCTTGTAGCTGGTATTGAACAGCGCGGCGCTCAGTTGCAGCATCGGGCCGAACGGCGTGCCCTTGACGCCCAGCTCGACGTGGTTGATGTCCTCGCGCTTGGCCAGATCGAGCGCGGTCTTGGTGGCCAGCAGGTCGCCGTTGGTGTCGTAGGCACGGGGCTTGTAGCCGCGCGCCAGGGTGCCGTATACCATCACGTCGCGGTTGAGGTCGTGCTGCAGGGTCAGGTCGCCGACGGTGGTACTCGCGGTGTCGGTCGCGGCGCTGCGCAGGTTGGGGTTGGCGTCCTGGGCGCCTTGCACCCGCGCGTAGCCGATGCGGTCGCGGTTGACGCGCAGGCCCGCCAGCAGCTTGCTCGCCGGCGTGAGCTTCCAGGTGCCGCGCCCGAACAGGCCATGGGTGGTGGTGTCCGACACGGTATTGCGGTCGTAGGCGCCGGGCTTGACGGCGCCGCCGAACGCGATCAGGAATGGCCGGCGATTATTTTGCAGCACGACGTTGTTGTCCGAGTAAAAATACCCGGCCACGTAGCTGAAATCGCGGTCGGCCGGCGAGACGATCTTGAATTCCTGCGAGCGCGACACGGGTTTCAAGTGCTGGCGGGTAGCGTTGTCGTAGCCGAAGCCGGTCGATAGCGGCACGGCGATATTGGGCACGTCCTGCGAGCGGTCCTGGACCTCCTCCTGGTAGGCCGTGGTGGACGAGAAGGTGTAGCCGTCGCCGAACGAATAGTCGAGGTTGAGGGAGGCGTCCTTGAATTTGCCATGGTTGTACACATCGACAAAGCTGTTGTAGTCCATATTCCCGGGGCGGATCGTCACGCCCGGGAACGCCTGCGCCAGCGTGGGGCCGTCGAAGGCCACGCCGCCGATGCCGGCGCTCTGGAACGGCCCGCCCGGCGCTTGCAGGTACTGGTAGGCGGACGAGGCGCCGGTGTTGTCGAACTCGCCCGAACGCGCGGCCAGCGTGATGTCGAGATCGGCGTTGGGCTGGATCAGCAGCTTGCCGCGCACGCCGGCGTTGCTGCTCTTGGGGTGGCCGCCATCGCGCACATTGGTCAGCTCCGAGGTCAGGCGGTTGCTGTACCCGGCCAGGCTGTACGACACCATGTCGCCGGCCGGGCCAGACAGGCTGATGCTGCCCTTGTACTCGCGGTCGGACGTGGCGGTCAAGGCCAGGTCGCCCTTGAACTGGCGGCTCGGCTTGCGGGTGACGTAGTTGATCACGCCCGCCGACGCCGTGCGTCCGCCCAGCGTGGACTGCGGCCCCTTGAGCACCTCCATGCGTTGCAGGTCGGGCGGGATGAAATTGGCGGCCATGCCATCCGGCGAGACCGGTATGCCGTCGATCATCACGGACACGCCCGACGTCAGCCCCACCATCGAGGCCGGGTTGGCGTTGGTGGAAATGCCGCGCATGGCCATCGGCGCGCGCACATTGGTCGCCTCCTTGACCTGCACCGACGGCACCAGGTTGTTGAGGTCGGTCACGGTGGTGGCGTTCATCCGGGCCAGGTCGGCCGCGCCGATCACGTTGCCGGACACCGGGGTGTCCTTGAGCACCTCGGTGCGCTTTTGCGCGGTGATGGTCACCGACTGCAATGCCTCGCCCGCTTCGGCGGACGCGGTGGCCGGCGTGCCGGTTTGTGCGGCGGCGGGCACAGCGAGGGCGGCGCAGGCCGACACCACCAGCACGGCCATGGTCTTGCGCTGGCAGGGAATGCCGCGAGTCTGATTCATATGGTCTCCGTATTTTTTAGAATTGATTTTATGGCAATGGCCTACCTGGCTGGCGGGCCGTACCGAACCTCAAGGTAGCAGTCCCCGAGGTATTTGCAAAATCGGTTTTTACGGTGGGAACAACCGGTTTTCATGATTGTTGAATTAACGGAAAATCCGATCGTTCGCACCGGTAAAATCGGATTTACTTATACCTTTCCCGCTGATATCGTTTCCTCACAATAATAAGCAGGTCGGGTGTCGCCAAGGGCTTGCGCCGCTGGTGGCGGCCGTCGCCGATTCCCCGCAAATAGAAAGAGACAAACGATGTCAACCATAACAAGTGGACGCGGCAAAGCCGTGCTGATGATCGCCCACGTGGCCGGCATGATCGACCTGGTCGCACTGCCGGTCTGGGTGGGGACTCTGGTCCAGCACTACCACTACGATTTCAAGCGGGCCGGCATGACCGTCACATGCTTCCTGCTGGGCGTGGTGGCGGCCAGCCTGCTGGCGGGGCCGCGCTTCCATCGCCTGCCGCGCCGCTGGTGCGCCGTCGCCGGCTACGCGTTGTCGGCGCTGGGCTTTCTGATGGCGGCCGCGACGACGGACTCCGCAGCGCTGCTGGGGCTGCACGTCGTGGCCGGTGCGGGCACCGGTCTCGGCTTGTCGATGACCCATGGCGCGATCGGCCGCAGCCCCAATCCGCACCGTCTGTTCGCCATGGCCGGCGCCGCGCTCGGGGTATTCGCGGTGCTGTTCTATGCGATCGTGCCGCCGCTGACACTGTCGATGGGCGGCAGCGTGCTGTTCCTGGTGATGGGCGGGCTGATGGCGCTGGCGGCCTTGGCCGCGCTCGATTTCCCCTGCCTCGATGTCCAGGCCGGCCATGGCGCACGGGTAGTGGGCCGCATGGCGGCCACCGCGTGGATCGCCATCGGCGGCGTGGCGTGCATGGCGCTGAACCAGGCCATCATCTTCAGTTTTCTCGAGCGCATCGGCGTCACCCGGGGCTTCGGCCAGGACCGCGTGAACGGCGTGCTGGTCGTGATAGGCCTGATCAACCTGGTGCCGGCGGTGCTGGCCGCAGTGTTGCAGCAACGGCTGGCCGCCACCCGCGTGGCATGCATCGCGCCGCTGGTGCAGGCGGTGCTGGCCGTGACTATCGCGCTATCCCCAACGTTCGGCCCCTACGCGGCGGCCGCCAGCATGTTCGCGTTCGTGTTGATCTTCACCCATACCTTCCTCTTCGGCCTGCTGGCCAGACTGGACCCCGGCGGCCGAGCCGTGGCACTCACTCCAGCCATGCTGATGGCCGGTTCGGCTATCGGCCCTGGCCTGGCCGGCCTAGTGGCGCAGCAGGTCGGTTTCGAAGGACTGGGCATGCTGGCGGTGCTGGTGGCGTTCGTCGCCAGCGCCTGCTTCATCAAAGTCAGCCGTACCCACCAAGGATAAATCATGGACCAACCCCGCAATATATTGATCATCGGCGGCGGCATCGCCGGCATGTGCGCGGCGATCGAGCTGCGCAAGCTCGGCATGCATGTGGAGCTCGTCGAGCTCGACAAGGACTGGCGCACCCAAGGCGCCGGCATCACCGTCAGCGGCCCCACCTTGCGCGCGCTGCGCACGGTGGGCGTGGTGGATGAGGTGATGGCTGCCGGCGCCACCTGGGACGGGCTGCGCTTCTACGACGGCGACGGCCGCCTGCTGCGTGAGGCCTGTTCGCCGCGCGCCCAGGGGGCCGAAGACCTGCCCGCCACCGGCGCCTTGCTGCGCCCGGTATTGGCGCGCGTCCTCGGCCGAGCTACGCTGGCCAGCGGCGCCCAGGTGCGCCTGGGTGTGACCTTCGAGACCATCCGCCAGGCGCCGGCGCATGTCGATGTGAGCTTCACCGACGGCAGCCACGGCCGCTATGACCTGGTGGTCGGCGCCGACGGCCTGGCATCGAAGGTGCGTGGCGCGGTCTTTCCCGACATGCCCGCGCCAGCCTATACGGGGCAGGGCTCGTGGCGGGCCGTGGTGCCGCGTCCGGAGGGCATCGACCAGGCCACCATGTTCATGGGCGCCCGCACCAAGGTGGGCGTCAACCCGGTGTCGGCCACCGAGGCGTACCTGTATTGCCTCGACCACCGCCCGGATAACGCCTTCATTGCCCCGGAGCGCTGGCGCGCCGAGCTGACGGAGCTGCTGGCCGAGTTTGGCGGCGTGATTGGCGAGCTGCGCGACCGCATCGCCGGCGGCGCCATCGCCAACCCCGGTATCGTGTACCGCCCGCTGGAAGCGTTTATCGCGCCGGCGCCGTGGCATCGCGGCCGGGTGGTGCTGATCGGCGACACGGTGCACGCCACCACGCCGCACCTGGCCTCGGGCGCCGGCATCGCCATTGAGGACGCGGTAGTGCTGGCGCAAGAGCTGGCGGCGGGCGGCACAATGGACCAGGTGTTGCAGCGCTTCACCGGCCGCCGCTTTGAACGTTGCCGCATGGTGATCGACAATTCGGTTCGCCTGGGCCAGCTGGAGCAAAATGGCGGCTCGAAACAGGAGCACGCGGCGCTGATGATCGACAGCATCACCGCGCTGGCTGCGCCGATTTAGCCGCGGCGCTGGCGCGGCGTACCGTGGCAGATACTGACGAAGCAGCCTGTTTGTGTTTTGGCGGTTCCGCAGCGTCACGCGCTTTGCGGATCACATAAGTGGAACGTGATTTTTATTTAACATGCTTACTGCTTAAGGTTCATATGGATTCCGAGCTATTGCCTCGAACCTGAAGCTGAAAAAAGCATACGGGGGCTAGAATCGATACTGGAACCGGCTATGAGCTACTGCCCAGTCTGGCTTTTTGGGAGGGGGCCCAATCTATCCAAACGCCCGGACTGAAAAGAAAAATCATATTCAAATTTGCGTTCGCAACCCGGAATGCATCAAAGGGTATTTTAGACTGATTGTGAATTAAGAAGTACGAACAGGTGGGGGCTTAATCTCGCCGGCATCTGGCGCCCCCGCCAGGATGTCGCCATATAGCGCGACCAGCTTGGCACCTTCGGCATCCCACCGGTATTTGCTTTCGACAGCGCGCCTGCCGTTGCGGCCCATCTCGTCGGCCTCCTCGGGATGCGTCAGCAGGTAGTTGATCGCCTTGGCGATCGCGTTCGGGTTCTCGGGATCGACGCAGATGCCGCACTCGGCATCTTCGACGATGCCGCGCCACAGCGGGAAGTCCGAGGCGATCACCGGTACCCCCGCGGACATGTATTCGAACAGCTTGATCGGCAGCGCGTTGACGAAGTTCGGCTCCGGCTTCAAGGTCACCAGGCCGCACAGGCTGCGCGCCATGATTTCCCCCACCTTTTGCCGGTCGACGAAGCCGCACTCCTCGACCTGATGCCAGCCGCGATATGCCTTCAGTTCCAGGCGCAGCGCGGGCGGATCGAACGCGCCGGCCAGCAGCAGCTTGACGGGCACCATCTCCAGCGCCTGCATGATGTACCGGATGCCGCGCATTTCATTGATCGCGCCGACGTAGCAGACGCTGTCGCGCGGGGCGGCGTTCAGCACCATCGCTGGCGCGGCGGCAAGCTCGTTGATGGCCGGATAGTTGTGGATCACCGCCAGCCGCGCGGCGCTCCTGTCGAACAGTGCGCCGATGTATGGCGTGGCGGCGACCATGGCGGCGAAGCGCCGCGCCGCGAAGTGCTCGACCCCGCGCGCGACAGTGCCGATGACGCGGCGCAGCGGCTTTGGTATCCATTGCTTCGAGTGGATGTCGGCGCGCAGGTCCTCATGCAGGTCGTAGATGACCTTGCGGCCCTGCCAGCTGAGCAGCAAGCCGTACGGAATCAACTCGGGATCGTGGAAGTGATAGACGTCGGCGTTCAGCGCCTTGGCGACGCGGTAGCAGCGCCAACCCTGCGCCACCGCGCGCCGCAAACGTCCACCGGGCAATGGGGCAAGCGGATGGATCGTGACACCGGCGCTGGCCGCCTCGGCGATCTGCGCCCCATCCGCGCCGATGACCAGGTGCACGTCGAAACCGGCCTGCGCGAGCGAGACGCACTGCTTGCGGTAGATGCGGATGTCGAGGCCGGGATGCACCGACGAAAAATGGCAGATTTTTTTCATGCCACGGCTCCGTCGCTAAGCCGCCAGCCTGGAGGCCCCTGCCTGCCGGCGCGGAACGCGCGTAGGATCGACCAGCCATGCCAACAGCAGCGCCTCGTCGAGCAGGTCGGGGTCTTGCGACAGCGATTCGTCCGACAGCAGCGTGTCGAGCTGTCCGCCGCTTTTGAGCTTCCCCTGCAACGCTGTCGCGTGATCGAAGATGGCCCCGCGCAGCGCGGCGCCGATGCCCTGAGTGATCCAGTTCTGCGTGACGTCGAAGCCGCGTTTCTTGCGGTTGAGCCGCACCACGTCCGGCACCAGTCCCTTGGCCGCGCGGCGCAGCAGCCATTTGCCGTAGCCGTTGGCGATCTTCATCCGCGTCGGCAACGCCAGCGCGAATTCGATCAGGCGATAATCCATGAACGGCAGCCGGGTCTCGATGCCGTAGCCCATCGAGTTGCGGTCCTCGTAGCGCAGCAGGGTAGGCAGGCTCCATTGCTGGATATCTTCTATCTGCCGGTCCGGCAGCGACATGCCGGCCTCGCCCCACAGGTTGTGCGCGCCGGCCTCCCAGTCGAGCAGGCGGAACGCGGCCGCTTTGTTCTTGCCGCCCTTGTAGCGGTTCAGGTTATGCCAGTACATGCGTGCCTGGCTGGCCTCGTGCGCGAGCATCAAGCCCAGCGAATACATCAGCCGCAACGCGCCTTTCGCCTCGCGCCGGTGCAGCGCTTCGCGCAGCGCGATGACGATGAACTTGCGGTAGCCGCCGAAGATCTCGTCGCTGCCCTGCCCGCCCAGCAGCACCTTGAAGCCGGCGTCGCCGACCTCGCGGAACACGGCGTTCTGCGCGATCGGGCTCATGCCCGAAAACGGCGCTTCCTGGAAGGCCATGGTTTTTTCCAGCACTTCGTACAAGTCCCAGCCGCTGTAGCGCGGCCAGACGTAGGTGACGTCGATGCCGGCGGCCTTGGCCAGCGATTGCGTGCCAAGGCCTTCGGAGGAACGCTCGGACGGCGAGCCGAACGAGAATGCGTGCGTGCGCGCGCCGTGGCGCAGCATCATGCAGGCGATCGACGCCGAGTCGAGGCCGGCGCTTAACGACACCGCGACCGGCACGTCGCTGCGCAACCGCAGCTGGACGGCGCTGTCGAACAGCTGGCGGCATGTTTCGAGCAGCTCGGCGTCGCCGGTGTTCGCCATGGCCTCGCGCCGCCGCGCCACCGCGTCGCGCAGCGAATACCACCGGCCTTCGGTAATGCTGATGCGCTCGGGCGACAGCTGGAACTTGATCCAGCATCCGGCGCCGACCGCTTTCACGTGCTTGTAGGGCGAGCCGGATTGCGCGGTCTCGTAGGCCTTGTAGCGCACGCCGCGCGCGCAGTACTCGGTGTCGATGTCGGTGCCGACCATGCCGGCGATGCCTGCGACCGAAGAGCCGAACGTGATGTCGCCATTTGGGCAACGGCCCCACAGCAGCGGTTTGACGCCAAAGCGGTCGCGCACCAGCCAGAGCTCGCCGGTTTTTTCGTTCAAGGCGGCAAACGCGAACATGCCGTTGAGGCGCTGCAAGGCATTCACGCCCCAGAGCGCCCATGCGCGCAGCAGGACTTCGGTGTCGCTGCCGCCGTTGAATACTTGCCCGCTGGCTTGCAGTGTTTCGCGGATTTGCCGGTAGTTGTAGATTTCGCCGTTGTAGACGATGGACCAGCCGGACTCGGCATCGAGCATCGGCTGCGCGCCCAGTGCCGACAGTTCGATCACCGCGAGCCGGCTATGGGCGACGGTGACGGCGTGGCCGCGACAAGCGATCTGCCTGGAGCCGCGCGCATCCGGACCGCGTCCGTCGATGTAGCGAAAGGCGGCGGCCAGTGCGGCGGACGTGTCGCATTGCGGTGCGCTATTGTTGATCATGCCCCATATTCCGCACATGTTTTTGTTCTCGCGATCGATGAATGTGGCGTTGATCGTAGCTGAACAAAAAGACAACGGATGCGAGGTGGGTCAATATCGCGCGTGATCCCTCATACCTGGATATCGAACGCGCGCTCGACGAACCAGACCAATGCCACCAAGGCGATCACGGCCGAACCGCCGGTGAGCACGCGCCGGTAGAGCAAGGTATTTCGCAGCGTAAATGCCAACGGGAGAAACAGTGCGACGATGCACAATTGCCCAAGCTCCACGCCGAGGTTGAATCCGAACAAGCTCGCCAGCAGCGCCGTCTTCGGCAGGCCAAGATCGATCAGTACGCTGGCGAAGCCGAAGCCGTGGATCAGGCCGAACACGAAGGCGGCGACCGGCCTGCGTCCCCGGAACAGCGGGTAGATGTTGTTGACCGCCGCCAGTATCACCGAGGCGGCGATGGCCGATTCGACAAAGCGCGACGGCAGCGAGACCAGCGACAGGCTGGCCAGCGTCAATGTCAGCGAGTGCGCCAGCGTGAACGCGGTCACCACTTTGAGCACGTCGATGAAGGCGCCGCGCAGATTGTCCGATGGCGCGGCCAGTAGCACCGCCGGCAGCAGCAGCGACAGCAGGAACAGGATGTGGTCGTAGCCGATCCAGATATGCCATATGCCTTCCTTGATGTAGGTGGCGAATTGTTGCCAGCGGTCCGGCGCCGTCAGTGACAGGGTTTGGCGCGCGTGTTGTGGATCGAAGATGGCGGTGGAGGTTTCGCCGTCGTGCGTCAGGCGCAGCAGGCCTTTGTGTTGCGGATCGAGGTCGGCGAAGAGCTGGTAGTCGATGGTTAGTTGCGTTACCGGCTTCTCACAGGTGACGCCGAAGCGCATCACGCTGTAGGCGCCGTCGGTGTGGTCGTCGATCAGTTGGTCGGCGACGCTGATGGTGCATGGGCCGTTCTCGGTCGACAGCTTCAGGCGTTGCAGCGCGTAGGCGGAGATGGCGGTGTGGCGCGCCCGGATTTCGTCCCAGGTCAGTTTGCCGTCGCCGTCCTGATCGAGGCCGATGGCGAAGTCCAGGTCGCGCAGGGCGATGTCCCACTGGCCGGTGATGCTGTTGGCCTGGGTGGTGATGGACAGATAGCTGTCGCTCGGTTTGTGCGCCTGCGCCGGCAGCATGGCGCCGAACAGCAGCGTGAGGAGTATGAGTAGGCGTGCCGTCATGTTTAATTTGCTCATAGTTGAACCACGTAGGGCGGATTAGGCGGAACGCCGTAATCGGCCATCGTTTAGCCGCCGACGGCGCATGCATGGCCGATTACGCTTCGCTAATCCGCCCTACGTGGTTCCGTTGGTTAGTTGGCGTATCAGGCGCTGCGCGGCGACGTCCTCGATTTTGTGCTGCGTTACCCAGTCGATGACCGGCTTGGCGGCGCCGACATCATGCGCTTGGAGCGCCGCTTCCAGATAGACGCGTATGTCGGCCGGCTCCCTTTGCACCGCCCAGTTCTTGCGCGCCAGCGACAGCGCGGTTTTCGCGTCCCGGCGCAGTAGCAGTTCAAACCGTGCCTGCTCGCGCTGATGCACGGTGTCGCCGCGCAGCGCGGCCGCGTCGAAGCGGGCGGCGAGCTCCTTGACGTCGGCGGCCAGCGCATCGCTCTTTTCGCCCCGCTGCTGCAACGCCAGCGCGCGCCGCAGCAGCAGCGCATCGATCCGCGATTGGTCGCGCAACAGCGTCAGCACCTCGTCAGGCCGTTTTTGCTCCAGCAGAAAGTCTGCGTAAGCGCCCAGCAGATAGCTGTCGTTCGGCGCCATGGCCAGCGCGCGCTTGTAGCGCGCTTCGGTCACGCCGGCGTCGCCGCGACGCTGCGCCATCTCGGCCAGCAAGGTCAACGCCCACTCGCGCAGTTCCTCCGGCGCGTTGGCGCTGCGTTCCAAGGTCAGGTCCAGCAGCTGTTCGCTTTTGACCGAGCGGCCCGTGACCGTGCCCACATTGGCGATGCAGGCGACGGTGATCAGTTCTATCGACAGATTCGACAAGTGCGCGCAGCTGGCGGTGGCGCCGGCGTAGTCGCCCTGCACCGTTTGCACGGTCGCTTGGGTTAGCCATGCCTGCGCGTTGTTCGGTTCCGCCGCCAGCACGCCTTTCAGGTCCGCCAGCGCGGGACCGAATTGATGGGTACTTTGAAGCAGGGTCGCGCGCAGCAGGCGCACCTGCGGCGGCGGCGCGGCCTGCGCCCACCATGGTGCCAGCGCGGCCTGCGCGTAGCCCAGATAGCGCGGATCGGTTTCGCTGCGGCCCAGCGCGATGTAGCGCTGCGCGACGCTGGTGGCCAGCGCGATGTCGGTCGGCTTCGCGTTCAGCTCCGCGCGCAGGCTGCGCAACTGCTGCCGCACCGGATCGCCACGGCGCGGCAGCGTTTCGATCACTTGTTTGCCGCTGGACGGAATGTAGGGGGCGGCCTGCGCGACAGCGGCCCACAGCGCCAGTGCGATGAGTATTCTTGTTTTCATGGTGACCTCTAAACGGTGGAAAGGGCGGACCATGCGGCATCCGCCCTTGTCACTGCTTGCTTACTTCACGGTCGCCGGTTCCGTGTCATCCGGCGTGGTGACTGCGACAGGATCGGTCGCCGACGGCTCGGTGGTCGTTTCGCTGCCATCGCCGATGAGCGACATCACGGCGGCGAAGAAGCTGTCCACCATGCCGACCGGCGGCGTGACCACCGGTGGCGTTGTCGTCGGCGGTGGCGTGGAGGCGATGTGGTCGCTGCCGCCCCCGCAGGCGCTCAGCGCGAGCACGCATATCAGGCTTAGATATTTGAGGGATCTCATGTCGTCCCCCTTACATCTGCGGCGAACCGGCGATCGGCGTTTTCAGGTACGGGAACGAGGCGTTGAAGAAGCTGTCGTCCAGGTAGGCGCCGTCGGTGAAGTGCAGGCCGCCGGCCGGTGCGTCGGCCGGTGCGCAGCCCAGGTTCAGGGTGCACAGTTTGCCCATCACCACGCGCAGCGCGATGTCGACCACGTCGTCGCCCGGACGGCGGCCGTTCGGGAAGCCGGCGTTGTCGCCGTCGATGACGCCAAGGCGCTTCTGCGCGCCGGCGGCGACGGCTGGCGTCGACGTGTTCAGGCGCAGCATTTCAGACGCGGTGACGGTCGTCGGCTGGTTCAATCCTTTCACGCCGGTGAGGAAGGCCGCCACCAGGTCGTTGCGCGGGAAGTTGGTCGGCGCCTTGGCGCCGGCGCTGCCGTACAGGATTTCGATCAGCGCGGGCAGGGTTGGATTGGTGACGTAGGTGGCGAACTGGCCGTCGCCGCCAGGCTTGCTGGCGTTGAAGGTGTCCTTGTCTTTGAGGCCGATGACGACTTCATTGACCAGCGGCGCGCCCAGACGCGATACCTGGGTCCAGGCGCCGCCCTCTTTCGACGGCGAACTGGAATTCGGCGTTGGGTTCAACAGGCGTCCCTGGCGCAGGCTGGCGGTGGTCCAGCCGCCGATCACCGGGTCGGCGCCGGCCGACGCGGTCAGGCACGATGCCGCCACTTCCAGTTCGATCGCGGTCACGTTCTTGGCCGCCAGGTCGTCCTTGGCGCCCTTCTCGGCGCCGGCGGAAAACTCGGTGGCCGGCGCCTTGATGTTGACCAGGTCGAAGGTCTCGCCCAGGTTGACGACGAACGGGTCCTTACGCTGGCCGACGAACAGGCGCGCCGGCGTGCCGCAGCCCGGGATGTTGACGTTGTAGACGTGGGCGGCGGCGTACGCGGCGTAGTTGGGGATCGACTTGTTGCCGATGTTATCGAGCGGCTTGTCGAAGACGGCACCGCCGGCGACGTTGGTTACGGCAGCCTTGGTGCCGGTGCGGCGGTCGCCGCGCACGACGTTGACGGTGTAGGTCTCGCGCACGTTGGCGCCGGGGGCGTTGACGCCGGCGATGGCGCCGCCGTTGATCACCAATGGAATCGAGACATCCTTGCCGCCGACGGACAGTTTGGTGTCCTTGTTGGTGTTGGTGAAGCGGAATTGGAACGTCAGGTCTTCCTTGGCGTCGCCGTTGTTATCGATATGGATTTCGTACAGCGCGTTCGGGTCCATGGCGAAGTAGTTCGGACCGCCGTAGGCGTCCTGCAGCGGCACGTAGTCGGCGATCAGGGTGATGAAGTTGGATCGGCCGCTCTCGTAGCTGCGGAACATGTAGAAGTCGGTGGCGTCGACTTTGGGACTTTGCGTGACGAACGGTGCTTCGCGGTGGCTGGATGCCATGGCCGCCGGTGCGATGGCGCCCGCCAGCGTGCCTAGCACGGCAACGCGCAACGCTTGTTTAAAGATGATTTGCATTCTCGATTCTCCCCAACTGGTTGATCTGATTGGACTGCACGGTCATATACGCGGGGCCGATGACGCCAGATTCAGATTCGATAAGATTTTTTTAAAAATACTTTGAGAAGTGATGCGTCAGAAGCTGTGCGACAGCGTCACGCGCCAGGTGCGCGGCTCGACCGGATGCGAGTGGACGTCGTCGATGCCTTCGGCCGGCTCGCCGGGCAGGCGCGAGGCGTAGTAGTAGTCGATGTCGCTGGCGCGGCGGTTGAACAGGTTGAAGCCGTCCAGGGTGAGTTTGGTGCGCTTGTTAATCTGGTAGCCGATGCGGCCGTAGGCCAGCGCCGTCGACGCCGAGCGCACGCTGTTGTCTTCGATGAGCGGGCGCGGTCCGAAGTAGCGCAGCTCCATGCCGCCGAACCAGCGCCCCAGGTCCTTGACCGTCACGCCGAACGAGGCCACTTTGTTGAGCGAGCCGGGCACGCGGTTGCCGGCCGGGTCGTCGCGCCGGTAGCGGGCGCGCGAGGCCGACAGGTCCAAATCAAACAGCAGCCATGGCGCGGCGATGTAGTGGTTGCTCCATTCGATGCCGCTGCGGCGGCTGGGGCGGCTCGCCTCGGTGTCGCCGCTGTCGCCGACGTAGACCAGTTCGGAGTCGATGTCCAGGGTCCACAGGGACAAGGAGCTTTGCAGGCCGCGTATCAATTCGCTGCGCACGCCCAGCTCCGCGCCGCGCGTGCCCACCAGTGGCGTGGCGCGGTCCGGCGCGAGCACGCCACGGGCGTCGTTGCTGTGGAAGCCGGCGCCGTAGTTGATGAAGTATTCGGTGCCGGCCCACGGTCCGAAGATCAGCGACAGCTTGGGCGATGCCTTGTTCGCGCTGGCGCTGGCGCCATTCACATCGAAGCGGTAGGCGTCGTAGCGCAAGCCGGCGATGGTGCGGAATTCCGGCAGCCAGTAGCTGGTGTTTTCCAAATAAAGGCCGGCGCTGGCCTCCTTGATCCTGTCCTCGCGCACGGTGCTCAAACGCTCGCGTTCGCGCGTGGCGTACAGGCCGATCGGCGACACATGGTCGTAGCGGGTCTGCACGCCGACCTTGTTGCGCATGTCGACGCCGGCGATCTTGTCGAGCCAGGTCTGGCTGGCGTTGACGCCGCCCATGGTGCGGCGCTCGCTCTGCTGGAACTGGTCGCCGTCGACCGGATCGGCCAGCAGGTAGGTGAAGTTGCTGTACAGATCCAGGTTGGAGCGCACCAGATAGGCCGAGGCCTCGGTGATGCGGCCGTCGGCGCGCCGGTGCATGTCCCAAGACAGGCTGGCGCGGGCGGTCTCGCCGCCGTCGCTGGCGTCGAGGCTGCCGAAGCGGTCGATCAGGCCGTCGCGCACGGCGCGTTGCGGTATCTGGTCGGTGGCGTTCCAGCGGTTGCGGTAGGCCATCGCGGTGACGCTGTAGCCGTTTTGCGCGTCGCCATGGCTGTAGCGCAGCACGGCGTTGTATTTTCGCACCTGTTCCGGGGTTTGCCACGGACCGTCATTGCGGCCCAGATCGATGCCATACAGCAAGGTGCCGCCGGCGGTGGCCATCGAGTCGGCCAGCAACGCGCGGCGGTAGCCATAGCGTCCCATGGTCAGGCTGGCGATGCCTTCGGGCAGCCGGTCCGACAAGCGGATATGGGCCGCGCCGGCGGACGAGAAATCGCCCTCGTCGGCGAAGTAGCTGCCCTTCTTGTAATCGATGCGCTGCACCAGCTCGGGGATCAGGAAGTTGAGGTCGGAGTAGCCCTGGCCGTGGGCGTTGCTGCGCATGTTGACCGGCATCGCGTCGACATAGGTGGCGAAGTCGGTGCCGTGATCCAGATTGAAGCCGCGCAGGAAGTACTGGTTGGCCTTGCCGTCGCCGCTGTGCTGCGTGACGATCATGCCGGGCACGAATTCCAGCAGCTCGCCGGTGCGCAGCGCGGCGCGGCTGGCGATCAGGTTGGACGTCACCGTGCCCTGGCTGGCGGCGTCCGAAGTGCCGACCGCGTTGTCGTAATGGGCCAACACCGTCACCCGGGTCATGGCCACCGCGCCGGCCACTTCGGCGTCCTCGGCGGCCAGTGCCATGCCACCAGCCCCCTGTGCGGCTGCCATCGCCAGCACCGTCGCCATGTTGCGTTTGATCCCCATCGCGTCTCCCGCCCCGAGTGGTAAATTTTTCTAAGTTGGGAAGTTGTACGGAGTGGTAAGCGGTTCGGATTCAATTATTTGACCCGCTAATTTTTGTTCGCGCGGGTGCGGGAGTATGGTATTTTTCACACGCTCGACAGGGTTTCCATCAACGCATTCACTTTCAAGGCGGGCTGTGTCCGACGTCCATACACTCGATCCCCAGCAGTTGCGCGCGTGGCTGCAAGGCGCCGCCAACCGCGATGACGCCGCCTTCCGTTCCCTCTATGACGCCACTTCATCGAAACTGTTCGGCTTCGCGCTGCGTATATTGAACAAGCGCGAACTGGCCGAAGAGGTCTTGCAAGAGAGTTTCGTGGCGATCTGGAACAACGCCGGCAGCTATCAGAGCCATTTGGCCGCACCGATGACGTGGATGACCACCATCGTGCGCAACAAGGCTTTCGATCTCTTGCGCCGCAGCGATGTGACCACCGAAATCGATGGGGAGCAGTTTGACAGCGAGGTTATCAATGCACTACGGGACCCGGGCGCCACGCCGATCGAGGCACTTCAGATGAGCAGCGACGCCAAGGCACTGGCCTACTGCATGTCCGCGCTGGAAGGGCTGCACCGCCAGGTGATCGGCCTGGCGTTCTTCCACGACCTGTCGCATAGCGAGGTGGCGGCGCAGATGGCGCTGCCGATCGGCACCGTCAAGACCTGGATACGCCGCAGCCTGGAACGCCTGAAGACCTGCCTGTCGAAGCGGGAGCAACCATGAACATCCGCGACAACGGACCGCTGCGCGAGAAGCTGGCCGCCGAATACGTGCTCGGCACCCTCAAGGGCGGCGCGCGCCGCCGCTTCGAAGGCTATATGCACAACGACGCGGCGCTGCGCCGCACCACGCAGGAGTGGGCGGACCGATTGACGCCGCTGGCCGAGTTCTCGACCCCGCAGGCGCCGCGCCGCCAGGTGTGGACCAACATCGAACGGCGCCTGAACCTCAAGCGCGCGCACTCGGCCTGGCAATTCTGGCGCAACGAGTCGGTCACGTTCTGGCGCTCGCTGGGCGTGGTGTCGACGGCGTTGGCGGCCTTGCTGGTGGTGGTCATCACCACGCGCACCTTGGACGCGCCGTCGCTCGACTACGTCGCCACGCTGACCGACGAGAAGTCGCAGACCGCGCTGGTGCTGACCGGCGACACCGGCCGCAAGGCGCTGACGGTGCGCATGGTGGGCAACGCGCCGGTGCCGGCGGATAAATCGCTCGAGCTGTGGGCCGTGCCGAAGCAGGGCAATCCGCGTTCGCTCGGCCTTCTGGCCGATCGCGGCGAGGTCAAGCTGGCGCTGACCAGCAAAGCGATCGGCGACGACGTCGCGCTGCTGGCGGTGACCCTGGAGCCGAAGGGCGGCTCGCCGAATCCGAACGGGCCCACCGGTCCTATCCTGTACAAAGGTGCTTGGGTACGCGTGATGTAAGTTGGTATCATCGTGAGTGTCGGGCATAGCCCTCACTCGCGAAAGACATTCATGGACGCTCAAAAATTCACGCCCGAGTACTTCAACCAGTTCGGCCAAGAGACGCTGCCGTCCCACCTCGGCATCGTCATCACGGCGGTGCGCGAAGGCGAGTTGGTGGCGCAGTTCGAGGTCGCGGCCAAGCACCTGGCGCCGAACGGTTTCCTGCATGCCG
>Ga0105244_10000355_pt1 | contig 42607 bp, 46 predicted proteins | sample KBSM44metaG_FD_80423 | JGI IMG/M metagenome (GOLD analysis project Ga0105244, IMG submission 80423) | Miscanthus rhizosphere microbial communities from Kellogg Biological Station, Michigan, USA - KBS M4-4 metaG | ecosystem: Host-associated > Plants > Roots > Rhizosphere > Soil | place...
CCTGCGTTTTTCAGTGACCGTCAGTCGTCACTACTGAGGGGCCACGGCCCTGAACTCCCCGCGCTAGAGCGATCTGCGTGACTGACTTGAATTCTCTGCGACAGTTTTAATTCACTCGAAGCAGTGAGGGGATGACTGCGTGTTAGCGACAGCCCCAGCCTTACCCCAAAGTCAGCTGCAGTATTAGAGTGGATGTTATTCAGTAGCGTCCCGCTCGACCTCCACCCCTATCATTTAATGAGCCACTACTAACAATTCCCACTATGGGAATAATGACTGGTTAAGCCACATCAAAACGTACCAGGACCATCGAGCGTTGTAAGCTACCACCGTTGGATCTCTCATGCGGAATCTGATGCTGCTATCCAATTGCGAACAGTCAAATCAAACGGATCGCGCAGCCGAGAATCAAACGGCACAAATTTCAGTCTTCCATGCGTTGCACCCCCACCTGCTGATTACATCAAATGCTTCTCATCAACCATCGGGTAACCCCAACATTTAGCTCCTGGTCGCTTGGATGCAATCAGAACTGGTGACCGAATATACACATTCGAGATTCGATTCCACACTCTTAGGCTTAGCCTCGTTTCGCTTATGAGATGACCCGACCAGGCCTACATCAGTCAGTGTCAGTTATGATATTTCATAATTGGGATTCTCAATCGATCCACCAGGAACATTCAACCGCGACACGGCTTCCCAGCCAGCTCTAGATGCGTATTTCGTCACGGGACTTTTCCTGATAGGAACTTAACAGACGGTCCGGCCGGATCTTGATGTCGTCTCATTTGGAGCGCGACTATGCGCCCAGTTCGTGGCACCGCACCCGTCGGGATCCAACATCCACGCACAGTCACACATTCCCACTATGGGACTTTTCCCGCTGACCGGACCTTAGAACCGCCTCAGTTGGAGCGATAGCTTGCGTCCAGTACGTGGCACCGAACCCCGGCGGAATCCAAGGACTCACGCATAGGCACACATTCCCACTATGGGATTTTCCCGCTGACCGGACCTTAGGTCCGGCCTCAGTTGGAGCGAGACATTGCGTCCAGGACGTGGCACGGAACCCCGGCGGGATCCAAAGAATCACGCACAGGCACACATTCCCACTATGGGACTTTTCCCGAGTATTGAACCCACTAGATTTGCCGACTGGACCTAAGACCGTCTCAGCTGGAGTGAGACCATGCGCCAATTACGTGGCACGGAACCCCGGCGGGATCCAAAGAATCACGCACAGGCACACATTCCCACCATGGGAATTTTCTCCCTAGGAGGCCAATCGGCGCTCTGGTCCGGGCACAACACCAGCACAGAAGGAGCAGGGCAGACATCCCAGACCACCTTTCCACTAATCCAAAAGCTACACAATGCCGCGTGTAATGCCGGCTAGTCAGGCCTACACCAACATTCCCACTATGGGACTTTTCTCGACTTAAAAGGATTTGCCTTATTCATTTGGCCGGATCGGACAACACCAATGCCTTCATAAAGAGAACCGAAATCACAGAGTCTGACTCTCCGTCCAACCCAAAAGACGGGTGAACAGGGGATCAACACCGCTACAGCCAAGCCCCTAATTCCCACTATGGGACTTTCCTTTGAACGAAATCTGTCCCGAGCATCAGACGTATGAGAGTCAAATCACAGGCGTCTTGATTGAAAAAATTCCCATTATGGGAATTTTGTGAGAATTTCCGGTCGTGGAATGAAGAAAGAATGCTGCGACTAGAAAAAATAATGGGAGTCAAAAACAGACGAAAGGGCGGTAAATAAATTAGAGATGTTGCATAATCCAACACAAGATGTAAGACATACCGAGTACTACATCGACCCATTAGGAGCTCTCATGGCCGCACCAAAAGCCAAAACTGCAGAAATCGAAACAGTCATTATTGCAATCGCCAACCACAAAGGCGGGGTAACGAAAACGACGACTGCAATCAATTTGGCCGATAACCTGGCAAAGCTCGACGAGAATTGCACAGTAGTGCTTATTGATATGGATCCTCAGGCTAACGCATCGCAACACATTGGCGTTGCACACCCGGCAAAAGTCCAACATAACTTGGCCGAGTTAATGCTTAATCCAACGGCAAACATTGCAGCGTTCATCTTTGATGAAACTCACGTAGAGGGCGTAAGTCTCATCTACGGATCGATGAGTCTGGAAAACGTTCCAGACATCATCCGACACGAAGCCGCACGACCAAATGAAGTTTTGAAGGAAAGAATTAAACCGCTGATTGGCAAAGCTAATTACATCATTCTCGATTGCCCGCCTAATTTAGGGCTGCTAACTATGAACGCCCTGGCCGCGGCAACTCACTACATTATTCCAGTAGAGTCCGGCGCGAGTTACGGTTTGTATGGTCTTGCAGACCTCCAGTCCAGAATCACAAAGGTTAAACAGATCAACCCTGATTTGACTTTTCTAGGAGCTCTTCTTGCTAAACACGACAAGCGGATGACTCTCTGCCAAGAGACTGAAAATGATGCAGTTATTCTATTTGGAAGCGTAGTACCTGTTTATATATCGCCAACTACAAGAGTTAACCAGTCAATTGCAAGAAAACAAACGGTTGGTGATTTCGACAAAAACAACAAGGTAGCTAAGCAATATGCCGAGCTAGCCGTTTATGTTGCTAAAGAAACAAAAGGGAAGGGGCTTAAAGCATGAGCCAGACACAAAAAAATCCCACATCGAAACCAGCAGCAAAACCAGCAGCAAAACCAGCCTCTAAAGTCGCTGGCAAAACTGAGTCGACAACGCCTCGGAGACGGCAAGGGCTCGGTGCAACGTTGGCTGGATCACTTGTTGCAGGCATGCAAGAGCATCAAGCAGCAATTGAAGAAGCTGGGGACAGCCAAACAATGGTATGGACCGCCCGACCAATTGATCTAACGAGCATTGACCCAAATCCATACCAGCCACGGATACGCTTCATAGGAATTGAAGAGCTAGCACAGCTGATTGATGAGCAGGGGCTTCAGCAGCCAATCACCGTTCGTCCATACGGCAATAGATATCAGATCGTATCTGGGGAGCGCCGTGTACGCGCCCACAGGCACCTTGGAAAGACAGTTATTCTTGCTCATGTGAAGAACATCACAGAAGAAGAAATGTCGGCTCTGGCGCTAGCAGAGAACCTTGGTCGAGAGGATTTAACAGACTTTGAGCTTGCTCGATCCTTGTTGAAACACAAGAGTAAGTTTGGCAGTAGTGTTGGCACACACGCTGAGTTCGGCCTAACTAAAACTGTCTATTATCGGTTAATGGCTTTTGAAAACTTGCCAGAAGCTGTTAATACACTTCTGGAGAAAAAACCAGAGCTGATTTCTGGGTTGACAGCTGAGAACACCGTAAAGGTAATAAAGAAGCGTGTTGAAGAAGGTATTGAAGCTGATCTGATACATAAAGCGCTGATCTCTATCGTACAAAAAGCAATCACGAGTAATACTCCGCTAAAAAACCTAGCAAGCACTCTTGAATCTAAATTTAACCAAAGCGGTTTGAAAATCACGCCACAAGCAATTGAATCGAACGGCGTAACTATGGGGCAGGTTAAGACCACTAAGACACACTTCGAACTGAAATTAAAACGTACCTCTTTTACTGAAGAGCAACTGAAGCAGATCGAAGAATTCGTCAAAAATCTGAAAACTGCCTAATAGGTCCCAATGTGAGCACTGAGAAACCAGACGAGCCCAGAACTCCTGATCTCTTCAAAAGCGAAGAAACAAGCGAAGGAAAAAATGCTTCTTCCAAAAGAAAGCCTGGGGATGGTCTTCGTGCAGCAAAAGAAAGAGCTGCTGCAGTTCAAAAAGAAGCTCAAAAAACAGCAGAAATCCGTCTGAAGGCCTGGGGAGAGGAGGTTAGAGAAGCACCTAACGAGGCTTTACGAAGTGCGCTATTCACGGCAAGGAACCGTAACACTCCTCGAGAGCAGATGAAAAATATTGAGGTCGTGTCCTACGGCAACTCAAGGCTGATCTACAGCGGCGAAGAGCTTAGGCAAGATGATTTAGACGTTTGGTTCCAAGTAGTTCACTTGGCCAGGGAAGCAGAGCTCGGCCACCCGATCTGCTTTAGCCCACTGGCCATGAAAAAAGATCTGAAAATGCCATACGGTAAAAAACACACCGAACGGCTTAAAAATATCCTGACCAGGCTCAAAGCAACCGCGGTTGCAATTCATTCTGAGCGACTGGGGCGCGGGGTGGTTCTTTCTCTAATTAGGAAATTCGAATACAGCGATGACCTGGAAGAAGACAACACCGGCAGGGACCTAAGCTGGGTGATCGAACTTGAACCTGAAATTGCAAAGCTTTTTGGCGGTGGCTTTTACAGTACCAGGATTGAATGGGAGCAACGGCTTTCCCTAAAAGGTAACCTCGCCAAATGGATGCACGGATTTTATGCCTCACATTCAGAACCATACGATCTCAAGGTAGAAACGCTCATAAAGAGTGCCGGTTCGAGAGTCTCATCGATCGGTAAGGCACGCCAAATGATTCGCGAAGCTCTCGATGAGCTCAAAAGATCAGGATTTCTTCTGGAAGGATCGATCGACGCAAAGGATAAGGTCGTGGTGAAGCGACGAAAGAACACAACATCAGACCCCGCATAAGCGGGGTTTTTTTTACTCACAAAATGGAGAATGACTGATTAAGGCGTAAGACGGACTTCAGGAAAACACGAGATGCTCGACGCTATTCCACAGCGTTGACACCGAATTATGGGGTAACGCTGATAAAAACGAAGGCCATGGCGATTAAACTGATTAAGGGGTAAAGAAGCAAACGCCACCACACACGGTACGGCAGGGGAGGGCATAGGTTTGAAAATCACAAAAAAATGAACGCAAGCCACGTTTTACGCGGCCCTCAGGAGGGTGCAGATAGGGATAATAGGGGAGGGGAGGATCAGTATGATCTTGGACTTTTTACCCCAAAATCAGGGTAGAAAAGCCTGAAGATCCGCTGATACGCGCGTCAACAAAGGCCAGCATAAAACCCTTATAATTCAACAACTTAGCAACCATTACTCCATAGTCAGAAACCATACCTCTAAGTCAGCTAGCCTTACCCCATAATCAGAAACAGACCTGTTTTACTTTTTTCCCTTATAAATCAACGGTTTAGGAGACATATCTAAAGTAATAAAAAGGCTGAAATGCAGGCTTACCTCATGATCAGGTACATTTACCTCATAGTGAGGTATGAATACCTCATGATCAGGTATCAAAACCTCATAGTGAGGTAAGAGATAAACTGTTGAAAGCCTTATAAATCAAGGGCTTCGGCCACATTCTTATGCCCTATAACCGCTCTTAACCGCTCTATAACCGCTTTTAACCCGAAAGGTGGTTTTTCTGTTTATAAAGCTTTGAAAACAAAGCTATTGAAGACCGTGAAGCAGCCGACCTGTTGTACCACGTAGAAGCAGAAGACACGTCTGAGTGTCAGCACCCGTCTGGCGCGAAAGGACCTTCATCCCAATCACTCCTAAGTGAAAAACTTTATCTGCAGAAATTGGAATGCTGTGCCCAACCTGACCCTCAGTCACGCGAAGGTACAAAATTCCTTTCTCCGGCTGATTAGCCAGGGAGAGAGATTTGTTTTTTTTCGAACCATGATTTCTGAAATCAAACGTAGGAGTGATACCAAGCACCGCGCACATGAACTGAGGCATCTCGCGGTCAGTCACCTGGATAGAAATTTTAGACTCCCAATCAAACGTATCCCTCGAGGGGACACGACCAGCAATGTCAACGGCAAGAACGAAGACGCCACCACGGTTGGCCACGATCTCAAATTTTGCCGAAGCCGAAGCACCATAAACATGAAAGCCATCAACAAGTTTCTCAGTCACTGAACACCTCAACATTTCTTACGCAAGCAGGGTAGGTCAGGTACGGGCCGCAGCAGACACTGAAAGATTCTTTCCTGCTGTCAGGCCCTTGACCTAGCCCAAATCGGAAAAGACCACAGCGTCATGTCTCTTGGATCATCAGACACTAGGATTTGAAGCAAAGGCTCACTCAAGCAATGAACCAGGAAGCAATACGGCACCAGCACCTGATAAAAGCAGAACTGTGCAACATGGTCACCAGAGACCTGAGTGTCTAATGAACGAATTTACATGACAGCGTGAACACGCAAGAGCGAAAGCCCACAAGCAGGATTTGTTTACATATGCGCAGTCGGTCAATGTCAGGACGTACTGACAAGAGACACCAAAGGCGTTTTCATACGTCAACAATTCTGAATACCGCAGTTAAAGCGACGCAGCCGTTCTCAATGGGAACGTTGGCTTAAATATATTTGGCACACCCGATCAACAAGGAGGGACAGGCAGCAATAATCATGGACCCAATCTTAGGCCGCACAAAAAGACCAGGTCGGCCGGCAAGATCGCTGGGCAGTCAATCGCAGAGCAGTGTCAAAACTCATATTAAGACGACCGATGCTGGTAAAAAACTTAGGAAGAAAAGCAATGATGAAGGCCAGGAATTTAGGGCAAGCCGCTACAGATACCTGGTAGGGCACCGATTAAGGGCAATAACGTAGACAGTGAAATGTATGATTTCACGAGGTAGCACAAGGTCAATTGGATCTACCTGCTGATCCGCCTGAAGTTAAGACGACTCCAGTGTGAAGTTGGACGTCGGGCGTTATCTTTCGCCGCTATGGCGAATTGCATCTAGGTAACGAACGCAAGCAAAAACGCGATCAAACCTCGAACCTCGCCAACCTTGGTGCTGCAAATGCAGTTGCAGCAGCCCAGCCCAAGGTTCTCCTCAGTATCGACAATCGGTCGACAATCGAAAATCAGCGCATTCAGAAGACGAAAGTCGTCCGGATGCCTCTAATCTATACCACCCCTGCACTATAAAAACGCTAGAAATACCCATCCTCCCCTCCTATGAACCCTGAAAGACCGCCAAGCCCTTCCTCTGAGCCCCATAGACCAACGTTAGTGCAGGCATGCGCGGGGTAACCCTACCCCCGTGCCTGATCGGCCCGCGTAGCGCGCGATGGAAGGGAGACGGAATGTTAAAAGGATGAAGAAAGGAAGGTAAAGCGGGCAGCCCCAGTGGGGTAGTGCGGGTGTACAGGGAAAGTAGGGGGTGAAAAAGGCACACCACTATGCAGGGGTGGTATAATTATGCAAACACCATGGAGGCAACCGTATGTACGAAGACGTCGAACGGGCTTACCAGCAGCTAGTGAGCGCTGTCACACGCTTCAACGAGACATGGCCATCTCTCGTTGTCCGAGGCAAGGTATGGCGCCTACCTGTGCTGCAGGAGCAACGAACCCCCGACATCATTGACGTGTCGGAGGTTGCTGATGAAGAAATCATCGAGGTCACACTGGAAGCAATCGGCACGTTCGAACGAGATCTTGGCCAAGCACCAGGAACAGTGATGCGACTGCCAGGCTATTTCCAACTGAGCGAATCGGTTTTGCCGCTCGCACTGGAAATCAACATTGCCAAGAAAAAAGTGCTCGACGCGATCGAGGCAGTACGAGTCGCGCAAAACCTAACACCCGAGATGCGACCGCGAATTATGCGTAGGGCGCTCGGTCCTGGTTTCAGCACGAAGCAATTGCAGAGAACACTCCATGCATTTGACGGAGCTCCGCGGCGGATATCATTCACATGGGCTGGCCACACCACCGGAAACGAAAAGATATCGGTGGCAAAGATTCGGCTTCAGTTAATCAACGAATCAGAAGCACGAGCAGCAAGTGAAGAAATTCCTGTCCATGAAACGCCAGAGTACCTCGACCTGCGGGCGATAAATCACCTTGCAGATACGGAGGTGCTGATCAAGCATAAAAATGTAGCTCCGCATCCTAGGTGCACTATCTGGTTTGGTGAAAAAGGCGAGCGGTGGGATGCGACCATTAAAGCGAATCTGCCAGTATTCGTTCTCGCCGGCGAAATTGAAATGAAGCTCAGCCAGTTGAAATCATTCAACAAGGCAGCAAGAGGCGAGAAGCGACGCGACGTCAAAACGAGAGACGAGGTATGGCCGCAGCGGGATATCTACATGCCAACAGCGGGTGGCCAAACCCCTGTCCAGGAGAAGCATGAGGTCGACGACCAGGTGCCCTCAACGTATCGGTTAAGCGGCGTGATTTACCAGCGACAATAAGGTTGCAGTTTGGCGGGGTAGGGTAGGATCTAAGTAAGTCGAAAGGAGAATTTCATGAAAGCAATCATCGCTGCCGAAACAAAACGAGCAGAATCACTGATCGAAGGGTTCATGGGTCTTCCACCGGAAACTGTGGACTTGGCCACCTTCAATGCCGCCATGCTCAAACAGGCCCCGAAGGAATTCGTTAAGGCAGTCGAAGCAATCCAACTGATCTCCGAAAAAGCTGCCCCAAGCCAGCGTGATGCGGCCTTTGCCATCAACGTAGTTGATTTGATGTCCGAGTATGCGCAGCGCCCTAAGATGTCTCCTGCAATCGAGCCACTCTGGAAAGTTGAACATCTGGTGCGTGAGTCAGGTATGGGTTGGACTCTCCGGCATCTGCTTGCAGTAGCGCTTTCATTTGGTGGCCTCATCGCCGGCGCCAGCCAGGATATGTCGGTGAATGCACAGGCCTATGCATACTTTGCACTGATTTTCGCTGTTGGGTCGGGAGCCCTGCATCTGACCCATGGAAGAGACCCCGAGGTAAAGGTGCCACTGTTTGTCGTCGGTAGTTTGATTGGTTTCTGCCTTCTGACCGCTAAATTCAGCGCAGCTGTAGGATTTCTAGCGTTGCTAGCCGTCTCGGTAATTTTCATGCTGTCGAGCCTGATTGGCCTCATGAGTGGAGCGACAAACAAATCGAGTACTTACGAACCGCAAATGCCTCAGCAGGTAGATTACAACCCTTATGTAATCACTGAGGGAAACGAAATGTCGGAGCCCATGAGACAGCTCAAATAAAAAAACCGGCCATTGGCCGGTTTTTTTTGCTGCGATGTGAGCCTTTACTGACCCGAACGCGGGATATTTAAACTCATGCGATCAGTTACCGAATCGCGATCGTTTAACGTACGAATATCCGCGAGCTGTGCTCCTGATCCGTTATCGTGCAAGCCAGCTTGAATCAACTGCTGGTACATGCCATCACGCAAGTCATGGTCCATACCAACCGACTCCGCGTAAGCATCCCAGTGATCTTTGGAGTTGTCACCGAAGCCACCAACACGCGCAGTTGCAAAGACTTCAGCTTGCGCGTCATTCAACCCCAGGTGCCGGCCCTCCTCAAGGTAATCCTCCCTGTTACCTCGCATTCCGAGGGTGCTACCAATGTTATTGGTGATACCGGCAATTCCCCCGCCGGAGGACTCACCAAAGTCATGCACGTCCTTGGCCAGACCTCGAATGCGACTCTCCGCCTGATCAGCTGCAGGTTTCATAGCTGATTGCCCGTACACCTGTGCGTCGTTTTCCACCACCGGCTGCATACGTTGGTACTCACCACCTGGGTTGGAATTATGGATCGCAGCTTCTTTCCTGCCCGCGAATGATGAATTGAAGCTTGACGTATCAACGGAGTGGCCAGCACGCTGCGTTTCTCCCTCGAGGTTGCCAGTGGCAGGTGCCCGAAGATTCGCATAGCGATCGTAATCAACAGCTGGACCGTCAAGCGACGAAAAATCGCCGTGCTTTGCAAGTGTCATAAGCGCTGCAGCAGCGTCAGCTCGACGAGGATCAAGCATTGTGTTGCTCAACTGTCGCTGATGCTCCTGGAACTCTTCACCGTACTTGTTCATCGCATCGGATACGACCGCACCATCACGACCTTCACCAACAACCTTACCGGCCCAGGAATCCAATTTAAAATTCTCACTGTAGCCGGCGGACCGTACAAAGGATTCAGCTTGTTGAAACGCCTTTTGATCGGATAGCGTTTGCTGAGCTGCTTTAGAAAGGCTCTCCTGATCTGATTTCGAGACACCAGCTCTCTCGGAATGGTCAAAATTTTGAGCGAGGTTGTAACCCTGTGTACGGTTTAAAGAGTTGGCAATTCTCTCGCCAAGAACGGCCTTTACAGCATTGTTAACGTTCTCAGAGCTGTTCATGTTGTCAGATCTGGACGACTGACTGGTATTGGATGCATCCACACCACCGCTAACGCCCACTCCAGCACTTCCTCCAGTTCCGCCTGGAGCTTCGGCCTTGGCACTCAGCCCCGCGGTACCAGAGGCACCGCCACGCAAAGCCACACTGGCAATACCGGCCTCAATTTGAGTTGAGGAGTACCCTTGCTGCCGTAACTGATCAATACCGGCTTGAAAGCCAGCATCGCTATTCATACCAAAGGAGCTTTGCAAACCACGGCCAACTGCCGCCTGGTCACCGATGCTGTTTGAACTGTCCAGTTGACGGCCATATGCGCTGGTAAGTTGTTTCGAGAAGCTTTCAGCGGAAGCTTCGGCACGAGTGCGCGTGCTGGAGAGCCCCTCGCTCATCATTGAGCCAACCGAAATATCGCCGCGTTGATTTTCTGAACCATTAATACGCAAACCTTTGTCGTAATCACTGGTAGCAAAAGGAGTCGTCTGAAGTCCTGCTGCAGGTGTGATGACGTCGGGAGAAGCAATTTTTTCGTTGATCTGATCAGAACCATTCATACGCCCGGCGATACCAGATGCAGCGATGGCGGTTCCCGAAACAAGGAACAAGCAGATTGCTGGCACTGACGACGCCATCAGGCCTGCAACGCCAACAGCTTGCTCAAGGGCAGGCTGCATTTGCTTCAGCATCTCAAAAGATACAGCCGCACCGCCCACGTCAAATGACGAGGTATTCAACAACCCCTGCATCACCGACGCGGTGGAGGACACAGTGTATAAATTCACGATGGACAGCGCCGGCATCCACAGCACCATCCATGCAAGCAGCATCATGTACTTGCCGATCAGGCTAATGCCAAAACCACCCATAGCAATTAAGAACGCCATTAGGGGGGTGATCGCATAGATCAACCCTTCAAAGAACGTCATAAAGGGGCGAACATACTTCGTGAACATCGTACCTTCTGCTGCCCACTGAGTGTTTTGCTGAGCTTGGGCCTGGCTCATCATCACCGCATAACTACCCTGAAGATCCTCAACCGCCTTTTGACCAGGTGCTTGAGTGAAAATCGGGTAAAGGATGGAAGCCATCGTGAACGCACGGGCGTCCATCGAGGAAAGGTTCAAAGCATAAAGGGAATCACCGATCCGCGTAGTGACCTCATCGCCACTCACAACCTTTCCTGGACGCTGGAAGCCGGCTGTAGCCACTTCCTCCATCACATTGTCAGCTGAAGAATTGGTAGCAGAGACCAAAGCGGTGTGAGCATCTGAACAGCTCAACGTCCGGCCGCCGGCGGTACCATCAAAAATTTGTGTGTAGTAGACGTTGCTGGAGAATTTCGCTGATTGCATTGGATCGTTGCTACGCGCGACATTCGCATAAACCGTCATGTCGTCTCCCATGCCGGCGAGAGTGCATTCGCGAAAGTAATTGGACCATGATGAAAGTAGGTCCTGATTTACGGTACCACCGTTTGTGAACGCAGGTATCGACATCAGATTGCCCGTAACCGACCGAACTCTCATGAGAGTCTCGATTGGGTCGGCGAAACCATAATTTGTCATGGATGGTGTGGAGAACGCCTGCTCCATGAGGTGAGTAATGTTGTAGCCGACGTTGGAGATGGTCGAGCCAACCATCAGCGGCCCTAACGGGACATTATCAACGACCGTGACAGTGCCATCGTAAACGTCTTCAATAATGGCGCGTCCGGACGGACCATACATTGCGAGATAGAGGATTAAGCAAACGCCAACCTGGTGGAATGGAATCGCTTGATTCTTATAAACAGCCTGGAAACCAAGAAAAAGCGCGCCAATCAAAAAACCAATTTTGGCCAAAGACTCAACATCCCCGGTGCCGCAGATCATGGCCACGGCATTCAAGACCTCTTCAAGATAGGAGGCTGAACCTACCGAATATATAGTGAACTCCATTACTGAGCCCTCACAGAACGGTTGCCCATCGTCGAAATAAAGTTCGGAGGCGGGATAACTTCCATGCGGACGGTCCAATCCTTATACATGTCATTATCGTTACCGTATTTGGCTTGAAGTGCCAAATGCTCTGAGGTTAAACGATCACGGGCATCGACAATGAAATCTCGACTCTTCTCGCCTAACTGATCAACCATTTTCCCACGCTGAAGCACAGATTCAGCAGTATTAATGTAGGAGGATGTAAGCGAGTACGCCCCTTCCAAAGCAAGCATTTTGGCGTGCGCGGCCACAAAACCTTTTGCCATCGACTCACTTCGCTGAGCTATACGTTGGATCATCGCGGAAAAGCCGGCTTTCTGCAGTGCGCTAATGACTGATACTTCATCAGCATTAAACGAACCAACATTCGTTGCCCACTTGTAAACGATACCGGGGGAGTTCGAATTACCATTAAATGACTTAACAATCTTTTCAGCTAGGCCATCGAATGCAATTTGCTGGCTCTTTATCTCCATACATGCAGCTTCATCTGCCGAACAGTCGTAGATCGACACTTGTTCTTCTTTTTTACCTTCTACAATATCCTGTAGCGTGATACCCGTGGGACCAAAATACTGAGTCTCGGGAACTTTTCCCTTACCGTCTTCAGAGTCAGTCAGCGACTTAATAATCACGGTGCCCGTAAAAGACATGATCATTTCATCGGTCTGTCTTGAACCATAAGTGAAGAAACTTCTTGCACCATACTGCTCCATGGAACACCAAAGAACGTTACCGATATCTTCGCAGGACTTGAAATGGCCGGCATCATTTTGCTGTTCTTTTGGTGACTTCGAAGTCAGGCTGCCAGGCATAAGAGATGCAAAAGCATCGCCCACACCTGAAGTAACGTTGATGTTGGCAGCGCGCATTGTCTCCTTGGAGGTAAAAGAACTGAATGCGTCAGTTACCAAACCTTGCGCTAGTTGGCAGGAGTTAGACATCAAACTGTTGATGTCCTGCATAACCTCCTGAAGATTCTGAATAACGTTATGAACCGTAGGCCCCATAGCATTCAGTGCAAGCTTGAATGCGTAGCCAGATGCAACGCCGACAGCGTTCGACGCAACAGATCGAAGCGACTGAACGAATTGCTGTGCATTGATAAACGAGAAAGACCCCGCAAACATATCGATCCCACCACAACCTGCCTGAAATGACGGTGGTCTGAACGAGACAATGGGTGTGGTTGAGATCTTATTGCGAACTCGTAAGGAGCCCCCTGTGATGACGCCTCGTGTGGCAGTCTCATAAGCACCAGCGTCGGTAACGTTCGACATCGAATCAAACATCGAATCGAGTTGAGACTGTATATCCGCGTGTGCACCAAGCGGCGCTAAACCCAATAGCGCTGCAAGGATTAAGGTCTTACTCTTCAGTCTCATTGTGAGGCTCCCCATCAATAGCCTTGCGTGCCAATTTCTTTTTCATTGCTTCGACGAATTTCTCAGGATTATTCAGAAGATCTTCGTTGATGCCATCGTTATCATCCAGTGACAGAAGACCGTTATCGAAGAACGGCTGCGTGCTATCAAACGTCTTTTTATCAATTAGACCTGTATCGCGCGCAGCAATTAATATCCGATTAAACAATACGTCTAGCGTAATTGCGCCATAGCCGACTATTTCAGTCTTGTTAGGAGGAATAGCAAGCGCTAAAGCCGGAGTTTGGAACACTTCGAGTTTTTTAGACTGGCCGTCGTCGATGCGGTAATCAGGAAAAGCGTTGTTATCTAAAGGCTTACCATCCACCGAGACTGGGATAATATTGATTCCAGTGGACGTTGTCAGCGATTGCAAGACACTGGCTTGTTCAGCACAGAGAATGCAGTTCGATTTGAAGAAAAAAAATAGCCCAACCTTGTTACCAAGACTTCGAAGTACTTTGTCTTTGTTTGATGTAACTTCCCGGTTCAGAGCATTTGCTGCATAAGTTGCAACTGGACGTCGACTATCCTCATCTAGGAATGGATCCTTCATGATTACTCTCGACGATGCTTCAGAAAACTGTGAAGCTTTGTCCATCATGACGCGCTGCAAATAATAATATGCCTGAACGTTAGCATCGGTCGGGTTATCAATTGCTCGATCACGATAGACAGGGAGATTTTTCTTAATCCACGCCACGCTGAAAACCTCCGGACCTTTTGGCGCAGGAGGCTCTTGTTTTTCCGGCTCTCTCTCTGGAACGGGGGCAGGCGGAGGAGGTGGTGGAGGCTTTATGGGCTCCTCAGGAATCTCCTCTGGGGGATCTTTGTACCAAAACCAGCCTTCTGCCTTTCCCTTATAAAAGTTTTCACTTCCCGCTGATGGCAGAGAAGGTTCTTCTTGAGTATCCGCATTAACGGAATTAGCAATCGAAATTAACAGAGCCGAAGCTAATGCTAGTGAAACCCGCATATTCAACTTCCTTGCCCAAGGTAAGTGGCGACAGCAGCAGTTCCATATACCCAGAATCTGCCCTTTTTTTTGCGCGCTGGGTTGATCACCTTCACCCACGCCAGGTGTTGATATTGAGCATTGCCAATTTTTTTCCTGAAGTAATTTTCGGAATAATTAAGCTCGCGCGAAACCTGTTCGCTTGTCATGTAATCGCCGTAGAGGCCAGACAAGCGTTTGAGGGTTTCTTCAAGAAGTTTTTCGTAGTTTATGGCCACAACCGCAGCTGAGGACTGCTGTCCATGGTCAGACGTGAGTTGAAGCATCGCAGCACCGCATTGTTGATCTGATGCCTTAATGCTATTGACCGAGCTCCTTTGATGGAGGCCAATTGGCCCCCTGCTGGGGTACGGAACGAGTCAGGTCTTTGTTGTCTACGTTACTGTGCACGCTTTGATCTTGATCAGTCCTGCCCCGATCAGGCTTAGGGTTGGGCTAAAAATTGGGAATTGGACATTTATCGTCTACGTTATATCGATCAGAGGCGATTTCTGATTAAAAAGATGGTGAGACGCGTCTCCAGGCTCAGCCAGATGAGATAGACTCTAAATTTAATGTCTACGTTATGCAGGAAAGGCGAGATGGCCAAATCGAAGGTAGTGGAGGCCGAAATCGTAGCTGAGCACTATCGCATGGACGGCGGTACCGACATGTTAGTGAAGTGCACCTTGATAGATTCTCAAATCAAGTGGCTTGCTTACCGATCGACAATCGATTCTGCATGCGTAGTCCATCAGCGAATTAAGCGAGATCAGGGGAGGAGGGGGACATGCCTCAATACCAAGCCTGCACCTGTTCCTGTTGTAAGCATTGAAAGGAAAAGAACCTTTCGATCAACGACCCGAACAGCTCTGACAACCGCCACGTATGCCTTCAAAGCTGAATACGCAGACGCCCTCGCTGACTATCTTCTTCTGAAAGGTGACGATGAATATGCGCGACAACACATTGTCAACCTTAAAAGGGTATGGCGCATCCACGAGATTTTGTGGCCTAAAGAAAAAAGCCATGACGGTGGCAGATTCCTAGCTCGTCTTTCCTGCAGCCGGAATGACAGTTATGGCTTTGCAACCACTCAGTTTGTCCTGGAGGCAGCCCCGTTTGGCCAAATTGGCCTTCGGAGTCTTGATCCCCGCGGTTACTCACCAGAACCTGAATATGACAGGAAAATAGTCGATGGGATTTCTAATGCTCTGCTGAAAGACAATCAACGCATTCTTTCAATGCTCTTGGTAGACCTCGAACGGGGAATTGAAAACGCTAGGGACGCACAAATTGTGTTCGACCGCCGGCGGAAAGAACTCGGTGACGGATTTACGTATTTCGACCTGCAACGGCCAAACTCAGTGCGACAAAAGGGCGGTGATCATGAAGCCCGATTGGAGGTTGTCCATTACTACGATGGACGACTAGCGCAAGCATTCCTGATGAAAAACGACGAGTTCTGGTTCGTTCTACTCGTCACGCGCAATGTTTTTGGCAAGGAAAAGATGGCCAAGATCACAGGGGGCAACGGTCATTACAAGGAGGTTGTATTCACCACTCCTATTGAAACTGCGCGACGTTTACTTGGCCTGGCATCATCAGAGCAGACCGAAGCAGAAGCGAGAATTGAGCTGCAAAAAACGGTTGATCGTGATTTCCAACGATTGCTGACCGATCACAGCTCAAGGGCTTTAATCACCATCTGCGAAATTGCTGAATTAGATAGCGGTGGTGCTGCAGCCTTCTACTCGGTCCTGCCATCAACGCCAATGAGTTTACCGGCTAACTGCCCGCGGCCGATCTATCGCATCAAGGTTCTACAACCTAAAGACTCCAAAGATGGCACCAAGAAGCTCTACAGCCTCACGACCCTTCCATCAGGCAGAGATTCATCCGCATTCAATGGAAAGGCATCTACCGATTTCCTTACTTTTTTGCGGGATGCAATCACTCCGAGTCGCTACAGCGAAGCCATTAAATACCTTCAGGACAACGTGTTCCATGATGACCCTGGATACCACGAACTGGACGAAGCTTGCAGTGCGTGGAGCATTCTCACTGCCGGCCGTACGTCGACAGCAATCGACGGCTTGGTATGCCCGGTGGGAGCACCAGTTCTTGAGCTCCTTGGTCAAATAGCTGTTGATCGAGAACTTAAAAAAATTCGACAAGGTATCGAGGATGGCTACTGGGAGAAGGGATATCTTGAGGAGTTCATCGCCAAGTTAGAAAAACAGAAAATCCTCCCACCAGAAATTAATGAATGTGTTGAGTTCCACACAAAGCAGCACACCCGTAACGTGGACAATATTTTATCCCTCCCTCCGACAATCAAGAAGCGAGGTCGGCCCCCAAAGGCTTGGGACAGCGATGAAGCGAAAGCAATTGCTCGGCGGGAGGCGAAAGCCCAGTGGGCTAGAGATGCTCGAGAGGCTGGTAAGCTCAAAGAACCAAAAGAACGAGTCGCAGCTAGACAAGCACAGTGGCGCAAACGTAATGCAGAGCGCGAAGAGTAGCCAACGGGCGCACGGGCGCATCAGCCATTTTTATTAGTACCAGTCGATAAGGATTCTCAATGTTTGTTGGGCCCGACCAGTATCAGGACTGTATTCGCTCTATGGTTGCTAGCGAGGACCGGCTGGATGTCGCCGTGGCATTTTGGGGGAGGGGAGCCGAAGAGTTAATTCCTCCCAAGCGGGATAAACCACTCCGTATTGTTTGCAATCTCAGAAGTGGCGGAACAAACCCCGCGGTTATCAAAAAGCTGGTCGCTCGCGCAAAAAAAATTGAAAACGTACAGATCCTTCAGTGCGATCGCCTTCACGCGAAAGTAATCGTTGGGCCATCCCAGGCAATCATCGGATCAGCGAACCTGTCAGCCAACGGCTTAGGTTTTGAAGGGTCTGAACTCTCCAAATGGCTGGAAGCAGCAATCCATACCACCGAAGAATCGGAGGTCGGTTCAGCGCAGAAATGGTTTGAACAGCTTTGGTCATCGAGAGATACACGAGAAATAACCGACCAAGACCTGGTAGACGCAGCAGAGGCATATAAGAAGAATCGTAACGGTCGCCCCGACTACGGAAAAAAGGGGCCTTTCTCTTTTACCAATTATTCGATCTCAGACCTCGAGGGACGCGATGCATTTGCGCTGCTATATACGTCGAGGCCTGGACCTGAGGCGGATGCTCGTAAGGACCAACACGACAAACAGGAACACCTTGAACATGCAAACACAGCTAGTGATGGGGAGGGGACCGAACGGTGGGCGTTTGAGACATGGCCCGACTCTCTCGACACCACAGGCAAGAATGAGTACCTGTGCGTTTTTTGGGACGATCGAAAGCGTCTAAGGGTCGACGGCGCGTGCCGCATGACAGATACAAAACTGAAATTCATCTACGAAGAGGATGGAAGCGATGGCTGGGTGGATCTAGCAAAGCCTGCGGCCACGCTGCTCGGACGCCGGCTTACAACCGGTGATTGCAGGAGGCTTACTACGGAAATCAGGCCAAGATTTGAGGCAATCTGGAATGCATCAGAGATGCTGGATGAGGACGCCAGGAGAATTCACCTTTCCATCCTTCTAAGCATTCTTCAATCTGAGAACACATGAGCAAGCCTACGGAATAGCAGCTGTATTAACTCAACCAAAGGGCTATTTAGTTGAGTTATTTCAATAAGTTACATTGATTGAAGGCGGGTGACTGAAAAAGCAGCCAGCTACCCAGAAGAACTGGTACCTGGCTCTTTGAGACACAAATCAGCTTGCCTCTTTACAGTAAGCCAACTCAATTGCGTCGTAACTGTCCAACTTCACAGCGCCCAGTGAGGGCCAAGTGATTGGGTGCGCGATGGTCACACAGCGAGCGCAAATTCTCCCCACGACTCATCATCAGACTCATCTCACACACAGTGACTCTTTGTTCGTCCATCTTGATTTCGAAACGATGCTCGTTCTTTTGACAGCAACGCTCAGAGCTATTGCACTCGAATTTCGAGGGCAGATTTGGCGCCATAGGAGATCTCAAATCTGGTGGTCACACAGCGACATGAAGGGCTAATCAGGAGATGGATTATTCGTAACTCAGGGGCGCTGCCTGGCAGGGGGGAGCGTCCTTCCTTGACACAACAGATACCTCGGTCCACTGCGAGCGGTCTCATCGTAGTCTGTCACTTTAGATAATGGCCTTTAGCCATCGTTTAACATAATCCCTATTATACGTAACGTAAGCTATTGATTTAAAATAAAAATACGCAATTCGCTTTTTTTCACTGTTTATCAGATTTGATCATTTATTCGTGTTAGCACGATCCACCTACAGAACTATTTCGTCAAGATCTGTCGACCATTGTTAAGCTCAACGGTCATCGTTACCCAACAGGCCAAGCAACCTTGTCAGACTCGAACGAAATATTGACTCTTCTGGGGCAAGCAAAGATCGTTGCGCAGAAATATCGCGCCCTCACAGGGAAGCCTCTGGGTATCACAGGGGAAATTGCTGAGTTTGAAGCTGCGCATCTTCTCGGGCTAACCCTAAGCGGTGCCCGCCAGTCAGGCTACGACGCCACTGAAGTGCGCTCAGGGGAAACCTGGAAGATCCAGATCAAAGGCCGGTGCGTGAAGTCCACTTCAGCTATGGGGCGCTTGGGAAGCATCGACGTTACGAAGGAATTTGATACGGTCATGCTGGTGCTGTTGGATTTCAACTTCAACGCGATCGCTATCTATGAGGCGCAACGTGACAAGGTTCTTTCGAGGCTCGCGGAGCCTGGTTCAAAGGCCCGCAACATCCGAGGCTCATTGGGAATTCAGCAGTTCAAGTCGATAGCAACACTTCGTTGGAAGCGGACAAGAACCAGCTAAACCTGCTTCCGACTAGCCTCCAACGATTCGTGCCAAACTTCCGCCGGCGACACTCGAGCTAAAGAAGATCGAGCAACTCAGATCCGTGAATCTGCTTGCCTGTCTCCATACTCACGAATTCGTCAAGACGACCGATGAGGTTTGGCCCTTCAGGAGGCACATCTCGGCCGACGTGATGGACTGGAACACCGACCAACTGGACTGCAAGAGGAAGGCCACGGTCATCGTAGGTGATCTGCCTGCTCTGTAGTCGATATACCCCCCCATTGGAGATTCGCTGTACAAAGGAGCTCTCGGAAAAGCCAGCCGCGCATAGTGCCCGCTGTGAAATGTTCTGCAGAATCACTGGCTGCCCTATCAGGTAGTCAACTGCTAGCTGATCTCTATCAACTGATCCCCCGAAGAGTTCCTTCCCTGCTTCCCATGCCGTGGGGTCTGTGATCTTTAGCAGCGAGACTAGATCATCCATAAACCGTTCAACGTGTTGCTTAAGCCTATCCATTTGCTATTCCACTATGCCTGCCTTTGATACACCGTCAATGCGACGAGCGCGTCCTTGTTTTCTGTTGGTCGGACAACAATTTGCCAACCTGCTGAGTTGTTCAGGTAGCGAACGCCATCTTGAGAGCTCCCATACCGCCGAGCCTTGTAACCAGCTTCCTTGTCTGGGAGCGCTGCCTCACGATCCGCATCACGCACCAGGCGGCTCAATCTGGCAAAAACATTCTCCTCCTTACACTCGCCATTGGTCTCGTCCAGGTACTCAACAGCGGAGTGATAAGTGAGGAAAACCTTGCCAAAAATTGGGTTATCAATTGAAGGCTGAGGTGGAGGCTCACCATTCCACTTGACGCTGATACCAGGATGATCTTGAGTCGTCCACTCCTCCCCCTTCTCCACCGATATCTCATTAAGTCCGAAGAACTGTGTGCGTAGCGAATACGCGTAGTGATACAGCTCCTCCTTCGAACTGGTGACCAAGAGGAGGCGCTTTACAGCACCACGTGAAACGACGATTTTCAGATTTCGAGATGTACGCCCAGAGCCGGCTAGCTCCAGCCACACCAAGCAGCACCAGAGCCCGTAGATCTCAATAAAATCTAAAACGTTCGGCCCGAAGTCACGGGTAACGTGGATCTCAACTGAGCGAAAGAACCGATCATCACCGTTAAACAGTACCTGGTAGACGCCTGGCTGATCAGTTGCTGATGTGCTGACTTTGACGACTTTAAAGGTCATGTAAATTCTCTGTTGGCCTCACTATAGGAGACCACGCTTCTCAAACATTGCAATCATAATTCTACAGAGTACAGACGCTTGGCGGCGACCAAAAAAAAGGGCCAGCATCAGCTGGCCCTTTTCATTGTTGAATCCGAAGCGCAGATCCGAGAGAGAATCTCGACTGCGGCGACGGCATATCGTCCTGTAACGGTGATAGTACCCTCCTCCAAGGATCTAGCATGATCCATGATGGCCCGACGTGTTGCTGGTACCCGAAACCGGCGAACCATCAACAAGCGGTAGTCTGCCGACCCTCCGATAAAATCGGGGGGCGGCGAAAAAGGACACAACTCACTACTACCAGGATCTGTTATGACTACCCTCGGATCGAAGTCGAAGCCCTGGCTCATGCCACCGCCCTCCTTCGCTTTGGAAAGCCCATACGGCCGAGTTGGATTAATACGTCATTCCAGTCGACAGATTTCTCACCATCAGCGATTGGCAGCGAAGGCATCATGATCTGAGCCTTGATACCTTTCTCCCACAGACGCCGTTTAAGCTCCGAGGCAGCCTCTTCACCGCGGCCCGACCTGTCTTTGTCAGCCCAGATCACCACCATCTTAGTGCTTGGTCCAGGTACGAAACTTTCAAGCAACGTCGCGTTTACGGTAGGAAACACATCGATTTCCTGATCCATTCCAGTTTCGATTGCCCAAGCAGTCTCTAGACCCTCACATACATGGACAATTTCTGCATCCATGTTCCCGATGATAATTCCGCCTCCCGTAACCAACCGGTCGGTGGGATACGAGCACATTTTTTTGGAGCTCTCCACAGATGCCTTCAAACCTTTATCAGTGAGAAAGTACCTATGAAGCGTGATAGGGACACCATCTCTGGTGACCTTTGCCACGATGCCGGGGAACTCGCCTTCAAAGGCGCCATCTTCGTTGTAGCTGGCCAACCTCGGATGAAACCTTACTACTCGTTCGGCACCTGGCTTGTCCCAGCAAAGTATCTTTCGACTTGCCAGGTATAGACGCGCCGGTTCTGCAGCCGGATGAGATAAAGGAATCGTCTCCTTCCACATCTGATTTAGCCGCGATCGAAGGTACAGATTTGAAGCTCTTTCTTTCTCCTCGAACTCTTTACGGCGCGCATCAAGTTTGGACTGATTCTCGCGATTGATGCGCTCCTGCGCATTTTCGTCGTCGGTTGAGCGAATGCCCAACTCGTCTCCGACCAAAGCAACAGCGTCTGCGAAATCAATCTGCTTTATCCATTGGAGAAGTGCAAAACCGTCCGGAAAAAGACCGCACGTGTTGCACACACCCCCACCAGCATCAGCGAAAGTAATTTTCTTGTTCAGGAACCTGAAACCATCACCACCCCGACTTGGTTTTCCATGAACGGGGCACCGGACGTGACGGCCAGGCTTGTCGAATGCGCGACCATCGATGTCAGGACAAAGATTCCGAAGAATGATGTCCCAACCTCTTTGCTTCGCAGCATTGCGAACAACTTCGGCTTTTAAATTTCTCATCATGTACCTCCAGAAAAGCCCAACTCGGGACTTCCCAAAGCCTCCGACACGGGAGCTTGGGGAAGCCCCGAAGCCGGGGGATATGTGACTGGAGGTACTCCGCCCCTAGGGGGCCAGAGACCCCCATGGGATTGTTTTATGCAGCTCTCCGCAATCGCGGCTTGAGAAGTTTCAAGTACGTTTCTCGAGCTTCGACTATTGCCTCACGCACCAAGGACCGGCTGTGTGAGCAAAGACCTGAGATTGATGAGTCCCTTGAGAACCCTTCAAAAACACTCATGGCCAGAGTTGAAATTTCTTCGCCCTCATCGTCTAGCATCTCGATTCGGACCTCTAATCCGAGGGCTTCGATTTTTCCGTCCAGGACATCCTGAATGACCAAATCGAGCTCATCGGTGGAGGTTGCTTCACCAAAAATGTCATAGCGCTCATCTGAGAACTTATAGACTTCGACTCTGAAGTTTCGCCTCGAAAAGCGTCGAATCAGTTTTTCCTCACTCGGATAGGCTTCGATGATTTTGTAGCCCAGTGATGCGAGCTCACTGCCAGTAGCGACAATGTCTGCCTCCAAAGCCTGAACCAGAGCGTGGAAAGCAACCCGCTGCGCTGCGCCACCCAACTCGTGTGCCTCAGTGAGCTCAACGCATTTAGCGTCATGGCTTAAGGAGGTGGATCGTTCATGGACATAACGACAACTACTGATCCGATTGATCGCAAGCTTTTCGTCAAGCTGGAGACCTTTCCAAATCTCCTCCGAGTACTGCGGTACCAGCCGCTTGGCCAGGGTCACAATATCAAGCTCGCCGGCAAAGCTCGCTCCGTCACCCTGGCAGCTACTTAAGGAATAACGGATGTCATCCGTTGGATACCCCTTCGCTTTTAGGTGACGAGTCATTGCTGTTTTGATTGCATGATTCATAGACATTGAAGTACTCCAGTAATGGAGGCTTCTCACCCCACCGGGGCAAAAAGCCCCTGATAGGGATGGTCTGTTTTATTTGTTGAGGCTAGAGAGAAAAGTCTCCCACTGCTGATTGCCGTGAGAAACAACCGCTCCGTCGTAGATCAGCACACGTCGGCGACCGGTATACCCTCGATCGATCGCATATACCGTCTTATCAGCGGCGGCCGGATATCGACGCATGAGTCGAGACACCGCCAGATTTTGTCGAAGAGCGAAAGCTCGCCGAACAACTTTATCCCTTCCGCCACATCTCAATACCGCTTCAGCCTCGACTCCTCTTGTGAGGGCTTCGGCTTCACCAAAAGTAAGATTCATGGTTACGCGTAGCAGCTCGATCAGCCTGGGAAATTTCTTCATTTTCCACCCACCTTGGGCTTCGAAGGTATTCCACACAAACTGCTCATCAGATCAACAAAGCGATCATCAGTGAGCGCATCAAGATGATGTCCAACCCGATTTATCGGCTTGGGGACAATAGGCTGCTGTGGTTGCTTGGGCTTATCGCTCATGCAGAACCTCCAGTGCCAGGTTGGTGCAAGACAAGGTCAAAATGCTATCGAGATGGCCTTGGCCACGTACATGCCGCAACACGGATAGTCGTGGATTTTCAGAATTGATCATGAACACCTCCAGAGTGGAGATGACGTTCCTCCCCAATGAGGGAAGAACCCCATCGGGAACGGCTGATGCCGAGTGCTGACTACGAGGGTCAGCTGCCTATCAAGAAGAAGCCACAGGGCGTCTTCTGGAATCTACTTTCGCAACACTGGTTTGCGGAAATAGACTCAAGACCTTAGGGTCTATCGCTTCAGGGAAGCGGTAGACCCCGGCCCAGATCGGTTTCACATGATGTCGAAAACGAAGTCGACAATGATGATGATCAAATCGAACATGGTGCACCTCATATTCAAGATGCAGAGCCCACCCCTACAGGGGGTGAGACCCTGCAGGGTTGTGTAGCCCGAATGGGCAGTTAAGTGCTGCATAGAATCGCGCAGCTTGCGGTATCTCCAATCGCACAAGCGAGAGGAAGAATCTTGCTTTGGAAACACAGGTTTTCCAAAACAATTCTTAAAAAGGATATGAAGATTTGCCTGCCGGCATGAGAGGTGCTGAGTCAGCTGTATTGAAATATAGCACCAGGTATTCTGAGAAGAAAGCGGGGGAAAATCCCCCGCCTCTATCACTTACGCACTCTTTCGAACGCCCACCATTTCAGCTTTCATTGCCCGGAGTAAATCCAAACTATAAAGCCTCAACTCGGATGCAGGAACATTGCGACATTCCGCCGAGATCTGGTGAACCAACTCAATATGCTCACGGAGATGCTCCGTGGTAGTGATTCCGCGCTCACCGAGCCCTGCATCGATCTCCAGCTGAGAAATTCCAGCCAAAGCCGCCAGGTAGTGAGGACGATCTCTTCGATCCAGCAGAAGGGAATCTGCGAATCCCTCCTCCTCCCCGTTTGGGAACAACCGACGCTTACGCTGCTCGATGATTTCACGATAGTGTGAATATCGAAGCTGCAGATCATCAGTCAGTTTGTGGACAGGTTCATAATGCATAGGGCCTCCAGCAGTTGATGCCGAGACCGCTCCCAATCGGGAGAGGCCCCGACTGGGTTTGCTGCAAATTGCAGCTGTAGATGCACCAAGGTGCAGTTTGTTACCAGGTTGCTTCCACAGCCTCGAACATCATATGAAGCCGAAGTAGCGGCTGCGTGAGAAGCCATTCTCTGGATTCAGTGGTGTACTGGACAAGAAGGTTTACAAGGCGGCCGTGCTCATCGAGCTCAGCTTGTGTTGAAACCTTAACCAGACGCATCCGACATTGAATGAAAAGCAATGTTTGCCTCTCATCCATCGTAAGAGTGTCTTCTGCGCTGCATTCAATTCCGTTGGACATCATGCGCGCAACTCGTCCAGGCAGGGACGCTGCAGCGGAATTCAAGCCTGCTGCTTCAAGCTGTTGAAAAATGTTCATAGGGACCTCCGGGAAAAGGAGATCTCATGCCCATAGGGGATAAGAACCCCCATGGGTGAATTGGCGAATGCCAAAGTGATTGCTACATAGAGCTGCAGCTGACTATCAGCCTAGAAAACGCATTGCTTCCAGGTGGGATTCAATATCGACATCCAACAGAAGTTGCCTGAAAAATGTCGATATTGAACCCATCGAATTAGATGAGTGAAGTAATCAAATGAGAATCGGCTGGCCTACAGGAGGCGACCACAAACGGGGTGGAACCCGATCGGGTGGGAAGAAAGTTGCCCCTCGAAGAGGGGCAGATTTGAGCTATCAGCGGTTCTTCTTTTCTTGCTGGCGTACAGCTTTTGCACCAACTACAGGTGCGAAGAAAATTGCCGGAGCAGCCTTGGCAGCAACGGCAAACTCAGCCGCAAAGCCTTTGACGAAGTCTACAAGGTATTTCCGAACCATGATGAGCTCCTCGCTACGTTCATGATTTGAGCATACTCCTTGAGACCACGTCAGACAATGCAATCAGGCCCGCTTTGGGGTGTCGCCACGTGGTCCGTTTCTTTCACGTAACTTGCGCCATTGCTGAACCACCCCTTGAATCGCTCCACGTGCGGGAGCGAAATAAATCGCCGGCGCTTCAAGAGCCGCTTTGGCAAACTCATCGAAGCTATCAACGATCCAACTTGTATTACTCGCCATCCTTCATCTCCTTAAACGCACTGAGCGCCGTAAAGGCTAAATGTGAAAGAAACAAAGCACAGTCGACCATTAGGATGGTACGTTCCAGCACTGAAAGGACGCTGATCGTGAACTCATCAACGTGATATTCCTTAAGTGTGTGCACGAGCCAGCCGAGCGCAACCGCGGGTGTAGCCACGATGACGAAGATGCCGCTCCCGATGATCGAGTGCGCCGCGAAATGAGCCAAAGGCGCATACCACGGTTTCTTGTGCGGAGACGAATTGTTCTCCATAGGTACCTCCATAGAAGATGCAGGGAGGTCACCACCCCACAGGGATGGATGTCCCTGCGGATTTTGGAATGCTGAAGAGAAAGTGCTCAGCTTCACTACTCAACCTGGTCACATGACCGGGCAGAAGATTCTTTGTTACCAGCTAAAACCACTTTGGAAATTGTTGAATTTCCAAAGTGGTTTCCGAATCAGCAGCCTAGGGCATGCGCCCTAGGATGCGATCAGATCCTGCCCTTGCGGAGAGGAAGTGCTGCAGTGCAATTGTGAGTTGGACCGCGGCGGATTTGAAGCAGGAAAGCCTAAGAGTCGAGTCTTGAAACACTATCCACCAGGTTGATGGTTGTGTTCTTCAACAGTACCCATAACGCTACAGCGGGTGCCCAGTAACCAATTGAAGATTGCTTGACGCCACGCTTGAAGCCACGGATGAAGTTATCCATTGGCGAATCCCTCTGTATTTCCTGTTTGTTTGGTAGGCGAGCTCGAGCCGCCTCATTGAGTCAGACTCAGCCACGCAGCTCTTTGCATGCCTTCCAGGTAGAAAAAAGCACCCACCATGAAACGAACACGCAGTCCGCTACCAAAAGCAAAGATTCTATGAACCCGAGGAAGGGAACGAGATGTTTGCCAGCCTCAAAGCCACCGACCCAGTGGGTTACAACTGAGATCAGCAGACTAGCGAGAGCAAGTATTACGAAAAATACGATGCCCATTAGGATGTGGGCGAAGTACTCCCCCAACAATTCAAGTTTTTTCATGTGTTAACTCCAGAAATGGACGGAGCTAACACCCCAAACGGAGTGCCAAACCCCGTCGGTTGGTTTATGTGCTGATCAAGATGAACAGCTTTTCAGATCAGACGCACATTGGTCTGATTGAAACCGCTTGAGCAATTTGCCCTTGCCGAAGCGGTCTCTTCATCACCCCGGTTACCCGGAGTGATGTGAGATTCATTCTCTAGGCTGCGAGCCGATAGGTACCTGGCGCAACACGCTCAAAAAATCGAGCGTCTTGGCAGACCTGGCGGATTTTCGCTTCCCAATGTTGATTGGCCCGTGTCTGAGCGTAAGGCGCAATCAGTTCATTTATTTCCCGCAGGTGCATCACTTTTCCGCCCTGCAGAATTCGCCTTACAGCAGCCCTCCAGGTAGTACCGATCATCGAGGACGCTCGACGATCAACCTTGGCCAGGAAGAGAAGCGAACTTTGATCCTTTCTGAAAACCAGCAGTTTTTCGTGAGCGATCCTGACGATATTCCCATAGGTTTTTTGATCGGATAAACAGTTGTGCTGAGTCTTGATAATCTCATCAATCAGCTTTCCTGGAGCCACCCGCTCGACCAACGAAGACAGGTTGTAATACTCCCCCTTTCTCCTCAAATTACCCATGAGGATTCCGTAGGTACCGCCCCGCTCCATCGAGTCGTGGATATTCATGATCGCAAGCTCTAGGGCCTCAACAAAGTCGTGCATGGCCATGCGGCTCATGTCCCATTTGTTTGGCTCTCCCCACATGTTTCCACTGTACGTGATCATGTCCAGGTAAGCCGGGTGCCAAAAACAGCTGTGTGCTTCCTCTCCAAGAAACTGGCCGACATCGTCAAGGAGGAGATTGAAACCCTGGTGTAGGTCTGTTCCTTTGAAACGAAGCCCCAGCTCCTTGGCTACGTCTACCGACGTCCCACCGCCGATGCTTGGGTCAAAGGCTAAGCCTGCTTTGTTCCGGTGATAGGTTTCGAAGAAACCTCGGATGACGTGCCCACTGCAGTTGCCGCGGTACTTGTTATCACCCCAAGGTCCACGATTTGGGAAGGACAGGACAGAGGATTGAAATTTCATGGTTTGCACTCCGGTTTAGGAGGGCACCACACCCAATGGGAGTGATACCCCCAAAGGGTTTTAGAAGTTGATTGAGAAATGCTGAATTGCTGTCAGCTAAGCGATCTGCAGTCGAGCATCGACTGCGAGAGGCAATTGCTTTCGCAAACCTTGCTTGGGAAAGAAATCGCGGGGATGGTGGTGTTCACAAGAGTGCTGATCATCCAGCTATGCAGATGAGGCTGAGCAGCCTCGGCGAAACTATACGACAAGAAATCGCGAGATGGTAGAGGCTTCACCCGCCCGAAAGGACAGGTGAAACCGGATCAAGCCGCCATAAAGCGATTGGGTGAGAAGACCCGTGCGTGGCCCCGCTCGTAGTAGTTGAGGAGAGTCTCAAAAGGCTCACCTCGCTCCTTCACACTACGAAAGCAGTGAGTGCCTGAGATTGGCGTATCACGAATCAACTCAATCACCTTTCCGTCATCAAGCTCCCAAAGAAAAATCGTACAGGACTCCGTCTTGGCCGTCCCACGTCGAGTCATTTTCCGATCGCCCATCATCCGGGCTGCAAGGAGTATTGGGTTCATGCATGGCACCTATGCTTAAGGCGGACATGCACCCCTGACGGGATGAATGCCCGTCAGGGTAAAAAAGGTCAGCTAGACCTCACGTAGTTAACGATGAATACCATCGCGAACGTGGTTACAGAGTTTGCTAGGCGAACTCTAGCGCTACCTGGGAGGGGGTAGGCTGACTGGTGATCGACTGCGGCACCTGATCTGCTTTATTCCCTACTTCCAGAATTACATCCCAATCTGTAACGCCATCCTTAGCAGTCTCCTGCCAAGGAAAATCAATCACACCGGATGCAACCAGCTCGTTGAAAACGGGCTTTGGCTTTTGATGTGTCAGCGCCAGACCGAGGCTATATCCCACCGCCTCAAAGACCGGCCCAATAACAGACTGACCTAAGAGTTCATGCGCCGTTGTTTCTGAAAGCCCCTCAATAAGACTTTGGGGAACACCTTTCAAACGGGCATGCTCAAGCGGTGTGAAGAGACGGGAGAGGGTCGAGTTCTCCGGGTGTTGAAGATGAGGATCAGTACTTCTCACCTTCTGATAACCCCGAGTCATCGTGCCCACTGATGTACTGTCATAGCTGATCAGCTGACGACGAAACCCCTTGCCATTGGCCTTATCGCGCTCCTCCTTGATAGCGAGGTACTCATACGCTTTCCAGCGGTCCGAACTCAGAGAAATATCGCTGTCAAGAATGTCAGCAACTGTCTGCGTTGTTTTCTTACCCTTCTCAGGGAAAGAAAAGTCCACATCAAGCCCCTTCGTAATGGCAACAAACACCATTCGCTCACGAGCCTCAAGAACGCCAAAATCCGTACCAACGAGAACCGTTTCGTACAGGTTGTAACCTCTTGAAGTCAGGGTGCTGCGAATCACTGCCATGCCGGCGGAGCTCGCATAATCCTTGACGTTTTCAATCAGAATTACTGCTGGATTGGAGGCTTTTGTAAAATCAAGGAAATCGTTGAACAGCGTTCCTGCCGTATCGTGCTCTTCAGCATGCTTGATCTTATTTTTCGCCTTGCCGGACCGGCTGGCGCCCGTGCAGGGTACTCCACCGACCACCATCGACAATTGAGGAATGGCATTGCTCATGTCCAGGTCGCGAATGTCCGAGCAGACAGCGATTGAGTCAGCGCTCCATAGCTCTTGATTGTTGCGCAACGATGCATCCAAGTAGTCGCCATTAATCTCAACGCCTACCTGAATAAACGTTGCTACTCCGGCAGCTAACAGGCCTGAGTGCAACGCTTTATCGAGAACACCTCCGCCGTGGAAAAGCGAGCCACATGCCAATTTTTCCTTATTGGCCAGTTTCTGCTTAAGTCGCTCCACGCGCTCCCGAATCTTCATCTCAACATGCAGCGCTGAGATCGCGAGACGACCATTACGAATCACCACACGAACTTTCTCGCAGCCCTCATAGAAGGACTTGAGCAGCTCGGTGCGAATCTCCAATAGTGGGGTTATCAAACCGTTGCGCTCACGCTTGGAGACAGTCACAAGCCCATCTTCAACCGAACCATCATCAACCGGCACCAGCTCGATGCGTTTTTGTGTTTCATCGCCTCGAACCAGGTACTTCGCACCGATCTTAATGCCAGCGTGAACCAGCTTTTGACCTTCCATCCAGACCCTAGCAACGCCGCTTCTGGATTCGCCAATTGTTACGTTCAAAATAGTCGTCATGGTGATACTCCGGTTATGCAGGAGCACCACCCCCAAGGGGATGATTGCCCCTGTGGGTTTTAAAGTGCTGACGATCGCCAGCTGTTTTTCTCGGCCGCCCACATGAGCAGTCGAAGAATCCTTGCCTATATCCTTTGCGTAGACAAAGGAAAGAATTCTTTCGTTGTTGCCGGCCCAAAACGGGCCGGCACATTTAGGTTTATTGATTGAGCAGCACGCTAAAATCTTCAGCCGTGGGAGGCCAGACAAGGTCCTCAACAAGGCGATCGACATCTACATCACATAGGGACGTAACCTCATCCCCATTTGTGGCCAGGTCCTGCATTTCATCTGATCGATTAACGGGATCGCACATCCCCTTCTCTTGCCAAAAGCGCAAAGCCGCAATCAGGGTATGGCGAACCTCTTCATCACGGACGAAAATCGCCGGCGCTGCAGAACTCGTACTCTCAATACCACCGTCAGATTCATTCTGTGTGGCCAAATTCGAATCGGTTGTCATCTCACACTCCTAGAAATGGGAGGAGCAACGCCCCTAAGGGACGATGCCCTCAGGGGTCAGGCCAGAACAGCCAAGTCTTTCACGCTTTTCACGGCCTGAACTTCAGGCGTCACGTCCTTCACGGACTCGACAACTTGCCCGTTGGCGAATGAAAGCCTTAGCAGATCTAACGGTTCCTCAGACGTCACGTCATCCTGATGCAACTGATTCACAACAGTGATTTTGGTGATGTCCGGCAAGCCAAACGTCTGAACTTGTACTGGGTTTCCGTCATTGAGAATCACTAGGACCTGCGGTGCAAGGGCGTCCAGATTGGAGTGATTAGCCATAACCGCACGCATGTATTCGTCGTGCACAACGTGGAACTCGCCGGCGGAATAGCCAAGGCAACCTTGGATATGAAGCCAAAGAGCACTCAAACGGGTGAAGCGACCAAAGTTTGCGACCCAGTAGGTCTTCAATCCCGCTTTGACGAGGAACATCAAACAAGCGGAAATATCTACGTCACCATCGATCACGCAACCCAGATGTGTTGCATTTACAGGAACCTGCGCTGAAAGAAGTCCAGCGCTGTAATCCCGAAACGATGCCTTGAAGGCCTCGAATACGCTTCCAGCAATCGCCTCGGATGCATTCGGGATGTCCCCAACGCGCTTGGTTGCTGATAGAAAAACAATTGCCCGACCATCGTTGGTATGGGAAATCCAGGCGTGTAAGTTATTCATGATGCAGCTCCGTGATGGAGCAGAGCCATGTCCCCGATGCGGGGTCATGAAACCCTGCAGGGTGATTGAAGTGCTGGTAACACCAGCTAGTTTTCTCTGACGCCTCAAGGCAACAGATAAATCCTTTCACCAAGCCAAGATTATTTGGCTTGGTGAAAGGACTGTTGGATGACGCGTGAGAAAGCCCGACAACCGGGCTATCTCACGCGAAGTATTTCTACATCACACCAAAGCTTTCAAACGAGAGGCCGGCCAATTTAGCGACATCGGCCTTGGACTGAAGCGGAATCCAGCCCTTCTCTACTTCGAATTTCCCGCCAACAAGAACCTGAAAGCTTCCACCTTCATACGGCCCATAGATCTTAGGGAATTTTACGATTTGTGAAACGTCACGCTGCCACTCAGCAAAAAGCCACTGATTGAAAGCCGCAACAAACTCGTTTGTGAGGAGCTCAGGTGGATAGCAAGTCACCATTCCAAGTTTTCCATTTACTTGCAATTCCCAGTCAGCCTCAGAAATTGTTGCGGGCTGAATGTACGGCTGGCGTTCAACACGGCACATTAGCCGTACACATTCGCCTACAGAGCGTCCATTTGGGATGGTAGCTTCATAGCTGAAAACGCCCTGGTAGCTGCTTACAAATCGAAATCCGTATTGGGTGTCGGTGATGCACGTCATGGTTTCTCTCCTGCGAAAGAGAGAGCCAAACCCAAGAGGGGCTTCGCTCCCTCGAGGGTGTTTTTTTGAATGGTGAGCTCATCAAACCAAAAGATTGATGAGGCCAATAGATCGAATCCGCGCCACGTCACGGCGCCCACCATTAATGACTCAGTGGTGTCCGTGGCGAGGAATCTTGGGTATTAATTTGAAGTGGATACAGCTCTTGTCTAAGAGCTTCCCATCACGGATGAGGTCCGCATGGGATGGGGTATTTGCTGGAAGTTCAGCTGAGAACAGTCGGTTCAAACCGAATGAAACTGCCAACGATTGTGCCTGGCGATCACATGCTGTGCAAGCCACCCGATAGCACACAAAAGTAGCCAAACCCAATGAAACAGGATTCGATACTCACTGAATATCAATCGTTGGGTCGATGGCCACGTCAGGAGGTATGCTGGCCAGGCCCCTTACCTCCTCAAAACTTTGTAATCGACTCCAGCCCGTCGGACTGTAGACAGCGCCCACATAGACCTTGAATCCCTCAGGGATAAATCCCTTAAAGCGTTCCGGCTGCTTTAGCATTTCACTTACTTGAACTGACCACTCCTCGTATCGCAAGCGGTTGAACATCGCGATGAAGTCGGTAGTCAGCCTCGACGGTGCTGCGATTACGAAACCGACGGCACCGTTCACCGAGCGCTCAAACGATTCCTTGGACAGGTTTGAATATTCGGGGTAGCGCTCCTTTGCAATTTGCACCTCAACTCGAAACTGCTCACCGGCGAAAGCACATTCGTAGGTATGCCGGCCTTGGTAAGACAGCAACCAATGAACGCTCGAACGGTGCGCTTGAGTGGATTTATTAAGCATAGGGTCATCTCCAGAAGGCAGACCCCTCCCCCGACGGGAAAAAGGCCCGCAGGGGTTTAATCGGCATATGCCGGTGCTGAGTATTCAGCTTTTCCTGTCAGTACACACTGACAAAAGAAAACATATTCCGGAGCGGTTTCATGCTCTGGGATATGCTCTCAAAATGCCCCCCCGACTAAGGGGGGGCAGCTATACATTGAACGTCACTTCCCGGATTTCAGATACTCATCAATTGCCTTAAGCCCACGCGGGTCATCGGGCAAAAGCGCGTACCAGGAAAGATTGCCATACCGGTCAATCACCGCTTTATCAGCCAAAAGTATCTTTGAACAGAATGGGCTTCTGAAAACCGAGATCTGACCTTCGTACTGGATAGTCTCCTGCGAGTTACAGCCGCTCACTTAGAGGCTACCTTTGAGCTGGTGCGAACCCACCCCGCACCCTGCTGATAGACAACGGGCATCACCGTTGGGAAGGGGAGCAGAATTGGATCGCTGGGAGGAATGACCCCATAACGCTCAGGCTGGGTTGTAAGGCGCTGCACCCGCTCAACATGAGCCAAATGCCGCCACTCATTGAAAGCCAATACAAGCTCATCGGGCACGACTGTGTTGTCCATAAAGCAGATCGTGTCCCTTCGACCAATCACATCCCGAACAAACTCCTCGTCATTCAACCCAGAGAAGTACTCCCGCCGCCCCTCATAGGAATTGTCACCGACGACTAGCTTGAGTTGTTTTCCATCGATCCAGCAATCGTGCTCCCATGTCCCGTGGTACCGGAGGCCTTGTCTAAACCGAATATTGGGGTTTTGGTTAATAATTTTAGTCACTGCTTGCTCCTTGTTTGAAGCAAGAGCCCGCCCCGAGAGGGACAGAGCCCTGCTGGGTTATGTGTGATGCGTACCCCTTTAGTAAATCGGGGGCACCGCGTTAAATGGCAGGTACTGAAAACTGTGTTTTCACACACTGATTCACGAAATTTATCTGCTCATCCGCGTTCAATCGGTCGAATCCAATTGTTAATTTGCGGCCGGCAACATCTCTAACAAGCGACATACCACCGAGATACACTGCTGTCGCTGGCATCCTGACGGTGAGAACAATTTCATCAGAACTATCGTCACCGGTGTCCTCAGTTGCGAGTTCAAGAGCTGAATGCTCGAGTCCAAAATGGCTCGCAAGTGCCTTAGCACCCTGGATTGTCGCCACCTCTGGTACGCCGTATTTGCTAGCGTTTGGGTACGACATATTCAGGTGAAGTGCCGATGCGCCAGCAACATGAGTGCGATCTATCAATACGCGACGCCCAGTAAGGGCGTGCACAGCTGCCCCTAGATCAGCATCCTGAAGGCCATCGGACGTGTCGACATCGAATGTTACTTCAACGGTACATTTCGACAGGTCCAGATCACCTTGGTGATTTAAGAGATCTCGAGTTTCTAGACTCTCGACAAGCTCATCAAGGACACTCCCTAGATACAACCCCTTCCCGTGAATAACGGCAGCATGAACCGCAATACTAAGAATTTCTGAGATTGCAGCTGTGCTGAGCGCCGGCCTAATTTCACCATAGAGTTCGCCAAAGCGGTCTAGGGTGGATAGCGTCAGTTGAATCGACACCTCGCCGGTTGTCACAAATGGACGATCAAGTTCGCAGATTTGCATGCGAACCTGCTTGAGATAGCCAGAGTCGACCACCGTTAGGCTGGCGTCACAACCAGCATCGTCGGCAGAGGATATGAGTCTTTCAGCGGCTTCCTGAAGGGACTCCAAAGCAGTCAGATATGTAAACAGCTCTGGGGGAACAGATATTCCCTGGCCACTGAGAACTGTGAGGTATTTTCGAACTGGATTCATGTTGGACATAGCGACTCCTAGAGAGTGAGGCCATACCCCCCAAGCGGGAGTATGAAACCCCACTGGGTATTTAAATGCTGATATCAGCTACTCAAGCGTCGGAACATCCGAGCGCAATGAATCCTTTTTTGACAACGATAGGCTCTCGAAAAAGGACTCAGCCAGGGCCGCCGATTGGCGACCCTGGCTGAACTACTACTTATCCTGCGATGGCTCAGGTGCACGTTGATGAACCTTTGCTACCCAGGTGTTGCGCTCTACCCACTTCTTGACAGTGATAACAGATTGATCAGGCTGAACCTCATCAACCTCGACCTCGACAGGCTGCTTACCAACACACTTCAAGGAAATGCGATCACCACGCTTAATGCTGTGAAGATTCACAACACGCTCAAGGTCTATACCCCAAACGTAGTTATGCTGACCAAGGCGAACCAGGTACGACATTGATTCCTTCTGGTCAAACTTGTAACGATAGCGGCCGACCTGCCGAACCACACCCGTCTTAGCATTGGACCAGTCAATCCCCTCGGAATCGTCCACCAATTGCTGTTGAGGTTGATCAACCCGATCAGTACCGGCTACCGCTTTAATTGAGCTCCCGCCATTGCGAGGGGAGCTCATTGCCGAGGTAGGCTGGCCATCCAAGTCGTCATCAATGCACAGATTCGCATAGTCATCCAGGGTGCCTAATGGAATCTCATCCAACAGATGATGGCTTGCAGCTGGCATAGGATGATCAAGATCACCACTTGTAAAACGAGGAGCCGGCGGCATCTCATAACCCGCGAAGGGCCTACGAAGATTTGCCGGAAACGAGCGAATTGACTCACCCGTTGCCTTGAGAACCTCAAAACGCTTTAGAAAGCCCCTGCGACGTTCGCAGTTCACTTCCTGCTGTTGTGAAGCCATAGCTATGAACTCAGCTCTGGAGCGATTGTGAGCGGCTTCCTGATAGGGAAACAGTTCAATGCACAGAGGTTGAATGGTATGAGCTTGATTGAAACGCATGGGTCTTCTCCGGTTTGGGAGGAAGCTCCTCCCCAATGGGAAAGATCGCTTCCCATTGGGTTATAAAAAATATGCGGCCTGGTTAGGCCACTTGTTGAAGCTGATCAATCACTTTTTCACGACGGCAGAGATGAACAAGGGATTCGCGAAGCTCGTCCCCCCTTACTCCTGCAAAGTAAGCACAGACCATAAATGAAAATGGCCCAACACTTTCGCTCATGATCCACCCCCATCTGTCACGACGAGTCGCGACTGCTGCACGCTTGTCCAACAGGACATGGCATGCCTCATAAAGGAGCTTCTCTCGAAGCAAATCAATGTAGTCATCAGTCCATTCGAACTGCTCCAACTGATCCTCCGGCATAGCCAGGAGATCTAGGTAGAGCTGCTCAATGTCAGCGTTGGTAAGGATCTTTTTTGGGCGTCGGGTTTTCGGTAATTGCTTACCTAGCACCTGACGCCCCTCAGGGATGAATCCCTCTCCTAAAGCTAAAGCAAATTGCATGGTGGAACCTCCGGGTAGGAGGAGGCGCACCACCCCTACGGGGGTGATGAGCCCCCTAGGGTTTGCCGTTTTTATGCGGCTTGGATTAGTACCTGTTGTACCAGGTTATTCAGAGCGTTCCGTAACTGGCATAGGTCAGTAAGGAACTCCCAATGGTTGTCACCGAAAATATCCTGAAGCTTTCTGGTGTTCGCTGATCCAAAAGCGATAGCAAACACCTCGATCCCAGAAGCACGGCAACGATCAACCATGGTCCTTGCTGAGTCAGCATGATCCGGATCACCGTCGGTAATAACGATCATTACCTTCCGCTCACCTTTGGCTTTTAGAAGATCACCAGCGGCTGGCCACATTGCGTTAGACAATGGTGTTGACCCGCGGGGAACCTGCCCAAAACGGCCCTCGCGGAAAGCGTTGGCCAGGTTCTGACTATGCCGCTTCAGCACACCGACGGCGTTCTCACGACCGTGGTTCTTTGGAAAGATCATTGCTCCTGTGGTTACACCGGAAATGCCTTCCAAAGCCGTCAAAATTGCAAAGGCACTTTCTTCGGCGATCTGTAGCGCAGATTTACGAGCGTTAATTACTGCCTCGCGCTCGGTATCCGATAGCACGTCAAGGTTTTCGTTCGGACCTACAATTTTCATCGACATCGAACTAGAGCCATCCAGAACTAACTGAATAGCGGCATTCGTCCGCTGCACAGGTTCTTGTCGCCGGAAGATCCGGTTTTCCCCAACCCGCACCCGTGCAAGACGACTGCCCTCGATTTTGCTGCCGCTACTTCTCAGACTTGCACGCGCGTTACGAGAACCTTGAATCAGACTGCTCATAACCTGGCGGAGCCCCATGGAAGCGGCCTGGCCATTTTTAAAGACGCGCATCGCCTGCAGCTCAGAACCGATTGGGTCTTTTATGACCAATGAAGGTACTGGCGTTTGATGATCTACAACCTTGGCAACCATGTCGGATGCCAAAGATGCGACATCAGAAATGGCATCTTTCAAGTCGTCATCGGATGCAGAAAGGATCTTCTGTTTCATATTCTGACCATCAGAAACACCACTCGCAGGGCTTCCGGACTTAGCTGGATCGTCCTTAACATCCCCTTCATCTCCGGCGCCACAACCATTGCCTTTGGGTTGAGAATCTTGATCCTGATCATTGCCATCTTGATCGGGTCCAGGTTCTCCACTTGATTGCTGTGGCGACTGGTTTTGCTGGGGTTGAGGCTGCTGAGGTTGAGTCGGCGGCTTCTGTTGATCCTCCTCCTCACCTAACACATCCAACATACGGTGGGTTATTTGATAAACCGCCTCAGTATCAGGCAGATCGGCGACTTGGCTTAAAAGCCCAAGCACCTTCGTGCTCCTCCCGACACCGAAAACCTTCTTGAGCTCCGGCTCGATAATAGCCGCCTCAGCTTGCAGAGGTTGATTCAAAAGCCGAGCCCGACCAATGATCAAACATGCGTTCATCAAGAGTGTTGCTTCGTTCTGACCGCTAAAATCACGCCCTCCGGCAAGCACCTCCTTGACCATCACCGTAAGGGGATGAATCGTGGAGAAATGCTCAGCCATCATCCGTTTTTCAATCCGGATGTCCTCGAGCATGTTCATGAACCGAACGATGAACAGTGCTTCAGCTTCAGCCTTGTCATACACGGCATCGTCCGAGTACTTGATATGAGCAGATTCATGCGCTGTCCAACCTAGCGCGACGAGGATCATTGTCTGAGACTCATCGGTAAGCATTGGAAGATAAAGAACCTTATTTTTGGTAGCGGGCTGATTTCCACCCCACACCACTGTCACGCCCAAATCATCGGTGTAGTAACGAGCGATGATTGGAAAAGCATTGTTCAAAGACTTTTGCATAGGCACCTCCAGAAAGTGGAGGCACTCCAACCCCAAAGGGGCTAGAGCGCCCCGAAAGGGTTGGTTTGATTAAAGGCAGAAATCCATGCTGTCGACAGCAAATGTATCGGCAGCCACCACGTGAGCAAACACCTCATTGGAAACCACTTGAGGAGCTACATCATCAATATTCGCCTTCTCCGCAGCGGCGTTGATCGCAGTGTTCTGAACCTCGTGAGCCAATGAAGCCAGCTCGTTTACGTTCAGGGTTGTCAGATCGGCGCCAGCCATAAGGTCAGCAAACGATGTTGCAGAGGTCTCAGCTACGAGAGCTGAATCCATCGCTCCAGCCAACACATCAAAGGCAGTTTCTTCGTCCAGGATGTTGAAATCGGAGAAATCCGGAGCTGTGTCATCCGACAGTTGAAGTGTTGGATCAACGAATGCACCTGGTGCATCCGCATTCGACTTCTGGAAGAGCCCCGCCATTTTCAGGATTTTGGTCTCGTCAGACAAAGTAAGGATCAGGGACAACAAATCCTGAAAATCACTTCCCTTGTAAGGCCCGGATTTTGGAAGCTTACCGATCACATTGGTCATGTAGTCGGCAACCAACGAAACACCAGGGTTCAAAAAGGCCAGTGAAGACAGCTTTTTGTGCATTTTCAGCATCGAACTCACCGCCTTTCTGCTCACGGAGTCTTTACCAACAAAGCTGTTATCCAGTAGATCTTCAGCAGCATCAGCAATTTCTCGGAACAGTTGGCCGGAGAGACCATTGACCTCCTGAGCCAGACCTTTCGCAATGCTAGGGTTCGAGGTGTCAGGAGCAACGCGGCAGAGCGTGAAGCGAAAATTAAATTTATGGGCGACCACATCCTTTGGAGTTTTGGCACTCAATACTGCCGAACGCCATTGAGGGTTAGCCCATTTGTTGACCCAAGCATCGAAATTCGAATCGTAGGCCTTGATAAAGGCAATACGCTGATCTTCAAATTTGCGCTTAATGTCCTCAAGCTCAGCAGCAACCTCCGGTGCAACCTCATCTGGAAGACCGTAGCCCCCCAGAAAACGTACACCGTTAAGCTCGAGCAAACGAACTGCCCTACGCTTGAGATTTTCGAACTCTTTGAGCTCGTCTGAGTTGATGATTTTCTTACTTCCGAGGGAAGCAAGTTCAGAAGGAGGCAGGGTTACACCTGCTCCAAGATCCTCTGTACGAAGCTTCTTCCTGCCCGACCAAATGCTGACATTTAGGTCGACCAGCAGAAGCTTGCTTAGAGTATCGATTTCTTTTACGGGTGATGAAATTTGCATGAGATGCCTCCGGGTATAGAGGACGGTCTCGCCCCGACGGGGTAAGAACGCCCCGATGGGTTTTGATAGGAAATGCTGTTTTATAGTGAACAGCTATCACTTCACAAGGCCACTCACATAAGCGACCAGAGAACCTTCTTTGCTATAGCCCGACTATAGCAAAGGAGGCTCGAATGAGGGAGCCCTTACGGGCTCCCTTACTACCACTCGAATTGTGGCACGTCTTCATCCAGATACCCGTCTCGATCAAACCCCAAGTAGGTAACATTCTCCTCTGGAGAAATGCACCAATTGAGGATGTCTCGAAATTCGGTTGAAGCGCCGGATTCGATGATGCCACGCACGGTCAATTCACCGATCGGAATTACAAAACCATAGCGAGTTTTAAGCACCACAGGGCCATTCCACCCTTCACAGTGAAATCGCTGAAAATGCCGCGCAGCGAGATGCTCAAGTAGCTCGGCATCGCTTTTCCGAAGGTGATTGGTGCAAAGCTCTACTGATTTGCAGGTTGGAAGATTCATTGATGCTCCGAGTTATTTAACGGAGCCCTCCCCAGCGGGAAGAGCCCCGCAAGGGTTAGAAACAAAAGTCTACTTCACCGGCTGCCTGCGAACCGAAATCCGCACTAGCCAAGCTAGATAGATCGATCGGACGAGGTAGCGCACCTAGCTCAACAAGAGCTTTGACGCATGCATCGTATTGCCCTGGTTCCTGACCAACGATACTCAACAGATAAGCATCGACTTGTTTAGTGTCGCCGAAATTCAGAGCGGCGCCATCAGTATCTGACAGCGACAGAACCGGGTTTGAGTTACTAGCGTCGCCGAGGTGATGAGCAACAGCGACCAACAGAAGAACCAAGTTGCGGTCCTCAATGAGATCAAGCTCACCGGCGCCCACTGGGGTAAACATACGGTCGTGAAGATCTGATACAGCGCCCGCAAGACCAAGCACAGCAGCTACAGAGTCGAGACTCTGCAGTGCTTGCTTGATGGTTTCACGGGCCTGAACCTCACTTACAACAGAGAAGAACAGGCTCATTTTTCTACCCCTTAGCTAACCACTGGATCAGCGCCCCAAGCACTACCGAACTTGTCTTTAGCAATGGTATGGAGAACCAGACGCATCGCTTTGTCAGCACGGTTGCTCAGAGACTCACGCAATGCTTGAGCCAAAGGTGAAGCGAACGGGAACGAACCCGAATTAGCATTTGCCGCTTTGCTGTAGGTAATGCCCAAACGGGCCCACCGCAGCAGGGTACGAGTCGAGAAGGTCACCGTAATGCCCTGCTCACCAGGTTGGAGATCCATTTCAGGGTTGCCAACAAATTGTTTCCGTACCTGGTTAGCGATGTCGACCATGGTTTCCAAAATAGAGATATCTACAGTCGGCATTGTCGATTGAAGAATCGCCATCTCAGATGCCTTATCAATGTAGGGCACCTCAAGCAACCGAATACGATCCCACGACGCAAGGTTCTGCGACAGGGTACCGTTGTAGAGCCCAGTCTCGTCACCTTGGCCGCGGGTATTCCCCGTGATGCAGAAACGGAAATTCGGGTGAGCATGAATGATCTCCCCTCCGTTATCTGCAAGCACCAGGTACCCACCTTCAAGCACGGCATTCAAACCTGCGAAAACGGAGGGATCCAGTACGTCGGCTTCGTTCAGAAGGAATATTGCTCCTTCTTTCATCGCCAAGGCCAAAGGACCATAACGAAACACGGTGCGTTGATCACCAGTCACGGGATCACAATCGAGCCCCATCTGTCCGACAAGCTCAGGAATCTCCATACGGGAGTGAGCATCAATCGTACGAAATGGCCAATTCAAGCGAGCTGCGACTTGTGCAACGATTGAGGTTTTGCCAGCACCAGTAGGGCCAACAAGTCCCAACGCATCCCCACCAGGATTGACGAGGAAATTCATTACCGGCAACCGAAGTTCAGGGCGGAATAGGTAATGAGGGTTAACGCTTGGAACAATACCCATCAACTCATGATCGGGCGCAAAGCCTGGGGCTTTAACATCGCCTTGGGGACCTTGGATGCCGAACGAGCTGAGAGGGATAATGGATTGAAGTTTCATGGTGTATCTCCGGTTTGGAGGGACACCACACCCCTACTGGGATGTGAGTATCCCAGAGGGTTTAGATATTTTGCTGTTGAGCGAACAGCTGCGCTATCGTCCTTTGCCACATGGCAAGGAACAGATTCGAAAGACTCTGGTAAGGAAACCCTTACCGCAGCCTTCAGAAAGAATACAAGGGCCCGGAGGCCCCTGTTTCTATATGCAAAATGCCTGATCAGTCTCATCAAAGTCAACTGTCTGAAGAAGCTGCTCAAGCGGTGCTGTAGTGATCGGCGTCTGTGCATTCACCGTAATCCTGACCCTCTCCGAAGACGCGCCGCGGAAAGCATCAAGGCTCTCTGCAGGATAGTTTGGATGAAGCGAAGTGAACGCTTCCTTCCATCTCACATAACCCTGCTGGTTGTAACGACAAACTCTGACCCCTGAAGCCTCTGCAAGGAGGTAATCTCCCATCAAGCTGACAAAGCCCTGCTGGAGTTGCTCGCGTTCAGCCTTCAGTTCCTTGATACGTACCTCAAGTGATGCAAGCTCCGAGTCAAGCGCTGCCGCCTTGGTAGCGTGGCCTTCCCACTCAATCAAACCGCCCCCAGTAGGAGTAAAGTAATCACGTTCAGGATCCTTTTCTGGCTCCTTATCCGCGACGACACTAGCCCAAAAACCAAGCGATGCTTTCAGAATGAGTTGGATTGCTTGATCGCTTCGAGTGACCTCGAAAACGATTGGCTGATTGCGAGTATGGTAGAAGACAAGATAACCAAAATCAGCCCCTGATACGGCCAGCTGATGTTGAACCTGCCACCAGTACAGACGGTAATGCGATGACTCCTCGCCTTGCTCCGCAACTTCATTGAAATTCGAGTCAGCCAAGATTTTGATCTCAACCGGCCGCATCGTATCCAACTCCACCCCATCGAAGCTTGCCCGAAGCAAAGGATGAAGGGTTGACTCTCCACAGTACGGCATTAGCACCGTGTCGTATTTGTCCTGGAACCACGCTAACGCATGAGGCTCCAGCATGATTGCTAACCGGACCTGAGGGATCATCGATAGATCCAACGAAGCCACACG